>Ga0137380_10003390_pt1 | contig 13847 bp, 10 predicted proteins | sample SagtaG_17_FD_104809 | JGI IMG/M metagenome (GOLD analysis project Ga0137380, IMG submission 104809) | Vadose zone soil microbial communities from Sagehorn Ranch, Mendocino, California, USA - Sage2_L_100_16 metaG | ecosystem: Environmental > Terrestrial > Soil > Vadose zone | place: USA... | reverse complement strand
CCTCGACCGTTGCCCGGACCCATGCCGCCGCCTTCGCCGTCGCCCATTCCGCCGCCCTTGCCTGGGCCAGCTGAGGGCGGGCCGGGAACGCCGTTGGGCAGGCCGGTAACCGCCAGCTCGTCACGCTTTGGCTCGAGCCTCGGATCGACTTGTACCGTTTCGGGAACCGGCAATGACGGTGGCCGCGGAGTTTGTTCAGGGCGCGGCGCAATGAGCGGTAGCGTTAGGGAAAACTTGGGCAATTGGCCCTTCGAAGCAGGCGTTGGCGTATTACGTCCGCCGCCGCCTCCGCCGCCGGCCTTCTTGTCGGCCTTCGGCATATCGATCTGCTGCATCTTGAAGTCATCCGGATTGATCATGTGGACTTCAAGCTCGTCCTGCGGACTGGCCTTCGCCTTCGCGTGAAGAGTCCATATGATCAAGATCGCCCCGAAGAAACAAGCGTAGACGACAATGCCGATCGCAAGGCCAAATCTCAAAAGCATTTTGCGCCGGTGACCGCCGATGCCGTCACCCTTGAATGCGCTGGTCATGTATGTTTTTGGATTTTCCCGGAACTCGCGGCTGGCTTCAAAAAACTCTTGAATCAGCCGAGTAAGGATGAACGGCTGATTCATAAACGTGTCTGCGAATAATGCTTTCTCTTGCATTTCCTCTCTCCAGAAGCCTGATGTTGCTTCCTTCGATGTCGGCCGCAACTGGCTCAGAGGTTACAAGAGGGAACGGTCCCTCTACACATCCTGTTCTTGGGCCATCTCGAAAAGCACGTTGTTGAAAGATGGCTCATCATATTGTCACTTGGCGCTCTCACCGATGTCAAGAACAAAGTTTTGGAACTGAGCGCTCTTTTGAAACTCTCCCGTGCTATCAACTGTAGAATGCTTCAGGCGCGTCCGCCTTGCAGATTAAGTTCGACGGCTCTGCCCGATTCTTAGTTGTTTTTGTCTGCGGGCGGGATGCCCGCCGGCAGCACAAACTTTGGTCTGTCTTTCTACCCCCAAACGCTGAGAACAGGAAGCGGACAACTAGAGGTCTGTGCTACTTCGGCAACCGACCGCTAAAACTCCGCAACAAAGCGCAAGACTTTTGAGGACGTTGTCTGATTCAATCTACCAGTGCGCAACCTCCTCTCGGAAAGGAAATGACCAATGCCAACCCATAATCCAATCACCATCGAAGAACCTACCGGCAGGCTCGGTGTTTTGCTCGCCGGCCTGGGCGCAGTCAGCACGACCTTCATCGCCGGAGTCGAGGCCATTAAACGCGGCATAGCCGATCCCATCGGCTCGCTGACCCAGATGGGAACCATTCGATTGGGCAAGCGCACCGATAATCGCGTGCCGATGATCCGCGATTTTGTGCCGCTGGCTCGAATGGAAGACCTTGCATTTGGCGCCTGGGACATCTTCCAAGAAGACGCGTACGAATCCGCGCTTCACGCGGGCGTGCTCGAACGCGACCTGGTCAATCAACTCAAGACCGAACTCCAACACGTCAAGCCCATGAAAGCCGTCTTCGATCAGCAATACGTCAAGCGGCTGAACGGTATGCACGTCAAGCGCGGGGCAAACAAGCTGGAGCTTGCCGAGCAGTTGATTGAGGACATCCAAAACTTCAAGCGCGCCAACGAGTGCGACCGTCTCGTGATGGTTTGGTGTGCGTCCACTGAAGTCTTCATGCAGCCCCGCGAAGAGCACAACGATCTCAAAGCATTCGAGCGCGCGATGCGCGAGAACAGCCCAGCGATCGCGCCTTCGATGATCTACGCTTACGCGGCGCTGAAATCGGGGGTACCTTTCGCCAACGGCGCGCCTAATCTGACCGTCGATATCCCGGCGCTCACGAAGCTGGCCGTTGAACGCGAACTTCCTGTGTGCGGCAAAGACTTTAAAACGGGTCAGACGTTGATGAAGACGATGATTGCGCCCGGTTTGAAGTCACGGTTGCTAGGACTGCATGGGTGGTTCTCGACAAACATCCTGGGAAACCGCGACGGCGAAGTGCTTGACGATCCTGAATCGTTCAAGACCAAAGAAGAGTCGAAGCTATCAGTGCTCGAATACATCCTGCAGCCGGATGTTTACCCGACTTTGTACAAGGACTTCAGCCACATCGTGCGGATCAACTACTACCCGCCGCGAGGCGACAACAAAGAGGGTTGGGACAACATCGACATCTTCGGCTGGCTGGGCTACCCGATGCAGATCAAAATAGATTTTCTGTGCCGCGACTCGATCCTCGCGGCGCCAATCGTGCTGGACCTGGCGTTGTTTATGGACCTGGCGAAGCGCGCGGGCATGCGTGGGATTCAGGAGTGGCTATCGTTTTATTTCAAGAGCCCGATGACCGCGCCGGGACTTTATCCCGAGCACGACCTGTTCATTCAGTTGATGAAGTTGAAGAACACCCTGCGCCATCTACGGGGCGAAGAGCTGATCACTCATCTTGGGCTTGAGTATTATGATTGAGTAACCAGAATCAGTCGCAGACAAGCCGCCGAAGACCCGACAGGTGCGTTTCGCGAGATAATTAACTGCGCCCTTAAAAGTCGTTCGCGAACGAATCGAACTCAGTGCTGGATGGTCACCGCCGTGCCGAGAGGCACTGCGTTGAATAGCTCTTGAATGTCCTTGTTGTCCAGCGCGACGCAGCCCCACGTCCAATCGCTAGCGGAACCGCTACCGTGTATGAACAGTTCACCGCCGAGTCTAGTGTTCTGGAGCGGCACACGCTTTCGGGCGAGCGCGCGCACGATCCGATTGTACTGACCGCGAGTGATTAAACCGTCGCGAAGCCCTCGCTCGGCGTGCTTCTGATTCGGATAGCTTAGCTCGAGCGACAGATAAAACTGGCTATGCGAGTTTTTCATGCAGATATAGAACTCACCTTCGGGCGTGCGGCGGTCGCCCGCTCTTATCTTGTCTTCGACCGGGTCCAGGCCAAGCCCGACGCGGTAGGTTTTTACCAGGCTTCCTTGCGAGAATAGTTGCAGCCGGCGTTTGCTTTTTGTAACGACGATTGACGGATCGACAATGGGAAAAGTAAGCGTGGCGTTGCTTACAAAAGCAGTCCTCCTCGGCAGAGCAACAAATAGCGCCAGTAGCACGCCCATCGCTGTGCGGAAGAAGGATCTCCGCGCGACTAGTGTGGCTGGTTTCATCGCGGTATCACTCTCGTCAGGGTTTAAGGCGCTCTCCTGCGTATCTCCCTGCCCTAATTCATCATTGAGATCGAGAGGAGGTTACTCTATCATAAATGCAAATCGATTATGAGAGCCGGCCTTGAAGTTTTTATCGCATCACGCCACAGCGAACTTGAGGGCGCTCGAGTTGGGATGATCGTCAATCCCGCGTCGATCGACTCGCGCTTCGAACACGCCGCCGACCTCTTTCATCGTCATCCGCGCATAAACCTCACAGCGCTGTTCGGCCCACAACACGGCATTCGAGGCGAAACTCAAGACAACATGATCGAATGGCAAACCTTTCGCGACAGTCGAACCGGCTTGCCTTCCTACTCGCTCTACGGCGAGACGCGCAAGCCTATCGCGGAGATGTTAACCGATGTCGACGTTCTGGTATTCGATGTCCAAGACGTCGGGACGCGCGTCTACACGTTCGTCTACACAATGGCGCTGGCGATGCAAGCCGCGCGCGAGCAAGGCAAGCGCTTCATCGTGCTCGACCGGCCCAATCCGATCGGCGGCGTTCAAATCGAAGGCAACATTCTCGAGCCTGAGTTCGCATCTTTCGTGGGGATGTTTCCAATTCCGATGCGTCACGGAATGACCATTGGAGAGCTCGCGTTGATGTTCAATCACGAATTCGGAATTGGCTGTGATCTCCAAGTCGTCAAGATGGAAGGCTGGCGACGCGAGATGTACTTCGACGAAACGGGTCTGCCCTGGCTGATGCCGTCGCCGAATATGCCGACCGTTGAGACGGCGGTCGTTTATCCCGGAAGCGTCATGATCGAGGGCACGGCGCTTTCGGAAGGTCGCGGCACCACTAGACCGTTTGAGATCATGGGCGCGCCTTACGTCGAGCCATACTTGTTGATCGACGAGCTGAAGAGAGACAACTTGCCGGGCGTAGTGTTCCGCCCGCTGCATTTCCAACCGAACTTTCACAAGTTCGCCGGCGAGCTTTGTGGCGGGATTCAAATTCACGTGACTGATCGCGCTTCGTTTACGCCTGTCATCACCGGCGTTGCAATCATCAGCGCGATTCGACGGCTCTATCCAGATCGGTTCGAGTGGAAGCAGCCGCCTTACGAATACGTTTACGACAAGCTTCCGTTTGATGTGATCAACGGAAGCTCGCGTCTTCGCGAACAGATTGAAGCGGGAATGTCAGTAGCTGAAATCGAAGACACCTGGCGCGACGGGCTTAACGACTTCGCCAAGCGACGTGAGGATTACTTGCTGTACTAATAGTTCACTGTAGACCGCGGATGACGCTGGTTAGACGGATTTGCACTGATCCGATCCGCGCTGATCCGTCGCATCCCTCTCATCCGTGTTCTATAATCTCCCGTATGGAGCCGCTCGAAGAACTTCTCGACCAGGCCGAACATTCTCACGGTCACATGTGCGCCGGACAGGTGCTCGGGGTCAGGATGGCGATGCTCGGCTGCCAGGCAGTCGGCGTCGAAGACCCGCGGGGCGCCGATCGAAAAAACCTGATCGTATTCGTCGAGATAGATCGCTGCGCCGCCGATGCAGTGAACACAGTCACGGGCTGCAGGCTCGGCAAGCGCACTCTGAAGTACTACGACTACGGCAAGCTCGCTGCGACGTTTCTCAATGTCAAAACCGGCGACGCCGTTCGCGTTGTTGCTCTCGATTCGTCGCGCAAAGCTGCCGATTGCGCCTTTCCGGAAATCGAAAACAAGTACGAACGTCAACTTCGCGCTTACAAGCTACTCCCCGACCAAGAGCTGTTCAAAATCGAGCGAGTCCGTGTGAACGTGCCACCTCAGGATCAGCCTGGGAGGCCGGTTTCAAGGGTTCAGTGCGAAGAATGCGGCGAAGGAATCAACGATCGTCGCGAGACCATACGTGATGGCCGCATACTGTGTCGAGCTTGCGCGGGCGAGGCGTATTACACGCGGCTCTAGTTTTGTAGTCAGTGGACAATGAACCAGCTACTGAAGGGTAGGGCAATTGGACGGTAGGTCAATCACCTGCCATTAGCTTGGCGGGTTTGACGCCGCCCACATTTTCTTGATTTCGGCACTCGTTGTCTCGGAGTCGAGAGTGCTTAGCCGTTTAGTTGGCGAGATTCGAGTTGACGAGGGGCATCACTTCTTCAGCAAAGCGCTCCATTTCTTCCATCATCGGGCTCATCTGCATCAAGAAAATTTCTACGCCCGTGTTCCGAAACTCGATTATTCGTTCGGCGATCTGCTCCGGGGTGCCGGTGAGACCAGTCCGCAGCCCGCGATTCGATACGCTGTAGTCTCTCAACGATAGCTCGCGTTCGAGCTGGCTCTGAGTCGTGAAATCTTTGAAGCCGAAATAACCGGCTGTGTCTTTGACGTCGCAGATGCGATCTATCTCTTTCTTCACTTCCGCGTCGCTGTTGCGACAAATCACGTAAGCCGCAATACCGTACACCATCGACCCGAGTCCCAACTCGTTCCTGCGGCGTTCCATCTCTTCAACCTTCGGGCGCACGTTGTCAGGCGGGTCCCCGTGCATCAGGTAGCCGTCGCAGTAACGCGAGATCATTTGCTTCGCATCTTCTGATTCGCCCCCGGCGTAAAGCGTCGGCCAAGGCTTGCGAAGGGGCTTAGGTTCCAGGTGAGCTTTCTCGACTTTGTAATAGCGGCCTTCGTAACTGAATTCTTCTTCGGTCCACATCCCGCACATCACTTCGATGAACTCGCGTGTGCGCTCATAGCGTTGATCGTGCGCCACCCAGGCGCCTCCGTACTCGCGCATCTCTTGCTCCCACCACGCGGACACGATGTTCAGACTGAATCGCCCGTTGGAGATGTGATCGATGTTTGCGGACATTTTGGCTACGACTGCCGGGAGCCGAAAACCCGGGCGAATCGCGTTCATCAACTCGACTCTCTCCGTGACGGAAGCGATTGCCGCAGCGGTGGTCCAGCATTCGAGCACCGGAGAGTTTGCGCCTTTTATGTCATTGAGATTCAGCTCGGCTAGCAGGCTGATGTCGAAGCCGATTTGCTCGGCGCGCTGCGCGAGACGTTTGTTGTAATTAAACGTGGCTTCCATCGCTTCGTCATCGATGTTGCGCAGCCACCCGCCGAATATCGGCATCCAGAATCCGTAGCGTATCTTCTTCATTCTCGGCCCCTACATGTTATTCCTAACACGCGCAATAGTACTGCTGCTTCGTGAACAAACTCTCGATCATCTGAACGAAAGGCTCTGGGTCGTCTTGCGATAACACGGCATCAACGATCTCCGAATCCGGGCGGCTTGTCATCAGATCGAGCCAGTCCTGACGCGTCAGCGTAGTCTCTTCGCTTCCCGCTCGCTCGCGACGCAACGCAATGTAATCCTTCAGATAAACCCAGCGCAAGCCGTCGTGTTGTTTAGGAGCAGGCTTGGAGTCGCCGTTGACAGCGTCAGCATACGCTAGCCATGGCAGATCGATACCCGCGCGGATCGGAAGACCAATCCATTTCCACACCCGCGTGTTGATGTCTAGAAGCTTGAAATCACGACTTGGCTCATCGTAGATGAACTCCACCTCGCTGATCCCCTGATAGCCAAACTGCTTCAGTATATCAACCCCCCGCTCGACGATCTCTCCGACGTATCGCGAATCGACAAGACACGCCGTGCCGAAATCAGGAGGATACTGTTCGAGTTTGCGACCCACGAACACGCCTTTCGCTTCTCCGTCGCGTCCGATATAGCTGCACAGTGAATAAAAGCTGTCCACGCCCGCTCCGACAATCTCCTGAGCAAGCAGCGGATGATGCGCGGCTCGCTCGCACAGGGCGAGAAACTCGCGACGGTTCTCCGCCCTTAGTACTTTTTCTCCAAACTCGTTGGTAAACGCCCGTTGAAGCGCGGGCTTCACGATGCAAGGGTAACTTATCTCGCCGGCGATTTGCTCGCGACTTCGCTCGCCAACATAGAAAGTTCGAGGGATCGGGATTCCGCGCTCTTCGCATTTTCGATAGAGCAAATCCTTGTCGAGTATTCGCTCGACGGTTTCAATGTCCGAGAACGGAAGAATGTAATAGTCCGCGAGTTCGCTTGCGTGACGCGCGACCGCAAACACCCATTCATCAAGACACGGAAACAGCACGGCTTTGCGCTTCAACGAAGCGCCGATCTGCAGCAGCAGATCGATAAACCCGCGCTCGTCATCTAGCGGATACGGACACCTGCCCGCAACTGTCGTGTATCGCGACTGCAAACCGTAACCCGCTTCATCTCGATCGAGCCCGATCACCGGCACGCCTCGACGTCCAAGCGAGCGCGCGACCGCAAGCCCGGTGATGTGACAGTTGAAGACAACCGCTGCTGGATTAGCCGAGGTATTTACGCTCTTGCGAATAGAAGAAAGCAACTCGCTCAATTCATCAATCATTTGTGGCTCACGGAATAGTAACCATGGGGAGCATGGGCACACTGGGATAAGACCCGTGTTCCCCGTGCTCCCCATGGGTGACGGTATCGGATTATAAGTGACTCGATATTCCTACACAATTGATGTATCGGCGCGTTGCTTTCGAGGTCGCTTCTTCGCAGTCGGAGCTTTGGAAGATTTCTTCGAGACGCGAGTTCTCTTCGAAAATTTTGAAACTGACTTCCTAACGTCTTCGGACATCGGCCGATCGCTCAGAGCAGCGAGGATCTCTCGTTCTGCCAGGAGCCAGTCTTCAGCCTCGCGGCCGGGTTCGCCGCCGCGCAGCTGATAAATCTCATATGCTCTTGCGGAAATCATGTTGTGCACTACTTCACCAGGCATCATTTCAAAACTCCTACTTTCCATAAAGCCTCCTATGATGGATTTCGAACTCGATCAATCTCCAGAACGAATCTCGCGGGCCATTGCCGAGTCATTTATTAGTGAACTACTCGCATGCAAGTCGTGAGAAGGATGAGCCCCGCTTCCAACGCTCATGCCGGGACCAAACACGTTGTAAGCGACCTCGCCGTGGAGCGCGAGATCCAGACCGGCGATCTCTTCTTCCTCGGTGACGCGCAGCGGCATCACCAAGCCTACCAGCTTCAAAATAATGAACGTGCCCGCTCCTGCCAGCACCCAACCAGCCAACACGCCAATGACCTGATTCAGCAATTGCGGCGCGTTGCCGTGGATCAATCCGTCGGCGCCAGCCGGATTCACTGACTTCGTAGCGAATATTCCCGTCGCAATAGCCCCCCACGTCCCGCCGAGGCCGTGCACGCCGAACACGTCAAGTGAATCGTCGTATCCGAAAAGCGGCTTGAGTCTGTTGACGCCCAAATAGCAAACTGCGCCTGCGCCGATGCCTATCGCGAGCGAAGACGAGACGCTGACATAACCGGCGGCAGGAGTGATCGCGACTAACCCGGCCACGGCGCCCGTGGCGAGTCCGAGAATTGTCGGCTTACCGCGATGCATCCACTCGATAGCCGCCCACGTCAGACCTGCCATCGCCGCCGCGGTGTTAGTCACAGCAAATGCAATAGCCGCCAGTCCGTTCGCTGCCAGCGCGCTTCCAGCATTGAAGCCAAACCACCCGAACCACAGCAAAGCCGCTCCCATCACGGTCAGCGTTACGTTGTGCGGAGGAAGCACGCTTCTTGGATAGCCCGAGCGGCGGCCGATCACCAACGCCGCGATCAGCGCCGACACTCCCGAGCTGATGTGCACAACCGTGCCTCCCGCAAAATCCAGAGTGCCGCGCTTCATGAGCCATCCGCCGCCCCACACCCAGTGCGCAAGAGGATCATAAATCAGCGTTGCCCATAGCAGGCTGAAGAGAATAAACGCTTTAAAATTCATTCGCTCGGCGAAGGCTCCGGTGATGAGCGCTACGGTGATGACCGCGAACATCGCCTGGTACATTGCAAACGCGATGTGCGGGTACGACGCGCCGCTGGCGGCGTCGGCGCCAACGCCGTTGAACAGTAAATAAGTCAACCCGCCGACTATGCCGCTCTTGTCAGAGCCAAACGAGAGACTGTAGCCAAAAATTACCCACTGAATACTAATAAGGCAAAGCAAGAAGAAGCTGTGCATTAAGGTTGACAGCACGTTGCGCTGGCTGACCAGGCCGCCGTAAAAAAGCGCAAGGCCCGGCGCTGTCATCAACATCACCAACGCGGCGGCGATTAACAGCCACGCGGTGTCGCCCGAATTGATCGACGCCGAACCGCTGTCTTGCGCGTAGCTGCGAAGACAGCCGACAACAAGCACGAACCCCAACACCAGCCAAACCGGTCGCGATTTGAGACCTGCGCTTTTCATCAGTGGCGCTCTCCCTTCGATATAAGTGCGTAGACCCATTCTTAGATCGCCTCCTCGTTGCGCTCTGCTGTTCTAATCCGCACAACCTCCTCGACCGGAATCACAAAGATCTTGCCGTCCCCGAACTTGCCCGTCTTTGCGGTCTTCATGATCGCGTCGATTGCGAGATCAACCAATTCGATGGGAAGCACGACCTCGATCTTGACCTTTGGCACAAAATCCACACGGTATTCGCTGCCGCGATAGGTCTCTGTGTGGCCCTTTTGACGGCCAAAGCCTTTGACTTCGCTGATGGTCATTCCGATCACGCCTGCTTCCTGCAAAGCACTCTTCACGGCTTCAAGCAGGTGCGGACGGATGATAGCTTCGATCTTTCTCATAATGGCTCCTTCGTTGGGCCCGCGAGCGCACTCATCAATGCGGCTCCGACTTCGGACATCTGGTTCTCATCGAGTTTGCGTCCGCTCGCATCGGTAACATAAAAGATGTCCAGCGCGAGACTCTTTTCGGTGGTGATCTTGGCGAGCATTATGTTGACGCTCAGTCCCGCGAGCGTGTTGGCCAACTTGTAGGCAAGGCCCGGCTCGTCCTCAGCCTGCACCTCGATGACAGTGTTTGTAGCCGACGCTTCAGAGTTGAAACGAACCTTTGGCTGCGTATCACCTCTGGGGATTAGCCGTCTTCGCCGCGGGAGCTTCGCTCGCCACTGCTCGACCGCCGCTGAGACGTCATACTGCCAATGGATTGCCGCTTTCAGATTCTGCTCGGCCTTAGCCGAGCGCTGAGGCTTCACTGAATGAGATCCGCTGGTCTCGCACACCTTGAACGTGTCGACGACGATCCCATCTTCGCGGGTGTAAACATCAGCGCTCAGTATGTTGATGCCCGACGCGGTCAACGCGCCGGCCAGCTGAGCAAACAGACCTTGCCGATCGTGCGTACAAACCGTCAGCTCAGTGCAATGGTTTCCCTCGGGCACTCGCCATTCAACGACAAGCGGCTCGTCGCGCATTTGATCAATCAGCCGAAAATGTCGAACCATCTGATCGGGGTCAGTCGCTCGAAGATACCGTTCAGGCATCATTGCGAAATGCTTCCACACGTCGCTCGGCATGTATCTAGGGAGAAGCTCGCGAATCACTTGCTGCTTGACGCTCATCTTGTGATGCGTATCCCACCTTACAGGCCTGCCGCCTGTGAAGTGAGATCGCGCGCGCGCGTAAAGGTCCCAAAGCAGCGTACCCTTCCAGTCGGTCCAAACTTCCGGCCCGACGGCTCTGATGTCTGCGTACGTTAAGAGCAATAGAATGTTAAGGCGGTCAAGGCTGCCGACCGTCGTCACAAATTCCTCGAGCAAGTCTTCGTCGGCCGTGTCGCGTCGTTGCGCGGTGTGCGACATCAACAGATGCTGACGCACGAGAAAGATCACCGAATCCGCGATTGTTCGTTCGAGCCGCAATCGTTCACACACGCGTTCGGCTATGCGAACGCCGCGCGCCACGTGGCCCTTGCCTCGTCCCTTGCCGATGTCGTGAAGCAGCAACCCCAGATACAGCGGGGCCGCGTCTTCAATCTCGGCAAACACTCTGGCGAAGTGCGAAAGCTTCTGATCGTGATGCATCCACAGCAGATCGAGCGCCTCAACGGCTTTCAGCAAGTGCTCGTCAATCGTGTACTTGTGGTAGAAGTCGTGCTGGACCAAAAAAGTTATGTGGCCGAACTCGGGGAGCAGTCGCGCCAGGAATCCCGTGTCGTGCATCTCTCGAAGCGCGCCGGATACTCGCCCCTTCGGACGCAAAATTTCCATCAGCGCTCGCGAGGCTGGCTTTGATGATCGGAAGCGTCGATCTGCCAAAGAAAGATTGTTGCGGATAGCCAGCTTCACTTCACTGGCGAGCGGTGCCTCTTCAGCCTGGGACATTTGGAAAACTTGCATCAACCTCATCGGATCGCCGCCGAAATCAAGCGCGCCGTTTTTTGAACAGATCCGACCGCCTCTTATCTCAAGGCCCCCAGTCGAAGAATCCTTACTTGCGGCGCCCCGCACTATGCTGAGGTAAAGATTTCCTTGTCTTAACTCGAAGCTTGGACGGAAGCCCTTGGCGCGCCTGCGTTTTTCGTTGCGCGACTCGAGCGCTCGCACCAGAAATGTTTCGCAGAACTGGTGCAGCTCTCTCGCTCGCCGGTAGTAATCAAGCATCAGTCGCTCGGAAGCAAGCAGCCCGCGACGCGGCGCATAACCCAGATTCGACGCGATCAGCGGTTGAAGGTCGAGCGTCAGAAGGTCCGTCCTGCGTCCCGTCGAAAAATGAGCCTCATTACGGACGCGCATGATGAAGTCGTATGCCCGCCGCGCCGTTGAATACTCAGCGCCTGACACGTGGTCGTCGGCGCGCAGATCGTCGAGGCTCTTCGAGCCGAATATCGCATTGCCGACCCACACCGCCGAGTGCAGATCGCGCAAACCGCCTGCGCTCTCTTTGACATTCGGTTCTTGGAGACAGACGGTCTTGCCGAACTTCTCGTATCTCGCCTCAAGCTCGTCGGTCATCCTTCTGAGAAAGGCATTCGTGTGGCGTTTGTTCTTGAAGACCGCGTCATCAAGTTCCCTGTTTAGACGACGAAACAGATGAGCGTTTCCGGTAACGAGTCGAGCCTCAGCCATCGCGTTGCGCGAATGCAGATCGCTGGCCGCCATCTCGACGCACTCGCTCACCGATCGGAAGCTGTGTCCGACGGTCAGCCCCATGTCCCAGAGCAAGTAGAGCACTCGTTCGGTGAATTGCTTCAAGCCCTTCGAGCGCCTGCCGGCGTGCAATAACAAGATGTCGATGTCTGAATATGGCGCGAGTTCGCGGCGTCCGTAGCCGCCGAGCGCCACCAGCGCGAAATCGTTCAACTCAGCATCGCGGGGCGCCAGGTCTGATGCCGCCACGTCGCAGACCCGGCATACCACGACATCAATCAAGTGCCTCCTGCCACCGGCGATTTCGCCGCCTCCCAACCCAAACCTGTGCCGGCTCTTCAGCCGCTCGCCCTCAAGTTTGAGAAACCGGCGGAACCTCTCCACCCAGGCCTCGTGATCTTTCGCCTCGCCGCCGATGGCGAGCCTCTCGTTGGCGTGCGTCACAATTTTTTCCAGGCTTATCTGCATCTCTGTTTGTTCGACACAGCTCGACCAGAGTTCGCTCCTTAGTTGCTTCGCGATTAGAGCAAAGCTAGTGCCGCTGCTGACAGATTCTCGAGGCCTTGTTTTATTCGAGGATTCAGCAGCTTTTCAAAATCCATCTGCTAAAGCCCAAACACGGACCTACAGATTCGTATCAAGAGCTCTCGTAAAACTACAAAATTGTCTATCATCGCGGCCCGAGATGCGAAGACGTGAAGTGGACGCTAAGAAAGGAGAAGGCCTGGTAGGTCAGTTGATGGCCTCAGAAGCGGCCTCGTCCTTATCTTCGGCGGGAGTTGTTGGTCGCTGGCCTCGAAGCAGTCGCTCGGCCTGGGAGGCGATGACTTGCATGAAAGCCTGTGCCGCGTGGGAGTGTGCATTCGTGCGGCGGCGCACCATCCATAACGTGCGCTCGTGGCGAAATCCTTCCAACGGGATCACCACCAACTCGCCAGATTCGACTTCGTCTTGAACGCACATCAAGGGCGCAAACGCCAGGCCGAGATTCATTGCCACGAACTTTTTTATCGTCTCGATTGTGGCAATCTCGATCGCAATGTTCAGCGGCGTCTGAAACCTCCGGAAAGTCTCGATCACCTTGTCGCGCGAGGGTGAACGAACGTTGTGGGCGATGAAGCTTTCGGCGCCCAATTCACGTATGTGAACGCGAGGCTGACCAGCGAGCCGGTGACTTGGGCTGGCAATCAGCACCAGCTCATCGCGCATGAAAGGAGTTGCTTCCAAATCGCTGTCGTCGGGCAGAAAGGATAAAAACGCAAAGTCCAAATTTCGCTGCTTGAGCTCCTGCGGGAGCCGCGCCGAAAGATGACGGAAGACTTCTATCTTTATTTTTGGATACTGCTCGCGGAAGGCGAGTATGAACCTGGGAAGAAGGTATAAGCTTGTGCTCTCGTTTGCGCCTATTCGGATTCGCCCGCCTTGAAGATTGTGAAGCTGGCCAAGGGCCGACCTCGCTTCATCACGAAGGTTAAGCAGGCGTTTGGCGTACTCGTAAAGCACCTCGCCGCTATCCGTCAACGCATAAGCGTTGCGGTTCGACCGATCAAACAGCGGCGCGCCCAACTCCTGCTCCAGCTTGCGCAGCGACATGCTGAGCGCCGGCTGGGTGCGAAACATCCGTTGGGCTGCTTTATGAAAGCTGCCTTCCTCGACCATCGCAACGAACATTTCGAGTTGCATCAAGTCCATATCATCCATGTATGGGCGTCCCT
>Ga0137380_10003380_pt1 | contig 13866 bp, 10 predicted proteins | sample SagtaG_17_FD_104809 | JGI IMG/M metagenome (GOLD analysis project Ga0137380, IMG submission 104809) | Vadose zone soil microbial communities from Sagehorn Ranch, Mendocino, California, USA - Sage2_L_100_16 metaG | ecosystem: Environmental > Terrestrial > Soil > Vadose zone | place: USA... | reverse complement strand
TTCGTGATCATGGGATAGGTGGTGCGGGCCCCCCACCAAGCCCATGATCACGAAGTAAATTCAGCGGCCCCAGAGCCCCGGGCGCGACCCCTGGCCGTCAATTATCAGCCGGGCTGGGCAGGTGGTCGAACAGGTAGTAGATGGCGAGCAGGCCAAAGATGATCATGGCTACCGCCGGAGAAAGCAACGCCGCCACCAGTGTCCCTGCCACATAGACGGCCAGGCCGCCGGTGAAGCCGGGGATGGAGCGGCGGAGTTCTTCCGCAGCCACCACCGCCCCCAGCCGCCCGCCGCGCAACGTCACATACACCCAGATCCCGGCAAAGCCAAAGGAGATCACGATCATGACGAGCCCGTAGGTCACCGTGGCCGCTGTGCCCCCGGCGTCACGCAGGTGCTCGGCAACGAGGGCGGTGGGGAACGGGATTACCACCACGCCCATGAGCAGCAGCAAGTTCAGTACCAGCAGGGGCCGGTCCACCCTGGAGACGTGGGCAAGGATCGTGTGGTGGTTCATCCACATGATCCCGATCGTCAGGAAGCTGACCACGTAGGCGGCGTACTGCGGCCAGGCATGCAGAAGCTGGTACGTCACCGAATGCCCAGCCGGGCCGGGGCCGGGCAGCCGCAGGTCCAGGACCAGCAGCGTGATCGCGATGGCGAACACGCCGTCGCTGAACGCCTCCGCCCGCTTGCTGTCCATGGTCCTCCGCTGCCCGCCCCGCGCTCTCCCTGCTCTCCCCGTCAGTCGCCCACGGACTGAGGTGCGGCGCTGCCCGGCTCAGCAGAGCCCGGCGCGGCCCGGACCGAGCGCGCCAGCAACTGGGCCACATCTACGACCTCAAGCGACTCCTTCGCCTCGCCCGAGGACTTCTTCTCGCTGATGGCGTCCCCCAGCATCACCAGGCAGTAAGGGCACGCCGTGGAGAGCGTGTCTGGATTGGTGCCCAGCGCCTCCTCGATCCGCTCACGATTGATGCGCTTGCCGATCCGCTCTTCCATCCACATCCGGGCACCGCCCGCGCCGCAGCAGAACCCCCGGTCCTTGCACCGGTGCATCTCTTGCGGCTGCACCCCGGGCACCTGCTCCAGGATGTCCCGCGGCGGCGTGAACACCTTGTTGTGGCGGCCCAGGAAGCACGGGTCGTGGTAGGTGATCTTCTCGTCCACTGCCGTAACCGGCGTCAGCCGGCCCTCAGCGACCAGCCGGGACAGCAGCTGGGTGTGGTGAATCACCTCGTAGGACCCGCCGAGCTGCGGGTACTCGTTGGCGATGGTGTTGAAGCAGTGCGGGCAGCTCGCGACGATCGTCCGCACCCCCGCCGAGTTCAGCGTCTCGATGTTCTGCTGGGCGAGCATGCTGTAGACGAACTCGTTGCCGATCCGCCGCGCTGGGTCGCCGGTGCACGTCTCGGCCGGGCCGAGCACCGCGAACTTAACCCCCGCGGTGTGCAGCAGTTCCGCGATGGCCTTCGTGGTCCGCTTCGCCCGGTCCTCCAGCGCGCCCGCGCAGCCGACCCAGAACAGGTACTCGACGTCGTCCCCGATGCGCCCATCGACCACCGGCACCTCGAAATCGAGCTCGGACATCCACTCCGCCCGCCGGGCATCCCCCATCCCCCACGGGTCGCCCTTGTTCTCCAGGTTCTTCAGCATCCCGGCCGCCTCCACCGGGAAGCTGGACTCGATCAGCACCTGGTACCGGCGCATGTCGGCGATGTGGTCGATGTGCTCGATATCCACCGGGCATTCCTGCACGCACGCACCGCAGTTGGTGCAAGACCAAATCACGTCGGGGTCGATCACTCCGTGCGCGGCCGAGTCGCCCACCAGGGGGCGTTTTGCCTCGTCTTTGATGTGATCGGGAAGGGAATCCCGTTCCTCGTCACTGGCCGCCAGCAGGTAGGGGGCCTTGGCCAGCGCGTGATCCCGCAGGTCCAGGATGACCATCTTCGGCGAGAGCGGCTTGCCGGTGGCCCAGGCGGGGCAGGCCGACTGGCAGCGCCCGCACTCGGTGCAGGTGGCCATGTCGAGGAAGCCCTTCCAGCTGAAGTCCTCGATCTTGCCGCGGCCGAAGACGTCGGTGTCCGGGTCCGCCTCCTCGAAGTCGAGCACCTTGCCGTTCGAGCGCATCGGCTCCAGCCCGCGCAGCCCGTTCGGCCGCCGCGAGAACAGCACGTTGACCGGCGCCAGGAAGATGTGCAGGTGCTTGGAGAAGGTGACGAACACCAGGAACGTGAGCACAACCCCCAGTTGCGCCAGGATTCCCACGGTCTCTAGAAACTTGTTCGCGCCCAGGCCCAGCGGCGCCAGCCAGTGGCCGACGGTCTGCGAGGCGAACGCGCCATGCGGGTAGGGGAAGTCGCCCGTGTTCACCTGCGCGCCCCGCATAAGCAGCAGCGTCGCGATCACCAGAAAAATCATTCCCAGAACGGCCCACGCCGCACTGGTGTGCGAACCAGCGAACCGTGAGGCACGGCCCTGGCGTTTGGGGGTGGTCCGCGCCCGGATGACTGTGAAGGTGACGATCCCGGCAAGGACCCCGACCGCGAAGAGATCTTCGGCGAACCCGATCACGGCCCAGTGCCCGATGACCGGGATCGCGAAGGTCTTGCTGAAAAGGTCGCCGTAAGCTTCCAGGATCGTCAGCAGCAGGACAAGAAACCCCCAGAACGTCAGGGCGTGGGCAACTCCCGGCACCGACCACTGGAGCAGCTTGCGCTGGCCGATCACCTCGGTGGCCTGGGTGCCCGCGTCGCGGCCGGGGTGCTGGCGCACGGCGGCGATCCGCTCGGGCGCGGGCTGCCCGGCCGTGGCGACCCGGTACAGCCACCACAGCCGACGGCCTGCGAGGGAGAACGCGACCACCGTCATGGCGAGTCCGATGATGATGCGCAGGGCCACGCCGACCTCCTCGGGGAACGCTCCGTGACAGCGTACGCCGTGACGGCCCCGGGAGCATGATCGTCTCAGGCGAGGCTAGCTGGGTGCGCGGTGCGGAGCAGGGTCCCCGCCTGCTCGAAGGTCTGGGCTATATGCCGAAGGCCGCCGTCACCTTGCGGACGGCCTCGATCACCGGCACACCAATCTCGCCGACGACCGCCGCGACTCCAGCGATATTGCCGAGCGCCCGGCGCAGCGCTCCCTTGTCGCCGTTGCCACCTGCCTCGATGGTCTTCAAGGACTGGTCGACGACCGTGCGGTCATCCGCGGGAACCTGGTCTCGCAGGATCTCGACAAGGCTTACCAGTTCCCGCAACGTTGCCTGCGGGTCCTGACTCTTGATGATGCCGATGTTGTGGTCACCGCGCTGGACTACATTGTCGCCAAAGTGGATATTGCTCATAGCCCCACCTTGCCCACGTTCCGGTCCCCGACCTGCACAAAGTTGTCGCCGTATTGGACATTGTTGACCACGGTCTGAAACTCGGCCTCAGGGTTGTCAATCGCGTCCATGATCTCTTCGACGAGATTGCCCACCTGAGCCCCGTCCGTGCTGACAAGCGCGCGGCGCGGATTCCCCGACGTCTCGATGATAAGTGCGTAATACGGCTGCGTCTTCCGCCGAGTCAGCGCCACGACAATCGCGACGGCAACGATGGCGACCACCACCACTAGCACCCCGCCGGCGCTGTGAGCCGCCGCGCCCAGACCTAAAACGAACAAGAAGGCGAGGAACCCCAGGCAGCCTGCTTGCGCACGGCTCTTGCCCGTCCATCGGCTCTTCGGGATTACCCTCACCGCCTGCGCCCGAGCGATGTTCTGCAGCGGGTAGGCCTCCGATCCGACCCAGAGCACCCGCTTGCTGATCCGTACATTAACGGCGTTATTTGCTGAATCCATGCCTTACCGCCCCTCCCCGGCCACGGCATCCCTCCCTGCGACTACGCAAGTATGCACCGGAAACCCGAACTACGGCGCAGATTTGCAGGGTTTGAGCAATCCACTTCATCCGGCGTGGCTCCTCGTAGGCTCCCCGTGGCTCCCACCTGGCGAAAGAGCAATTGAGATATGCACGAGAGCGGCTGTGTGACGCATGCGGCGGACAGGAACGGCAGGTATCGGTCTGGGTGGCTGATTGGCTGGTTCGGTGATCCGTGGTCTTCTGATGATCCGGCCTTTCGGCGTGTGGATTGGATCATGAGGGAACACCGATGATGCGCATTCTTGGCCCAATCACCCCCAATCACCTCGCGCGACCGGGCATTGGCCGTACTCAGCCCGCCCCCAGGCGCGCAGCTCCCATGGCGCACCCTCCGATGACGGCTGACCCGGCACAGTTCCCCGTGATCGGTGTCCACCCGCGATGCTCGGATAGCGGCGCTGACGGCGAACGCGGCTGCGGCGAAGGCCAGCGCGTGCGGGGTCAGGACGATGGTGGCGGCGGCCACACATGGGGCGGGCAGGCCGGGAATAGCCGGGCGCCCTTCAAAGTTGAGTCTCATAGGCTCAAGTCATTTGCCAGGAGACCGGTCCTCTGGCAAGCTTGCGCCAACCAAGCTCAACTTCTAGTTGCTAGGACGACTCATGGCACGTGCGGTAGGAATCGACCTCGGGACGACCAACTCTGTCGTCGCTGTCCTTGAAGGCGGTGAGCCCACGGTCATCGCCAACGCGGAGGGCTCGCGTACTACTCCCTCCGTCGTCGCTTTCGCCAAGAACGGGGAAGTGCTCGTCGGGGAGGTAGCCAAGCGGCAGGCGGTGACCAACGTCGATAGGACCATCCGGTCGGTAAAGCGGCAGATGGGCACTGGCTGGAACGTCACGATCGACGGCAAGAAGTTTACAGCCCAGCAGATGAGTGCCTTCATCCTGCAGAAGCTCAAGCGGGACGCCGAGTCTTACCTCGGTGAAACGATCACCGACGCGGTGATCACCGTCCCTGCCTACTTCAGCGACGCGCAGCGGCAGGCGACCAAGGAAGCCGGCCAGATCGCCGGGCTGAACGTGCTGCGGATCATCAACGAGCCCACGTCCGCGGCGCTTGCGTACCACCTGGAGAAGGAGAACGAGGCGACCATCCTCGTCTTCGACCTCGGTGGCGGCACCTTTGACGTGTCATTGCTGGAAGTGGGCGAGGGCGTAGTCGAGGTCCGGGCCACCAGCGGCGACAATCACCTCGGTGGTGACGACTGGGACCAGCGGATCGTGGACTGGCTGGTCCAGGACTTCAAAAACTCGTACGGCATTGACCTGTCCAGGGACAAGATGGCGCTGCAGCGGCTGCGTGAGTCCGCGGAGAAGGCCAAGATCGAGCTGTCCAGCTCATCGGAAGCACAGCTCAACCTGCCTTACATCACCCACTCGGAGCAGGGCCCGCTGCACCTGGACACCAAGCTCACCCGGGCCGAGTTCCAGCGCATGACCGCTGACCTGCTCGACCGGTGCAAGGGACCGTTCCGGCAGGTGATCAAGGACGCCAGCGTCAAGCTCAGTGACATTCACCACGTCGTGCTGGTCGGAGGCTCGACCCGGATGCCCGCCGTGGTCGAAGTAGTCAAGGAACTCACCGGGGGCAAGGAGCCGAACAAGGGCGTCAACCCCGACGAGGTCGTGGCGGTCGGCGCCTGCCTGCAGGCAGGCGTGCTCAAGGGCGAAGTCAAGGACGTCCTGCTGCTGGACGTGACCCCGCTGTCGCTGGGCATCGAGACCAAGGGCGGGATCTTCACCAAGCTCATTGAGCGGAACACGACGATCCCGACCAAGCGGTCTGAGATTTTCACCACCGCGGATGACAACCAGCCGTCGGTCCAGATCCAGGTCTTTCAGGGCGAGCGCGAGATCGCCGCGTACAACAAGAAGCTCGGCATGTTCGAGCTGGCGGGCATCGCCCCGTCCCCACGCGGGGTCCCGCAGATCGAGGTCGAATTCGACATCGATGCCAACGGGATCGTCAATGTCTCGGCCAAGGACCTTGGCACGGGCAAGGCTCAGTCGGTGCAGATCACCGGCGGTTCCGCGCTGCCCAGGGAAGACATCGAGAAGATGGTCGCCGACGCGGAGAAGTACGCGGCCGAGGACGCGGCGCGGCGGGAGGAGGCGGAGACCCGCAACCGCGCGGACAGTCTCGCCTACCAGACGGAGAAGTTCCTCGCCGAGAACGCTGAGAAGATTCCCGACGACATCAAGTCCGAAGTGGAGTCGGCCGTGGCCGACCTCAAGAAGGCGCTTGAGGGGACAGACATCGAGGCGATCAAGGAGGCCACAGAAAAGGCCGCCCAGGTCAGCCAGAAGATGGGGACAGCCATCTACGCGCAGTCCCAGGCGAGTGCCGCTGGTGACAGCGCGGCTGGCAACGAAGGCGGCGGCCAGGCATCCGATGATGAGGTCGTCGAGGCCGAAATCGTAGACGAGGAGAAGCCTCGCGAAGAAGGCGGCGCCGCCTGATGAGCTCGCCGGAAGAGAGCAGCACCGGACCGGTGATCCGGGATCTCAGGCGCATCGACCCGACAACTGGGCAAGTCAGGACCCCGGGCCAGGAAGGCGCGGCCCAGCCGGCCGCCGGGCCCCGGGGGCCCGGCAAGCCGTCAAGGCCGGGAAAGCATGCGGCCTCCAAACCGGGCCGGTCGGCTGGCAAGGGACTGCCAGGGGACTCCGGCCGGGGCGGTGGCGCGCCCAGCGGAGGCACCCCCGGGACGCCAGGCGCGCAGGGCACACCTGGCACCAGGCCGGCTGCTGGCACTCAGCCAGCGCCCGGACCGGGCGCTGTACCCAGTGAAGCGTCGGGGGCGTCAAGGGCTGCCACCCCCGGGCCGCAGGCGACGTCGCCCGGCCCGGGGGCAACGCCCTCAGCCGCGCCCGGGAATGGAAAGGACATTGCCGGGCGGCTGGCCGAGCGCACCGCCGACCTGCAGCGGGTAACTGCGGAGTACGCAAACTACCGCAAGCGCGTCGAGCGGGACCGGCTGGTGGTTCGCGAGCAGGCGCTGGCCAACGTCCTGAACGCCCTGCTGCCTGTGCTTGATGACATCGGCCGCGCCCGCGAACACGGTGAGTTGACCGGCGGTTTCAAGTCGGTCGCAGAATCGCTGGATGCCATCACGGGCAAGCTGGGTCTCATCAGCTTCGGTGCCGAGGGTGAACCATTCGACCCGAGGATCCACGAAGCGCTGGTGCACTCCTACTCTGCCGACGTGACCGAGCCAGCGTGCGTCAAGATCCTTCAGCCCGGTTACAAAGTCGGTGAGCGCATCCTGCGGCCGGCCAGGGTTGCCGTGGCTGAGCCTGCCGAGCCGTCTGGTGCTGGTGCCCTGGCGGGTGCTGGTGGCCCGGCGGGTGCTGCGGATCCTGGGATGCGCGGCGGAACGCCCGGGGCCGGCGAACCCGGCGGCCCCAGCCAGGGCGCGGCGCCAGCCGCGCCAGGCGGGGCAGGCGGGGCAGGCGGGAACATTGCGGGCGGTGTTGGCTCTGGTGCTGGTCAGCAGAGTGACAGCAACGAAGCGGACAGCAACTCCGGGGGCCCAGCCGCACCTGCCGGGAGCGCACATGGCACTCCCGGCCAGCCGGGCACCCATGCTGATGGGGACTAATCGCGGAGAGGCCAGTGAGCACCAAGGACTTCCTTGAGAAGGACTACTACAAGGTTCTCGGCGTCTCCAAGACCGCGACGGCTGAGGAGATCAAGAAGTCATACCGGAAACTCGCACGTAAGTTTCACCCAGATGCCAACAAGGGTGACGCCAAGGCCGAGGAGCGGTTCAAGGAGATCTCGGAGGCGTACAACGTCCTGTCCGACTCCAAGCGCCGCAAGGAATATGACGACGCACGCACGCTCTTCGGCGGGGGCGGCTTCCGGACCCCGGGCCAGGGCGCTCCGGGCAGCGGCTTCCCCTTCGACCTGGGCGACCTGTTCGGCGGGCCCAGCGCGGAGCCAGGGGCTAGCGGCCGCCTGGGTGACCTGCTCGGCGGAATGTTCGGTGGCCGGGGAACCCAGACACGGCCACGTCGCGGTGCGGATGTGGAGACCGAAACATCGCTGTCCTTCAGCGACGCCATAGATGGCGTTACCGTGTCCCTGCGCCTGACCGGCGAGGGGGCGTGCCCGACCTGCCATGGCACCGGCGCCAAGTCCGGGACGGTGCCCAGGGTATGCCCGACCTGCCAGGGCACCGGGCAATCGAGCCGGAACCTGGGGAGCTTCGCGTTCTCCGAACCCTGCCGCGAGTGCCGGGGCAGGGGCCTGGTGGTGGATGATCCCTGCCCGGTCTGCGCAGGCAGTGGGCGGGCCATGAGCACCCGCAACGTCCAGGCACGCATCCCGGCCGGTGTTGCCGATGGCCAGCGGATCAGGCTCCGGGGCAAAGGCGCCCCGGGCGAGAGAGGCGGGCCAGCCGGTGACTTGTACGTGCGGGTGCATGTCACGCCGCACTCGGTGTTCGGGCGTTCGGCAGACAACCTCACGGTGACCGTACCGGTCAGCTTCGACGAGGCGGCGCTCGGCTCGGAAATCAAGGTTCCGTCCCACCGGGGTGCACCGGTAAGCGTTCGCATCCCGCCAGGTACCCCGAACGGGCGCACCTTCCGGGTTCGCGGGAAGGGGGTACGCCGGGCAGACGGCACGAACGGGGACCTCCTCGTCACCGTAGCGGTCCAGGTCCCGCAAAACCTGAGCGGGCCGGCCAGACACGCGCTGACCGCTTTCCGTGAGGCGACCGCTGGGGAGGACCCGAGGGAAGACCTGCTCCGCCGGGCGAGGCAGTCGTGACCCGGCGGCCGGCGGTGGAGGCAGTCGTGACCCGGCGGCCGGCGGTGGAGGCAGTCGTGACCCGGCGGCCGGCGGTGGAGGCCCGGCCGGCGGCGGGAGGCGGCCGGCACCGGATTTGCGGGGGCGTGACGCCATGAACAACCCGTTCCAGATCTCAGACGACACCCCGGTGTATGTGATCTCGGTCGCTGCCCAGCTGTCCGGCATGCACCCGCAGACACTGCGTGCCTACGACCGGCTGGGCCTGGTGTGCCCTGGCAGGTCCGCTGGGCGGGGACGGCGTTATTCGCTCCGCGACATCCTGGTGCTGCGCGAGGTACAGCGGCTGTCACAGGAGGACGGCGTCAACCTGTCGGGCATCAAGCGGATTCTGGAGCTCGAAAGCGAATTGCAGCAGTCCCGGCGCGTGCTCGCGGAGATGACCGCGGAAATGGCGCAACTCCGGGTGGAGCTGGAATCGACCAGGTCGGTCGCCGCCCGGCTCGCCGCACTCCTGCGCAGGCAGGGAGCAGGAGCTGAGCTGGTCCCCGTCCGGGAGCCGCCCGGCTCGGTTCATGGGCCGCCCCGCAGCGCTGGACCGGCCGTCGGCGTTGCCAGCGCCGGCCCGCCCGCTGATTCCCCCGTGATCGGTGTACAGGACATCCGAGAAGGCAGTTGATGGACGAAAAGCTCACCCGCAAGAGCCAGGAGGCACTGTCCGGCGCGGTCAGGCAGGCAGCGACGGAGGGTAACCCGCACGTCGACGCTCTGCACCTGCTTGCCGTCCTGATTGAGCAGGAGGGCGGAACGGCGGCGCCGCTGTTGCGTGCCATCGGCACCGACCCGGCGACGGTCCTGGCGGATACCCGGGACCAGATCGCGAAGCTGCCAAGTGCCGCCGGGGCAACTCTCAGTGCGCCCGATATGTCCAGGCCGTTGCTGGCCACCCTCGCCACCGCGGCCAAGCATGCCAGGGAACTGGGCGATGAGTACGTGTCAACGGAGCATCTTCTCGTTGGGCTGGCGGCGGATGGCGGTGCGGCCGCGAGTGTGCTGCGCAAGGCAGGCGCCCGGCCCGACGTCCTGCTCAAGGCGTTCGAGAAGGTCAGGGGCCATGCCCGGGTCACCTCGGAGGACCCAGAAAGCACGTACCAGGCACTGGAGAAGTACGGGGTTGATCTCACCCAGCGCGCCCGCGAGGGCGGGCTGGATCCCGTCATTGGCCGGGACTCCGAAATCCGCCGGGTCATCCAGGTCCTTTCCCGACGCACCAAGAACAACCCGGTCCTGATCGGCGAGCCCGGTGTTGGCAAGACCGCTGTCGTCGAGGGCCTGGCGCAACGCATCGTCGCGGGCGACGTGCCGGAATCGCTGCGCGGCAAGCGCCTCGTTGCGCTGGATCTCAGCGCCATGGTCGCGGGCGCGAAGTACCGGGGTGAGTTCGAGGAACGCCTCAAGGCGGTGCTGGGCGAGATCAAGCAGAGCGAGGGCAAGATCGTCACGTTCATCGACGAGCTGCACACCGTCGTCGGCGCGGGCGCGGCCGAGGGCGCGATGGACGCGGGCAACATGCTCAAGCCAATGCTGGCCCGCGGTGAGCTTCGGATGGTGGGCGCGACCACCCTCGATGAGTACCGTGAGCGGATCGAGAAGGACCCGGCGCTGGAACGCCGGTTCCAGCAAGTCTTCGTCGGCGAGCCTTCCGTCGAGGACACGATCGCGATTCTGCGCGGTCTCAGGGGCCGTTACGAAGCACATCACCAGGTGCAGATCTCCGATGCCGCCCTGGTCGCCGCGGCGGCAATGTCCGATCGCTACATCACCGGCCGGTTTCTCCCGGACAAGGCCATCGATCTGGTCGATGAGGCGGCATCCCGGCTGCGGATGGAAATTGATTCCCGGCCGGTGGAGATCGACGAACTCCAGCGGGCCGTAGACCGGATGAAGATGCAGGAGCTGGCCCTGGCCCGGGAGGCCGATCCTGCCAGCAAGGAGCGGCTGGAGCGGCTCCGCGCGGATCTGGCCGACCGGCAGGAACAGCTCACCGCGCTCGTCGCCCGGTGGGAAAGAGAGAAGGCGGGCCTCAACAAGGTCGGTGAGCTGAAGAAGCGCCTCGACGATCTGCGCGGCCAGGCGGAACGGGCACAGCGGGATGCTGACTTCGAAACCGCATCCCGGCTGATGTACGGCGAGATCCCGGCGGCGGAGCGCGAACTCGCCGAGGCCGCCGCAGCCGCCGGCGGGACGCCACCGAACACCGGGACGCCATCAGCCGGCGGGACGCCATCAGCCGGCGGGACGCCATCAGCCGGCGGGACGCCATCAGCCGGCGGCTCGCCCGCCAGCGGAAACCTTGCGAGCGCACCGATGGTGAAGGAGGAAGTCGGGCCCGATGACGTGGCGGACGTCGTTTCCTCCTGGACGGGCATCCCGGCCGGCCGCCTGCTTGAGGGGGAGACAGGCAAGCTGCTGCGCATGGAAGACGAACTGGGCACGCGCCTCGTGGGCCAGTCCAGAGCCGTGACCGCGGTTTCTGACGCGGTCCGCCGGTCGCGCGCGGGAGTGGCCGACCCCGACCGCCCCACCGGCTCGTTCTTGTTCCTGGGGCCCACCGGGGTGGGTAAGACGGAGCTGGCCAAAGCCCTGGCTGAGTTCCTTTTCGACGACGAGCGCGCCATGGTCCGCATCGACATGAGCGAGTACGGCGAGAAGCACTCGGTTGCCCGGCTGGTAGGCGCTCCACCCGGATACATCGGTTACGAAGAGGGCGGCCAGCTGACCGAGGCCATCCGGCGGCGGCCCTACTGCGTCGTGCTGCTCGATGAGGTGGAAAAGGCACACCAAGAGGTTTTCGACATCCTCCTGCAGGTTCTCGACGATGGCAGGCTCACCGACGGGCAAGGCCGGACCGTGGATTTCCGTAACACCATCCTGATCCTCACCTCCAACCTCGGCTCGCCCTACGTCGCGGATCCCACACTGGACGAAGAGGCCAAACGGAACGCGGTAATGGCCGTGGTCCGGGCAACGTTCAAGCCTGAGTTCCTTAACCGCCTTGATGATGTGATCATCTTCGATTCGCTGTCCACGGAGGAACTCACAAAGATCGTCGACCTTCAGGTGTCACTCCTGGCTCGGCGCTTGGCCGAGCGCCGGCTCACGCTCACCGTTACCCCTGCGGCTCGCGAATGGCTGGCACTGACCGGGTTCGACCCCGTCTACGGCGCGAGGCCTCTCCGGCGGCTGGTCCAGTCAGCCATTGGTGACCAGCTCGCGAGAGCCCTGCTTGCTGGGGACATTTCCGATGGTGACGGAGTGATCGTGGATCTCGACCCGGCATCCGACGCGCTCACCGTCCGCCCGGCCCAGCGGGTGACAGCGCGGTAGGCGGCTCAGCAGGCCAGGCCGCAATCCCTTAACGGCCCACCCAGCGTGAATGGCCGGGCGCTAATGGAAGACGGTCGAGCAGCCGGTCGTAGTCATCTTCCGGCATCCCAAGGTCATTGCGTATGCGGAACCGCAGGCTGAGCAGCAAGCGAAGCTCTGTCTCGTCTGCCTGCGCTGCCGATACCCGCTCACCGGCCGGCGGTGCCGACCCGGATTCGGCTGCCTCCGGCGCTGGCGCGGCCACTGCTTCCCTCGGTTGCCCGGACTCAGCGCTGGGTGGCGCGGGCCCTGCCGCGCCGGTGGCGATCGGGCCGGGTGACCGGCCAAGGCACATCTCGACGCCAGCCGTTGCCCAGGCCAGCGCCCCCACCAGGTCCGAGCGCTCGACCAGTAGTTCCGCCACCAGATCGCACATCCTCGCGTCCCGCGGTGCCGCCATGCCAAGCTGGCGGATGAGGGCGTTGGCATCATCCGTCCGGCCAAGCAGGTACAGCGCACGCGCCAATGGGACCCGCGGATCCACGGAGGAAGAACCACCGTCTGCCAGCGCACGCTCAAATCCATTGACCGCAGCAACCGGTTCATCGGCGAGCAGCCACTGCTCACCTGCCCTCACGTACGCCTCGGAACGAGGCATACCCGCCGTCTGTATTCCGGTGTCGGCGAGCAGCATCATTTCCCGCGCTGCCGCCCGGTGATCGCCGGTGTACGCTGCATCGAACTCGATCTCGTCAAAAGCCTCGCGATTTAGGAAAACCACGGTAAGGACGTACCCATCTGGAACTTCCCCCAACGCGGCAACTGGGGTCTGTAACGGACGTATGCCGACACGGGCGACACGCTGGCCATCCCAGTATCTCTAGTGCCGGGATCTTTCGAGGGCATCCCAGAATCCCCGGCGCAAAGCATGGCGCACCTCATCATGAAGCAGAGAGTCGATCGGCAGGGCCGAATCCTGGAGAAGTCTCGCTTCGAGGTCAGACGGCATCCGCGGCTTACGGGCCAGAACGGCTTCGAGCCACAACGCTGGAGCGTCCCTCGCCACGGTCTGGCCAAAGCTGAAGCCTTCCCCGTGCGCGGCTTGGACTGCCTCAGCGAGGGATACCACGGGAGGCTGTACCGGGGCGTGCGGCGGCCGGCCCACCTGGGGCCCGCTGTGCGCTCCCTGCTGAGGTACATACCCGGGGCCAGGAATCCCCGTCTCGGGGTGGCCGGGAGGCATTCCCCCGAATTGCTGAGCAGCCGGCATCTGGTCCGGCGGCCTGCTCTGGTACTGACCGGGCGAATCGTACTGATGCGATTCCTCGAATTGCCGGCCAGGCGCAACAGGCGGCCAAGCGGGGACGGGCGATGGCCCCCCAGCGTGTGGGGAACCGGCCGGCGGACTTGGCATCACCTGCCGGAGCCCGCCCGGCACCTGACCTTGCGGCACCTGACCTTGCGGCACCTGACCGTGTGGCCCTTCCTGTCCGGGCCCGGGGAAGTCGGGGGAAAGAGGCGGCGCGGCCTGATACACCGGCTGAGTTGCCTGCATGCTGGGCACTGAGGGGGGGCCGTGCGACGCAGGCGCAGCCGGCTCTTCCTGGCCCGGCCCGCCGCTCGCCTGCGGAGGCTGCTGTGTCATGCGTGCCGCGCCTGGCTGGCCGGGCGCCGGAGCCAGCCGTTGCGGCAACCCACCCGGGCCAGGCATGCCGGCCGGCCCAGCCACCGGGACCTGCCTGTGCTGGCCGACCTGCTCCAGGTCGCTGCGGTCAGCCGACGGGGCCATCCGGCCGGGCTGCCCCTGCTCGACCCGG
>Ga0137380_10003376_pt1 | contig 13873 bp, 12 predicted proteins | sample SagtaG_17_FD_104809 | JGI IMG/M metagenome (GOLD analysis project Ga0137380, IMG submission 104809) | Vadose zone soil microbial communities from Sagehorn Ranch, Mendocino, California, USA - Sage2_L_100_16 metaG | ecosystem: Environmental > Terrestrial > Soil > Vadose zone | place: USA... | reverse complement strand
TCCGGGCTCATTCCGGACGATTTGCCTGGCAAGGATCGTACTCCAAAGAGCACTCTTGTGTCGCGGGAATTTTTTTATTCCTAAATCCTAGACGGGGGTCTCTCGCCATCTGAAAACGTTCTGGGCGAGATATCCGGTTTTTCGCGCAGAACGGGCGAATCAGCAGTTTTCAGTAAGTGCTGGTGAGGGCCCTTCAAGCGTGAATAAGGTGTTCAGTGGGACCCCCTCCCTGATTGCTGATCCGGGCTTATTCTGGGCGAGTCTCCGGAGTGGGACTCGATCCTGGGAATGTCTTGTTCTCTTTGCTGGGGCGTTTTATACTTCTCTGGGCGAGAACCGGGAGACGCTTGGTAGATTGGCGGTTGGTTGTTGGAGTACAAGTGGGTCGTTCTGACGGTCACTACCGTCGGCATCTTCATGGCCACGCTTGACTCCAGCATTATCGTCGTGGGTCTTCCCCAGGTGGTCAGTAGCCTCCAGACCAATCTGGTCGAGGGGATCTGGTTCATCACAATCTATCGGCTGATGATAACCGTCCTCTTGGTCGGTATAGGCCGGATGGCTGACCTCTACGGACGGGTCCGGCTCTACAACCTGGGCTTCGCGATTTTCAGCCTCGGCTCGCTACTCTCCGGCCTCTCCATCACGGCCGAGATGCTGCTCGCCTTCCGGCTAGTCCAGGGGGTTGGGGCTGCCTTCCTCTTCGTGAACAGTGTCGCCATCGTCACAGACGCCTTCGCAGGCAGCGAGCTTGGAAAAGGGATCGGGATAAACCAGGTCGCGATCAACGCGGGGACGATTACAGGCTACACTCTCAGCGGTGTCCTCATACAGCTCTTCACCTGGCGCTCGATATTCCTGGTAAATGTCCCGATCGGCATCTTCGGCACCTACTGGTCAAGGAAGAGGCTGAAGGAGATCCATCATCCTGCTCGTGGTGAGAGGTTCGATCTGGCGGGCGCCGTGACATTCTCCGCCTCTATCACATTGCTACTCCTCGGTCTGACTCTGGGGAGTATCACTGACCCGTTGTCGCTCAGCCTTACGGGTCTGAGCTTTCTCCTCATGATCATCTTTGTTCTCGCGGAGCGGAGGGCGAGTTTTCCAGTTCTGGACCTTTCACTGTTCAGAAACAGGCTCTTTACCGCCGGCAATATCGCCAATCTTCTGAGCGGTCTAGCCTTTGCTGCACCCGCCTTCATAATGACCCTTTACTTCCAGCTCGTCAGAGGCTACGACCCGCTCCACGCCGGAATCTATCTCATCCCCCTTGACGCGACCCTCATCCTGATTGGACCTATCAGCGGCTCACTGTCGGACAGATGGGGTGCTAGGGGCCTCAGCACCTTCGGTCTAGTAACAGCCTCAGCAGGCTTCTTCTACCTGTCCGACATTACCACAACGACCGACTATCTTCAGATAGCCCTGGGTCTAATCCTCGTCGGGTTTGGTATCGGGCTATTCCGCAGTCCTAATGCGAGCTCTGTAATGGGCTCTGTTCAGGGAACCAAGAGAGGCATCGCCTCAGGCGTCCGGGCCACAATCATCAACACAAGCATCGTCGCAAGCATTCCACTAGTCCTCGCCGTGATGACCACGGACATACCCTACTACAGGCTGATCAACATAATCGGCAACGTCAACACGCTATCAAACAGCCAGATTACCACCACAGATCTCGCCCCGTTTCAAATGGGATTGCAGCATTCTCTGGTGATATTCTCAGTCCTCATCCTCGCCTCCGCAATCTTCTCCCTACTCCGAGGACCACGAGCAGAACAGGGACATTCCGTCAGCTTCCAAGGAAAATAGCGCGCGATCGAGATGCGAAGATGATCCAGCGGGACGGACGATCATGCTGGGTAGAATCGCACAGTTATCCCACTCGGACTGGTGTTGATGGCCACAACATTCCAGTTTCCAGTAGTCGGCGGGCTGAACGTCAACGTGTCCTGCGAAGTGTCCTGTCGGAGGATGCAACTGCTGTAGGGATACGCCATGGTCTGGTTGTTGAACGCCCAAGTGAGATACGCGAACTGGTCAATAACGCAAAAAGTTGCTGAACCATTTGTAACCGTGACGCCTATCACAAAACTTGCTCCAGCAGAAATTCCTTGGAGTGTGAGGGCAAAGACTCCCGGATATGTCTCCGTCCCCCCTCTAATATCGTGAGTCTCCGGAGCTTGGAGAGAACCGTGTGGGCGCGGGATGTATGGTATGCTTGCGACCACGATTCCGAGAGAGAGGGCGACGATGATTGCCGCCAACAGAACGGCCCGTCGTCTCCAGAATCGTCTACCCAATCTCCCGTTTCCCTGTTGAGATATGAAACACGTTTCTAATAAGCGGCATGTCAGAACATTGACGATTGATTCATCTATACTGCTCGACCTTCGCAATACAGCAAACATCTCGATTGGAGAACCTCGCTCGAAGGTGGACCGGTGTTCTTAGAGCCCCGGCCGGGGATTGAACCCGGGACCTGCGGCTCTCTCTTCAAGGGTACAAGGCCGCCGCTCCACCACTGAGCTACCGGGGCTCGTGGGTGGTGGCGGGTCGGGGCTAAGATAAGTTCTACTAACGGAGCCCTAGCTGTGGCCTTTCTGGTTCCGCATTCTGTCCGCGGCTCTGACGAGGGCTTCGACTCCAGGGAGGCTCTGCCCGGAGAGGAGTGAGAGCATCGCTCCTCCCGCGGTGCTGACGTGTGTGAGCTTCTCGTCGATTCCGAGGATTGATGCCAGTCCTACCATGTGTCCCCCTCCAATAACAGTGTAGCCGCTGCTCTTGGCCATGGATTCTAGGACCCGTCTAGTGCCTACGTCAAACCCGTTTCTCTCGAAGACTCCAAGCGGTCCATTGGCGACAGCGGTGGCTGCCCCTTCAACCGTTTTGGAGTACAGGTCGATCGTCTTGACTCCAACGTCCAGCGCTGGTCCCCTGACTTGCTGCGAGTCAATGTCATGATCGACCCTCTTTCCGTGAGAATCCTCGTATGCGAGATCCACCGGGAGTTCTATCCTTTCATTGTACTTCGCCAACAGGCCCTTTGCGGTCTCGAGATGTTCCCCAAGTACTGCGATACCTCTCTCGTCGTCTGTCGAGATCTTCTTGTCCTTTGATCTGAGGAAGAGCTTTGCTGGGACCCCTCCCAGCAAGATCTTGTCAGCCTTTCCACGGTCAAGGATATGCTTGATCACTGGTACCTTGTCTTCGACTTTTGCGCCGCCGAGGACGTACACGCAGGGTCTTTTCGGCTCAACGAGCAATTTGGAGACCGCGGCCACCTCCTTCTGCATCAATCGGCCAGCCGCGCTCGGCAGTGCTTCCGCTAGTCCGACGATGCTCGGCTGGGATCGATGGGCTGTAGCGAAGGCATCGTTGACGTTGAGGTCGAAGAGGGGGGCGAGCGTCTTGACAAAATGTGTCTTCAACAACTTCTCCGGCTTATCGTCGACGTTCTCCTCGGCGCAGAATCGGAGATTGTCCAGGACCAAGACCTGGCCGGGCTCGACCTTTGCAATTCTCTGCCGGGCATGCGGACCCATCACATCTTCTACAAACTTCACATCCTGATTGCAGAATGATGCGAGCGCCTCGGCGTGCGGTTCCATGCTTGTGAAATCGTCCTTTCCCGGCCTGCTCTGGTGTGATCCTAGAATGACCTTCGCGTTCTCAAGCTTCGACAGTGTCTCGGATATCGCCCTAATTCTCGTATCGTCGAGGATGAGATGTGTGGAGGGATCAAGTGGGACGTTGATGTCGACTCTGAGGAAGACGCGCTTGTTGGCCGTGTCGATATCATCAAGGGTCAAGAAGCCATGTTGGCCCATTCCAGGTCTTCCTCGATCGGCTTGCATGATCTCTCGCGCGTTTAATGTTTCTGAGGTCAATGCTTTTAGCCAATGAGGCGGCGCCGTCCCGTTTGCCGGGGTGGCTTAGCTTGGTCAGACCCTGTTTAGGGAACTACAGCGCCGGACTCATAATCCCGGATAGGATATCCGGAGGTCGCGGGTTCGACAAACCGCTCCAGTTCGAAACTCCCGCCCCCGGCACTGGGCATCGGTGAGCTCCGATTACTCGGAGATGAAAGATTTCCTGCGTGAGAACGAGTTCTTGTTGGGCGAGAAAAGATTATCGCAATCCGGCTTGTTCTCGAGTAAAATTTCAGCTTCTGCGGAGGATGTCTACGTGTCCGTCTTTTCTCCCTACATAGGCCGTGTCCGCCATGCCTAGGAAGAGTCCGGTTTCTATTACTCCTGGTATCTTCTTGAGTTTCTCGTGGACGATTTCTGGACGGCGGAGGCTTCTGAAGTAGACATCGGCGATGAGGTTGCCGTTGTCTGTTATGACGGGTCCTACTTTGCCTGTGGTTTCTCTAAGATTGGTTTTGTCCGAGATTCTTCTGATCTTTTCGAGTGTGGAAGCGTAGGCGAAGGGAGTTATCTCGACTGGTATTGGTTGGGGTCCGCCGAGTGTCTTGGCCAGTTTTTTCTCGTCTATGACGATGACCAGTCTTCTCGCGGTCGAGTCTACTATCTTTTCTCGTAGCAGTGCGGCCCCTCCGCCCTTGACCAAGTCGAGGGTTCGCCATTGCACTTGGTCTGCGCCGTCGAGTGCTAGTTCCGGTTCGGTCTCCTCGTCTAGGCTTGCTGTCTTGAGGCCGAGTTTCTTTGCGGCGATCTCCATCTGGTAGGAGGTTGGGATGAAGCTGATCCTAAGATTTTCTTTCTTGATCCGTTCTGCGGCCAGTTCGAGTGCTCGGAGGATTGTGTTGCCGCTTCCCAGTCCGACCGTGGTGTGGTCTTTGAGTTCTCGGACGGCTTGTGCGGCGGCGCTCACTCGTGCCTTGTCGGTCCAGGACATCTTTCTGGTCTAGCCTTCGGTTTCTATCTGCTCTAGTCGTTCCATGGCTTTGAGGACTTCCTCTCGGATGGTTTCGAGCCGTTCTTCTGCCTTGTTCTTGGGCTTCTCCCGGGGAGGCCTCTCCTTGGCGGGAGTCGTGGATGTTGTTTGGGCTGAGTCCGTCTTTGGCGCGGGTGGTGTCTGGACGGTCCTTTCTTCGGGCGCGATGGTAACCATGGGTCTGATCTGGCTTATCTTCAGATCGATCTCGAGCATTTTTTCGTGGAAGCTCTTGAGGAGGTCTTCTTTGGCCGACTCAAGCTCGTACAGGTCAACCGTCTTCTTGTGAGTGTCTATTTCCTCGTCTACTCGTTTTAGGTCTGTCTTGTATCGTTGAAGGAGCTGGTTTTTTTCCGGTTCGTTGATCTGTCCTTTTACTTCTGCTTCATAGATCTTTGTGAGCGCGTCGCCAATGATGTCCCGCTCGAGACTGGCCAGTCGGAGCCGGTCTCGGGCTTTCGAGACGTCGTTTCCGGTTACGGACTTTTTCAGACTCTCGGGTATTGGGAATGCTTCTTGTTCGGAAAGTATGGTCTTCTCTTCTGGTGGTTTTTTCTTTCCGAATAGGAGTATTAGTGTGGTTAGTGCGAAAGGAGCCTTTTGGCCCTTTCTCTGCAAGAAGAGCATTCCTCTAGCGTTCTTTGCGGTTTCTGGGCTCCGGGCTTATTAATGGTTTAGCAGTTTCCTGCTCCTGTTACCTTGTCCCGGATATGATTGTCCAAGTATGGTTATCTAGGTTGGTGAAGCCTGTTGGCCTTTGGTGGGTCCGAGTTGTCTCTCGCGAGAGAGTGTGAGAGTTGTGGTCGGCCAATGTCCTCTAACATCGATCATGGTGCGAGCAATCCGGATAATCCCTACTGTGTTCATTGCACTGATCTGAAGGGTAAGCTGTTGCCTTTCGAGAAGGTGTTCGAGAGGCTTGTGGAACAGGAAATGCAGACACGCTGGATGAACAAGGAGCAGGCTGAGAAGTCGGCGTTAGAGGAGATGGGCAAGTGGACTGCGTGGAAGGACAAGGTCAGCGAGATGCCGAAGCCTGCGTAGTCGTGTTCTCTAGACATCCTTGGCTGTCTCTCGCAAAAGGCACTCTCACGTCGCAGCAGTCTTGTGGCCTCCCCTCCTTTTTTGGGAGAGTCCTTTTCTTGTCTGGGCTTGTTCTGGGCGAGTCTCGGGGATCAAGGCTTGGAATAGGCTGGTCAGGGCTGGTTGAGAGCCCTGGTTTCACGGAAGGAAAGAGTGAGAAAACAACCCACCCTTTCCAGATTCGTAATCAGGGCTTGTTCTGGGCGAGTTCCTTGGCGTGGATATGGGACGGACTGTCGCTGTTCTGTTTTTGGAGCCCCGGACGAGATTTGAACTCGTGACCCTTGCCTTTCTGTGGTTGTTACCAAGGCAATGCTCTCGGCTGGTGTAGCATCTACCAGGCTGAGCCACCGGGGCGCACTCTTTTCTGGCACGATGCTGGTTCTGCTATATTGTTTGCTAGAAATTCCCGTTGCTGGAAACTCTTACTTTAAGTCACGATTCTTCGTGGCCTTGAGGGAATTGGACTTGCCCGACGAGGAGGAGATCGTTCGTGGCGAGATTCGGGTTGCGGCAAGACTCAGTATGGGCCTAGAATACCTCAGACTCTTCTTTACTGACAGGAGAATTATCGTCGCACACATCGGGAAGAGAGGTGCAGGCTCTCAAGCCACAATCTCCTTCTTCGGGAAGCTCAGCTCCGCCGTTGAGGACCTCTTCAAGAGCGGAAGAGAATCCGTAACTAAAAGGATGGTGTGGGGAAGTGCTCCTGAAAGTATACTGGCCAAGGACAAAGACAATTTTTCTCTGAGCTACTCTCACATCGTTGAGGTAACGTTGGACGAAAAATTTGTTCATCCGAAGCTCACAGTGCTTACGACGGACGACAAGTACCAGTTCATAGTACATGGACTAAGAGACGATTCACGCGAACTGTTGCGGAAAACCTTGGGCACCAAGTTTCGAACGATCTGATCTGGGACGTGCCTCTCCCCGCTAAACGTTGTTTCTCGCACGGTTTGCCCGTCCGGGTTTCGCGGGTTGCTCAGGGTTTCCAGACGTAAAGCGTCACGTATGTAATAGCTAGAAGAGCCGCGATGGGGATGATCAGCCAGGCAACGCGATTCAGCGTGAGTGGAGAACTCTGTCCTTCGAAGTTTCGGGCGTAGCCTGTTTTCTCAGCGAGCAAAACGAAGCCGGCGATGAAGATTGACAATACACCAATGAGCGTCGGGCCGAGAAGGTTTGATCCGACGAGATTGTAAATTCCGAGAATAGCTATCAGGACAACTATGGGTCCAGCTGCTACCAGTGCTGGAGCCCAGATTGATGCTACTGCTCTCAGCAGCCGTTCTATCATGCGCCTTGCCCTTTTCTTTCTTCGGGTTGGTGGCCAGATTCTTGAGTCCGAATATGCCCAGCCTGATTTGTCGTATGGATGGTCAGTTGCTGGCATGTGATACGATCAAAGCCAGCATAGCCACTAAAGCTTATCCCAGGAAACCGAGGAACACTCAACGAGACCGGAATGTCGGAACTCTAGGATAAAGCTCGCTCCTAGCCTCGGCCGCGTCTTCGCTTCTGGCCAAACCCTCTCGTCAATCGACTGTCCGCAACAACCGCTGTGACTAACACTCCTAGTGAAGTTAGGATTGTTACCAGGCTTAATTGGTCCCAGAGGCCACCCGTATAGTCGACGAAGAGAATATTCCCTTTGGCCACTGCGTTCAATGGAGCAGAGAGCTCGGCCGATACACTGGTTCCTACAACGTAGGCAATCTCTGTGTTTTCGGATAGAAAGTGCTGTGTCGCAGTGAAGTTGAAGCCTCCGGTCTGGGGGCTTGTCCATGTCTGGCTCTGCGAGCCGAGGTTCAAATTGTGGCTCCAGTCTTCAACCGATGGTTTCAGCGCGGACATGTCAAAAAGTACGATGGCAGCGACGAATGGTTGATAGCCGATTCTCGAGACAACGTCGCCGTTTACAGTCATTAGTTGTGATTGTTCACTTGAGGACGTGAATGCTGCTACGGGTGCTACCGCTGCGAGGAGGTAGTCTTCTCCCAGCCGGTTGTACCCTACAGTCCCTACGGTTAGATCTTGGTTGAGGCGGAGAGCCATCCATGACATGTCGTACTGGGCCACCCCGAAGCGTGTCTGGGCTGGTTCATGGACTTCGAAAGTTGTTGAGGCGTTCAACCATTGGAGACAAGGCGCGCATGTAGTGTTGATGTAGTTGGAGGACAGGTGAAGTGACACATCAGAGACTGTTATGCCATTATTTTTCAGCTGGAGGCTGCTCTGAAGGGCTGATGAGAATTGGGAGAGGTCGTCTCCACTCAGAGAAGAGTTAAGGTTCGGTGGATACACAGTAGTCGAGACCGGGTAGGCTGTCAAGTTCTGGACCGCCCTAATCGTCCACGTGACTCTCAAAGTGTCTCCTCGTAGCTGGACACCATACTCGGCCCACACAACGGGGGGAAGGACGGTGACCAGAAAGATCAGCGTTGCCAGTACAACGACTCTCAGCTTCATCAAGGCGTTCGCGATGTCCCTCCGCGCTCATGCTCCCATATTTGCCTGACTAGTGGGAGGGATTTCGGATCGCCCCAATCAATTTAACTCTCGCCCACATATTATTGCTGGATAAGGGCTGGAAGACCGGTCTTCAACATGCGCGCTCGGGCACTCCCCATCACGGCGGCCGTCCTTCTGCTTTTGCTCACAATGATTCCCAACACAGCCCATTCTTCAGGGGGTAACGTGGCAATCCTGTCTGTTACCCCGTCCCAGATTCATCCTCCCTCCTCGGGTAACAGTTTCTCGGCGAACGTCACCCTCTACATTCCACCTGGCGAATCTGTCGGGTCTTATGATATCATCCTGAAGACGGTTACCTTGAGCGGTGGCTGCAACCCTGCCTGTCCGCTAAGTATCACCGGGATTCGACCCGGGAACATTTTCCCCGCCGGCCAATACATCGAGGCCTCTAATTGCGTGAACGGCCATGGTCTGGGGTGCGGTCCGAATGATGGTGGAGGTGTTGCTCACTCAGCAGAGGCTGAGCTCTCCGGGCAATCGGTTGCTGGAGGGTTCACGGGTCTCAATGTCACAGTATTCACGGTGCAGTTTCAGATTCTAAGCACCGGGTCTGTCCAGTTGGCGTTACAAAATGATACTCTGGTCAACGGTGAGAACGCCGCCCAGGATCTCCCGCACACCACCGAGGACGGGCTCTTCTCAAACAGCGGCCTCACTGCCCTCTTCAATGTTCTGACCGCTATTCCGATCGTGAACCGCCCTGTCATCTTTGATGCCTCACCCACTTTCAACTCAACGAATACCACGCCAAACTACAGGTCAACCCTGAATTATAGCTGGGACTTCGGCGACGGTCAAACAAAACAAGGTGTGGGTCTCAACTCCACTTCGCACGTTTTCGCCGCCCTTGGAAGCTACGATGTCAGGCTTCAGGTCACCGACGAGTACTTGGCAACCAGTTCTTTTGAGAGAACCCTGACTCTCGCTAGTGCTCTCGGAACCATTGTGGTGGGCATTGTCGACCAGACTGGGTCAGTAGCAGACTGGAACATAACGGTCAGCCTATACAATGGCAGCACCTTGGTTCAGACTGTCACAAGGAATCCTACTACGAATCCGATAATCTTCTCGGGACTATCAGAAGGCACATACGTTCTGAGATTCTCAGGACCTGGAGTCACTCCTCATGAAATAGGGGAGACTGTGACCGCCGGCTGGAGGACAGTCGATTCTGTCCTCCTGACAATTCAATATCCATCGCCACCCTCATACCCGGATCTGACCGGAATAGAGCTCGCGGTGATTCTCGGCGTTATGGGAATCGGTGCGGTCCTCGGCACTTTCGCCCTCAGACGGAGACGCGCATCAAAGCGAACCAAGCCCAAAAGAAAATGACTCCATCTAACTATGGTGGCACTGAATTCTTCCATTGATTACGGAATACAAAGACCGGGATAGACACACGCCGTCAACTTGGGACTATGCTTATTCACTTCACATTTCACTTACACTTGGAGGGGATACGCTTAAGGTTCGCAGTCTCCAGTTCTTCTTGAATACTCTTGTGGAAGTCTCCGCCGTGGAGTGATTGCTTAAATCAGCGGCTCGCTAAGGCGGGCTGAGAGGAGTCGCCGGACGGTTTGAGAAGTGCGGTTCGAACATCTCTCATGCTTATCACTCTAACGTTCTCCGTTATCATAGCCGCCAGCAATCCTAGGGCTCATGGTCAGGGTGGGGGTCCGTTTCCTGGGCCTTGTCCTGTTAATCCGACGCCTCCTCCCAATAGTGTTCCCTGCCTAGCTATTGTGCCTCAGGAGCAGACCCTTCCTTCGCCAGGCGGTACTCTCACGATCAGTGTGACTACTCTCAACATGCCGACTTTCAGCGGCTGGGATATTGCGATAAAGACGAATAATACGGTGTTGAATCCGAGGTCTCTCGCTGTCATGGAGACTTTTGGCGGAACATTCCAGTCCACTAGCAACTGTATCAATGGAAGTGGTCTTGGCTGTAGTGGCAATGATGGTGCTGGCATCGCTCATTCTGCAGGCTTCTCCTTCGGAGCCAACGACGCTGGCAACACGACACTGTTCACTGTTACCTACACGGTAGTGGCAGGCCCATCAACCAACGTTACCTTTGTGAATTCTCCAAGTGAGCCGTCCTCGGTGACAGACCCATCAGGCTTTAGTCTCGTTGACTGTTCAGCTACTCCCAACCAGTGCCTTACTGGTTCGGTCTCCGTCGTTGACTTTGTTCTTTCCGCATCTCCAGCCTCTATTGGTCCTTTGGGTATCGGTGCTTCAGGTTCATCGAATATTACTGTAACTCCAGAGAACGGTTTCGTCGGCACCTTGGATCTTACGGCATCTCCCACGCCTGCGAACCCTGCTGTCACTGTCAATCTGGCTTCGCCAAGTGTAACGATTACTTCTTCGTCAGGTCCCCAGACTGACAGGTTGACTGCGAGCGCATCGTTGGGGGGAACGTTCAACATCAATGTAACCGCCTCGATAACCGGCTTCCCATCTCGGACTGTCATTGTACCATTGAAGGTTACTGATTACAACGTGACGGCCCATCCCAACACGCTGCCCCTCGTCCGTGGTGTTAGTGGTATTACAAATATCACGGTAACTCCTCTCAACGGGTTTACCGGCACTGTGAATCTTGTCCCGCACCCACCCCCAGAGGTGACGGCAACTCTGGACTTTCCGAGCGTAACTATTACTTCCGGAAACCAGAATGATACGTTGACCGTCAGCAGCTCCACGACAGGTACATATCGTTTCAACGTCACGGCCAGTTCTACAGGTTTTCCCTCTCACAATGCGACAGTGACTGTAATTATCACAGGACTCTCCTCAACTACAACTACCAACGTGGTCAACGACGGCACTAGCACCACCACCGGCGCTTCATTCCACGATACTGCTTCTGTGACCGGTTCCGGGACTACTCCCACCGGCAATTTGACCTACAGCTTCTTCAACAATAGTGACTGCTCAGGAACTGCCAGGTTTACGAGAACAGTAATATTGTCAGGCACCACCGTTCCAAACTCTAACTCGACGGGTCCACTCGGTGCGGGTTCATACGCGTTCCAGGCAACATACAACGGCGATGTGAACTACACTCCATCGACGAGTAGCTGCGAGTCTTTCACCGTTGCCAAAGCTCCTTCCACAACATCAGGTCTGGCAGTTCTAAAGTCCGGAGCTCCCCTGCCCTCACTCGTACCTGCGGGATCGAGAGTTAACGGTACTGCCACGGTCACGGGAGTTAACGGATTCCCTGTCAGCGGTAATCTTGTTTATCGCTTCTTCAACAACAGTGCTTGTTCGTCTCCAGCTTTCTTTAGTCAGAACGTCACCCTGTCCGGTGGACTTGTTCCGGACTCTATAGCAACTAGTCTGCCGAAGGCCGGAAGCTATAGTTTCAACGCCACATTTGGTGGAGACGTGAACTATCTGAGCTCTAAGAGTACATGCCAGTCGTTCGTAGTTGACGACTTCACTGTTGGTGCGAGTCCAGCAGACGTTGGCACTCTAGCTTCTGGTGTTCAAGGCAGCACCGTCGTTACGATCACCGCTGTGAATGGGTTCACCGGCACTGTTGGCATTGCGGCTGTTCCCGCACCTGGCTTTTCTGCTTCTCTAAACATGTCTAGTGTGGTTCTCAGTTCGACCGTTACGTCAAAGAATGTTCTGCTGGTCGTGAACGGTACTCTTGGCAACGCATATTCAGTGGTCATCAACGGGACGAGTTCTGGATTTCCCTTTCACACTTTCCTAGTCTCTGCCACGGTTCAGCCCCCAAGCATTGCGATTGGAACGCCCTCAGTCTCCGCGACATCAGTGAGTGTTGGGGATAAGGTGACTGTCGATGTTACTCTGACCGACAATAGTGTGGGAGTGCCATTCACGACGATTGTCTGGTTGAAATGGGGAGATCTCACGGTAGCCCAAAAAAATGTGACACTCACACCCGGTCAGTCAACGCCGGTCAGTCTTGTCTGGGACACTACCGAATACACCGCGGGGAGCAATAGCCTGTCTGTGGTTGTTCCCGCCGCCGGTGCTACAGCAAACGCACCAACCGTCTCACTATCCCCTGCCAGCTCATCGCCACTCTCCCTTAGCAATCCGTACATTCTGGCTTTGTTGGGCGTAGCGGCAGCGGTTGTAGTAGTATCACTCGTCTTCTTCCTGCGGCGAAATAGGAGATCCTCTGCTTCCTGACCTCTCTCAAATCCTCCACGCAAGAGCGTAGTTTCCGTATGTGGAGTAAGGCTGTTGTCAAGGGGCAAGACTTGTTAGTCGGCATTTAGAACTCTCTATTGAATGGTTCATGGATCAGACACGCTGGCTTGTGGTAGTGGCCCTTCTAGCTATAATCTCGGTTAGCGTCGTGTTTGTTGAGACATACGAGTCCGTGCAGGTTTCGCACAGTCTCAGCGTGAAGCTTCTGATCAACCTTTGGAACCGATACGCGAACGCGAGCCAGCAAGTGAAGTTCTTGAGCGATATCGGAGCCCCTGGAGGAATCTTCGCCACGACAAGGTATTCCTCAGATGGTGTCAATGGTTTCTATCCAGTATGGGGGCGGCACTACGGCAATACGGTCTTCGTGGATTCGAGGGTCTACAGGAACTATACTCTCGGCGACTTCTTCGAGGTGTGGGGTGAACCTCTTGGCCCGCTTAACACGCTAGGCGCTCATGAAAATGCTTCCAGCTACCATGGGAATATTACGGAAACTACGTATCTCTTCATCTGGAGTATGTGCCTCCAAAATCCCCACAGTCCAGGTGGACCCGTCTACTCGGTGAACGAGTGGGGAAGTCACGTACTCCGGGATAATGAGACGATCACGCTAACCTATGCGACAGAGGCATGCGGACTACCAGGCGGACAGCAAGCATAGTCTTCTAAAAAAAAGACGGCCAGGGAAGGCTCCCGCTTGCCGGCGAAAGATTTCGCAATCGTTTTTTGATCCTAACTCTCCGTTCGCGACCGTAAGCCGTATAAGCTGAACGAGTCTTGCCGCGGCTATACACAGTTGTACGTGAGATTATGAAACGAAAAGTTCTATTCTCCCTTCTCTTAATCGTGGTAGTAGCTCTTGTTCTAACAGCTTCGCAGAAGGCAAATGCCCAGGGTCCGTTTCCGGGGCCTTGTCCTGTTAATCCTACGCCGCCTCCAAACAGTGTCCCATGCTTGACTATTGTGCCTCAAGAACAGACCAATCTCACGCCAGGCGGCACTGTCACGGCTAGTGTGGTCAGCCTCAACATGCCAACGTTCAGCGGGTGGGATATTGCGATAAAGACGAATAATGCTGTGTTGAATCCGCAGTCTCTCAGTGTGGTTGAGACTTTTGGAGGAACGTTCCAGTCCACTACCAACTG
>Ga0137380_10003371_pt1 | contig 13889 bp, 16 predicted proteins | sample SagtaG_17_FD_104809 | JGI IMG/M metagenome (GOLD analysis project Ga0137380, IMG submission 104809) | Vadose zone soil microbial communities from Sagehorn Ranch, Mendocino, California, USA - Sage2_L_100_16 metaG | ecosystem: Environmental > Terrestrial > Soil > Vadose zone | place: USA... | reverse complement strand
GAGGGTACGAAGTCAGCCATCGTGACACCACGGTTTCTTCAGTCCGTGGGGCGCGCCATGGTTCTTACAGATGAAACTCGAAACGGCGGAGCCAATCGTGACCGTATTCGCGACGCATTTCAGCGCCACGACATTCTGCTAGGCGCTAACGCCATGCTGGCACCATCTATGGCTCTTGCGGGGACGGCTCCTAAGAAGAGCACTTCGCTCGGATCAGCCACTCGAAAGGATCTGCTGAAGCGCCTTGGAATCGTCAAAGGCGCAAAACTCAGCCTCAGCAAAGCCAACCTTTTCGGCAAACCTGTGGTGAGCGTGGTACACAAGCAGGAGGTTCCGTTGGGAACACTCGACAACAGACTCAAAGGCGTTGTTGCAGAGGCGCACGCGCCAATCATGGTGGGCGCCTCCGGTGCGAAAGCAGCCGTCATTGGGACGCCTCCGCATCCAGCGGACGCGGAGAGTGAGGTGCAGGCCTTCGTAAAAACATTGCTCAAACATGGCCGGATTGATTTCGGTAAACAGAAAAGAGGCGCCGTTGCTGGTAATCGCGAACGCGTCCATACCACTCACGAAATCAAGAGTGTCGCCGGGAAGAAGGTACTGCGTCGCGTCCGTTTCCTGTGTGCGAGATGTTCCTGGTCAGTCTAAACGGCGGAGAAGCGTTTTCGCACCAGTCTTCGGCTTCCTTTCTCATCCGTCTCGATCTGGTGTGTGACGCCACGGGCGCGCTGATCGGCGCGCCCGCCGATTTGCCCGTGTATCGCCAGGCTTCGAACGAAGGAAACCGCTTCGGCAATATGCTCGGCGGAGGGCTTTCCGAGCGCGACCGATTTCACCGTGCCTTTCGCGCCGAGAGTTACTTCGCCTTCGACCGGAATCTCCACGTGCACATCTCGAAGATCATCGAAACCTGAAACCGAGATAGGGTGCCACGCCCGCGCGGCAATCTTCATCGCTTCAGGCTTCGAGGAGGGTTCAACGGATACAACGCTGACACCGTGCGTTGCCGCCAGACGTTCTTTCACAGCGGCCTGCATGTTGGCGAATTGATGCGGAGCGATCAGATTCGCAATCAGCATCGGCACCTCTGCCCAGTCATCGAAGTCAAATTCACTCGATCCGGCGGAGCGAAACTGCAGAGTCTGCATGCCGAGGTTGTGACGTACCTCATGGATGTGGGCCGATTCCTCGGTCACCAAAAGGCACTCTGTCAGCGGTACCTTGGCTCCCAGCCGTTGCAGCGCTGTCTGGAAGATCTTGCGGTCGGGCTTCTCTGTGCCGGCATGGGTCGAAAGCGTCACTCGCTTTTTCACGGGTTCGAAGAAAGGGCGAAGCCCCGTCTGGTCGAGAATCGCCAGATACTCATCGAAAATTGCCTTAATCTTGGCTGCCGTCACGGGCGGCGACGGCGCTCGGAAATCAGAAACGAGACATGAGCGTAATGGTGTGCCGCCGGTCGTTGTGAAACTTGATATGGCCGTGAGAGCCTCCTTCACGTGGGCGAACGGTTGATTGGTGGAATCAATCAGAGTGCGGCCGAGATCAAATATGACAACACGAATCACAGTTGGGCCTCCTGGCGGCCTGTAACAGATGAACTGGGACCGACAATCCCGTGAGAGACATCAGTGTAGGTCCATTTGATCGGTTTTGGATTCTCATTTTGGTGCCGAATGTATCGCATGAGTTTTCGACGAAGATCTTTGGTTGAATGAAAACGGCGCGGGCGATTACATCACGTTCTATTCTCGCGAACCAGAGTTCGACCTGATTGAGCCAAGAGGAATAAGTAGGAGTGTAGTGGATGTGGACGTTGGGGTGGCCGGTCAGAAATTGTTTCACCCGTTCGGTTTTGTGGGCGGAGAAATTGTCCAGGATGCTGTGAATTTCCCGCTGTCGAAGTTGATGGGCAGCCAGATCTGCAAGGAAGGCGACAAATTCTTCACTGCTGTGCCGTGTAGTGGTTTTGACCAAACACTTCGCCGGTCTTGGTGTTAAACGCGGCGTAGAGCGATAGTGTCCCATGACGATAGTACTCAAATCCGTGACGTTCGGCGCGGCCCGGCGACAGAGGCAACAGAGGGACCAGCCGATCCAAGGCCTGGATGGAAGTTTCCCTTGCAAAGGCCATTGGAATTCGGCCCTTCCGGTTATCAGAGCTTAACGAGTCCGAGGCTGATAGAAATCGCCTCATCAACCTTCCGCATCAGATCTGCGTCCACCTTACCCAATCTTTTTAATAAACGCTTTCGATCGACAGTTCGGACTTGGTCGAGCCGAACAGTAGATACGACCTCAAGTCCAGTCGTCTCATGCTGAATTACGACTTCGTTGGGATAAGGAGGTACCGAGACCTTACTTGTTATCGCTGCGACAATCGTCGTCATGCCATAGCGATTCGTTACATCATTTTGAATCACGAGAGCCGGCCGAGTTTTCTTGATCTCGTGGCCTAACGCCGGGTCGAGCGCCGTGAGGTAGATTTCGCCGCGCTTCGGGAAGTCTTGACGGCCTGTTCTTCTCGGTCGAGTTTTTGCCATGCTTCTTGATCCACTGGAAACCATTCCTCGGCGATTTCAAGATCGAGTTTGGCATTGGCCAAAGCACCCTGCTTGAGGCGTTCGCGAAGATTGGCTGCACCGCGAGTTCGGACGTAATGCAGAACCGCCTCTGAAATAAAGCGACTGCGGTCGCCCTTTCCGGCCACACGGTCAAGAACTTTCAATGTCGTATCTGGGAGAATGATATTTACACGTTTGCTCATAACCTTCCGGTATTCTATTGCATCGTACACACACTGAATGTGTACATTCAATGGCTTTGGTGAAGCTTTGCGGATGAACCGGATTGCCGTTATGGCTGCCCCGATTGCTGAAAGATCTGCCGTTGATATTGTCCTCGCTAGCCCTCGTTTTACTTCTTATAAACACGCTATTCGATGCGATCATCCGCGAGCGACTTTCGGCCAAGGTGTGAATTCTCACGAACTATCGATCACGTGAGCCGGTAGATTCTCATCGAGCAGGCCTTGATGGCACGCCAACCGCAGATTCAGGTGTAAGCCTGCATCTCGGCATCTCGGAGAGTGGCTGCCAAATCTCCCGGGCTGGTTTGTGGGAAACAATTCTGCACAACTCGGGAGGGTCGATGAAAGCGCGTCTGGTGCAGATTGGGAATTCACGAGGCATTCGCTTACCAAAAACCATTCTGGCGGAAGCTCAACTCGAGGGCGAAGTCGAATTGAAGGCGGAACCAGGTTGCATCGTAATCCGTTCAGCAAGACGCCCACGTGCCGGTTGGGCTGAAGCCGCTCGGCAAATGCGAGAGCGAAGGGAAGATGGCCTTCTTGAGCCGCCCACGTCCACTCGATTTGATCGCGACGAGTGGGAATGGCGGTGAGTCGGCCACTTCGTCGCGGTGACGTCTGCTTGATTCGGCTGGACCCGACTCGCGGAAGCGAAATTCGGAAAACGCGTCCCTGCTTGGTTGTGTCGCCGGATGAGTTGAATCAGCATCTCCACACTTTGATCGTCGCGCCGATGACAACAAGTGGGCAGGCATACCGTGGCGTGTCGCTTCCAGAGTCGAACCGGATTTGTCGCCATAGATCAGCTTCGCACAGTGGACACGGCAAGGATCGCGAAGAGACTCGGTCGCATCCGCTCGAACACGTTATTTTCTGCGTTGAATCTTTTGCAAGAGATGTTCTCGGTCTAAGGCGATCCATGCGGATGCACAAGTACATGGCGGTCAAGATGTCGCGGTGGGGGACGCCGGCGGCGCGAAGCACAGAACCATTTCAGGATCAGCGAACCTGACCTCCTCGACCTCCGTCGGCGCCAGCCGGATTCGGCGGTGCTCCGCGGACAGACGGTTTCGGGACATCGGGAGCGTTGACGTAGATTGTCGAGTAGCGAATCCCTCTTCCGCTTTCGTTCAGCCAGGATAGAGATTGCGTAAAGAGCGCCGGCGGGGGGGAACCCTTGGGGACGGTCGCCTCCAAGATAATGAGCCTGTTCTCGTGCATATAGATTGACGCCCAGGTGCGGGATTGATCGGCGTTGTTGGTGAGCTGCAGCTCCTGTCCTTGAACCATCTGCTGGGAATTCCACATCAGGTGCGTCACCTTGACATCTCTTTGCAGGAACTTCGAGGTCGCATAGACGATTGCGCCTCGCACGTCATTTTTCCAGTATCCAAGACCCCAGTCACCTATGCCTTGACAAGTCTCGGCGCCCGCCGGGCAGGACTTGGATTTCTCAACGAGGAGGCGTTCGACCGGGTTGTAATCGACCACGGTCAACGAGTAGCGGTTCTGGCCTTGCGTCACGCTGTAGACGCGCGCCGGCAGGATGGCGCCATATTCCGAGGCCCAGGTGGTTTCCGTTACCTTCGGTTGAGTGGGGAAAAGGCAGGTGATGCGTTCTTCCTGACTGGCAAACTCGACCCATTCCTGGCTGAACAAAGGCGCCGAAACAGACAGTACCAAGGCTGCCGAAACGAGAGGCACTAAACGCATGCGCATGATTGAGTTCTCCTCCGACGCTCCCAGCGTCGCTACTTGAAATCGACTGTCGTCTTTAAGGTATTGCTTTCGATCCCGCCTGAGTCGGTTACCCGCACCTGGAAGTCACATTTACCATTCGCCGGAGTGCCACCGCCGGCTGGCGCGGGCGGGTTGGGGACGCTGGCGCGAACGACACCGTTGGCCTTGTCTCGAGCGGTTACCTTGCCGTGGACAACGCCCGGGAAGGGTTCATCCCCGCAGCCCATCATGAACCAGACGTACGGTGAATCGCCGAGATCAGCAGACGCATCCACAGCGGCGAATTGCAGTTCGAGTGTTGGTTGATTCGATTGCGCAGAGAGGATACGGAGCTCGGAGATGCTGGGAACGTGGCTCGGAATAACGATCGTTACGGGGGCCGTGCGGCCCATCGGAAGCAAAAGTACCAGCGTTCGGTCCCCTGGCGCCGCGTCCTTTGCGACGTCAATGGTGAGCTCCGACCATGTGAGCGCTCCTTGGAAGTTTTGGCCCAGTTTGATGCCCGAGACCTTCACGCCCCCTGAAGGTGAGATCTCGGCGGCCTGGATCGCGTCCCGGCTTGGAACCGCCACATTGATGAGGGTGGCCTGACCACGCGGCAACTGTCGAGGAAAGACGCCCTCGATTCTGATCTGCTGTGCTTCGCTAAGATGGAGGCCCGGCCCTAGACAGGCCAGCAAGGTGAACCCGATTACTATGAAAGACCGAGTTCCAAAGTACATTAATCACCTCACTTCTTGGCCGAAGAAACGCGCCATGCCTCCGGCGATTCCACTATCCCTATATATCCTGCCAGAAATCGGCCGCGCGACAGAATACATATTGGTATTCTGCACAGCGCTGCGTGGGCGCAACCAAAATCTGAGCCGCGAATTGCGCGAATGACGCGAATGGGCCGCCCAGAATTCCTGTCGTTACCAACGGCATTAATGGCGTGCGGCCCATTCGCGTCATTCGCGCAATTCGCGGCTAAACCTTCGCAAAAATCGAAGAAACCCGGCGATATCCGCCCAGGGCTAGGCGAGATTCTGATGGAGGGTCTGGCGGTCGAGCTCTTTCTCCCAGCGCGCCACGACCAGAGTGGCGACGCCGTTGCCGATCACGTTGACCGCCGCGCGGAACATGCTCATGAAACGGTCGATTCCGAGAATTAGAGCCATGCCGGCCACGGGAATCGAGGGAACAACCATTAGAGTGCTTACCAGAGCGATGAACGATGCACCCTGCACACCGCTCGCGCCTTTGGACGTCAACGTCGCGACGGCAAAGATGGTCAACTGTTGGGTTAATGTAAGCGGAGTGTTCGTTGCCTGCGCTACAAACAATGCGGCCATCGACATGTACAGGCAGCTGCCGTCTGTATTGAAGGTGTAACCCGTCGGCATCACCAGTCCCACTAGCGCCTTCGAGCAGCCGAGCTTTTCCAGCTTCACCATCAGCATCGGCAGGACCGGTTCCGAGGAACTCAGAGACAGTACGAGCACAATTTCTTCTTTTATATATTTGAGAAATTTGATGATGCTGAAGCCAGCCGCCCAAGCAATTGCACCGAACACGATGAGTACGAACAGAGTGCACGTGGTCCAGAACGTGAGAATCAGCTTAGCCAGAGGTCCGAGCGAACTCAGGCCATATCGTCCGATGGTGAAGGCCATTGCGCCGAAAGCGCCGATGGGGGCAAATCGCATCAATATGTTGACCACACCGAAGACCGCTTGAGTCAGTGCGTCAATCACATCGACTAGTGGTTGACACCGTTTTCCCATCGTGGACAAAGCCAGGCCAAACAGCAGTGAGACCAGAACGACCCCCAAAATGCTGCCCCGGGCGAAGGCATCGACGACCGTGGTCGGAATGATTTGCAACAGAAAATCAGTCACTGTCTGCGTTTTTGCCTGTCCGGCGTAATTGGACACGGCATTGGCGTCGAGCGTCGAAGCGTCTGCGTTGAAACCGGCGCCCGTCTTGACGAGATTGCCGACGACGAGGCCAAACAAGAGGGCGAACGTCGTTACAACTTCAAAATATAACAACGCCTTGCCACCGACGCGGCCAACCTTCTTCAGGTTTCCCATTCCAGCGATGCCGGTGACGACGGTGCAAAAGATCACTAACGTGATGATCATTGAGATTAGCCGGATAAACGCATCGCCCAACGGCCGCATGGCGACGGCCGTATCTGGTGCGAAATAGCCGAGCCCAATCGCAATCGCGAGAGCAATGAGAACCTGCCCCCACAGATTTCGGTAGAACGGCTTTTTATGCGTCTTAGCCGTCGTTGCTGTCGTGTCGCCTTTGGACTCCGTAGCGACTATTCCTTGCATCGTTAGTTTCCTTCGATCCGGGTGCGGCGGAGAACATCGTCATCTGGCGCGGGGCGGCGCTGGGAATCCGTTGGAGTAGGGCGACTGATAACGAAGCCTTTTCCCGTCCTTGTCGAGAAATCCCATGGATTGATAGAACAGTGCCGGCGGTGGTGATTTCGCGGGCACGGTTCCCTCCAGGATATAAAGGCGGTTTTCGTGCATATAGATCGCGGCGAAGGTACGGGATCCATCGGCGTTGGTAAGGTACAGCTCATGTCCTTCAACTCGGTCCGCGTTAGAGTACGCGAGATGCGTAACCTTGGAGCCCCTTTGAATGAAATTCCACGTTGCGTAGATGATCGCTCCCCGCTTGTCAGTACTCGAGTGGTCGTTGCAACTGTCCCCGTCCCCCCCGGCAGCCTGGCATTTCTTGACCCGCTCTGCCTCTAGTTTTTCGATGCTCGTGTAATCGACCACGGTGACGGAGTAGCGGTTCGGGCCATCCTCGTAGCTATGAACGCGCGCCGGTAAGGTGATGTTGTATTCCGTGCGGTAGGTGATGTCTTTCACCTTGGGTTCACCCGGGAAATTGACACCGAAGAAATCTGCCCGACTGGCATAGTCGATCCATTCTTGTGCGAAGGAAGGTCCCGAAAGAAACAGGCTTAATGCTGCCGCGATGAGCGGAATCAAGCGCATAATTGATCCTCCCAAACTTCCTATCTCGTCGAAATCCAGTACAGTATCTCTGGTTTGTTTGGCTGTCCAGAAGGAGCCCATACTATACCGTCGCACCCGTGGCGGCGAGTTTTTTTCGCTGAATTTGATGCGTTGCAAGGGCAGGGGCTGGAGCGTTTTCAGTAACGACAAGCAGAGCATGAGCTTGCGCTCGGCATGGTGCGTCATGTATTAGGGAGAATCCAGGAGGTGCCGTGAAGCACGAAACTGTGGGGATGAAACGCGAGAACGTTGGGAATCCCCTCGACCTGCACGCCTGGTTGCGCGACGTCGAGGCGCTCGGCGAACTGAAGGAAGTACGGGGCGCCGACTGGAACCTCGAGCTCGGCGCGATCAGCGAGCTCAACGTAAAAAAGGAGAGGCCGCCGGCGCTGCTATTCGATGAGATTGCCGGCTATTCGAAGGGGTTTCGCGTGCTCACCTGCAGCACGAGCAGCCCGGCGCGCCTGTCTTCCATACTGCGCCTCCCCATACAAACGACCCATCGGCGACTTGTGGATGAGCTACGCGGCAAGCCACGCGTCTGGCAAGCCCAGGCAGCCAAATGCGAGCCGGTTGTCGTGCAGGGCGGACCGGTGTTCGAGAATGTCCAGAAGGGTGCTGAAGTCGATGTGCTGACTTTTCCAGCGCCGTTCTGGCACGAATTGGACGGCGGACGCTACATTGGCACCGGCTGCTCGGTCGTGACGCGGGACTTCGACTCGGATTGGGTGAACGTCGGCACCTACCGAGTGATGGTCCATGACCGTAGCCATGTCGCGATCGACATGATCCAGGGAAAGCATGGCCACATCCATTACGAGAAGTATAAGAAGGCCGGCGAGCCTTTCCCCGTTGCTATCGTGCTTGGCGGTGACCCGCTCGGTTACCTCATCTCTGGGATTGAGATCCCGTTCGGGATGTGCGAGTACAACTATATGGGCGCGATTCTCAAACAGCCGGTCGCGGTCGTGCGCGGCGAAGCCACCGGGCTTCCTTTTCCGTCGGCTTCGGAAATCGTTCTGGAAGGCTGTGTGCAGCCCAATGACGAGCGCCCCGAAGGGCCTTTCGGCGAATTTCACGGATACTACCCGGGCAAGGCAGGTAAAGCACCCGTGGTGACCGTTGAGCGAATCTACTACCGCAACAATCCCATCCTGATGGGAAGCCCGCCGGCGAAGCCTCCGAACGACTACTCGTATTCGAAAGCGGTGATGCGTTCGTCGCTGCTACACGATGCGCTCATTGCGGCAGGCGTGCCGGAAATCCAAGCGGTCTGGGCGCACGAGATCGGCGGCGCGCGCATGTTCAACGTCGTATCGATCAAACAGCTCTATGCAGGCCACGCACGTCAAGCGGGCCACATCCTCAACCAATGCGGGGTTGGCGCCTACATGTCGCGCTACTCCGTGGTTGTCGACGAGGACATCGACCCATCGAACCTGCAGGAAGTGATTTGGGCCGTCGCGACTCGATCGGATCCGGCGACCAGCATCGACATCATCCAGCGCGGCGTGGGATCGAAGAACGACCCGATGTACGTCACCTATCCCTACGACGCTGCATTCAGCTCCAAGGCGATCATCGATGCCTGCCGTCCCTATGACCATCTGGACGAATTTCCCGCGGTCGCCGAAGCAAGCAAGGAGCTGCAGGACAAGATCCGTGCCAAGTGGAAGGATCTGTTTTGAGCTTACAATTTGAATTTTGCAAACAATTTGCAATGCCTTTGCAATTGCAACATTACCTGGGAATGCCGAGGGCAGATCCCTCTCCCTCTGGGCCCTCTGGGAGAGGGTGGCCGAAGGCCGGGAGAGGGACTTGGCTCTGCATAGCCGTGAACCCAAGAGGGAATACGTTACGTTTGAAAAGTTTTTACATTTGTGTCAGCCTCGGGATTCATCATGGCCTTGCAAACTGGTGGACAGGTCCGCGTTGCTGTAGACCGCGCCACCGCATTTGATTACGTTGGAGATCCAGTACGGCTGGCGCAGTGCATCCCAGGATGCAAGGATCTGCGCGAGCTTTCTCCGGGCCGTTATTCGGCGGTGCTGACGAATGAGGTTGGGTTCATTACGCTCAGCTTCAAGGTTACCGTCGAAGTGGTCAAGGTTGAACCTCTCCGCGCGATGGAGGCGAAGATCACCGGGGAAGCGATCGGACTTGTCGGTCGCGTGGCGGCCAATGCGGGGCTGCAGCTCTCCGAAGCCGGCCCCAACCAAACCGACATACGCTATACAGCTAGTGTCGGTCTTACCGGAAAACTCGGTGGACTAGGTGAACCTGTGTTTCGGGCAAAGAGCGCCGCGGTAGCCAGGGAATTTGGGGCGAATTTGAAAGCGGCGATTGAGCAAACACCCACCAAGGCGGGCGTATGAAATCCTTCGATCTGGCTGAACCAGCAACGCTTGACGAAGCCATTGCACTTCTGGATTCCCAAGACAGGAGCGTGCGTGCGATTGCGGGCGGGACCGCCCTTATGCTGATGATGAAGACGCGGCTGTTTCAACCCACACGTCTTGTCAGTTTGCGCCGGCTTGATGGAGACCTTCGCGGCATCCGAGTGAACGAGGGTGGTGGACTACGTATCGGGGCCATGACGTCGCTGGCGGAGCTGGAGTATTCGCCGCTGCTTGCCGCCACTTATCCGGTGATGAGCCAAGCCCTAAGAACGCTCTCGAACATACGAATACGCAACGTGGCCACCCTTGGTGGACACCTCGCTCACGGCGACCCGCACATGGATCTGCCACCCATCCTTCTGACGCTGGGCGGAAGGATATCGGCGGTCAGCAGACGTGGTCGACGTTGGATTCATGTTTCAGACTTCTTCGTTGGTTATTATCAGACTTCCCTGGCGAAGGATGAGCTGATCACGGCCGTGGATGTACCCGGCCAGCCACCTGGCGTGTATTGTTGGTACGAAAAATTCACAGCGCGTTCAGCCGATGATTGGCCTACGGTCGGAGTGGCGGTTTGGTACTCGGTGGATTCGAACGTCATCACCGAAGCGCGTATTGCCGTAAGTGCGGCAACAGAACGCCCGATGCGCATCGCGGTCGCCGAAGCCTTGCTCATTAACGCTCCTCCCACACGGCAGGTGTTTTCAAAGGCCGCTGATGCCGCGGCTGATGAGGTACAGCCGATAGCCGACCTTCATGGCAGCGCCTCGTACAAACGCGAGATGGTGCGCGTCCACGTTCGACGCGCGCTGGAGCATGCATTAAATTCACGATCGAACGGAGCCCGATGACATGGCTGCACGCTACAGCGAATCGGCGGCAAAGGTGGTCGAGCCGCCGTCTAAAATCAAACGCAAGGCTCCTGGCTCGGGACAGGTCAAACGCTCCGTTCGGCGGCTGGAAAGCAAGGCGAAGGTCGATGGCAGCGCGGAATACATCTACAATCTGAGTCTGCCCGGAATGCTCTACGGCAAGATTGCTCGAAGTTCGATTCCACACGGCAAGATACTGAGCATTGATGCAACCGCTGCCCTTGCTGTAGAGGGCGTTCACGCTGTTATCACCGGTGAAGATATCCGGCGATTGATTCCGGATCCATATTACGGCCCGGCATTTCACGACCAGCCTATTCTTGCCCTGGACAAGGTGCGTTATGCCGGTGAGCCCGTCGCGGTCGTGCTGGCGGCCGACCCACACGTGGCGGAAGAAGCGGCGGATCTGATTGCCGTGGAGTACGATCCGCTGGAGCCGGTGTTCGACGAAGTGGCCGCAGCAAAGGCGGACGCCCCGATCATTCACGACACGCTAAAACCAGCGGCAACTTTCCCCGACCTCAAATACCTGCGGGGACGATCCGGGACCAACGTCGCTCTCAGTGCGCGTGTCCGGCGCGGCGATCTGGAGAAGGGTTTCGAGGGGTCGGATCACATCTTCGAACACACATTTCGTAACGGCAAGGTGAGCCATGCGCCTCTCGAGCCATTTGTGACGCTTGCCGAGATGAACGGCCCGGACGGATTGACAATTCATACCGCATCCCAAAGTCCGTCATTCGTTCGCTCCGAGGTGAGCCGCCTCTTGGGCTGGCCCGAAAATCGAGTTCGCGTTCGAACGGCGTTTTTGGGTGGCGGCTTTGGGGGAAAGTTATACATCAAGTTGGAGGCATTGGTCGCGGCTTGCACTCTTTTAGTCCGGAAACCGGTTCGCATTGCCCTGACGATGGAAGAGCAGTTCTACACCATCACCAAGCACGGAGCGACAGTCCGGCTCAAGACCGGAGTGAAGAAAGACGGCCGCATCGTGGCGCGTGAAGTCGAAACGTGGTGGAACGGCGGCGCGTATGCGGATATCGGCCCGCGTGTCGCCCAGAAGTCGGGGCTGACCTCCGCAGGTCCCTACGACATCGAGAATATCGCGATCGATAGTCACGCGATCTACACGAACGAGCCGCCGGCTGGAGCGCTGCGGGGATTCGGTGTCTCCCAGGTGGTCTGGGCCTACGAGTCCCAGGCCGACATCATTGCGCGGGCACTGAAGATCGATCCGCTGGAGTTTCGGCGGCGAAATATACTGCGCGAAGGCAGACCGCACGCCACTGGCATGTTGATGACCGACGTCGATATCGATGCGATTCTGGACCGCTTAGCCCAGCGGATGGAATGGGACCGTCCATTCGATCATGGCTCCGAAACGATTCGCCGCGGCCGTGGCATTGCGATTGGAATCAAGGCGTGCGTTGCCCCGACGACCTCCGTTGCAATGGTGAACATCTACGGGGACGGCAGCTGCGGCATTTGCTGCAGCACTGTAGACATGGGACAGGGTTCGGATACAGCGATGGCACAAATCGCTGCGGAAATTCTTGGGATCTCGGCCGAGGCGATCCGCGTCATCCATCCCGACACCGACGTGACTCCTTACGATATGGCGACGCTTGGATCTCGTTCCACCTATCACATGGGGAATGCGGTGCGCCATGCGGCGGAGGATGCACGCGCGCAACTGCTGCGCATTGCCGCGACGGCTCTCCAAACGGACATCGATGAGCTGGAGTGCCAGGACGGTGCGGTGATGACGCGTTCCGGCGGTCGAATGACGTTTCGCGAAGTCATGGTGGCACGGTTCGCGATGCAAGCTGGGAATATCATCGGTGTTGGTTCGTTTATACCCCCATACGAAAAGCCGGATCACGATACCGGGCAGTCCCGTCAAATCACGCCGTTTTGGATGCTGGGAGGTGCGGGCGCCGAAATCGAGGTCGACACGGAAACCGGACGCATTCGCGTCACAAAACTCGTGAATGTGGGCGACGCCGGCTCGGCGATCAATCCGGATATTGTGGAGCGCCAGCTTATCGGCGCCGGGACAATGCAATTCGGCTTCACCATTTTTGAGGAAATGATCATCAATGAGGGGCAGGTCGTGAATGCCAGCTTCGCCGATTATAAGATCCCGGGTATGCTCGACCTCCCACACGATCTCACCGGCGAACTCGTCGAAGTGCCGCACCGGCATGGGCCATTCGGCGCCAAGGGAATAGGCGAGACCGGCATGTTCTGCGTTTCGCCCGCGATTGGAAATGCGCTCTATGATGCAATCGAAGTGCGCGTTATGGAAATGCCGCTGACGCCCGAGCGTGTACTGCGTGCGTTGCGCCAGGCCCAGGACCGGCCCCTGACGAACGACTGAGGAGCGCTAATGACGGAGACACACCGGCGGACCATCCGATTCAAGCTGAATGGCCGTCCTGCAATTGCGGAGATCGCCACACATGAGACTCTAGTCGAGGTTCTGCAGCGCGATTTCAATCTTTTTGGAGCACGCGAGAGTTGCGGGCAGGGACTCTGTGGCTGCTGTACGGCACTCGTGAATGGTATCGCTGTGAGTGGGTGTCTCTACCTGGCGGCTTTTGTCGATGGAGCTGAAGTGATGACTGTCGAGGGACTCGCCTCCGGCAACGATCTCCATCCGATCCAGCAATCCTTTGTGGCCAACTGCGCATTCCAATGCGGCTTTTGCACGCCGGGGTTCATTCTCATGACCAAGGAACTGCTCGACCGCCACCCCCACCCCACAACGGACGAGATCCGTCACTATTTGTCCGGCAACTTGTGCCGCTGCGCTGCCTATCCCGATATCGTGCGGGCGGTAGAGGCGGTATCCGGCCAAGAGTCCGATCGATCGATTGACCACCCCTGATTATCGCGTCCACAGCGGTTTGATCGATAGCGTGGCGTCGCGGCGAACCGCGCAAATGATGGGAGCACCAAAGCTGTTTCAGTAATCTCCCCTGTAAAGTCTCACCGCAAACTTTTGGGGGCTATCCTGCAGCAAGGCTTCAAGGAATGCCCGAACGGG
>Ga0137380_10003365_pt1 | contig 13896 bp, 9 predicted proteins | sample SagtaG_17_FD_104809 | JGI IMG/M metagenome (GOLD analysis project Ga0137380, IMG submission 104809) | Vadose zone soil microbial communities from Sagehorn Ranch, Mendocino, California, USA - Sage2_L_100_16 metaG | ecosystem: Environmental > Terrestrial > Soil > Vadose zone | place: USA... | reverse complement strand
TGAACGCTTAGCGGAACTGGCCTCCTGGCGCTCCTACTTCTTGGAGGCTTTCAGCAGTCTAAGAGAAGAACAGCGCAAGGCGATTGAGATGTATTTCTATGAGGGTTACACTCTTCAAGAAATCAGCCAGCAGACTGGATATTCTTTCCCAAGTGTACGGAATCATGTCTACCGGGGCCTCGAGCAGCTTCGAATTCGTTTATCCGAAGATGGTTTCGCGATTCGGAGAGCTTGATGAACCCTAATGTCACAAGTCGCGGAATTGAGCCCACGGCAGAACCGAACTCACATCAGGAGTTCCGTGAACTGTGCGCGCTTTCCGCACGCGGGCACTTGTCAAGTGACGAGCACAGCAGATTGGAGCGCCACCTCGCGGGTTGTTCTGCTTGTTCTGATCTATTGAAGGACTACAAAAGGATAGCGCGACTGGGATTGTCTTCGGTTGGGCCTGATCTAATGCCCGACCTGGCTTCGGTTGCGCCCCTAGGCTCCACTGCGTCAGCAAAGAGAAAGCTTTTTAAGCAGCTCCGGTCAGAAGGAGTATCTCTTCATGTTCGCCCCACGGCGGACTTCTTAGGGCGCACCTTCTTGGAGCGATTTCTTCGCATTCCGGTTGCTGCCGGAGACTTCCTCGCCTTATTGCGGCAACAGAGATTGTGGCGGTATACGGGCGGAATCCTCGTGGCGGTCATCGCGCTTGTCTCCGTGTACCGTCTTGGAGAAAGAAGAGGCTCACAAGTTTCCAATGTGCATGAGCAATTTCATCCAAGTGGCTCACGGGTCCTTGAACAGCAGGTGGGAAATCTTACGCATGATGGTCAAGCGCTGGCTGCAGAGCTGCGCAATCGTGATCGGCTTATAGAGGACATCACTAAGAGCAGGAATCGTGAGTTGCTCGAGGTTGCTCGACTTAAAGAACAAGACAAGGATCTGCAGGATGCGATGGCCAAGGCGGGAGAGCGAGAGGGCCATCTTGCGTCCGAACGAGACAAAGTGACTGAGCAACTGAAGTTAGCGCAAGACAGCCTGACAAAGACGGAGGAAGATCTAGCCGGTTTGCGACAACGGCGAGAAGCCGATTTGATTCAGGCTACGGACTTGGAGGCTCGTATCGCCGGGCTTTCCCAAAGGCTCAAGGATCGCGAAGACACGATTGAGGAACAGCAGCGCCTCCTTGCTGCCGACCGTGACATTCGTGAGTTGATGGGCGCTCGGGATCTCTACCTCGCGGAAGTATATGACGTCGGCCGCAACGGGGACACGCAAAAGCCATTTGGACGTATTTTCTTCACAAAGAACAAATCACTTATCTTTTACGCTTATGATCTGGACCAACAGCCCGGCGTTAAAAACACGAGCGCGTTCCAAGCGTGGGGACAACGCGGTCCTGACCGCAAGCGGGCGCTAAGTTTGGGAATCTTTTACCAGGACAACGTCGCAAACAAGAGATGGGTGTTGAAAGTGGACGACCCGAAGACCCTGCAGCAAATCGACGCAGTATTCGTCACAGTGGAACCACAAGGTGGAAGCCGCGAGCCAAGTGGGCACCGGTTGCTGGTTGCCTCTCTGCGCGTTGAGCCCAACCATCCCTGAGCCGACCTCATACTTCTTTCCCTCTGTGACCCGCGTGTGTTTCGATGCACATCTCCGCTGGTCCCATATCTCTGTAACCCCCGAGAAATATTCTCGCATTCTCTTGTAAACAAAACAGAAGTCTGCACGCGCGCGGGGGAGTGTCATCATAAATGCGATACCTATTATGTTTCTTTGCGATCTTTCTCATCGTGGCCGTAAGTAGTCGCGGACAAAGTCCCAATGCAACGTTGAACGGACAGGTCCTAGATTCGTCGGGCGGTGTAATCGCTGGCGCGAACGTCGACGTCGTCAATACAGCGACGAATATCAAGTATTCGACAAAAACGAATGCAGAAGGGATGTACCTGCTTCCCGAATTGCCCCCGGCGAATTATGAAATCCAGGTTTCCCACGTTGGCTTTAAGACAATCGTGAAGCCAGATGTTCTCCTCAACGTTCGGGACGCTGTGGTGATTAACTTCACTTTGCCCCTCGGCGCGGTATCTGAAAGGGTGACTGTCGAAGGCGGTGCACCGCTGATAAATACGCAAGACGCGGCGGTGAGTACTGTTGTGGATCGGCAGTTTGCCGAAAACATCCCGATGAATGGCAGGAGCTTTCAGACGCTGATCCAGCTTGCGCCGGGGGTGGTTCTCACCCCTAGCACCGCGAGTGATTCCGGCCAGTTCAGTGTCAACGGCCAGCGCGCCAACGCGAATTATTGGATGGTGGACGGGGTAAGCGCAAATATCGGAGCAAGCTCAAATGGCGTGGCCGGAAACGGTCTGGGGGGTGCACTTCCCTCCTTCAGCGTGCAGGGTGGCACGAACAGCTTGGTTTCCGTAGATGCTCTTCAGGAGTTCCGTATACAGACTTCTACGTATGCACCGGAATTTGGGCGCACGCCGGGAGCACAGATTTCCATTCTCACACGCTCGGGCACGAACCAGTTTCACGGGACATTGTTCGACTATTTGCGGAACGACATTTTGGACGCTAACGATTGGTTCACCAACAGCGCAGGATTGCGGAAGCCCATGGAACGACAGAACGATTTCGGCGGAACGTTCAGCGGTCCGATTCTGAAGGATCGGACGTTCTTCTTCTTTTCGTATGAAGGACTTCGTCTCAGGCTGCCACAAACAGCGTTGACAACTGTTCCTGATCTTGCAGCGCGACAGGCGGCCATTTCCGTAATGAAGCCTTTTCTAAATGCTTATCCGGTGCCCAATGGTGCCGACAACCTTGCCACAGGCGTAGCTCAGTTCAATGCCACCTTCTCTAACCCAGCCGCCCTCGATGCGTACAGCCTGCGGGTTGACCACAAACTGAAAGATAAGATTAGTTTGTTTGCAAGATACAATTACTCGCCATCCAGTCTCGATCAGAGGGGCTTGCAAGCTCTGAGCGATGTGGATCCTGCACGAATCACAACACAAACGGCAACTATAGGAGCCACGTGGTTGGTGTCGTCGCTGACGTCAAATGACTTCCGCTTCAATTATAGTCACACAGACGCATCCAGCCGGATTGTGGCGGATAACTTCGGTGGCGCGACTCCCGTGGCCGCAGTTCCATTTCCCAGTCCTTTCAGCAGCGGAGACGCATCCTTTGCGGTAATTATCTCAGGTCTCACCAACAGCGCAGTTTCCGTTGGCAAGATTTCGCGCAATACTCAGCGGCAGTTCAACATTATTGACAACATGACTGTACAGAAGAACTCTCACAACCTGAAGTTCGGGATCGATTATCGGAGGCTCACGCCGGAGTTTGATCCGCCACTTTATCGCCAAATCGCTGTTTTTCGTAATGTAGCTTCCGCGGAGACGGGGTCCCTTCTAGTAAGCTTAGTCCAATCCAACCTTTCCGGAACTTTCCTGTTGCGTAATGTAGGCGCATTCGCGCAGGATACGTGGCGACTGCTTCCTCGCCTCACGCTGACGTATGGCATCCGATGGGATGTGGATTTCTCTCCGTCGACGCTGGAAGGTCCAAACTTCATCGCAGTGACGGGCTTTGATTTGAACAATTTATCTAAACTGGCGCTAGCGCCGCCGGGAACACCGCCATACGACACGCGTTACGGAAATATAGCTCCTCGGCTAGGCGTTGCCTACCAGATTTCGCAGAATGAACGATGGATGACTGTATTTCGGGGAGGCTTTGGTGAGTTCTTTGATCTTGCCACGCAGGAGGTTGGAAATAGCATTTTTCAGGGTCAGTATCCATTCGGATCGCAAATGTTGTTTCCGGGTGGACAGTTTCCGTTGGATGCTATCAAGGCTGCTCCTCCTCCGGTGACTCCGGCCAGCCTAGCATCTGGCGCACCTCTGGGGGCTTTCGATCCTCGTTTGAGACTGCCTTATACTCTTCAGTGGAACGTTTCCCTTGAGCAGAGTCTGGGCAAGGAGCAGGTATTCTCCGCATCGTACATCGGCGCGGCAGGAAGGCGACTTATTCAGTCGGCGAAAGTAGGCAGTCCCAATCCTAGTTTCGCGACCGCGATATTGATAACGAACGCTGCCACTTCCGATTACGAATCACTTCAGCTTCAATTCCAGCGGAGATTATCTCATGGGTTTCAGGCACTGACTTCCTACACTTGGTCACATTCCATTGATACGGCTTCCGCTGGTTCGAGTCCTAATTTTTCAAATTTACTTGCGCCTGGCCTAAATCCCAACGCCAATCGGGGGCCGTCAGATTTTGATATTCGGAACGCATTTTCCGCGGCGCTGACGTACGATCTCCCTTCGATTAGGGGGAATACGTTGACTCGCTCACTTTTTGGTGGCTGGTCTTTACAGAACATCTTTCAAGTTCGGTCTGACGTGCCCGTCGATATTCTTGACATTGCCTTTCTCCAATTCAATGGTGGCATTGAGGCAGGCACTCGGCCCGATATTGTTCCGGGACAGCCTCTATATCTTTATGGCGCCCAATGCGCGTCAGTGATGCAAACGTTAGGAAACCTCGCTCCGGGTCAAAGATGCCCTGGTGGCAAAGGATTCAACCCCAATGCATTCGCCGATCCGCCGACTGACCCAACGACCGGTAATCCAACCCGGCAGGGGGATTTGTCCCGAAATGCCCTTCGAGGCTTTGGAGCATTTCAGTGGGACTTTGCATTGCATCGCGAGTTTCCGCTGCGCGAATCGCTGAAATTGCAGTTCCGTGCGGAAATGTTCAATGTCCTGAACCACCCTAATTTTGGACCGCCCAACGGCCAGTTCCTCTCACTCCAAAATGGTGGGCCAGCCGGATTCGGTGTTGCAACCCAGACGTTGGGACAAAGCTTGATCGGTTTTGGCAATCTGGGAGGTGGTGCCTTCAATCCGCTCTATCAAGTTGGCGGGCCACGATCCATCCAATTGGCGCTTAAGCTCCAGTTCTAACCACTGACTGAATGGCGAGGTCCCCACTTGGCGCAACTACAAGCTTTGGCGTCGTCGTATGTGGCGAGTGAAAGGATGTCACCAAAGACCAAGTGCCAGCCTATTCCCGTACGTGCCTCAGGGCTCTTGATCTTAATGTCCCTCTTCTGTGCTGCTCCTTCTTCCCGCGCACAAGGCCAGCACCTTGTGACCTTCGACGATCTAATATCGGCGGAGGTCAAACATATTGACTGGCAAATGGATATCTCCCCTAATAGTAAAACGATAGCTTACTCTCTTCAGGGAGAAGATACGTTGTGGTTAGTCGACAGAAATACAGTTGTCCCTCGGGCTTTGGGCCAGGGCTTTATGCCGCGTTGGTCTCCCGACGGCAAGCAACTTGCGTTCTACTCGAGTCGCGGTGGATCGTTGCAGCTGTGGTTGCTAAATGTGGAGAACGGAACCACGTCACAACTTACTGTGCTTGAAGCTGGAATAAATCCAGACCCGGTAACACATTTCACAGGGTGGATACGGGATTCGTTCCGATATTCATGGTCACCAGATGGGTCCAAGATTGCATTCGCATCGCAAGTGTCGAGTCCAGCGCAGAGCACAGAGCAATCTCTTCATCAGACTCCTTCCAACCGCGTCATTGGCGGAACTACAAACGCAATACAAGATGGCGAGCCGACCATATTAACTGCCGCTTCTTCTTCCACCTCGGCCCTCCTTGGCATTTTCCGAACGGGCGCGACACTCGGCAGTCACTACGTTAATGGAAAGATGGAGCTAAGAAATGGTGCTGCGTCGAATTTGACGAACCAGATTTACATTGTTGACATCAAGACGAGAGCGCTGGAGCAGTTGACGAAGGACGGGTGGGGCTATTTCAATCCCGAGTGGTCCCCGAATGGACGATGGATTGCCATGGGGACTACTGAGGGGAGACCCATGGTGGGCTACGGACCGGATGCTGCCAACCTCTGCGCATTTAACCCGAAAACTGGTGTCAAGGTGATGCTCACCGGTGGTCCGGGCGTAAAGCGCATTCCTCAATGGAGTCCGGACGGAAAATGGATTGCATATCGAGGAGGCAAGAAGTTTGGATTGGACTCAATATTTCTCATACCCGCGAGTGGCGGAAAGGCTGTCAACGTAACAGCCCATCTTGATCGTGACGTACAGGAATTCTCATGGGCCGCTGACAGCAGTTCATTTTTTGTTTCCTACCGGGACGGCATAACCGTATTCATTGGCCGCGTTTCGATCTCCAGCGGAGAAGTTCAGAGACTTACAGAGCCCTATGCTTATTGTTTCCCATTTGTGGCTTCGAGGGCCGGGGTGCTGGTGTGGGTACAAAGTGATTCATCTAGCTCCGGCGTCATCCATGTATTAGACCCACATGACCATGAACCGCACATTTTGTTGGATGTCAATCCCGAGCTCAAGCAATGGGCCCTGGGAAAACAAGAAGTTATCGAATGGCGGAACAGTCGCGGTGAAGAAATGCAAGGTATCTTGATCAAGCCGGTAGGCTATGAAAAAGGCAAGACTTATCCTCTGATCGTTGATCCATATCCAGGCCCAACTGGCATGCTTAAGCTAGATCCGATGCTTGGTAATCAAGCCTTTGCGTCGAAAGGGTATGCTGTGTTCTTTCCTGGAGAACGCACGGCGCACACCTGGCCGAATCCGGTGAAGGGGGAAGCGTTCAACGAGGCGACCCGCGGTGGCAGTGGCGTTGACATTATGATGGACGATCTGATGACCGGTATAGATGCTCTGGTAAGGCACGGCATAGTCGATCCGGAAAGGATGTGTCTGTACGGATTTAGCAATGGAGGCGGAGCCGCAAATTTGATAGTGACAAAAACGTCGCGTTTTAGGTGTGTGGTTTCAGCTTCCGGAGTACTAAATGATTGGTCTCTAGCATTTTTTCTATCCGAAGATGAAACTATCCCCGAACTGCTGGGAGGAAGGACGCCGTGGGGCGATCCGCAGACTTATGTCGCACTCTCTCCGATCTATCATTTAAGTAAAGTTAGCACGCCTCTGTTGCTAGCTGTCGGTGACAACGAAGGCGGAATACTGCAACTGTATACGATCGAGCTGTACAAGGGCTTACGCTATTTGGGCCGTGATGTCACGTTGCTCAGATATCCAGGACAAGGTCACGGATTTGAGGGAGCTGCACTTCGAGATTATTGGCAACGTGTGAATGACTTTTTCGATTCGCATCTCAAGACTAGCTCAGCACATTCCCATTGATGTTTCCGCCGCGGCGCAGGCCGAGCTTGAGATCGACACCATAGAGTTCGAGAGGCACAGCGCCGGGCGTCGAGACACTATCCGGATCAATTCTTCGCATCTTGCTTCCTTGGATTAGGGTGATGGCGTTGCCGAGCATGACGATTTCTGGCTTATTGTAGGTCATCGTATCCGCCTCACTTCAACCTGCAATCGGTTAATCCTCCTCCCGGCCGTGAACAGCCGGGAGGAGGTGATTGCTGCAGGTTCTGCCGTTCACGATTGCGTACCCGGTGTGGTGACCTGATCCGGCTCGATCCTGTTCAACTTGGACGTCTGGATCACGTCTGCTGCATCATCGAGAACAACCACTTCTGGTTTCTCGTAGGTCATTGTATTCACCTCCTTTCGTTTTGAGCGTTAATTGCCTCGCTAGCTGAGGAAATCCGTCCGGTGGCCTACGCGCGAATGAGGCCACGTGCGTCGGAGCACATTCGCTGACTCTCTGTGACTTGCGAATCATTGGGTGGAAGTAAAAGTACATGGCGTGACGCTACGTCGCGCAGCCACAGCTCCAGCGATAGTCCTTTAAGTAGCATCACAATATCATCTTCGAGTTTTCCGCTCTTAGCGGCCAGTAAGGCTGAACGAAAGCGAGGTCCGTCTATGAAACCAAGCTCCGAACTCAAGGGGGATTCCAGCGCGCTCTCCAATGCATGCCAATGTTTTTGCAAGGTGACGGAGATACACCGACCCGTGCCAGATTTTGTGTTGCGAGACAGAATTTCTGGTGGAAGAAGATGTACCAAAGAACGACGCATCAGGGAGCGGCGCTCTCCGGGACGAAGAAGCTGATTGGTCGGTATGGAGATGAGAAATTCAACTAGACTACGGTCTAGATAAGGATATCTCTTCTCGTAAGGCACTGGTCGTGCGTGTGTTAACTGCCCGCTGAGCACTTTCAGAGTTTGAAAAGAATCTCGAATGCTCGGCAGCCAATAGCATGGCCCCTCTGCAGCGACTAGCTGGCGGCCACGCAGGTCACATCTGCTAGCAAATCCTTCGACGATCCAATTGGCGATCCTGGACTCGCCTGTTACCCTAGTCCTCAGCCACTTGGGGAAAAGTAGCCCAAGAGTTGCGTAGAGTAAATGGATCATCGGCCGTCTTGACAACAAACTCCAGGAAATAAGTTGTTCACCTAGCTTCCACAGCCGAAGCTGAACGAGAAGATCGGCCAATTGCACGCGAGGATCAAGAGCGTTGCCAAGAAACTCATCGCCTCCCGTGCCAGAGAGGACGACCCTGTACATGCCTTGCTTGATCACGGCGGATTTCGCTTCTTTCAATCCTTGTCTGGCCTCGAAGCCTGGTGCGGCAACGAAGCTTGGATAATCGACAGTGAATGCGTCGTCCCCGCGATGAAGCTCGACGTGATGTCCGGCTCGTTTCCGTTGCTCCTCGACTTTCCCAAAATACCGAAAGTCTTCTTCATCTGGCTCGTGAGGGTCGTAGAAAGAAAATGTATCCAGGACCGTTCTCGCCTCTTCTTTGGCAAGAATGTCGTCAGCCATGCAGACAACCGAGGAAGAGTCAAGACCTCCACTTAAGTCGGCAAGAACGGGTGAGTCACTGCGCAGCCGGCGGCGCACTGCTTGCCGAAACATGTGAAGGAAGTGTTGCTCGTACTCTCTGTCGTCCTTGTAGCGTATTTTCAACCGAGGATTAAGAGTCCAGTACGCTTGACTGTTGATTTGTCCATCACAGATTCGGACGAATTGTCCCGGTGACACCGATTGCAACTCGCGGTAAGGGGTGAGATGCGGTTCCGGCCACAAGGCCAGATAGCTGGCAATGTATTGATCACAGAGCGTGAACGGCCCGCCGAATGCAGCCAACGACGCCAAGCAAGTGCACCAGATTACTTTCTTTGATTGGGGGTAATAGAAGAGGGTTCGAACTCCCATGTAATCTCTGGCGAGAATGAGCTCCCTTTGCCGTGGATTCCATACAGAGACAGCCCAATCGCCGAGGATGCGACGGAAGCAATCGGTGCCCCAAGACTCAAGGGCAGCAGCAACGATCGCAACATCACTTTGATTAGCCTTCAACTCTTCCCACAGCTGGGGAATTAACTCATCTCGATTGTCGAGCCGACCGTCCCAGGTAATGACATTTCCGCGAGCTGTAACGTATGGCTGCCGTTCGAGACGGGACTCCAGGGTCGTATGGAAAGCGCGATACGTCATTGCGGTCGAGCCATTGATGTAAGTGTTGCCGCCGTCCGGCCCGTACTGCTCGATGGCAGAAGCGAGCTTGTCGAGAAAAGCTTCATCCACCGGCTTGCCGTCAAAATTCCAGATGCCTGCTTGTGCACTCATTCTCGGCTCCCTAGCAGCGTTCCCACACACCGTAAGCTTGAACATTGGACCGTTCGTTTACAGCCCGCCCATTTACTTCCACCCAGGCGTGCGCCTTGAAGGGTAGTTTTTGTGCTCCCAAGACCATCAGCGCAGGGACGCCGTGCTTCCTGAGCAGATAGGTGGTGGCAAAGGATCGCTGGAGGCAGAGAGCTTGCTTCGGATACCAAACGCACGCGTAATTGACCGCAGTGCAGACGCGGTCGACGGTGTCTTGGCCAAAAGGCTTGTTCGCAACCTTCCACCGTTTCACTGTCGAGTGCAAAGCCCTGAAGGGACGAAAACTGTTCAGGATGTCGTAGACCAACAGTGCGAAAAGGGCTTGGAAGAACAGCATCACGAAGACCCCCTTGGTTCGATATGAACTCCGAGTTCGTGGCATACGAAGGCGAGCCTGTCCGTTAAAGCTTCGATTTTGGTAGAAAGCGACTGCACCGGTGTGTGGCCCCATGCCGCTCTGTAATCGAGCAGAATGGGAAATCCCGAGCTGCTCGCGGCTTGGAGACGGGCCGCCATTTTGCGAGCGTGCATCGGGTTGCATCGGTTGTCCGCGTCGCCCGAGATGAGAAGTACTGCAGGATAAGCTCCGCCTTCTTCGACACGGTGGTAGGGCGAGTAAGCCAACAGGGAGCGAAAGTCTTGCTCATCCTCAGGTGATCCATACTCATCCGCCCATCCGGCCGCAAAATCAAAGAGGTGATATCGAGTCATGTCAAGCAGCGGTCCTAGGCAGATGGCAGCGCGAAAGAGATCGGGCCGCTGTGTAATCGCGGCGCCCACGAGGAGCCCGGCGTTCGAGCCGCCGCCGATGGCGACCTGATCCGGCGCAGAGAGTCCTTGTGAGATGAGCCACTCAGCGGCCGCGATGAAGTCGTCGAAGGAGTTTTGCCGTTTCTCGCGCCTGCCGGCCAGATGCCACTCCTCGCCGAGTTCGGACCCGCCACGCAAGGCAGGAACTGCGAACAGGAAACCTTGCTCGATCAGGAAAGTCGCAAAGGCAGTGAACCGGGGGGTGACGCAGCTGCCGAAGGCGCCGTAGCCGGTGAGGAAGGTCGGCAAGGTTCCGGAGTGTAAGAGGTCCTTTCTCGCAGCGAGCAAGAGAGGAATCGAAGTTCCATCTTTGGAGGAGTAAGTCACTTCTTCGAGGGCGACAATGGAAGGATCGAATGGAACATTCACCTCTTCCCAAACGGAGAGCTGCTTGCTCCGGGGCTCGTAACAGTAGACTGTAGTCGGTTTGGAAATAGACGCATGGCTGCAGAACAACTTGTCGGTCATGTCCGTCCGATTCAATAACTCAACGCTTCCATGTGGTGGGAACGGGACATCCTTCTTTCGTTCCGCGTCAAGACCAAAGGCTTCGACTTTGGTCGAGAAGCGATCAATACGCGTGACGAAAATCTGGTCACCTGCGACAGCGAACCGCTGGATACGCCGTTCGGACTCGGGAACGATGTCGCGCCAGTGGGTGGCGTCAGCAGCAGTTACATCGATCCGTACGATACGGAAGTTGGGGGCACCGAAGTCCGTATAAGCCAGCAATTGACCTCGAACAAAGAACGGGACGAAGCAGCCTTCGATGCCGCAAATCAAAAGCTTTGCCACGGTTTCGGGCGACAATGTGGACAAGTAAATCGAAGTGCTACGCTGCTTGCCTGTCGAGAATGCGACGAAGGCCAAAAGCTGCGCTTGAGGTGAATTCAGGATTCCGAGGAACAGGTCAGGCTTCTCGCCAGCGAAAAAGACCTCGCGATCTTGCGATCGCTCCGTCCCGAAATGGTGCCAGAAGGCTGCGCGATAGTTCGGGCGTGAGTCTTGCAGTTCACGATGGCAGTAGAAGAACCCTGTGCCGTCAGGCGCAAATGCAAATCCACTGCAGTAGCCTTGCGGCAGACGATCTGGCAACACAACGTTCCTTTCGATGTCGAGGATTTCTAAAGCTGAGTGGTCGGTACCGCCATGTCGGACAAAATAGGCCAGGAAGTGCCCATCCGAAGAAATTGCTCCGATCGAGACAGCAGTCGAAGCTCCGCATCCGCGCGCCGCGGGATCAACCAGGATAGTCTCCTCCCCGAATAATCCGTCTCTCATGACGATGACAGGTTGCTGCCTGTGTTCGTGGCGCCTCAGAAAGAAATGACGGTCGCCGACGCTCCAGAAATCGGGAACGATGGGAGTTGACAGCAGTTCACTGACACGCTTCCGAACTCGCTCTCGGCCCGGAATGGCATCCAGATATCCGCGTGTATAGGCGGTTTGTTCTTCCACCCACTTTCTCGTTCTCGGAGAATTCTGGTCTTCGAGCCAGCGGTAAGGATCCGTGATAGGGACGCCGTGGAGGACTTCTGTTACCGGTTCAACGGGAGTTGGCGGCGGATTAAGAACGAGCGGCATTGGCTCATCACCGAGCGTGTTATGGAAGGCTGGGCGCTAGGATTTTTTTCAATCTCGTTCGCGATGGTGGAGCAGAGTATCTGTCGAGTCAATTACAAACAGTACGCTGATTCGGCCAAATGCACGCCGATTCGGCCATGCATTTAATTCACAGGCGGGCACATTCTTCTCAGCGGGTATGCTTGAAGAGTGGGAAGAAGCCTCAGTGACCCGCCGCGACGGCTGGTGTGTTGTGCAGGTGGGCGTAGAGGCCGCCGTTGCGAATCAATTGGGGGTGGGTGCCTTGTTCTTCGATCACGCCCCGATTCACTACGACAATGCGGTCAACCCAGTTAAGCGAGGAAATCCGGTGCGAGATAAAGACCATGGTCAGGTGATGAAAATGCTGCGATAGATTTGTGAGAACCCGTCGTTCAGATGGAGCATCCAGAGCCGAAGTCGATTCGTCCAACAGAAGCAACGAAGGGTTCTGAAGGACAGCCCGTGCCAAGGCAACACGCTGCCGCTCGCCACCTGACAATGTACTGCCTCTCGGGCCGAGTGGACTGTCCCAAACCTTGGGCAGGCGCTGAAGCAATTCCTCTAGATCAGCAATTTCAATCGCACGACACAGGTCTTTCATTGTTGCGGAGGGATTTCCCAACAAGACATTCTCTTTCAGGGTTCTATCAAAGAGGACGGCGTCCTGCATGACGTAACAGAGTTTTGTTCGAAGACATCCGAGTCGCAAGTCTCGAATGTCGATTCCGTCAATATAGACGGCGCCGGAATCAACGTCATACAGCCTGGCCATCAGCCTCGCGATGGTACTTTTGCCACTCCCGCTGACGCCGACCAGCCCGACTTTGATACCGGCCTCCAGTTTTAGATCGAAGCCCTGCAATACGGGCTGCCGATCGGAGTATGAAAACGAGACGCCTCGCATCTCAACATAACCGCGAGTTCGTGAAGGAAGACGGAGCGCGGCGGGTTTTTCCGTCACGCTCGGCGTCATTTCGATAACTTCCAGGATTCTCCGAACGCTCGTGCTCAGCCGGTTTAGCCTTGAATAGATCTCTACAGCAGCATGAAGGGGGTCAAAGAGTCTCGCCATGTAACTGTAGAAGGCAACGAGGCCACCAATTGTCAAAGCTCCAACAAACACCTGGTAGCCGCCATATCCCAGGATGGCAATGGTGCCGAGAGCGATCACCGCCATATAGGATGTGCTGAACAATATCTCGATCAGGCTCCGATGATTGATTGCTCTCAGTTTTGCGGAGCCGCGCTCCATGAATGCCCTCGTTTGATTTTGCTCCTGGTGCAATAGCTGGATTTGGATGATGGAGGCTAAATGCTCTTGAAGAAAGCTACTTTCTAGGCTGGATTGCTGTTGCGCATCATCCGAGGCCGCTCGAAGCCGGGCTTCGAAGTATCTGCGGAAGACGAAGAAAACAGGCATGAGGGGAAGGACCATGCACGTCAGCCGGAAATCCAGAACGAACATGGTCCCAACCACAAAGATTGTGTTGAAAGTGGCCTGGAGGGCATAGGGCACGAGACTCGATCCCAATTCCGCCACCTGATCAACATCCTGTTCCATTCGGTAGAGCTTTTGACCGACAGGCGTTGTTTCGTGGTAGTCCGCGGAGAGGCGGTTCATTTGCTCGAGAATTTCGAGTCGAATGCGGAAAACAAGATTTTGCATTGTGCGGGAGTAAACCAAGGCCCCGAGGCCCGAGAAGCCTAACCGAGCAACATAAATTAGGAAAAATCCTGACGCGGCAATAAGCAGTAAGTGGGCGTCTTTACTGGGAAGAATTCGGTCAATCAACCACTTGATGAGCAGGGGGTCTAGGAGAAACATCAAGCTGCTTAAGACGATCATGGAAACGCTGAGCAGA
>Ga0137380_10003363_pt1 | contig 13897 bp, 12 predicted proteins | sample SagtaG_17_FD_104809 | JGI IMG/M metagenome (GOLD analysis project Ga0137380, IMG submission 104809) | Vadose zone soil microbial communities from Sagehorn Ranch, Mendocino, California, USA - Sage2_L_100_16 metaG | ecosystem: Environmental > Terrestrial > Soil > Vadose zone | place: USA... | reverse complement strand
TTAGCGAAGCCGGTAACCCTTTCTCGTTGATCTTTGTTTCGATCAGCGTGCTTATTCTTTCGACCAGGGCATTGCCATCGCCGATGGCGGCAACTTCACGCCGGCGAGCAACGGTTTGCTGATCGGTCGGCGATGAAAGCGAATCCTCAATGGCCCGGAGAAAACTTTCGGACTCGTGGGGCGCTGTGATGAGAACTTGATGACGGTCATTGAACTCGCAAACCGTCGGCAGATTGGTGGACACGACTGGTTTTCCCATAGCCAGGTATTCACCGATCTTCATGGGCACGACCGTAGCGGTCAAAGCGTTGTTGATGTATGGAACAAGACAAACGTCGAACTGGGTAATGCAGCGTGCCAGATCGGAATGCGGACGCTGCCCGAGAAAATGAGTGTTGGAGATTGTTGCCAGCTCGCCTGGGTCAGCAGTAATCGCTCCGACAAAGACCCATGACCATTCCGGCCGCTTCAATGCGATCGCTGCCAATAGTTCGTAATCAACCAGCCTGTGCAGGCCGCCCACGTAACCGATAATCGGCCGCGGCAAATTGGCGAAGAAAACATCATCCGGATTTGTCGAGCTTTGAGCCTCACTACGACTCTCTTCGATCAGCTCGCCGTTAGTTCTCGGAAGGGGAAAGCTGTTCAGGTCAACCAGTGGGGGAACGATGTGAACATTATCGTTCACAAGCTTGCACCGGTCAGCTAACGGAGAACAGATTGTCAAAACAACATCCGTTAGGCGGAGCAGATCGTCCTCAGCCTCCCGACAGCGTTTCTGGTCGCTCGCCAATAACGAAAAATCCGCTCCGCAATAATAGGTGACTACACTGCGTGGTGTTGAAAGGGATCCAATTAGATCGATCGCAGTGTCCGTAGGCAGATAAGTCCACAGCAATGGATCCCGGAATCCCAGCTTCTTGCGCACGCGCCGTAGCGCCGGGATCGCCAGCCGTCGATTAATCAAACGTGATACATAGTTTCCAAACGGAGGCATCACCAGCGGCGAAGTTACGAAAATGCTCGGGGCAACCTCGCGCACTCCGCGTGAAAAAAAAGACTTTGTCCAGCGTCCAAATCTGCGAGCGACTCGGCCAGAATCATTCAGGCGTGGAATCCGTATTCCGGTATTCTCAATGTAAAGAACGCGGTTACCCGCTCGCGCAAACCGAAGCGCGAACTCCTGATGGATCTGCCAAAGGAAATCCCACTCGATGCTGGAAATGAAAATGATGTCGCGTCCGCTAATCATTGGATCGACGCTACTCGACAAGTGCTGGAGCAAAGGACGCGTCTAACTTAGCCTTGATCTGGTAACGGCAGGAATGCGACCTCTCGATGGCCTGACAAATGCCAGAAACGACCGCGTCGTCCATGTTGGACCAGATCGGCAGGCAAAGGACATGCGAGGACAGAAAATCAACATTAGGCAAATGCGTCTCCAGTGCGAATTGTCTATAGGCGCCTTGACGATGAACGGGCGGATCGTAATATCTGCGCGTCTCGATATTTTCCGCAGTTAAGGCGATTGCGAGTTCGTCGCGGGTTAAGCCGAACTCTTCCGAATTGACTGTGATCGAAAAATAGGTGTACGAGCTGCGATCCTGAGGATGCACTTCTTGAAAACCAAGGCCCGGCAAACTGCCCAGTCTGTCTCGATAAATTTCAGCAATTTCATTGCGCCGCTTGGCAGCTTCTTCCAACTGGCCCAAACTGTAACGCGCTATTAGCGCGCTAATCTCAGGAAGACGTGCGTTGATGCCCGCAAAGAGAGAATCGTAGTTACCGTGGTTCCCATACTCGCGTCCCGTGCTAATTTTTCTGGCGACCTCATCATCGTCAGTTGCGACAACTCCGCCTTCGCCCGCGATCAACAGTTTGCTTGCAGAGAGACTGAACACTTGCGCGTCACCCTGACCACCCAGCGGCTGACCATGAAACTGTGAGCCCATGCCGTGCGCTGCGTCGAAAATCAAGCGCAATCCTCGGCGCGCGGCCAACGATTCCAGATCGGCAATCTCCGCCGGATTACCGAAGTTGTGCGTCGCGATTATCGCGTCTGTCCCCGAAGTGATCGATGCTTCAGCAAGAAATGGATCCAGGTTCTTTGTTCTGCGATTGACATCAGCAAAAACCGGACGCGCGTTTGCCCAAAGCAGAGAGCTCGCCGTGGCCATGAAAGTAAAGCCGGGCAGCACTGCCTCTTTAACCTCCAGCGCTTGATAGGTTAGCATCAAGCCAGCCGTGCAACTCGAAACGGCGATCGCATGCTTTACTCCAAGATGTGCTGCCAATGTTTCTTCGAGCAGCGCGAGGTGTCTGCCCTTTGTCACCACGCCGCTCTCAAGCACCTCGCGAATTTCGGGCGCGACCTCTGAAAACAAGGGAAGCGCAGGCCTTGAAAACTGAACCTGATGTTCGAATATCGGTGAATTGCCCAGGACGGCGGATTGATAGCTCATGCGGAAGTTTCGTTGTTTCCTATTACTCTCGCGGGTACGCCAACTGCCGTAACACCGGCCGGCAAATTGCGAATGACGGCCGCGCCCGCGCCCACCGTGGTCCAGGAGCCTATGCTTATTCCCTGGATTACGCTACAGCCAATGCCGAGGTAGCAGCCTTCTCCCACCGAAACGTTGCCTGCGAGATTAACTCCGGGGTTAAGAGTACCGTAGGCGCCCACACGCGTGTCATGACTGACAATTGCGCCAGCGTTAAGGGCGACATGGTCACAAATCGCAGAACCGCGACACGCGACGCTGAAAGGATACATCACGACACCTTCACCGATCTTCGAATTGGGTGACGCATAAGCCCGAGGCGAAATGGCGTTTGTAAACGTTAGCCCCAGGCCCAACGCTCTTTCCGCCATTTGCTTTCTGGTTTTCGAAAAGCCCGAGCCGCAGATCACCATGACTTCATTTCGGTCGACGCCTTCAAACCACGTCCAGTCACCAAGCACTGACACGCCATCAATCGCCTGATGATGCAAATTAGGATCGTCGTCAACGAAGCCGAGCACAACCTCTTCCGCGCGGCCCGCCTGGCGCAGTATTTCAATTATCTCGCGACCGTGCGCGCCGGCACCGATTATGACCACACGTTTCATTGATAGCCAAAGTGAGGTAGGCGAATAATGGTAAGGCGAGTGAAGCCTACCAAATATTACACGCGGAGTGAAAGTGGCTTTTGGTGTGATCAATAGACTATGCTAAAGAAGTTCCGCCAAATCATTCATCAATGTGGATGCTGTAGCGAAGATCGAAATTCTGGTCAGACTTCGCGATAATCGATTCTGAAACAGATGTGAGTGACCAGATAAATCGGCCAGCCAACTAAATCAACGTTTGCTTAACCAAAAACCAAAACGACGCGAACCGAAGCCGCTAAGGGTATGCCACATGGTGGCTACTACTGAAGGCGGAACCTGGATGTTCGAGCAATTGCGCGAGCTGCGCGAGAAGCATGGATTCGATGTCGCCGCGATCATCTCTGGCGACCGTGGGAGATTAGTAGACAAACTCCGCCTGGAAAATATTCCGTTCCACGTTGTCAATTTCAGGCCCGGCTTCGGCTCTCCATGGACTCTGCTGCAATTGCCACTCGCGGTTCTGCGGTTAGCGAGGCTCCTGCGACGCGAACGCTTCGACGTCGTGCAAACGCACGTATTCGCGACCATGATGATTGGACGGCCGGCCGCCTGGCTCGCCGGCGTGCCGGTGCGCCTGGCTATGATCGCCGGGCCGTTTCAACTTGAAGCGCACACTTCACGTTGGATCGATCGCGCCACCTGGTGGATGGATACGAATCTCATCCCCTCATGCGATGAGTCCGTGCAACTTTGTCGAGAAATCGGTATTCCCGACGAACGTTTGTCCCTGATCTACTACACGCCGGATCAAACAAAATTTGATCCGGCTCAAACTGTACCGGCCAACATTCGTGAGCAGTTCGGATGGCCAGCCGACACAATGGTAGTCGGCATGGTCGCCTATTTTTATCCGCGCTTATCGAAAAGCCGCTGGGTTCCGGATTACGTGCACGGTCGCGGCGTGAAAGGCCATGAGGATTTAATCAATGCTGCGGCCATCGTGGTGAAGCAGTTTCCCGACGCGAGATTCCTTCTGATCGGTTCTGGATGGACCGCCGATGGTGACAAGTATCAGGAGGAAATGAAAGCAATGGTCAGGAAGCTGGGCCTGAGTGACCACGTAGTCTTTGCCGGCTTTCAGGAAAACGTGAATGGGATCTTGCGTGAACTCAACGTTGCTGTGCAGGCCTCTCTCAGTGAGAATCTCGGCGGCACATCCGAAGCGCTATTGATGGAGTGTCCGCTGGTTGTGACGCGCGTCGGCGGCATGGTCGACACGGTGAAGGACGGCGAGACAGGCGCCGTGGTGAATCCTTCGGACCCCGAGGATTTGGCGCGAGGAATAACTCAACTTCTGAACGATCCAGAAAGAGCGCGCGCGCTCGGAAGCGCGGGCCGGAGATTGGTGCTGGAGCGTTTCACTTTGGAGCGCACCGCCTCGGATTTGGCGGATCTTTATGAACGCCTTCTAGTGAAAGAAAATAAGCGGTGGACGATTCCTTACCCGATCGTATTTGTTTGGCGACTCCTGCTAGCGGCGCCGGTTTTTGTTTATGTCGCTTTCCGATTATTCGCGGTTGACATGTTCGTGCCGATCTACGTTCCGGCGTATCTGGCTGTCGCGCAAGCACTGTTGATTCGCGCCTTGTATTTACCGATTCGGGTTCTTGTTTATGTGTTGAGATTGATCAGCCCGAAGAACTTCCCAGTTCTAAATTCATCGGAAACAGACGAAGCGGTGGACAATTAGTTCGGCAGTCTCAGAGACAAGAATGACGCCATCCGCGCAAACTAATCCCGTGATCGCGTCACGCGAGGGCGTGTCCCTGGTTCATCCACGCCTGCCTTCACTAACGGTTAGGCCGGGCCGATCATCGATCTTGCCCGGACTAAAGGAAGCTTGGGGCCATCGCGAACTTTTATATTTTCTGGTCTGGCGTGATCTAAAGGTCCGCTATAGACAAACGGTCCTGGGAGTAGCTTGGGTAGTCCTGCAACCGCTTTTGATGACACTGGTTTTCACAATTTTCTTTAGCAAGCTTGGGCACTTTCGTTCCGACGGTATTCCTTATCCGCTTTTTGCTTATGCCGGACTACTGCCGTGGACATTTTTTTCCAATTCAGTTTCCACCGGAAGTTCCAGCCTTCTCGGCAACAGCTACATCATCACAAAAGTCTATTTTCCACGTCTGCTGATTCCGGCGTCGATCGTCGCGGTGCGATTGGTTGATTTGCTGGTAGCGTCGGTAGTGTTGATTGCGCTAATGCCTTTCTACAGAGTTCGCATGGGTGCCAGCATGCTTTTGTTGCCGTTGATAATTGCGCAAGCAACGCTTTTGTCTCTGGCCGTGAGTTCGTGGCTTTCGGTTTTGAGTGTCAGATTCCGGGATGTCGGCACGTTGCTGCCGGTGCTGATTCAATTATGGATGTTTGCTTCTCCGATTATTTATCCTTCAAGCCTGGTGCCGGAAAACTGGCGCGTGTTCTACTCGCTCAATCCACTGGTCGGCATCGTGGAAGGTTTTCGCGCTTCATTCCTCGGATTGCCGTTTCGTTGGAACGTCATAATTATTTCTGCGGCGATGACGGTAGTCTTTTTTAGCTATGTTGTTTATGCGTTCTACCGATGGGAAGATCGCGTAATGGATAAGCTCTGACGACGCCGATGCAACCGGTTATTCAAGTCAAAAATATCAGCAAGCAATACAGCATGGGCCGATCCTCGACTGTCGCGCCGACGCTCCGCGAAGCCTTAATCTCGACGATAAAATTTCCCCGTAAGGGAGTGAACGGCAACGGAGCAAGCGAAAGTGATCTGCTCTGGGCGCTGCGCGACATAAGCTTCGAGGTTAATTCTGGCGAAGTCGTCGGCATCATCGGACGTAACGGGGCCGGCAAATCAACGCTGCTCAAAATTCTCTCGCGCGTAATTAAGCCGACGACCGGAGAGGTGTGCATCTACGGCCGCGTGGGAAGTTTGCTGGCGATAGGCACCGGCTTTCACCCCGATCTGACCGGCAGAGAAAATATTTTTCTGAATGGCGCGATCATTGGTATGAAGCGCGATGAGATTCGCCGCAAGTTCGACGATATCGTGGCCTTTGCAGAGGTTCAGAGATTCCTAGAGACTCAGGTGAAATATTATTCATCGGGAATGTATCTGCGACTGGCCTTCGCAGTCGCCGCTCATTTCGAGCCGGAAATTCTAATGCTTGATGAAGTGCTGGCCGTTGGTGACGCGGCGTTTCAGAGGCGGTGCCTCGAAAAAATGAAACAGGTTAGCCGTGAGGGACGGACGGTATTTTTTGTTAGTCACGATTTGATGTCTATGCAACAGCTTTGTAATCGTGCCCTCTTGATCGAATCGGGCCAACTGCTCGAAGACGGCAACGTTGATGAAGTCATCGCCGACTATCTGAAAATTATTATGCAGGTTGAAAATTCAGTTGGGTCGAACTGAGTCGCATCGCTAAAAAAGATTTGTCCGCTAATAGACGGAATCAAGTGTCGTTAAATTCCATAACCAAAAGGCTCAATTCATCTTCGCTGCCGAACTGGCTACCACAAGGCATGCGGGGCGCGATCTGTTTCAGCCTCGACGATGTTCATCCGAATCCGGAGTTGTATCACGAAGATGCAGACCTGAACAGACGATCATTAACGCACTTGCAGTGGCTGCTTGAGCGGCATGAGAAACTGCGAGCGACTTTGTTTACGACCGCAGACTGGCGCCAGACTTCACCCATTCCAACGAAAACACTTCTCTCGAGAACGCCTTTCCTGCGCCATCGACTTTATTTGTCGAAGACTTTACCCGAGGGCACGATGCGTCTCAGCCGTCATCCAGAGTTTGTCCGGCGTTTGAATGAACTGCCTCGGGTTGAGATCGGATTGCATGGCCTGAATCACGTGCGGCGCGGTCCAGGTCTTCCCGAGGAGTTCGCCGGACTCGATAAGGACGAATGTGCGCGAACCTTGCGCGACAGCATTATCATTTTCGAAGAAGCGGGAATGGCGTATGTCCGCGGAATGACCCCGCCCGGATGGGAGGTTACAGATTCGCTGACCAGCGCCATGATTGATGTTGGCTTGCAATTCATTGCTTCAGCCCGAGACATACGCTCTCCAATCTCTTCGACGGCGCTGAGCAACATGAGCGGCTTGAAAGGCGTTTCGCTCATCTATCCTCAATTCATTTGCAGCGGACGCTTACTTCATATCACTACGAATTTCCAGGCGACCAATCCAATCGATCGCGCCATCGAGATCATTGAGAATGGCGGTTTGGCTGCGATTAAGGCTCATAGCCTCAAGAACGCGTCCGGTCATATCGCGCTCGATGGTTTGGATGAGCTTTACCGAAATTATCTCGATCTTCTTTTCACGCGACTCGAGAGCATTTACGGAAGCACGCTATGGTGGACGTCGATGGGAGAGATTTCCGATCGCTGCATGAATGAGTCGAGTGATCTCGCTATCGATCGAATGCAGAGGGTGTGGTGATCACGGTTCACATAAATCCTCCAGGCACTGAGGACGAATACTTGAAATGCCTCAACGCTTCCTACAATCCTTGGGGAAACCGACAGCAATATGATTGGTACTTTCGGCGGAAGACTGCTTATCCGGATCTCGATCTAATTGTGTTGAGGATTGATGGACGCATGGCCGCCGGATCGGGAGTTAGTTATCGCAAACTTGCGCTCCCGAATGAAAACGAAATTACCGTAGGATTGGTAACCGGCGCGTGGACGCTTCCGCGATTTCGAGATCAAGGTTGTTTTGCCCGCGTGATTAGAGAATCTGTGAAAGTCACGAAAGAGAAAGGCGGCGCCTTGTTGCTCGGCTTTGTAAAGCAATCAAATGCCAGCAGTCGTCAAATGGCGAGGCTCGGGTCGGCATTATTCCCATCTTTGTATTTGAAATCAGCATTACAGGAAACTGTGATTGGTGTCGCGGCCGAGTTCCGGCAAGTAGAAAGCAGCGAGCAACTCATCGCTACACTGTTTGCGAGGCTGAAAGGAAAGAGCTTTGGTTACGCGCATTTTGTTTATGCAGACGAGCGCGACTTTTCATCTCAATTCATCGATCGTCCCGCGCCGACAGAAATCGTCAGCGATGGGGATGGAAATTTTGGCATCATCGAAAAACGTGAAGAGGTCGATGTCTTGCAACTAGTCGTCAGTGATAGCGAAGACGTTGTTGAGATGGCCAAGGTGATGGCAGGCTTTGCCAATTATGCGAATGGGAAAGGCCGGCAACTTGTCTCCTGCGCGACGACACCAACGATTATTGATGCCGCAGTCAACGCCGGCTTCGACGCCAACGCGGGCTATCTGACAGCTCTGATCGCGGATGAATCCAGCTTGAATAATCAACTGCCATCGCCGGTGCCGCTAGCGCCAACAGATTCTCATCTCCTTGGGGACCCAAACAGTGCGTGTTTCCTTGGCCCATGGAATGTGCACAGCGGCGACCGCTTGTAGTACGATGGGTCGCACTCACCGCTCAGGTTTGTTCCTCAGATAGATAACGTTCGAATTCAATCGAACCGAATACGATTCAAGCAATCACAACCCCCGATGACCCGACGAATACAGATACTACTTGATCTAATAGTATTGATATGTGCCTTTGTCTTCTCATATCTGGCGCGGTCTGAGTTCACGCTTCCGCCGCTATCGATCAGGATTGCCATAGTCCAACTTCTATTCGTCGTGCTCATTCAGTTTGCAGCCTTGCGGCTTGTCGGCGCGCACAAATTTCTTTGGCAATACGTGGGAATGACTGAGCTTAAATCGTTTTTTTATGCCGCATTGCTCTCCGCTCTGCCTTTGCTTCCGCTGAGCCTCGTTGCGAAACGAGCTGTAGCGTTAATCAGCGTGCCGCTCTCGATAATCATCATAGACACTTGTTTCGCTTTTGGCGGAGCTCTGTTGCTTCGCATTGCGACCCGCGCTGCTCACGAACGGCGGGAGTGGAACACAACGGCGTCAAAGGCGATTAAGAAAGCGATTCTGTTAATCGGAGCCGGACAGGCGGGTGTAATGGTCGTGCGGGAATTGCGCGCGCGCGCCGAGAATCATCTGCAAATCAGAGGGTTTATCGACGACGATCCACGAAAACAGAAGACCCGAATTCAGGGGATCGATGTGCTGGGGACAACCAAAGATATTCCTCGCCTGGTTCGCGAGTTGGAAATCGATCACGTGATCATTACTATCGCCCGTGGCTCGCGCGATGAAATCCGTCGCATCGTAAACATCTGCGAAGCGATCCCGATTCACGTTCGCATCATGCCGGCGCTTTACGAAATCATCCAGGGCAATGTTGAGATTAGTCGTTTCCGCGAGGTTCAAATCGAAGATCTCCTGGGCCGCGATACGGTAAAGCTTGACGAGAGCGGCATCGGTCAATACGTGACGGATGGGACGATCATGGTTACCGGCGCCGGCGGATTTATTGGCGCTGAGCTCGCGCGGCAGATTCAACGCTATCATCCGGCGAAGCTGTTGCTGGTTGACAGAGCTGAGCCCGCGCTCTTCACCGTTCATCGCCAGTTAACTGCTGATCAACGCGCTTCGACGGTCATCGTTCCAGTTCTCGCAGACATTAACGATGATCGCCGAATGCGATCAGTCTTTCAGGAATTTCAGCCTGACATCGTGTTCCATGCCGCGGCGCACAAACATGTTCCAATGTCTGAATCAAATCCCGCTGAGGCAATCTGGAACAATGTGCTGGCGACCAAAACGATCGGAGAATTTGCCGGCGAATTCGGAGTCGATGTTTTCGTTCTCATCTCGACCGACAAAGCCGTAAACCCGACTTCCGTGATGGGAGCATCGAAGCGAGTAGCGGAACTTGTGGCACAGGATCTCAATCTCCGCTTCGCGCAAACACGTTATTTGGCCGTGCGCTTTGGAAATGTAATCGGCTCGACTGGCTCAGTAATAACAATTTTCCAGGAGCAAATTCGCAAGCGTCAACCGGTCACCGTCACTGACAAACGAATGCAACGCTATTTCATGACTGTTTCCGAGGCGGTGCAGTTGGTGCTGCAAGCAGGAAGTTTGGGACGTGGCGGGGAAATTTTCACGCTTGAGATGGGTTCGCCTGTTCGGATTTACGATCTTGCGTGCGACATGATTCTTAGTCAGGGATTGAAACCCGGCGAAGACATCGAGATCCGAATTACCGGCGTCAGGCCGGGCGAAAAACTTTTCGAGGAACTGAGGTCCAGCGGCGAAAGCCACGATCTGACTCGCCATCCTAAGATCCTGGTCAGCAAGATACAGGCGCCTGCACCCGAGAGAGTGGCAGGCGCTCTGGGGCGTCTTACTGATCTGATCGAGCGGGGCGGTGAAACTGCTATTGAGATTCGCCGGCTTCTTAACGCGCTATTGCCGGAAGCGAGATTGGAAATACCTTCAGAAAACGGCTCGGTTGGTGGAAATCATCACGAAGAGTATCAAAAGAAAACGGCTGCTCTTCAATGAGGAGCAACCGCTCGCGCGCAAACAGAGGCGGGAAAATGCCAATCTCTATTTTGTCTCGGTGCTGTGGATGAAATGGACGAAGTCGTGGACGATCGCAATCACCATATCGTCGATCTCGTCCTGGGCGTGACATTCTTTTTCTTCTTTGTCTTCGCCGTTTTCAACTTCATCAGCCGGGCCTGCTAAGTCACCGTCGATCTTAAAACCGTTGTCTTCTCGGTAGATGTCGATCTTTAGATGAACTGAGGTCGCGTCTGCGTCATGACGTACGTGATGTATGTGGGCTTCGTCGAGCACATGTTCGACCGCCGCATCAAGCACTTCTTCTGAGACGCCAATGTCGGAATTGTGCACGGTGACCTCGATGTCCACAGTCACCGTCGAGGCCGCGCCAGCCTTTGCCACTTTCTGTGGCGCAGGCATGATTAATAGAGCCAGCGCCAGAGTGCCAGCGAATATGATGCGGCTGATATTTCTGAGTGTAAGTGATCTCATGTCGGCAATCCTTTCAATCAAAAAAGTAAACGAACTGACAGTCTGTCCGGCGACGTACGGTAGAGCAAAGACATCGCCAAGTCAATGACTATGTTCCAGTGATCGAGACGAAAAGCGGTTGCTCTTCAAATGAAAAGCAACCGCTCGAAAAATGGCGGAGCCGACGGGATTCGAACCCGCGACCTCCGACGTGACAGGCCGGCGTTCTAACCAACTGAACTACGACTCCGCATAAAAACAGAGGTCAGTAGTCAGTGGTCGGAAGTCAGCACCTTGAAACGGCGAACTGACCTCTGATCACTGACCACTGATCTCTGCATCTGGTGGGCGCGGAGGGACTCGAACCCCCAACCTCTTCCTTGTAAGGGAAGCCGTCTACCATTGACATACGTGCCCATTTCAAAAATCAATTCGGAACTACTGTGTCACGACGAAGTGTGATCGTAAGGAAAGGACGGAAGGGTGTCAAGAAGAGGATCGTTCGAAGTGCGGTTGTGGCACGCGGCTCCGCCGCTTGATGTGCGGAAGGCCTGTGGCCTTCCGTTAAGGATCCATACGGATAATCGCCTTGCCGAGGCTAAGCCTCGGCAAGGCGCACGATTGAGGCGCGACGGTTTCGGAAAGGCAAAGCCTTTCCGCACATCAGACGGCAGAGCCGTGCCTTATCTCGGCTTTGGTTTGGTACTAACTTGCGACTATATTTACTAACACCCCCAGAGCCTCTGGATCAAGGATTTCATGCGCTCAACATCAGCAAAACTCAGGTTGTCGGCTTATTGTCTCTTCACCACCGTGTTGCTAGTTTCGTTCTGGGTTGGCGCTGGCGCGTCGCGACAGGAACAACAACAGACCAATCAACAACGTCCACGCACCGTCGGCTCAAATCAAAACACGAACACATCGCCACAAACTCAACAAAAAAATTCATCAGGCGAAGAAGTTGACGAGGGCGACGTGGTTCGCGTCGAGACGCAACTTGTAACCGTGCCCGCCGTGGTGACCGACAAAACCGGACGCCCGATCTCAACTTTGCGTGCTGAGAACTTCAATGTGTTTGAGGACGGCCAGCCGCAGCGTGTGACTAACTTTGCGACGACCGAAGCGCCGTTCGAGATCGCTTTGCTGCTCGACACTTCGGGATCGACGCGCGAAGAGCTTGGGCTGATCCGTGACGCGGCGAATGCTTTTCTCAGCGCGCTGAGACCGGGCGATCGCATCGCGATAATCGCGTTCAATAATTCTCCGGGAGCGAACGGCCCAGTCGCCACAGTCGAAGTGTTATCGTCGCTAACAGATAAACGGACGGTGCTGCGGACCGCGATCGCGACGCTGGGCACGAGCAACGGCACGCCTTTCTATGACGCGCTGTCGAGGGTCGCCGATGAAGTTTTTCGCGATCCGCCGATTGAGCAATTTCGCGGACGCCGCGCGGTCGTGGCGCTAACCGATGGCGTGGACTCAACCAGCAATTCGGATTACAACACTGCCCGCGCGAAACTCGCACGCGCAGGAGTCGCGACTTATTTCATTCAAGTGAGCACAGAAGACTACGTCGAAGATCGGCTGTTGAAGGATTGTCGGGACGATGGACGCCTGACGCTTTCAGCGAAACAGTTGGAACGATTTCGGCAACTGTTTGTGCCGAACGCGCAGAAGGAAGACTATGCGGATTTTTGTCGGCTGGGACAATTTGAGCGGATGGACATCAGCCGGCGGCTTTATAATTTAGCCCGCGGTGAAATGGCTGAGATGGCCCGCGCCACCGGTGGCAAGAATTTTTCTGCCGCGAGTTTGCAGGAAGCGCGCGCTGCATTCGCCGAAGTCGCTAATGAAATTGGAACGCAATACAGCCTGGGTTACTATCCCTCGAACAAGACGCGCGATGGCCGCTTTCGCCAAATCAAAGTCGAATTGCGCGGAGTAAAGGATGCTCAGGTTCGCGCGCGTGAAGGTTATTACGCGCCGAAGAAGTGATTGGTTGAATGCGGACGCCTTGAAGGCTACACTCTCGCTATGTCGGACAAGGGAATCATTGTTTCGGATCCAGAGATACTTGGCGGTACACCCGTGTTTAGTGGCACGCGTGTTCCCATCAAGAGTCTCTTCGATCATCTCGAAGCCGGGGACTCGATCGATGATTTTCTCGAGGGCTTTCCCAGCGTTCGCCGTGACCAGGTGATCGGACTGCTGGAAATTTCTCAAGAGCGCGTTCTCGAACCTGCCTGATGTCGCGAATCCTTCTTGATGAGAATTTGGACTGGCGTTTGCGGAGAGAACTTCAAGGTCATGAGGTCGAATCCGTACCGTTGATAGGCTGGGCCGGACTCAAGAACGGTGAATTGCTCGCTCGCGCAGAGCTTCGCTTCGATGTCTTCATCACGATGGATTCAAATCTCGCATATCAACGCAATATTGCGGGCTACAAGATCGCCGTGGTTGTTCTTGAAGCAAATTCAAATCGACTTGCCGATACGCGTCCGCTGATGACAAAGGTTCTATCTTCACTGGAAAATACTGGGCCGGGCTCACTCATAACTATTTCGTCATGACCACGAGATTCAATCGTATCACTCTTGTCGTCCTTGACGGCGCCGGCATTGGCGCGATGCCCGACGCGCCTGCTTGGGGCGACGCGGGCTCAGACACGTTCGGGCATATTTGCGAATCGCGTCAGTTGAGCTTGCCGAACCTGCGAGGCCTCGGCCTCGGCAACATTCGTAGGCTCGCCGGCGTGGCGAAAATTGAAAAACCCCGTGGTTGTTATGGCAAGTGCGCGCTGAAGTCGAATGGCAAAGACACGACGACGGGTCAT
>Ga0137380_10003362_pt1 | contig 13901 bp, 15 predicted proteins | sample SagtaG_17_FD_104809 | JGI IMG/M metagenome (GOLD analysis project Ga0137380, IMG submission 104809) | Vadose zone soil microbial communities from Sagehorn Ranch, Mendocino, California, USA - Sage2_L_100_16 metaG | ecosystem: Environmental > Terrestrial > Soil > Vadose zone | place: USA... | reverse complement strand
TGGTTTCCGAACTACGCCCGCTCGGACGACACCGTGGACTTAAAAGGCCAGCAAATCCCCGTCCGCATCGTCATCAAATGGACGGATTTCAAGCCGCTTCCCGCCGCTCCGCAGGTTGCTGCCCCGGCCGCCACTCCTCCTGCGCCCGCGAGTCCCTGAAACCACTATTCCCGGCCGTTGCGCAGCCAGTTCAGCACGTTCGGCAGTTCTTTGAGGGAACCAATAAGAAACTCCGGGCGCGCGGCGCGCAAGCGTTGTTCGGTCGGAAAGGGGCCCAGCACTCCGATCGCTCGCACGCCGGCACTTCGCGCCATCTCCACGTCCTGCGGCGCGTCGCCAACATAAACGCAGCACGCCGCTTGCAACTCCATTTGCCGCAGCGCTAGACGCAGCGGCGCCGGATGCGGCTTTTTCTTCAAGGTATCGCCGCTGCAAACGCGCGCCGAAAACAGCCGCGTCAGGCGAAATTCGCGCAGTTGACGCGCCACGCGATGGCGATCCCCGCTGGTGACCAGGCCCAGACGGTGTTTGGTTCGAATCGCCTCCAGCACACGGCGCGCTCCTGAAATCAATTTTGGTTGATGCTTCGCGTAGTGCGCGCGCCATGCCCGGTCGGCTTCTTTCCACAGCCTGCGCGGCAGCTTCGCCGCGCGATACACCTGATACCAGTCGGGTGAGTAGTGCTTCTCCAATTCCTCGATCCCCCAGGCGATGCCCATTTCTTTGAACATCGCCAGGTACGCCGAACTGTCCGCATCGTAGGAATCGATCAGCGTGCCATCCCAATCAAAGAGCACGCCCTGCAAACACGGTTTCTGCTTCGCCGCCATCGCGCCTCAGAGTAGCAGAAAATTCCGGCACAATCGTATTTCGCATTTTGTCGTTCCGACATTTCGATAGCAGATCGATGCGGTGCGGACCACCCGAAGAACGCAGTTGGATCTAGGGCCTCAGAAAACGCGAAGGCAAATCATCATCGTGATCGAACTCGACATCGTCAAAACACGCGGCGAATCCATACCATCCCGGCATGGCCGCAGCTTCAGTGCGGCACACATGCGCCATGGTAGTCATCAACACGCTCCCGCGGCCCATGGGCTTGCTCACAAGGACGACTTCCAGTTCCACCTGTGTCCCCACCGCCAGTTGTTTGGGACATAAGAAATACACGCCTGTCGAACTGATGTCGCGCATCACCAGGGTGATGGGATAGGGCTCGGGCTCACCGCCCACGGCGCGAAGGCGAACGGGCAGCTGGAGCTTGGCCCGCGGATATTGGCGCTGTTCAGGATGCCCGCCCACCGCATGGGTCGGCACGCGGACGAATTGTCGTGGTAGAGAGGATCGCAGCAGGGGTACCAGACGCAAGGCGCGCGTGCGCGGCATTCCGGTAACAACCGGTTCGGCCGCAGCCGTGATTTGCACAGCCGTCCTCGAGATTTGCGGATTCGCCGCCGCAACATGCGGTGCGGCGGGTGCTTCTCGCAACCCCGCGGCGGACTTGTCCGGCCGGGCTTCGGCCGGAATGGCGCGGCTCGTCGCGCTCATGGCGCTCCTCAGAGAGGAAACTTCGACGGATGCTGGTTTTGGCCCAACAAGCTCCTGCTCTTTTAAACTTTCTGGAAATGGCCCACGCCCGTGAAGTCTGGGACGATAAGATGGCAGTTCAAAAAGTCTAAGTCAATCTGTCGAAAACGGCGCAAGTGTCTTATCCTTCAATACATCGTAATGGTACGTATAACCGTACACTACATTCTGTGGATTCTTTCGCCGATTGCTCAACCAATATGGTGCTCGACACTGCGGCTTTCGCCGGTTATTCGTAATCGCTTGGATCTTCGTCCGAACCGTGGATGGTTTGTTGATCCTTTTCGGATGGATTGCTCTTCCTGTCCCGGCTATTTCTAGAACTTGGCGTAGAACCACAGCATGGCCACTACCGCAACACCAAAAGAGACCTCCGCGAAGGCTCGAAAGCCTCCCGAGCGGTCAGTTAATGCGCCTGCCACGACCCCGCTTGTTCTGGCGGCCTTTGCTGCGGTCTACCTCCTCTGGGGCTCGACCTACCTGGCCATCCGCGTTGGCGTCGAGACCGTGCCTCCACTGATTCTGGCTGGGCTTCGCCACTTTACCGTCGGTGTGTTTCTCTATCCCATCCTTCGCTGGAAGACCGGGGTCCGGCCTACCACCGCAAATTGGAAATCGGCCGCCGTGACCGGTTGCCTGTTGCTGTTTGTCGGAAATGGCGGCGTCAGCTGGGCCGAGCAAATCGTTCCCTCGGGCATTACCGCGTTGCTCGTGACCATGGTTTCGCTCTGGCTGGTCATTGTGGACTGGCTTCGTCCCGGTGGCGTTCGTCCTGTTCCTAAAGTTCTGCTCGGACTTGTTTTGGGCTTTGCCGGAGTGGCGCTGCTGGTCGGTCCCTCGCCTTGGGGAGGGTCCGAGCGCGTGAACCTCAGCGGCGTCACCGTTTTGGTGATTGCCTGTTTCGCCTGGGCTTGCGGATCCATCTACTCGAAGCACGGCGGCATGCCCGGTTCGGCCCTGTTGGGAGTGGCCATGCAGAGTTTTTCGGGAGGCGTCGCCCTTCTCTTGGCCGGCCTCCTCAGTGGGGAGTTTCATCGCTTTCACTTTGCCGGCGTTTCCCGGGCCTCCTGGGTGGCGCTGGCTTATCTGATCGTATTCGGCTCGTGCATCGGCCTCAGTGCTTATCTTTACATTCTGCAGAAGAGCTCGGCCGCGCGCGTGGCCACCTATGCGCTTGTGAATCCCGTGGTGGCGCTCATTCTCGGTTGGCTCTTTGCCGATGAGATCATCTCACTGCGCACCGTCATCGCCGCTGTTGTTATTCTCACCGCAGTCGTCCTGGTTATCACTGCTCCGCACCGTGCTCCCGAGCGCAAAGCGGATCTGGAGCCCGTGCCAGCGCCGGGCGAAGTCTGATTCTCTCCAAGCGGTGCACCTTCTCACCGTGCTGCGCAGGTCTCCTCGGTGTCATCCCGAATTCGCCTGCGAAGCGAGTGCGCAACAGGAGCCCATTGAGGACAGGGAATTCTAGGTGCGCGCGTTGATCCCGACGGCGCATGCAATCTCTGCTTTGCTGCGCCTTTCCGGATAGAATGGTGCTTTCACATGCTCTATCTTGTGCTCATGCACAGGACAACGAACATGACACGAACCTTAACCAACCGCCCGCAACCCATCACGCCCCAGGTGGCCGCCCGGTACTGGCACGCCACGCGCGCTCGCGACCGCCGCGCCGACGGCACCTTCGTCCTCGCCGTGCGCTCGACGCGAATTTATTGCCGCCCGTCGTGCCCGGCGCGCAGGCCGCTCCGCCGCAACGTCACCTTCTACCGGACGCGCGAGGAAGCGGAACGCCACGGCTATCGTCCCTGCTTGCGCTGCCGTCCCAACGAAATCTCCGGCCCGGTCGCGCTGGTTCAGCGCGCCGCAGGCCTTCTCGCGCAATCCACCGAAGAAGGCCTGACGCTCTGCCAACTCGCCGAGACGCTCGGTGCGACGCAATCCACTTTGCGCCGCGCCTTTCTCCAGGTCACGGGTCTGAAGCCCCACGAATTTGTCCAAGCGCTTCGCCTCAATCGCTTTAAGGCGCTGATGCGCGCGGGGAAAAGCATCACGGACGCGCTCTACGAAACCGGTTACGGCTCATCCAGCCGGGTCTATGAACGCAGCAATGCGCAGCTCGGCATGACCCCTGCGACGTATCGCAAAGGGGGCATGGGCATGAAGCTCGGCTACACCATTGTCAAATCCCCGCTCGGAAAAGTTCTCGTTGCCGCCACCGAGCGCGGTGTTTCCGCCGTCTATCTCGGCGACGACGAAACCAGCCTCGTCGCGGAGCTCGGCGAGGAATACCCGCGCGCGGAAATCGCCGCCGCCTCGAACGGCTTCGAGCGCTGGGTGAAGGAAGTGCTGCAGCGCATCGAAGGCCGGCCGCCGCACATTGAACTCCCGCTTGATCTGCAAGCCACCGCGTTTCAACGCCGCGTTTGGAAGGAGTTGCAGCGCATTCCCCGCGGGTCGACGCGCACTTACTCGCAGGTCGCGCACTCGGTCGGCCGGCCCAAAGCCGTTCGCGCGGTGGCTCGCGCCTGCGCCAGCAACCCCGTCTCCATCGTCGTGCCGTGCCATCGCGTCATTCGCGAAGACGGTGCGCTCGCCGGCTACCGCTGGGGCCTCTCCCGCAAGGAACAGCTTCTCGCCTCGGAACGCTCACCGGGCTAGTTGGTCCGAAATGGGGAAGAAAGCGGTGCGCCCCGGCGGTTTTCGTGAGCGACCGCGCGAGCCTTCGGCGCACCATGAATGAAAATAAGGTTCCTGGTGCGGCCGCCTCATTAACGTTCTTCGATGCGCTTCTAGGGCGGCTGCGATACCCTTGGAGCCTCTTCACTCGCCGCCCGACTGCCCCGATAAGAACGCCAAAATGATGAACGGTTCTTAGGCATAAGCGAATTGGTCGCTGCTCGGCAGGATCGCTGAACGGTTGCGGTCTCCTCGAGGAAACGCTGCGGAGACGACAAACAGGGGAGCGTAAATAAACGAGATCCGAGGCAAGCTTAGCCGCGGGGTTTGACGCGGGTGACGCCTTTGGGCCAGTCCTGCTTGAATTGGCTGTCGCTCACCTTGAGGTTCTTCATCTCATTGGTGTAGTGAAACAAGAAGTAATCGCCCGAGCCGGCTTCAAGAAACTTCTGCTGCAAGGGCAGCCAGGAAGCTTCGTCGACCCACATTTGAATCTTGCTGATCTGATTGCGAATCTCCTCCGACTTGGGCGTCAGCTCCAGAACGATGGTCTTTTTATTGTCGAGGTCTTCTTCGCCAACGACGGAAACCAGGTAACCCTTCTGGATGTTTTCGCCCTTGGTGCCGAAGCCCAGCAGGACGTATTGGTCGACCATCTGACGGTTTTTGCCCAGGTTGTATTCCTCGACGCGGTTGATTTTCGGGTTGAAGACGAACAGGTTGTCGCCGGTGCGCAAAATCGTGCGTGGATCGGGCTTGGTGACATCGATGCGCATCTTCTCGTCGCGCCGCACGAAGATGTGACCCGTTTCCGTGGATGTATCTTTCACTACCGCGGTGTACTTCACATGTTCGAGATCGGCGGTAAGCGTGTGGAAGTCCTGGGCGGCCTTGTCCATCATGCCGAGGACACCTTCAATCGTCCATTTGGTTTGCGCCTCCTGCCACTCGGCGGCGCTTCCCTCCGCGAAGGGCATCGCGGTTTCGCCGCAAAGGCAGCAAAGTCCTGCCAGGGCAAGAAAAGACAGCCCACGCCCAAGGCGCGTCCTCGAACAAAACCATGCTGTGTGCCTCATCGAAGGTTCCGCAATCCTAACATATATAAGAAGATGCGCGAACCAGCGGTGCCGTTTCGTAGCGGTTCGGGCATGGCCATCGGATCCGACGGCGCGACCGGGTTCGCGATGATCGATCGTGGCGTTAGAAGAAAGTGCTAATGCCGGATTTCCACCTGGTAGGCCGTCACCGCGCCTTGCTCGTCGCGGAGCGGCTCGATCTTGGAAATCGAGAAGTTGCCGTTGCGCAATTCCGGCAGCGCCTCTTGCAGCGCGGTGTGGAGATCGTTCTGCAGGGCTAGTTTTGTTGGCGGCGCCAGGATGCGCGTATCCACACGATAGGTTTGCCGGTTTCCCTCTTTGAAAAGGAGCCGCACCTGACCGGGTGCAGCCGGCCCGCCGCCTTGCGGCAGATCGCGGAACCAGTCCCTCGGCGTGAGCAGCACGAACACCAAAATGAGGATTACCGCGACGTCGTATTGCCACGTGCCGCGCTCGTACGACCAGAAAAACGTTTTCGAAAGGACTCGTCCCAGGCTCGCCATATCAGTCCGCGGGCACGCCGTCGACGATGACACCGTCGCGCATGTGCACCACGCGATCGAAGTAAGTGGTCGCTTCCGGGTTGTGCGTGATCATCACCACGGTCTGGCCGAGCTCCTTGTTGAGTCGCCGGAGCATCTGTAGCACGATTTCCGAATTTTTGGAATCCAGGTTCCCCGTAGGCTCGTCAGCGAGAAGGATTTTCGGCTCGTTGATGATCGCTCTGGCGATGGCCACGCGCTGCTGCTCGCCTCCGGAGAGTTCCGACGGCTTGTGGTGCAGGCGGCCTGCCAGGCCAAGCATCTGGGTGACCACCTCGAAGCGGTGCGGATCGAAGCCGTCGCCGTGAATGAACTGGGCGATGGCGATGTTGCCTTTGGCGGTCAAGGTAGGGAGGAGATTGAAACGCTGGAAAACGAAACCGATTTTGTGGCGGCGCAGCTTGGTGCGCGCCGCGTCGCTCAGTGCCGTGAGATCGTTGCCGTCAACCAGGACTTTGCCGCGCGTGGCTTGCGCCAGTCCGCCGATCAGGTACAGGAGCGAAGACTTGCCGCATCCCGACGGCCCCATAACCGCGACGGATTCCCCGGGCAGGACCTCGAAATTCACGCCACGCAGGGCCGGCACTTCCACCTTGCCCGCGCGGTACAGCTTCCATAAATTTTCCGTCCTGAGAATCGGCTCCACGCTCTTTTTTCCCTGGAGGATTGAACTTTCCGCAGGTTTCGCTATTGTAGCTGCGATTGCCATCCGTGCCTAGCCGTGCCGCTTGTTCGGCGGTCCTTTCTTTGGCGTTCTGGGTCTTCTTGGTGAACCATGAGGCCCGGCGTTCTCTGCGTGCCCTAAGTTCTCCTTCTCCCTTAATCGTAAGACAGGGCCTCCACTGCGTCTTTCCGGCTTGCCATCCATGCCGGGTAGCTTGCGCCCAGCATGGCTCCGGCCAGAGCAATCAATCCCGCGCGGAAAATCCAGTCTGTGGTGATCAAGATCGACAGCGTAGGAAATTTCCAGAGGAATCCTGCGCGCACGAGATAGCTCAAACCGACCCCGCCGCCCACTCCTAGCACGCAAAGGGCCGCCGATTCGGAAAGTAACGAGCGGATGACAAACCAATGGTTTGCTCCAAGGGATTTTAAGACGCCGATGTCCCGCGTGCGCTCGATCACCGTGGTGTACATGGTCAGAAAAATCACGAGCAGACCGATAGAGACCGCCAGCGCAATCATCGCGCTGATGAACGACTGCAAGCCGGGAATATTGGTGGCAGTCATCAAGGAGAGAAAATCTTTCAAGGGGCGCACGGTGTAACCGGGCAAAAGATGGCGCATTTCTTCCATCACGGCGTCGGTGTGCTCGGGCCGCGTACATTTGACCAGAAAGATGGAAGCTTTATCGCGCGCGCCCACGAGGTTCTGCAAAGTCGTTAGCGGCACGAAAAGGCGCGCACCTTTGCCGTGCTCGACGATTCCGACAACGTGCCAGTCGTGGTTGAGCACATTGTAGGTGTCGCCGACCTTCAAGTCTTTGGCTTTGGCCGCCCAGTCATCGACCAGCAGGTCGTCGGGGCCTTCCATGTCGTGACCCGCAAGGAAGACAAATCCGCCGGAAACAGCGCGGAAACTGTCCTTGTCAATGCCCCAAATGGTTTCCACGGCCCCACTCGAGTTGAATTGAAGCAGCGCGGGCGCAACATCTCTCACGTATTTCAGTTCGGCAACTTTGTCGCCGATTTTGATGGGCATTGGTGAGCCGCTGAAGTTGATGATGATGGACGCGGCAGGCGGCTGGAGCATGATGTCCGCGCCGATGCCTTCGATTCTCTTGGCGGTCTCGGTCAGCAGGCCGCTGGTCAGTCCGACGATGAGAATTACCAGCGCGACCTCAACGGCGACGCCCATCGCCCCGATAAGCGTGCGCATCGGACGATGCAGCAGGTTTCGAACGATGAGCTCTCCCATCATTGCGGTTTGCTCTCCGCGGCCGGCTTGATCTCTGCGCTCTCGCCGACGTGAACCAATTCCGAGCCTGTCGGCTGCTCGAGCTTGAAGCCGTCGGGCGGGATCTCTCCGTTCACGACCATCTTGGCCACCTGCATATCGAGGGTGTAATCGTCGTGGGGCCGTTCTATGTGGATGAATCGCGGAAAGGAGGTTATGGCCGGCGAAGCCGGTGCGTTGGCTTGTCCCGTTGCAGGGTTATTCACCGGCTCCCAGTCGGAGAAGGAGGCGTCTGAGAGGAGTATGCCCCTGGGGCCGAAGGTCTGGATGCGTGCGACTTGGAGATTCGCACGGTCAAACCAGACTTCGCGCAGGACTTCCAACTGGTAACCGCCCCGCAAAACGGTCAAGACGTAGTAGCGTCCCTTTTCGTTGTTGAACTCCGTCATGGTAACGGCTTCTTCTTTGCGAATTGGGGGCCAAAGCAACGCGTCCAGCAAATGCTGTGGCCGGAGATTCTCGATGGGTTTGGAACTGTTTCGTTCGTTTGCCACCGACCCAACGAGGAATTTGTTCTTTGTCGGAATCGACACACGGAAGGTCTCTCCATCGCTGGCCATATCGAATACCGTTTTTCCGATCACCGGCGCCTGCCCGATGACGCGAATTTCCGACGGGCGCTCCGCCAGCAAAAAGGCTTTCACTTCGTGATACTCATCGATGACCCCGCTATATTTCGAACCGGCGGTGGGCTTGAGTTCAACGGTGGCGTCCATCGTTTTCATGTTCCGGGCGATCGCATTGTAGGCGTCGAGCAACTCCTCGCGCGTGGCATCCTTTGCCACGGGCCGCTCCGAGGGAGGGATTTGCGTATGCCCCGTGACGACAGGGCTGTGGCAACTGCCGCAAATGGCCGCCAGTGTCGTCAGAAGCAGGCAGGTTCGCACACCTTGTATCAAGGAGTTTCGCTCTCCCACACACAAACGTAGCAATGTAGCAACCAGTCGGATGCCCGTCAATCGAGGCGGTCGCGCAGGAAGACGGCCCTCAATTAGGCCGCGCAATATGGACGTCAAATCGTTGGACCGCTGGACGCAAACGCCGGATCATTTCACTGGGCCAGAGCGCCTCGCTCAAAATCGTTGCCCAACCATCGTCGGGCTCGCAAACCGCACAAAACGTATAGCGTGTATAGGCCTGCTGGTAGGCATCTAGCCCGCGCCAGGAAAGATCACCTTCGAGCGCGCTATCCGCGGTTTCGGTGGCGCTTCCCGCGCGGATGCCAAAGGTTTCGCCCTCGAAGCGCTCGAACAGTTGTCGCAACTCTTGAGCGCTGGGCGAAGGAATTACAACGCAGCGTTCCGCAGCTTCCCGCCATTCTATTTTCCGCGCTTTGCAGAACTCCCGCACGCGATCGATGTGGCTGAAAAAATCCACAACAAAAGGATCTTTGCCCGCCAGCCCCGGAAAGACCTCCGACCAGATTTCCGCGCCTTCTTTCCCACGCACCGGCTCGCGGTTTTCGGTTTCCACCAGTTCGAGCCCGACGGCCTTCACCTCGTTGCCGAGGTCCAGCGCCTGCACATCCAGCGAGAAGGGAGGCAACTCAAGCGCGCCGTTCCCCGTGGCCGGAACGCCGGGAGTGTTCATTCTTCGTCCTCAGCGTGGGGAAATTTTTGCTGAAACTCGGGCGACTGCTTGCGGACCTCCAGCCAATCGAAGAACGAGTCAGGGGTCTCCAGCCAAATACGGAACCAGCTGGCGATCTCGACTTTCTCCGAACGCTTCTGGGGTTCAACTTTGTGGTTACGCGCGATCATCTCCGCACGGCGCTTTCCGAGCCGGGCGACTTCCAACACCCGCTCCACGGCGGCCTTCTCGCCGTGCGCACGAAACTTGCGCATGAGTTCGTCCAGGCGCATGATGGTGACTTCGGCGTCCCCTAACGTCTTGAAGTGCAGCAGGTCTTCAAACTCCTCTTCGTATTGTTCCTCGGCCTCCTCCTGCATCGCGAGGAGAACTTTGTGCCCGGCATCCTTCAAAACATCGGCGATATACTCCGAGTCGGTTTTGCCCGCTTCGCCGTGTTCTGCCAGAAGCCTCAACCGCAGCTGCTCAATCTCAGCGGGTGTCCATTTTGGGGCGTTGATCTCGCGCGCGGTTTCCAGGATAAGCGCTTTCTTGTTCTTGAGTACTTGGGTCATCGAACATTGCCTCGGTGCTGCTGCTTTTGTTGATGTGCCGCCGGTGTCGTCTGACCTTTCTTTGCGCTTGGCGGCGGGTCTGCGGGAAGCCCCGCCAGAAGCCGCCGATACCTCAGCACATTTCTATTGTGCTCCTCCAGCGTGGAGCTGAAAAAATGGCCGCCCTGGGTATTCGCAACGAAGTAAAGAAAATTGGTTTCCGCCGGATGCAGCGCCGCACGCATCGATGCTTCCCCGGGATTTCCAATTGGGCCAGGGGGAAGTCCGCCGTGCTCGTAGGTATTGTACGGTGAATCGAAGGTTAAATCCTTTCCGGTGAGCGTGCCTTGGTACCGGCCCATCCGCTCCAGGCCATAAATCACCGTCGGGTCGCATTGCAGGCGCATCCCCTTGCGAAGCCGGTTGTTGAAAACGTTGGCCACCATGGGGCGTTCCTCCGGCTTGGGTGTTTCTCGTTCGACGAGCGAGGCCAGCGTCACGATGCGCAGCCGCGCGGTGGGACTTTCCATGTTCGAAATGTTTTGGTCTTTTGCACCGGTTGGCGTCTTCTCCGCGGTTTGTCCGTCCGAGGCTGTTTGGCCGTTTGGTTCGGAAGCGTCGATGCGCTTCCACTCTTCCTTGAACTTGTGAACCATTTGTGCGGTTAGCTCGCTCGCCACGGGATGGCGCGGAAGTTCGTAGGTGGCGGGAAAGAGAAATCCCTCGAGCGTCCGGGCCTCGGGCACGAAATCGCGGATCAGAGACGGGTCGCTTGCCGCGAAAAGGAAATCGCCCGCCGGCATGAACTTGCCGGCTTGCAAATCGCGAGCGATGTCAAAAATCGTTTCGCCTTCGCGCACCGTGAAGGGCTGCTCATAAATCTGCCCGCTGACGATTTTCCAGAAAACGTCGCGTCCCGTCATGGGATGGTCGAAGAAATATTCGCCCGCCCGCAGCGTGCGTCTGGCATGACGCCGCGCATAGATCTCGAACGCCAGCTTGCTGCGAATCACGCCATCTTGCTTCAGCAAATAGCCGACAAACCGCGGCGAAGCCCCGTGGGGAATCTCGACGAACACTCCTTCTTTGGGAAAATCCTGGTATGGCTGCGTAATGCTGTACCACATCCACGCCGCGTAGCAGCCCGCCGCCAGAACGACCAACAGGACCAGATAGAAGAAATATTTCAATCCCGCCTCGCGTTCACGTTTCGCATGCGAATCTCAACGCTGTTCCGCCGGTTGCGCCTGGCGCTCGAGATATTCATTCAGGATCACGGCGGCGGCTACGGCATCCACGGTGGCTCTTTCCCTCCGTTTTCTCGGCATCCTGCCGCCGCCCTTTTGGGGTCCATGGAGAAATCTTCCCTGCGTTTCTTCGAGCAAACGTTCCGCTTCCCAGCTCGTCAACCGCTCATCAACCATTTCCACCACCACGCCCAGCTGCTTCCGAACACGCCGCGCAAAGCGCTCGGCTTCTTCCGCCATTTCGCCGCGCGTCCCGTCCAGATTAAGCGGCAATCCCACGACGATTCGCTTTACCCTGTGCTCGCGTGTGAGTTCGCGCAGGCGCCGCATGTCTTCATTCCGGTTGATCCGTTCGAAAGTACCAAGCGGCTGCGCCATTTTGCCGTTCACGCTGGCAATGGCCACACCCATCCTCTCCCTCCCATAATCGATGGAGAGGATCGAGCCCTCCCTGCGCGGCGCTCCACACGAAGGCTCGTTCGGTAGCCCAGTTCCTAGTTGATTCATCCTTTCTAGTATAACTTGATGGCTAGGTGTGTGAAGAAACGCCGTGCGCCATGGGTTAGTTCGGTGCACTCCGCTTTTGGAAGGGGCGAGAAGGATTCTCCGATGTCGGGAAGGCAACTGGAACTTCGAGAGTTAGTAGTCGGGGCGGCGGGATTCGAACCGGGAATCTCCTGCGCCAAACGTAAAGGCAAAAACGTTAAAGGGCTTGGTATGTCCAGCTTTTCCCTCGGGCTCGTGTCCTTCCTGCCGGTTGGCGGGACGACTCCGCGTCAAGACTGTGCGCTCCCAAACGGAGGATTCTTTCCTGCGCGAACGCCTCCTCGCCACCGTTTCTGGCTTCTCTGGAGGGCTGGCCTTACTGCTTGCCTGCTTGGGCTTATACGGGCTGATGGCGTACGCCGTTGCTCGCCGCGCAGCCGAAAAATCGGAATCCGTATGGCTTTGGGAGCCCACACCGATTTCATAATCCTGCCGGTGGATGAGGGGGCCGGACACTCACCCGCTACCGCTAGGTGAAAAGAGCTGGCTGAACAGATGCATCCTCGCGGTCGCGAAAGTTGCTCAGACCAACGCCGACGAGGCGAAAACGTTGCCTTGGGTTGAGGCCAACACGCTCTCGGAGCGATAGCGCGATGCGAGTCAACTCCTCGCAAGAAGAGGGAGGAGAAGGGAGCGTTTGGCTGCGAGTGAGGATCTTGAAATCACTGGTCTTCAATTTGAGCACCACCGTGCGAGCGATTCGTGATTCCTTGCGGGATGCGGCCCATGTGTGTTCTGCAAGTCTGCGGATCATCGGCTCCATCTCCGTCAATAGCACATCGCGTTCAAACGTGTCCTCGGCCGAAATGGATTGCGTTGGCCTGTCGGGTACCACTTCACTCTTGTCGATTCCTCGGGCCAACTCGTAGAGACGCACGCCATAGCGACCGAAGCGGCCTTCGAGTGTTGCTAACTCCATCCTCCGCAGATCCGCGACTATTTCCACGTCAAAACCCTTAAGCTTCTCCTCCATCACTCTGCCTACTCCAGGCAGACGGCCCACCGGCAAAGGCAACAAAAAGGGATCTACATCTTCCGGCTGTATGACGAAGAGCCCATCCGGCTTCCGCCAGTCCGAAGCAATCTTGGCGAGGAATTTGTTTGGAGCTACGCCCGCCGATGCCGTCAGGTTGAGTTCCGCGCGAATCTGTTCGCGAATCGTGCGCGCCACCTGCGTGGCCGTCAGCAGTCCCGTCTTGTTTTCTGTGACGTCGAGATACGCTTCATCAAGTGACAACGGCTCGATCAGATCGGTATGGCGCATGAAGATTTCGCGCACCTGACGGGAGACGGCTCGGTAGCGCGGGAAATCTGGGGCCAGGAACACAGCATTAAGGCAGAGACGTTCCGCTCGAACAGCCGGCATCGCCGAACGGACTCCAAACTGTCTTGCTTCATAGGAAGCGGCGCAGACAACGGAGCGACTACCCCGCCAAGCGACGACGACAGGCTTGCCGCGCAGTTGCGGATCGTCGCGCTGTTCGACAGACGCATAAAAGGCGTCCATGTCGATATGAATGATCTTGCGAACGGTCAAGGCGTTCAGTGCCCTGGGGTAAGCAAGGCCCTCATTTCCTTCAGAAACTCGGACGAATTCATGAAAACCGCGAAATGCCCACCCTTGATCGTCGCAAATCTCTTGTGCGGTGCCTCGATGCCGTCGACAAAAGCCCTGCCGATGCCGGCGGGCGTCACGAAGTCCTCGGTCCCTTGGAGGATTCCTGTGTGCGCGCGGAACTTGATAACGCGAGAAGAACAAATGCGAAGAGCGCCTCACGCCGGTTGGCCATTCTTCGTCCACCAATGACCCCGACTCCTCATCATACTTCAGAAAAACTGCAAGCACCGGACAAAAAGTGGAAGGTACAGGCACTGCCAACGTGCGATCTGGGTTGACGATTTTCTTTAGTCTGGCTGGCCGCCGCACAGCTCCGCCAGGAAAGCGAACGCGCGTGCGATGACGCCGTTCTGCTCTCCGGAATCGCGCCTTCCCACTACGCCAGTCAACTTCTCGATCTCGCGCGGACGCTTAAGAACTCACATCACGGTTGGTCCACCGCACTCGCCATTGCCCGCCCAACGAATCTGGAAAGGAGATTTATCGCCATGCTGAATCCAAATTTA
>Ga0137380_10003350_pt1 | contig 13917 bp, 17 predicted proteins | sample SagtaG_17_FD_104809 | JGI IMG/M metagenome (GOLD analysis project Ga0137380, IMG submission 104809) | Vadose zone soil microbial communities from Sagehorn Ranch, Mendocino, California, USA - Sage2_L_100_16 metaG | ecosystem: Environmental > Terrestrial > Soil > Vadose zone | place: USA... | reverse complement strand
TCCGAGGAGCACGCGATCGTCGATCTCTCGACGTGCGGCGAGCGTCCGCGCGTGGGCGACGTCGTCCACGTGATTCCCAACCACTGCTGCGTCGTCTCGAACATGGTCGACGAGGTCCACGGGATCAGGAAGGGGCGCCTCGAGGTGACGTGGCCGGTCGCCGCGCGGGGCAAGGTGCGCTGACCGCCCCGCGGGGACGTCAGCCGAGGAGGCCGGTGGCGCTCCCGACCATGGTCTTCTCGCCGTGCTGGTTCTCGCACCAGACCTCGACCACGACGCGCGTCGCGCCGTTTTCGGGTCGCTTCTCCGTCACGACGCCGTGCACGGTCAGCCGATCCCCGGCGTAGACGGGCCGCGTGAAGGTCACCGACATGCTCCCGCCCTGGACGAACCCGGCGCCGAGGAAGCTCGTCATCATCTCCGAGACGTAGGCCGTGGACATCATCCCCTGCGCGAGCGGCACGCGGAATCCCTTCGCGCGGGCCCACGCCTCGTCGGTGTGGATGGAGCGCGGGCGCACGCCGGAGTACGCGTCGATCTTCCGCTGCGAGATCTCCTTCGTGAGGCTCGGCAGCTTCTGGCCGATCGTGACCGCGTCCGCTGCGATCGCCATCGATTTCCCCTAGTCTCGGAACAGCATCTGGGTGAACTGCCCCCGGATGAGCGGCGTGCCGTGCTCGTCCTCGGTGACGAACTCCGTGACCATGTACGGCTTGCCGCGCCGCTCGTACTTGTCGATCACGCGGCCGCGCGAGCGGACGCGCATCCCGGGCCGGACTGGTAGGAGGAAGTGGAACTCCATCTTGGCGTGCAGGCCGGCGTGCACGGTGTACTTGGTGTGGCGCAGGCGCAAGGCCTGATTGCCGAGCAGCGTCGGGTGGGCGACCGGGCCGCCGAAGGGCGAGGCGCCGAAGAACCACGGATGGAGGTCGTCCACGGCGAACGCGTACGTCTCCACGTCCTCGGGCGTGACGAGGCGCTCGTCGGAGACGAACTCCTCGCCGAGTGTCAGGGCCTCGTAGGTCAGCTTTCTGAAGGCGTCTATCTCGGTGTCCCCGCGCCAGTGTAGCCCAGGCGCCCGGGCGATTACCGCACCCGCCAGTGGTATGTGTTCATTCCGTGAGGTTACAGAGTGAGCGTGGCGTGGGCAACCGGGGTGACGTGGCCGCCGACGTCGATCCCCTTCACGCCCCGGTCGCCGTGGATCTCGACGTACAGGATGCTGCGCCGCCCCATCGTTGTCCCCTGCTCGCTGACGAACCGGGTGCCGGCGGCGGAGGAGACCAGACCGTGGCGCATCATGAACGCGGCCAGCGGGCCCGTCGAGCTGCCGCTCGCCGGGTCCTCCGGGATGCCGTACTCCGGCGCGAACATCCGCGAATAGGCGCCGTCGGGCGTCGGCGCGAACGCGAAGACGCAGAACGGCTCATCGCCCGCAACCTTGAGCGATCGCAGGCCGGCGAGATCGAGCCACGCGCGATCCACGGTCGCTCGGTCCCTGAGCGCGACGAGAAGGGTCGGGTTGCCGGCGTCGAGGAGCTGCGGCATCACATCGAGCAGGTCGCGGGCGTCCAGTCCGAGCGCCAGAGCGCACAGAGCCGGGTCGAAGCGGCGTCCCTCCTGGATCGGCGGCGTCGTCAGCCAGATCAGCGGCCGCGAACCCGTCTCCAGCCGGATCGCGACCGCGCCGACGCCCTCTTCGAGGGCGAAGCGATCACGCGAGCCCGGCACCATCCCCTCGTCGAGCAGGACCCAGGCCGTCCCGACCGTCGGGTGACCGGCGAAAGGGAGCTCGCGGGCGGGCGTGAAGATCCGGACGCGCCCGACGCAGTCGGCGCGCGTCGGCGGCGCGACGAACGTCGTCTCCGACAGGTTCAGCTCGCGCGCGATCTTCTGCATGCTCGCGTCGTCGAGCCCCGCGCCGTCCGGAAACACGGCGAGCGCGTTGCCCTCGAGGGGTCGCTCCGTGAAGACGTCGACGACGCGATAGCGGTGGGCTACCATGCGGAGCGGAACGTTCGCTTGATCGCCTCGATGCGCTTCTCGTCCCGCCGGTAGAAGGTCCACTGCTTGATCCGCTTGGCCCGGACGAGACCGGCCCGCGTCAGGATCTTCATGTGCTCGCTCGCGGTCGGCTGGCTCACGCCCAGCTTCTGCGCGATGAACACGCCGCAGACACCGTCGCGGACCAGATCGCCGTCCACCTGCGGCGGGAAGTGCGCCCGGGGCCGCTTGAGCCAGGCCAGGATCTGCAGGCGGCGCTCGCTCGCCAGCGCCTTGACGACGTCCACCATGTTCGACACTTTGCCAAGTGACTAAGTGTGTGTCAAGATCCGATGTCGTGACGACCATCACCCCGGAGGCGATCGAGGCGGCGCACGCGGTCATCAGATCTCACGTCCGCCTGACGCCGGTCGTCGAGACGGATGGCGCCGACTTCGGACTCCCCGGGATGACGCTCGTCTTCAAGCTCGAGCAGCTCCAGCACGCCGGGTCGTTCAAGACGCGCGGCGCCTTCGCCAATCTGCTGACGCGGAAGATCCCCGACGCAGGCGTCGCGGCCGCCTCCGGCGGCAATCACGGCGCCGCCGTCGCGTACGCGGCGATGCGGCTCGGAGTGCGCGCGCGGATCTTCGTGCCGACCGTGTCCTCGCCCGCCAAGATCCAGCGGATCCGCGCGTACGGCGCCGAGCTGGTCGTCGGCGGCGACGGGTACGCGGACGCCCTCGCCGCGAGCGAGGCGTGGAGTCGCGCGTCCGGCGCCCTGCCCGTGCACGCGTACGACCAGGCCGAGACGCTGCTGGGCCAGGGCACGCTCGGCCGCGAGCTCTCCGCGCAGGCGCCCGGGCTCGACGCGCTCCTCGTCGCCGTCGGCGGTGGTGGCTTGATCGGCGGCATCGCGGCCTGGTACGCCGGGAGACTGAACCTCGTCGGTGTCGAGCCGGAGGCCGCGCCCACGCTCACGGAGGCGCTCAAGGCCGGCCGGCCCGTGGACGCCGCGGCGGGCGGCATCGCCGCGGACTCGCTCGCGCCGCGGCGGGTCGGCGAGCTGATGTTTCCGATCGCGCGCGCGCACGTCCGCAAGGTCGTCCTGGTCGACGACGCGGCCATCCGTCGCGCGCAGGAGGCCCTGTGGGCGGGGCTCCGGGTCGTCGCCGAGCCCGGCGGCGCTGCCCCGCTCGCCGCCCTGCTCTCGGGTCGCTACCGCCCGTCGCCGGGCGAGAGGGTCGGCGTGCTCGTCAGCGGCGGCAACACGACCGCGGTCGACTTCGGCGAACCGCTCACTTCGTGAGGGCATTGACCCGGCGGACGGTGCGCGGTAGACGTAGCCGGATGGAAATCGGACTCTTCACCGAGTTTCAGTGTCCGCCGGGTATGGACGAGGCGCGGGCCTTCGACGAGTCGCTGGACGAGATGACAGCGGCCGAGGACCTCGGCTTCGACGCGGTGTGGCTCGCCGAGATTCACTTCCAGAAGGAGCGCTCGGTCCTCTCCTCGCCGCTGGTCGTCGCGACGGCGATCGCCGCCCGGACCCGGCGCGTGAAGATCGGGATCGCGGTGCAGGTCCTCCCGCTGAGCCATCCGCTCCACCTCGCCGAGGACGTGGCCACGGTGGACCACCTGAGCAAGGGCCGCCTCGACTTCGGTGTCGGGCGCAGCGGGCTGCCCGAGCACTACCAGGGCTTCAACATGCCCTACAGCGAGAGCCGTGAGCGTTTCCAGGAGACGCTCGACATACTGGTCAAGGCGTGGACGCAGGACCGCTTCACGCACGAGGGCAAGTACTTCCAGTTCCGCGACGTGTGCGTGCTGCCCAAGCCGTTCCAGAAGCCCCACCCGCCCATCCGCGTGGCCGCGACGACACAAGAGACGTATCCGATGGTCGGGCGCATGGGACTGCCGATCTTCCTCGCCGTGCGGACGACGCCCATCAGCGACCTCAAGCGCTTCATCGGCGGCTATCACGAGGGCTGGCGCGACGCCGGCCATCCCGGACGCGGTGAGGTGGCGCTGATCGTGCCCGTCTACGTGGCAGACAGCGAGCGGAGGGCGCGTGACGAGGCGGAGGCGAGCACGCGGCACTTCTTCCGCTCCATCGGCGCGGCCCTGGCCAGGAGCGGCACGCGGCGCGAGGATGGGGCGCGCCTGGCGGGCATGAGCTACGAGGAGATCCTCGGCGAGCTGGTCGTGTACGGCACGCCCGGGTCGGTGACCGAGCGATTGCTGGAGCTGCGCGAAGCCCTCGGCTACTCGAAGCTCTCGGTCTGGATGAACGTCGGCAGCCGGATCCCGCACGCGCGCGTGCTCGACTCGATGCGCCTCTTCGCCGAGCGCGTGATACCACGTCTCGGCTGACGCGCGGGAAGGACTTGCCTCGGCAGGCGTCTTGGTGGGACGATCGGCATCGGTGAGGAGGAGCCATGAGCCATCAGATTGACGTACAGGACGTCGAGTATCTCCGCCACGGAGACAAGCCGCTGCTGGCCCGTCTCTTCAAGCCCCGCGGCGACGGGCCGTTCCCGATGATCGTCGACCTGCACGGCGGCGCGTGGTTCCGGGGTGACCGCCTGAACGACACCGTCATCAACGAGGCGCTCGCGAAGAGCGGCGTCGTCGTCGCCGCGCTCGACTTCCGCATGCCGCCCGACGCGTCGTACCCGGGGTCGGTGGTGGACATCAACTACGGGATCCGCTGGCTCAAGGCGCGCGCCAAGGACCTCGGCAGCCGCCCCGATCTGGTCGGCGCCATCGGAATCTCCAGCGGCGGCCACCTGGGCATGCTGGTCGGGATGCGGCCGCGCGATCCGCGCTACGCGGCGCTGTCGCTCCCGGCCGGCGCGCCGGCCGTCGACGCCCGCCTCCGTTGCATGATCCTCTGCTGGCCCGTCATCGATCCGCTCGCGCGCTATCGTTACGTCAAGAAGCTGAAGGAGGGCGGCAAGCCGTACCCCGACCTCGTCGACCGCGTCATGCCCGGTCACGACCAGTACTGGAAGACCGAAGAGGCGATGGCTGAGGGTAACCCGGTGCTCGCGCTCGAGCGCGGCGAGCGCGTCGAGATGCCTCCCGTGCTCTACCTGCAGGGCACCAAGGACATCGCGCATCCCCGTCCGGACCTCGACCGTTTCGTCACGCACTATCGCAAGGCGGGCGGCCAGCTGGAGCTCGAGCTGTTCGAGGGCGAGGCCGAGGGCTTCGTGACGCGGAATCCGGGATCGCCGGCGGCGGCGCGCGCGATCGAGCGGATCATCGAGTACGTCCACAAGCTGGGCCGTTGATGGCCCTCGCGTTCAAGAAAGTGCATCCGCACTTCGTCGGCGAGGCGAGCCCGATCGAGCTGCGCACGCTGCACGATCGCGAGACGCTCGCGGCGATCCGCGCGGGGATGGACGAGTACGCGGTCCTCGTCTTCCACGGCCAGGACTTCGCCGACGACGAGCAGCTCACCTTCGCCCAGCGGCTCGACGGCTCGCTGCACGAGCGGACGGGGTCGCGCGCGATCGGGAAGAACCGCCTGGGGAACGAGGCGCTCGCCGACATCTCGAACCTCGGCGCGGACGGCGGCATCTTGCAGCCCGGCGATCGCCGCCGCGCGTACTCGCTCGGCAACCGCCTCTGGCACACCGACGCCTCGTTCGTGGACCCGCCGGGCCGCTACTCGATGCTCCACGCCCGGGTGATCCCGCCCGCCGGCGCCGATACGGAGTTCGCCGACATGCGCGCCGCGTACGACGCCCTCCCGGTCGACACGAAGAGGTCGCTGGAGGGGCTGCGCGTCCACCACTCGATCGCGCACTCGCGCCAGACCCTCGGCTTCGAGTTCTCCGGCGACGAGGCGGAGCAGCTGAAGGGCGCGATCCATCCTCTTGTCCGCACCATCCCGCGCTCCAACCGCCGGTCGCTCTACCTCGCCTCGCACGCGTCGCGCATCGTCGACTGGCCCGTCCCGGAGGGGAGGCTCCTGCTGCGCGACCTGACCGAGCACGCGACGCAGCCGGAGTTCGTCCACCGTCACGCGTGGCGTCTCGGTGACCTTGTGATCTGGGACAACCGCGCCACCATGCATCGGGCGCGGCCCTTCGAGGACACGAAGTATCCCCGCGAGCTCCGGCGCGTGACGACGCTCGACGTCGTGGACGTGGAGGCGCCCGTCGCGAGCCGGGCCTGAGGGAGCGAGCGCATGAACATCGTCGATTCGCAGGTGCACCTCTGGGCCGCGGAGTCGCCGGACCGGCCCTGGCCGCCCGGTCGGGCGCCGGAAGCGCAGAAGCCCTACCCGATCGTCAAGGAGACGCTGCTCTTCCAGATGGACCTCGCCGGCGTGCGGCGCATCGTGATCGTGCCGCCCTCGTGGGAAGGTGACCGTAACGACCTCGCGCTGGAGGCGGCGCGCGCCTATCCCGACCGCTTCGCCGTCATGGGACGCCTGGCGCTGCAGAAGCCAGAGAGCCGCGCGCTCGTCGCCGACTGGCGCAAGCAGCCGGGCATGCTCGGCATGCGCTTCACCTTCCACAACGAGCACTACCGCCACTTCCTCACCGACGGCACGGCCGACTGGCTCTGGCCGGCGGCGGAGAAGGCGGGCATCCCGCTGATGGTTCTGGTACCCGGCGCCCTGGACCACCTCGACCGGATCGCGGGGAAGCATCCCGGGCTCAAGCTGGTGATCGACCACGTGGGGATCGCCGTGCGCGGCAAGGCGCCGAAAGTGTTCGAGGACCTCCCGGTGGTGTGCGCGCTCGCCAGGCACAAGAACATCGCCGTGAAGGCGTCCGGGATACCGTCGCTGTCGAACGAGCGCTATCCGTTTCCTGACCTGCACGCGCACATCCGCACGCTCGTGGACGCCTTCGGTCCGCGCCGGATCTTCTGGGGCACGGACCTCACGCGCATGCCGTGCACCTACTACGAGTGCATCACGCTCTTCACGGAGCACCTGCCGTGGCTCAAGGGCCCAGACCTCGAGTGGGTGATGGGACGCGGAGTGTGCGAGTGGCTCGGCTGGCCGCTATAGCCAGCCGAGCCTGAGCGCCGGTCGCCGGTGACCACGGACGCGGATCACCGGTCGTTGTAGCGGTTGTAGTAGTGATGGTACCCGGTGTGCGAGTAACTCGGATATCCGTAGCGAACCCTCACGTTCACCGCCGGCTCCGGACCGTACGCGACGGGAGCGAGCGGGACCACCGCACAGCCGGTCAGCAGCAACGCGGTCAGCGCGATCCCGAGCAGCTTCATGATCAGTCCTCCTTGGCTGGCTGACGCGCGCCGGGCGCTCTCTATTTCGCGGATTTCCCGAAAATGTTCCGGCCGCCCGCGCCGTCCAAGGGGGCAGGAGGGTGGCCATGAGCGCACGGCAGATCTTCGCGACGTTTCTCGCGCTGATCCTATTCGTGGGGAGCTCGGGGTTTGCGGGCGCGGCCGATCCACCGCCGCCTCCGCCCGGGGCGCCACCCGCCCCGCCCGGGGCCGCGACGCGGTCGTCCGAGGCCACGCCGGCCCGTCTGAGCTATATCAATGGAGACGTCGCGTTCTGGCGTCCCGGAACCGAGAGCTGGACGCCGGCGTCGCTCAACACCCCGCTCGCGCCCGGCGACGCGCTCAACACGGGTACCGGCGGCAACGTGGAGATCCAGGTCGGGCCGCGCGCCTTCGTGCGCGCCGCCGAGGGAACGCAGCTCGGCCTCGACTCCCAGGAGCCCGACTTTCTCCGGCTCCGCCTGACGGCGGGCCACGCCGCACTCGACCTTCGCCGGCTGGCGCCGGGGCAGACCGTCGAGCTCGAGACACCGAATGGAGTGTTCACGGTCGAGCGAACGGGCTACTACCATGTCCAGGTCTCGGGCGACTCCACCGTGTTCGCGACATTCCGGGGCGGCAGCGCCACGCTGACGCCGGCCGGCGGGGCGCCGACAGCCATCGCCGCCAACCAGCGGCTCATCGTCTCGGGTGTGGACGCGCCGCGCGTGCAGGTCGGCGGCGCGCCCCAGCTCAGCGCGTGGGACCGCTGGAACTACGAGCGAACCGACTCGCTGCTCCGCGCCGCGAGCGCGCGCTATGTCGGACCGGACGTCTACGGCGCCGACGCGCTCGATCAGTACGGCAGCTGGCGCACGGTCGACACGTACGGCTCCGTGTGGGTGCCGACCAGCGTGTCGACGGGCTGGGTCCCCTACAGCACCGGACGCTGGATCTGGGACCCACGCTTCGGCTGGACGTGGCTCGACGACGCGCCGTGGGGTTGGGCGCCGTATCACTACGGTCGCTGGGTCTCCGTCGGGGACTATTGGGCGTGGGCCCCGGGTCCCGTCGTCGTGCGGCCGGCGTACTCACCCGCCCTGGTCGTGTTCCTCGGCGGTGGCGGCGCGAGCGTCAGTGTGAGCATCGGCGCGGCCCGGCCGTTGTGCTGGGCGCCGCTCGGCTGGGGCGAGCCGGTGATTCCGTGGTGGGGTCGCGCCGGGTTCGTCGGCGTCGCGAGCTGGCGCGGCTGGGGCGGACCGCGCGTCGTCAACAACGTGGTCGTCAATCGGGTCACGAGCGTCAACGTGACGAACATCAACGTATACAGGAACGTCCACGTGACCGACGCGGTCGTCGGCGTGCCGGCGGAGCGCTTCGGCCGCGGTCATGAGCGGCCACAGCGGATCGGCCGGGCAGAGGTGCGCCAGCTCACTCCGGTGCGCGGCGCTCTCGAGGTCCAGCCCATCGCCGTGACTCCGGCGCTGCGCGAATCCGAGCGCCGGACGTCGCGTGCGACGCCGGCGCCCGCGGCGGCGCCGAGGATCGCTCCGTTCCGGCGGGCGACGGCGCCGTCGGCCGTGATGCCGGGCGGCGGCATTCCATCGGCCGTCGCTCCAGCGCGGACTGAGCGCGAGCGGCGCGAGCCCGAGCCGAGGCGTGGATCCGAGCGCGCACGCGATGACCGTCGCGACGATCGCCGCACCAACACGTCTCGTCCCGAGCCGCCGCGGCCGCAGGAACCGGAGCGTCGGGTGGCTCCGACGCCGGCGCCCCGGGTCGAGACGGTACCTCTGATGCAAACGATGCCACCCGCGCCGCGCGCGACCGACGCGCCGCCGGCGCGCCGCGAAGCCGCACCCGTGCGGCCGGTCGAGCGGCCCGTGTTCGCCACGCCGCCCACTCCCAGTGCGCCCCCGGCCCGCGCCGCGGTCGCGCCGGCCCGGTTCGCGCCCCCGTCCCGGATCGCGCCGGCCCCGGTCGCGCCTCCGGTTCAGTTTGCGCCTCCCGCCCGAGTGGCGCCTCGACAGGACGGCGGCCAGCGTCAGGAACGTGAGCAACGCCAGGGGCGCAACCAGAGCCAAGAGCGCGGCGATCGACACGAGCGCCGTGGCTAGTCGCGGCAATTTCTACACGGTGGGGGCCGTAATTTCTACACGTCGGCCGGCCGGCCGACATTTGGGTAAGCGTTATGTGACGTCCACTTACGGCTCTCGTTCGCTGGCACGCCGGTTGCCTTACAGTGCCGCAGGAGGGCCGCCACCGTGAACAAGGTAACGTCGGGCCTTTGCGCGCTAGTCCTCATCCTCGGACTCGCGGCCGCGTGCACGGATTCGAACCGGGACCGGATCGAGAGCAAGCAGGGCGACAGCACGCCGTCGACCGCGCAGCCGGCCACGCCGCCCGACACCAGCGGTGGCGCCAGCGCTGCGAACCCAGGCTCCAGCTCGGGGTCCGGCAACCGCACGAACTAAGCGCGATGGCCTCGCGGCGGGACTCCGCCGCCGCGAGGCCTGCGCGGAGGCGTCACGCATGAGCCACAGGGTCCTCGTCACGTCTTTTCTCGTTCTCTCGCTCGCGCTCGGCGCACCGTCGGGCGCCCGGGCGGGCGAGGCGCTGGAGCAGCTGAAGCCCGAGATCGGCCAGATCATCAAGGTGCTGGAGAATCCCGCGCTCAAGGGAGAGGCGAAGACTCGCGAGCGGCGCGACGCGCTCCGCCGGATCGGCTACCCGATCTTCGACTGGGCGCAGATGGCGCAGCGGTCGCTCGGCCGCCACTGGCAGCCGCGCACGCCGTCGGAGCGCGACGAGTTCGTCGGCGTCTTCCGCGACCTGATGATGCAGACCTACATTTCGACGATCGAACGCTACAGCGGCGAACCGATCGTCTATCTCGCCGAAGCGGCGCAGGGTGACGAATCGACCGTCAACACGAAGTTCGTCACCAAGCAGCGGCAGGAGATCTCGATCACCTATCGCCTGAGCAAGCAGGGGGACCGCTGGCTCGTCTACGACGTGCTGGTCGCCAGCGTCAGCCTCGTCGCGAACTACCGCGCCCAGTTCGACCAGATCATCCAGACGTCGTCGTACCCGGATCTCCTGAGACGCATCAAGGCACACGACATCGCGAAGAAATCAGCGTAGCGGCGCGCCTACTTCAGCCTCAGGTCCTCGTAGGGCCCGGAGTACGGGTAACCCTTGATCAGATTCACCCCGGCCTCGTCCACGCGCGGTCCGACGCCCCACAGGAACGCGAGCTCGTAGACCGGGACCTGCATCACCCGGTCGAAGAGGAGCTGCTGGATCTGATGGAGCAGCGCCTCGCGCTTTTTCCGGTCCGTCTCGCGAGCCTGACGGTGGAAGAGGTCCTCGATCTCCGGAACGACGCCGGGCGAGTAGATGCCGTCCCTGGTGACGTACGGCTCGAGCCGCGTCGCCGCGTTGCCGGCGGGGCCGGCGATGGCGACGATGACACCCTTGAGCTTGTGCTCCCGCCACTCCGTGAGGAACGTCGCACGCTCCATCGTGCGCACGTGCGTGCGGATGCCCACCGCGCCGAGATAGCTGCCGATGGCCTCGGCGAGCGTCGTGAACGGAGGCAACGGCGTGAGGTCGCCGCCATCCAGGCCGCCGGGATACCCGGCCTCGGCGAGGAGCTGCTTCGCCCGCGCCGTGTCGTAGGGTGGCGGTTCGAAGGCGCGCGCGAACTCGAGGCTGCGGTGGAGCAGGCCGCCGGTCACGCGCGAGAAACCGAGTGTCTCAGCCTGGTTGAGAGCCTGCCGATCGAGCGCGTAACTGGCCGCCAGGCGCACGCGCCGATCGTGCCACGGCGACTTCGGGTCGAGCTGCTGGGGGAAGTCGAGCCAGAAGACCCCGGGCGGGTACGCGGCCACGAGCCGGAGCCCTGGCGTGCGCTTGATCTCCTCGGCGACGGGACCGCTGAGAAGGTAGGTGATGTCCACCTCACCCTTTTTCAGGGCGGCGGCCCGCGTGGTCTCCTCGGCCATGCTCCGGAGGACGAGCCGCTTGACGCTGGGCACCTTGCGCCAGTAGCCCTCGAAGGCCTCCAGGGTCAGCTCGACGCCGGGCGTGAAGCTCACGACGCGGTACGGGCCCGCGCCCACCGGGGCCCTCTTGAAGCCGTCGTCACCGACCTTTTCGACGTATTTCTTCGGCACGATCCAGGCAGCGCCGGTCGCCGAGGTGCCGTAGAAAGTCATGAAGTCCGGCCACGGCTCCCTGAGATGGAAACGCACGCGGCCCGGGTCGACGATCTGGACTTCCTTCACACGGTCCTTGAGCAATTTCGCCGACGCGCCCTTGTACCGCTCGAAGGTGAACTTCACGTCGTCCGCCGTCACCGGGTCGCCGTTGTGGAACTTCACGCCCTTTCGAAGGACGAACTCGTACGTGAGCCCGTCCTTCGACGCGGTCCACGACTCGGCGAGACTCGGCGTGTTGCTACCGGCCGGCATCGGCTTCACCAGCGCGTCGTGGATGGCGTAGAGCACCATGAAAGGCGTGATGAGCCCCTCGGTCTCTCCCGGATCGACCCAGCGCGGGGCAAGCGTGACATGGAGGCCCCACGTCATGGTCCCCTCCGGCGCTGCAAGCGCCGGAGACACGGATGACAGGACGGCGAAGACGATCAGCAGGACGACCAGCCGGGACCGAGCGCGCATCCATTCCTCCTAACGGCGGATGTGGCCTCGTGGCACGACGACATAGTAGCCGACATCAACGGAATCATCGACAGCCAGGCGGCGCGCCCGCCACTGTTCCAGAAGGGCGGCTATGTCGTGGAGGTTGAAGATCGACGGGCTGGGGGGGTGCTAAGGAATCCGGTGGTGCAAGGGCAAGGATGACGAGGTCATGCCGCCCGTTTCCACCGTCGCCAACCGTAACGGAGCAAGCCGACAGCGCCGATGACGTGCAGGTTGAGAGTGGAGGGTTCGGGGACGGCCGTGATCGGCGCAGCATCCACTGTAAGAGTGATGTTGTCCAGCAGCCAAAGCCCTTGTGTCGTACCTGGCGCTGGGCCTCCGAACCCTGAAATATGTACGGTCAACGGTCCGGTGATCCCCAAGAACGGAGCTGTACCCAGGGCTACGCTGTGGTTCGTGAAACTGGCTGCATTCGGTGCCAAGGCCCCGCCGAGAATCGAGGTCGCGAACCCGTTGACGCTGGTGTACACGTCGAAACCCGTGGGTCCGTTGGCAGTAAGGTTCCTCTCGTCGAAGGAGAACGCCAGCACGTTAAGAGCAAACCCGGCATTGGGCGTGATGGTGAAAGGGACGAAATTGGTTCCCGAGAGCCCGAAGTTGTTGAGGGGGCCGCCGGAAGGCCCCGGGTTTCCGATCAAGCCCTGTATCCCAGCAATACCTGTCAGGTTGCTTGCAGTCGTGTTCGCGGGCACGCTGCTCGCAGGGACAGGGTTGACGAAGGCCCCGGTCGCGAAATCGTAGAGGAGGACATCGCCAAAGGCTGTGCCCGAGGTGCCCAACAGCACGATGAAGGTCCCAACGAGAAGCAACCGACTGCACTGCTTGTTCATCACCGCACCAATAAGCCGGACTAGGCATAACGCGTGCCAGGCGCACGAACGCTGAGACCCTGCGAACATAGAAATCGTGGCGGGATCCAAACGTACAAGAGTGTAAGGGACGCCTTACAAGGAGGTCTTGTCAAGAAGCGTGTAAACGAGATCAGGCGGCGGCGCCCTCAGCGCGCCAGTTCACTGCACGCACTCCTTTGACGTCGGGTCCGCAAGCGGCGGTCACGGCGCCGGCGCGGGAATCGGAAGGATGCTCGCCACCTTCCAGCCGCTCACTGTTTTGATGAGTACTTGATTCATGAGAAAACGCACTGGTGCTACGGCCTGCCCCGCGGGTCCGATCGTGAACATGATGGGGGCGTAGAGCGCGGCGACGTCATCGCGGAGCATGGTGATCTTCAGCTCGTCCATCTTCGGCTCCAGACGCCAGGTCCCTTTATACAGGCTCTCGAACCGCTGAAGCGCGGCCGCGTGTCCCCAGATCGGCGTGCCACGCGTGATCCACAGAAAATTCGGTGAGTCCAGGAGTAACGCGCCGACTGCGGCTATGTCGTGAGCATTCTGCGCCACCACGAATTGATCGAAGGCAGCGCGCACCTCGTCTTGAGGATTGGCGTTCGCGGTACTCGGTGTGATCAGAAGCGCCAGAAGCGCTACAATGGAAATCACCTTCGGCATCATTCTCACCCCCACCATCAGGCAGCGGCGTCCTGATGGCACCGGTGTACTGCACGTACTCCGTTGACGTAGACCACACCGTTCGCGACGTCCGCGAGCAACTCGGGTGCGTCGAGCCGGCGGAACGTCTTCTCGGCGATCAGCAACGTCTTCCAGATCACCGCCGTCGCGTTCTCCACCTTCTTGAATCGCTTCGCCGCCGCCGTGCGCAGCCGCACCGCGGCGAAGGGCGACTCCACCGGGTTCGACGTTCGCAGATGCTTCCAGTGCTCGCGCGGGAACTGATAGAACGTCATCATCCGCTCCCAGTCGCGATCAAGCGCACGCCCGCCTCGGCGTGTCCGCGCTTCGTGCACCACGCCTGGAACGCCCGCTTCTGCCGCTCGGCCTCCTCCCGCGTCTCCGCGTACGGGATCTTCGTGAGCAGACTCCGCGCTTCCGCCTGCCGT
>Ga0137380_10003347_pt1 | contig 13922 bp, 9 predicted proteins | sample SagtaG_17_FD_104809 | JGI IMG/M metagenome (GOLD analysis project Ga0137380, IMG submission 104809) | Vadose zone soil microbial communities from Sagehorn Ranch, Mendocino, California, USA - Sage2_L_100_16 metaG | ecosystem: Environmental > Terrestrial > Soil > Vadose zone | place: USA... | reverse complement strand
GGTTGCGCCTCAAAGCGCGTCACGGAAACGTGTGGGGCGATCCTAGCCACCACGTCCCTCAGGGGGACCAGCCACTTCATCCCATCTCGCACGGCCCGGCGACCGCAGGGCGCGGCGCTTCACGCCGTGGATCCTGTTCCCCCTCAAGACCACACCTCGTGGCGCCGGATCCCGAGATGGACAACGGGACGCCCTGAGAGATCCCCCTGCGAGAGAGCGGCGCCACCCGCGCCGCGGGCGTATCGAGCCGCGCCATGCGGATCGGAAGGTTGATCCGGATCCCGCGCGAGCGAGCCTAAGCCCGAGGCGCGGGTGGCGCCGCTCTCCCAACGTGGGGATCTCTCAGGTCGTGGCGCGGTCGACGTCGCTCGTGTACGATGGCGCAGACGCCGGCCCGGGCGGACGACCGCGGGGCGCGACGGGGAGGAAGGGGCAGACGTGCGAGGCGCCGCGGTCCTGTGCGTTCTCCTGGCGGAAGCCCCGGCGCTCGGGGCGCCGGGCGACGCCGTCTCCGAGGCACGCCTCGTCTCGGCGGCGCTCGACGGCCTGAAGGGGCTCGTCGCCGCGTTCACCCAGACGACCGAGTCGCCCGCGCTTCCTTCGCCGCAGGTCGAGAGGGGGACGGTCTACCTCCTGCGCCCGGGCCGCGTGCGCTTCGAGTACGCCGAGCCGCCCGGGAAGCTGGCCATCGCCGAGGGGCAGCGCACCTACCTCTACCTTCCCGACGAGCGGCAGGTGCTGGTGGCGCCGCTCGGGGCGCAGGGGACCCGAAGCGGCATCGCGCTCCTCCTGGAGGAGAGGATCGACCTCCTCCGGGAGTTCACGATCGCCTGGGGGCCCGAGCCGGAGCCCGGCGCGTCTCGGCCGCTCCTGCTGACCCCGCGCGCGCCGCGGGCGGAATTCCAGTACCTCCTGGTCACGACCGGCGCGGATCACCTGATCGCCGCGCTCGCCGTGGTCGACGCGCTGGGGAGCCGGGTCACCTACCGCTTCACCCGAGCGCGCACGGCGGAGACCCTCGACGCCGCGCTGTTCCGCTTCATCCCGCCCGCGGGCGTCGTCGTCCGCCAGGCCTCTCCCTAAGAGCCCGCCCGGGCCGCGGCAGGGGCCGCGCGTCCTTGCAAAGTCGGGAAGCGGGGTGCTAAGATGACGCCCTTTTCCGCCCTCCCCGGAGGACGTCGTGGCGTCCGAAAACTCCTTCGACATCGTCTCCAAGATCGACCTGCAGGAGGTCGACAACGCCGTCCAGCAGGCGCTGAAGGAGATCCACCAGCGCTACGACTTCAAGGGAAGCATCGCCGACATCCGGCGCGACAAGACCAGCCTGCACCTGCAGGCGGACGACGAGTACAAGCTGAAGGCGGTGACCGAGATCCTGAGCGAGAGGCTGGCGGGACGACGCGTCCCGCTGAAGGGCCTGACGTTCAAGCCGCCCGAGCAGGCGACCGGCGGCAGCCTGCGCCAGGAGGTGGTGTTGCAGCAGGGGATCCCGCAGGAGCAGGCGAAGGAGATCGTCAAGATCCTCAAGGCGAGCAACCTCAAGGTGCAGGCCGCCATCCAGGGAGATCAGGTGCGGGTCCGGGGCAAGAACAGGGACGACCTGCAAGCCGCGATCCGGACCCTGCGCGACACCTCCCTGCCGATCGACATGCAGTTCACCAACTACCGCTGAGGAGCCCGATGCCGGAGCGGGACGGACGGCGGCGCCGCGGGTGGACGACGAGGACGCTCGGGGTGGCGGCGATCGCGGGGCTGGCGACACTCGGACCGCCGGCGGCGGCCACGGAGACCGTCGTCCCGATCCGCGGCACCGTGACCGACGAGACCGGCGCCCCTCTTCCCGGCCAGGCGGTCCGTCTCCTGAAGTCGCGCACCATCCTGAACCTCGCCGGCTTCAAGAGCCGCGATCAGAACGTCGAGGACGTCCGCACCGCGACCGACGAGCACGGATTCTTCGAGTTCAGCCTCACGGTCGACCCCCGGTTCCGCTACTACTACCTGCGCTTCTACGACCCCCAGGGCTTCGATGTCGTGAAGTACCGCCTGCCCGAGGACCGGGAGATCACCTCGCGCGTCCGGAGGGGACGGCCGGTGCAGGAGACCGTCGTGCTGAAGCTCCAGCCCGACTGGCCGAAGGTGAAGGCGCTCGTCGACCAGTACGGGCCGGCGAGCCACGTCGGGCAGGTGCTGCGCTCGCTCGGGCTGCCGTCGCGCAGGACGCCGCAGGGGTCGGGGCGGGAGCTCTGGGAGTACGACGCCGCCAAGGTCGCCTACCTGATCGAGGGGTCGAAGGTCGTCGAGACTCACCGCCTGAGCGGCACGGCCACGACGGCGGCGCCGGCCACCACCGGCAACGGGACGTCGGAGGATCGTCCGGAGCCGGCGACGCGCGTGGAGGGACCATGACCGACCTGGCGTCGCGGGTCAAGGCGGCCTCGTCCCGACCCGCCGGCCGGAGCCTGGCCGGCTCCCCGCCGGGTCTCCCCGCCGTCATCGCCCTCGTGGCCGACAAGCTGTCGCGCGTCGAGGAGGAGTGCCACCGCAACCTCCGATCGGAGTTCGGTCTGATCGACGAGCTCGGCCTCTATCTCGCCGAGGGGGGCGGCAAGCGCGTCCGCCCGATCCTCCTGCTTCTGTCGGCGCAGATGTGCGGCTACACCGGCGATCGCGACGTCCTGTTCGCCTCGGTCTTCGAGTTCATCCACACCGCGACCCTGGTGCACGACGACGTGATCGACCAGGCCGACCTGCGGCGCGGCCGCGGCTCGATGAACGCCCGCTGGGGAAACGGCCTCACGGTCCTCCTGGGCGACTACCTCTACATCAAGTCGATGAACATGGCGCTCGTCGCGGACGACATCCGGATCATCAAGATCCTGGCGACCATCACGCTGAAGATGATCGAGGGGGAGTTGATCGCCGACCGCCGCCGCTCCGACATCGATCTGAGCGAGGCGGAGTACCTGGAGATCATTCGCCGCAAGACCGCCTACCTCTTCTCCGGCTGCAGTCGCGTCGCCGGAGTTCTGGCCGGCGCCGACCCGGAGCGCGTCGAGGCCCTGGCCGAGTACGGCATGAACCTGGGGATGGCCTTCCAGATCGTCGACGACCTCCTCGACTTCACCGCCGACGAAAGCGTCCTCGGCAAGCCGGTCGCCTCGGACCTCAAGGAGGGGAAGCTGACCCTCCCCCTCATCTACCAGATCGAGAAGGGGGACGCGACGGAGCGCGCGCTGGTGCAGGCGGTGCTGGACGACCGGGACTTCAAGACCGTCTCGCGCGAGGAGATCGTCGCCATCCTGCGCGACGGCCATTCGCTCGAGAGGACGCGCGCCGTGGCCCGCGCCTACGCCCGCCGTGCGCGCGAGGCGCTGCGCGTCTTCGACCCCTGTCCGGCGCGCGACGCCCTTCGGTCGCTGCCGGAGTTCGTGATCTCGCGGGAGTACTGAGGCTCCGCGCACGCCCATATCCTGCGTCGTGCCCGGCGGGAGGCCCCACAGGTTGTTCATTCCTCCCCGTCCGACTTTCCGGATGTGCTAGAATCCCGGCCTGCACGCCGACCCGCGCGGCAGGAGACGCATGTCCCGCCTCTTGAAGCTCGACCGGATGGAGATCATCGGCTTCAAGTCGTTCTACGGCCGGACCCTGTTCGAGTTCCCGGAGGGGATCACCGCCGTGGTCGGGCCGAACGGCTGCGGCAAGAGCAACATCGGTGACGCCATCTCCTGGGTCCTGGGGGAGCAGAGGGCGAGCTCCCTGCGCAGCGATCGGATGGAGGACGTCATCTTCAACGGCAGCGAGGCGAAGCGGCCGCTGGGGATGGCGGAGGTGTCGCTCCACTTCAAGAGCCTGGAGACGGTCGACCGGGGCCACAACGGCCACGGGGGCGACGGAGCGGTCGCGCACGCGCTGGCCGGGGGTGAGATCGCGCTGCCGATCGCGGAGGTCCTGGAGGTCGCGGCCGACGAGCCCGCGCCGGTCGGGTCCGAGCCAGGGGAGGCGGAGGAGCGCCCCCGGCCCCGTTTCCTCCTGGAGGAGATCCCGGAGGAGGTGGTGGTGACCCGGCGCCTCTACCGCTCGGGGGAGAGCGAGTACGCCTTGAACGGGCAGCGTTGCCGCCTCAAGGACATCCAGGAGCTCCTGGCGCGCACGCAGATCGGCACGCGCCTGTACACCACCATCGAACAGGGGAAGATCGACCAGATCCTGACCTCCAAGCCGAAGGACCGTCGCGCCATCATCGAGGAGGCGGCTGGAATCCTCGGGTACAAGGCGAAACGCCGGCAGGCCGAGCTGAAGCTGGAGGCGGCCCAGGCCAACCTGCTGCGCCTCTCCGACATCACGGGCGAGGTCGAGAAGCAGATCGGCGCGCTGAAGCGTCAGGCGGCCAAGGCACGACGCTACCGCCGCCTGCAGGAGACGCTGCGCGCGCGGCGCGCCTCCATCGCCCACCGGAAGGTCCTGGCCTGCGACGAGGAGCACCGCCGAGCGCTGGAGGGGAGCGACGCGTTGCGCGTGAGCGAGGCGGCCGCGGCGGCGGGCCTGGCGCGCGCCGACGCCGACGTCGAGGCGCTCCGCCTGAGGCTGGAGGAGGGAGAGGAGGCCTCCCGCCGGCGGCGCGAGGCGATCCACGCGCTCGACATGGAGATCGATCGGCTCAAGGTGCGGCTGCGCGCCGGCGAGGAGCAGGCGCGCGACCTCACCGGGCGGATCGGCGAGGCCGGTGGGGAGATCGAGTCGCTGCTGGGGCGCGTGGCCGAGCAGGAGGCACGCTGTGCATCTCTCGAGGCGGAGATCGCCGAGGTGGTGCTGCGCGCCGGAGAGGCGGAGGCGGAGCTCCGGCGCGTCGAGGAGGAGCGGCGGGATCGCGCCCGTGCGATCGAGGAGCGCGAGACCTCGCTGGCGACGGCGCGCGCCGATCTCATGGCGCACCTGGACCTCCTGTCCGGCACGACGCAGGCGCGCGCCACGCTCGAGGAGCAGGTGCGCTCCGGCCGGACGGCGCTCGACCGGCTCGAGCACGAGGCCGGTGAGGCGCGGCAGACGCTCGACAGGCTGGGCCGGGAGGTCGCGGCCCTGGAGGAGCGCGGGCGAGATGCCGGCGCGGCGCGACGGGAGAGGGCGGAGGAGCGTGATCGGCTCGCCTCCCGCGAGCGCCAGGCGGCGGAGCGCCTGCTGGGGCTCGAGCGCCGCTCGGAGGAAATGCGGGGGCGGGCGGCGGCGTTCGAGGAGAGGCTCGCCGCCCTGCGCGAGATGGAGCGCCAGCACGCCGGCTATTCCCGGGGCGTGGCCGAGATCCTGGACGGCGCGGCGGGCGTCGCGGCCGCCGGCGTGGTCGGAGAGAGGATCGCGGTGCCGCGGGGCCTCGAGCGGGCCGCGGCGGCGGCCCTCGAGGGGATCCTGGAGGGGGTCCTGGTCCCGGGCGCCGCCGAGGCGGCGCGCGGCGTCGATCATCTGCGGCGCACCGCTTCGGGGCGCGTCGCGTTCGTGCCGCCCGGAGGGGCGTGCGCCGCGGCCGGGTCGGGCGGCGGGGCGCCCGTGGCGGGCGAGCGGCCCGCCCAGGACGAGGCGCGCGCGGCGCTTCCGCGGGAGATCGGGGGCCGGCGAGGCGTGGTCGGGCTCCTGGGCGATCGCGTCGGCCTTGCCGGGGCCGGCGGGATCGAGGACTGCGCCCCCGTGGACGCCGTCCTGGCACGCACCGTTCTGGTCGACGACCTCGCTGCGGCGCTCGAGCTGAGCGCCGCCTTCCCCGGATGGGCCTGGGTCACCCCCCAGGGGGACATCGTGAGGAAGGACGGCGTGGTGATCGGAGGGGAGGGGGATGCGCTGCAGCACGGCGTCCTGGCGCGGCGCGCGGAGCGTGAGGAGATCGCCGGGCGGGTCGCGGCGGCCGGCGCGGAACGCGCGGCGGCCGAGAGGACGCTCGAGGAGGGACGCGCGGGCCTCGTCGATCTGAGGACGGGCCTCGCGACGGCCGCGGCGTCGCTGCAGGAGGCCGACCGGGAGGCGCTCGAGGTCGATCTGAAGACGATGCAGAAGCGCGGGGAGATCGGGAGGATCGAGGCGAGCCTCCCGCGTCTCGCCTCCGAGGCCCAGAGGCAGGCCGGGGCGCTCGCCGGGCGCGGCGCCGAATCGGAGCGCCTCGCGGCGGGATTCGAGGCGGCGGAGGCGCGCCGGCGCGAGCTCGAGGAGTCGATCCGGCTCGCGGCGGACGATCTGGCCTGCCGGCGGGCCGAGCAGGAGGCGATCGCCGGCCGGGAGTCCGGGGCGAAGGCGTCGGTGGCGGCGGGGCAGGAGCGACGCGCCGCCCTGGCGCGCGAGAAGGAGGCGATCGAAGCGGCCCTCGGCGAGCTGCGCGCCCGTGCCGGGCGCCGCGCGGCCGAGAAGGACGAGTGGACGGACCGCGTCTCCGGTCTCGAGGCCTCGGCGGTGAGCGGGCGGCTCGAGCTCGACCGCGCCCTCGCCGCGCGCGCCGACGAGGCGGCGCGCGACGAGGCGGTCGTCGCCGGCCTGGCCTACGAGCGGAGCCTCCTGCACGCGCGCGAGCAGGCGGCGAAGGAAGGGCGCGCCGCCCACGAGGGCATCCGCCGCGACTTGCAAGATCTCCAGCTCCAGCTGGCGCGTCTCGACGCCGACCTCCGATATCTCGAGGCCACCTGCCGTGAGGATCTCGGCACGACCCTCGAGGCGCTGCGGGAGTCGCCGCCCCCCGAGACGGACGGGGAGGGCACGCCGCAGGAGGACGAGACGGAGATCGAAAGGATCAAGGCCGACCTGGAGGCGATCGGCCCCGTGAACCTCATGGCGATCGAGCAGTGTACCGAGCTCGAGGAGCGCTTCGGTTTCCTCGTCGCGCAGAGGACCGACCTGGAGACCTCGATCGCGTCCCTGCGCGAGACGATCCGGAAGATCAATCGCGAGTCGCGCGAGCGCTTCCGCGCCGCCTTCGAGGCGATCCAGCGGGGGTTCCAGGTCTGCTTCGCCACGCTCTTCGGCGGCGGGACGGCGGAGCTTCGCCTGCAGGAAGGGGAGGAGGACGTGCTCGAGGTGGGGATCGAGATCGCCGCGCAGCCTCCGGGCAAGCGGCTGCAGTCCATCGCGCTCCTGTCGGGCGGCGAGAAGGCGCTCACCGCCGTGGCGCTCCTCTTCTCGCTCTTCCGCTACAGGCCCTCCCCCTTCTGCGTCCTCGACGAGGTCGACGCGCCGCTCGACGAGGCCAACGTGGAGCGTTTCACGGGCTTGCTGCAGCAGCTTCGCGAGGACACGCAGTTCATCGTCATCACCCACAACCGCAAGAGCATGGAGGCGGCCGACCTCCTCTACGGCGTGACCATGGAAGAGCCCGGCGTCTCCAAGGTCCTGCCGCTCCGCTTCGAGTAGGAGGGGCGGACGTCACCTCTCGGCTCGGGGTGTGGCGCCGGGCCTCGACAGCGCCCTCTCCAGCGCCTGCCGCGCCAGCGGGTTGTCGGGATCGATCCGCAGCGCCCGGCGGGCCTCGGTCTCGGCGGGCACGGGACGACCCGTCTCGAGGTACGCGAGAGCGAGGCGGGCGTGGGCCTCGGCGTCTCCGGTGATGTCGTAGACCAGGTAGGCGTAGCCGGGGCGGGCGATCGCCGGGCGCGGCTTCAGCCACTCGTAGAGCGGCCGGCCCGTGGGGCCGTCGGCGTAGAGCGCGGAGGCGCTCACCGCCAGGATCTCGCGTGGTTGGCCGTCCGGCACCGGCTCGGACCGCTGGGCGGCGGACGGGAGGTTCCAGGTGCCGGGGAGAAACTGATAGCGCACGCCGTCGTCCCCGGGATCCGAGCCGGTCGAGTAGGCGCAGTAGATGACTGGCCGGCCGAGAGACTCGACGCAGCGGCGGAGCGCGCGCGCCGCCTGCCCCCAGTCGAGGTTCGAGTCGACCAGATACCGGTATCCCTGCCGTGGTCCCCCGACGAGCTGGTTGAAGTAGGCCAGGTCGTACGGGGCGATCGCCGCCGCCTCGGCGGCGTTCCAGACGAGGCAGCCGGCGACGACCAGGACGAGCGCCCGGCGGCGCCCCGGCGTGATCGCTGGCAGGGCGGCAATCCGGCCGGTGGAGAGGCAGAGGAAGGGGTACATCGGCAGGAGGTGCCGCAGTCCGATGTTGACCGAGACGAGACAGGTGATGACGAGGATCGCGCCGATCGGGATCCAGAGGAAGACCTCGTCGGCGAAGGCGCGCCGCGCCCCCGCTCCAAGCGCGACGAGGGAGATCGCGATCAGCACGAGAGTGCCGATCGGCGTCTTGATGGCGTAAGCGACCAGGAAGTAGTACCACCAGCCATGCATCGAGGTCGTTCCCATCAGGAAGGCGGGGTGGCCGCCCGCGGCGTGGCCCAGGCCGAGCCCGAGGCCGGTCGCGTAGGACGGGAGCGCGCGGCCCGCATACGAGGCCGCGACGACCAGGACGGCGATCGCCGCCGTCAGCAGCCCCGCGAGGACCAGCCCGGCGATCCGGGGGCCCACGGCGCTCGCGCCGCCAAGACCAGGGGAGCGCGAGGACCACGGCCTCGCCGGGATCGAGGCGCCGATCTCGATCAGGATGAAGCCGAGCGCCGCCACGATCGGGACGAGCCAGAGGGCCGTGAACTTCGACGCGAAGGCGCCGCCGATCGCCAGGGCCGCCAGGGCCAGCCGTCCGGGTGAGGGCCGCCTCGACCAGCGCCACAGCGACTCGATCGACAGGAACATGAAGAGCGTCACGCCGAGATCGGTCGTCACGAGGCCCGAGTGGGCCACGACGTTCGGGTCGAGGACGTAGAGCGACAGGCCCAGGAGCCCGGCGCGGGCGCCGAACAGGTCCCGTCCCCAGCGGAAGATCGCCCACCCGAGGAGGAGCGACAGGAGCAGGACCGGCACACGGCCCCACCTCAGAAGGGTGCCCGCCGGGAGGCGGTTCCGATGCAGGAACGCCCGCCCGATCTCCCCCTGCTCCGCCTCGGCCTGGCCCGCCGCCGGCCTCCCCGGGGCCTCGAGGGGGAGGACGAGCAGCGGCAGGGCCGCCAGCTCCTTGATCAACGGTGGGTGCTCCGGATTGAGGCTGAAGTCGCGGGCCCGCAGATACGCGTATCCCGCCGCGAGGTGGATCGCCTCGTCGCTGGTCTGCGACGACTCCCGGATGAAGAGGACCCCCTGCACCAGCAGCAGGCCGAGGAGAAGAAGCGCGACGACGCCTGCGCGGTCGCGGGCGGAGCGCGGCGCGGAAGCCCCCGTCGACCCGCGGGCGCGGGTGGGCCACATGTCGGGGGTGGCGCGGGGCTGCTCAGACATGCGAAGGTCGCGGGGCCTCGGCGGCGAACCTTACGCGAGAGCGTCGCGCGAGTCAAATGCCCGCGGCGGACGGGCGCGCCGGCGTCAGGCGGCGTTGGGAGCGGCGCGGCCGGCCTCGGGAGGATCGGCCGGCACCGTCCGGCCGCGGGCCCAGACGCGCAGCGTCTCGATCTGCTCGCGGCAGGTGCGCGAGAGCGGGACGGCGGCGCCGAGCGCGCCGAGGAGATGCCCCGTCGCGAGCGGCCGCTTCTCGGCGTAGGCGGCGTAGAGAGCCGAGACGATCGCCGCCTCGATCTCGGCGCCGCTGAAGCCGGCGGCGGCCGCCGACAGGGCGGCCAGGTCGAACCGCCCGGGATCCTGCTTGCGGCGCGCCAGGTGAACGGCGAGGATGGCGCGGCGCGCGGCGTCCCCCGGCAGGTCGACGAAGAAGATCTCGTCGAAGCGCCCCTTCCTGAGGAGCTCCGGCGGCAGCGCCTCGATGTCGTTGGCGGTCGCCGCCACGAAGACCGGCTGACGGCGGTCCTGCAGCCACGAGAGGAACGATCCGAGGATGCGGCGCGACAGCCCGCCGTCGGAGGCCGATCCATCGCGCCCCGACATCCCCTTCTCGATCTCGTCGATCCAGAGGATGCAAGGGGCCATCGCCTCCGCGGTGGAGAGCGCGCGCTTCAGGTTCTTCTCCGACTCGCCGACGTATTTGTCGTACAGCGCCCCGGCGTCGAGTCGCAGCAGGGCGAGCCCCCATTCGGAGGCGACCGCCTTGGCGCACAGGCTCTTGCCGCAACCCTGGACGCCCAGCAGGAGGACGCCGCGCGGCGGCTCGAGCCCGAAGCGCGCCGCCTCCGCGGAATAGGCGGCGCCGCGGTTTCTGAGCCAGTCCTTCAGGTTCTCGAGCCCTCCGATCTGCTGCAGCGTCGTCTCGGGCGGGAAGAGGTCGAGGACGCCGTCCTGGGCGATGAGCGCCTTCTTCTGGTCGAGAATGTGCTGGAAGTCGCTGCGGTCGAGCTTGAGGTCGTCGAGCGCGGCGCGCATCAGCACGCGCTGCGCCTCGAGGAGCGTCAAACCGCGCAGCGCCGCGACGAGCTGCTCGATCTCGGGGAGGGTCAGTTCCACCTTGATTCGGGTCGGGGCCCCCAGGTCCCGGAGCGTCCGGACCGTGAGCTGCTTCAGCTCCTGGAGGTCGGGGAGGTCGAGGCGGACCTGCGCGGTGCAGGTGTGCAGGTCGGGCGGCAACGTGATCTCGGGGGCGCACAGGATGAGCGTGCGGCGGTCCTGGTTGAACGTCTCGCCGATGTCCCGGAGCAGCCGCAGGATTCCGGGATCCTCGAAGTACTTGTCGAGGTCGTGGAACAGGTACAGCGCCTCGGTCACCATCCCTGCGGCCGTCTTGAGCGCGTGCGCCGGAGACTCCGACTCGTAGATCGGGTCGTGCGTCCCGATCCGGAGAAGGCCGCGGGTCGCCTTCCACTCGAAGAGCGGCAGGTCCTGGCGCGCCGCCAGGCCCTCGACGATGCCGCGCACCCGCTCCTCCTCCGGGCTCTCGATGGCGATGATCGGCTGGTGGGAGGCGACGAGCAGATCGAGGTCGCGGATGTTGTCCACGGTGCTCCTTCCCGGGTGGCCCGCGGGGAATCTAGTGCCGGGGGAGGGTGCAGGCAAGCCGCCGCGCGCCCGGCGGCGCCGTGGCGGCGCCGGCCGCGCCGGGGATCAGGCTGCCGACCCCGCGTGGCCGGTGGACGCCGCGGCGACGGCGGGCACGGGCTGCTCCGCGGCCGGTGCGCTCGGGGGGACCGCCAGCGGGGTCGGCGGCTCCCAGGGGTTGTCCTCCCTCAGCCCCTCGAGGGAGACCTCGATGCCGTAGGCGGCGAACGCCTGGCGGAACCCCTCGAAGCGGGCGCGGAGCTGCTTGGCGGTCGAGCGGTAGCCGTAGTTGAGCATCGCGACGCGCGACCCGTAGCTCAGGATGTTCTCCATGAACAGGATCGAGTCGTTCGCGGGCGGCTCGATGAGGAAGATGCGGGTCTCGGGATGCTGCGCGCGGTAACGCTCCAGCCCCAGCTCCAGCTTCTCGCGCGCCGACACCCTCTGCGTCTGATCGACGACGAAGGTGATCCCCTTCTCGCGGATGCGCGCGCAGTGGCCCGAGAAGGTCGGGATGCAGTTCGCCTGCCCCGTGTTGTGCAGCGGGATGATCGGGTTGATCAGGAGGAGGAAGCGAGAGCCGCGCTCGATCGGCAGGTCGACGTGCGCCACGCGGCCGACCCCGCCGTCCACGAAGTCCACCCCCTGGATCGTGACCGGCTGGAAGTACAGGGGGAGTGCGGAGGAGGCTGCGATGGCGTCCGAGATCGGCACGTCGCGCCAGCCCTCGTTGCCGAACAGGATGCGGTCGCCGGTGTCGAGGTGGACGGCGGGGATGTAGAGCTCGCGCTTGAGCGCCGCGAAGGAGTTGACGCACCCCGGCCGCCCCAGCAGGCGGCGCAGGTACCCCTGATACTTCGAGAGGCTGTAGAGCCCGGGCGGCAGGTTCTCCTCCAGGGCGTACACCAGGCGCGCCAGCGAGAAGAGCTTGGGGTTGCGCCGGTAGAAGCGGACGAGGGCGGGGACCATCCGGAGCGCCTTCAGAAGGGAACTCTTGATCTCCTGCCAGTCGATCTCCAGGATGTCGTCCTGCTTGAAGTTCAGGAGGCTCTCGGTGTTGTGAATGATCGCCCGCCCCACCTCCCCGGGCGGGACGCCGTTCGCGATCAGCGCCGCCACCACCGCACCGCCGCTCGTGCCGACGTAGATGTCGAAGTCGTTGACCGTGAACGATCCCGCGAAGAAGTGGTCGAGCGCCTGCAGGGCGCCGAACTCGTACATCGCGCCGGTGATCCCGCCGCCGGCGAGGACGAGGCTGAGCTTGGGACGCGCGCTCTCGTCGCTCATGGTCCGTTCCCGGCCCGCGCGGGCGGCGCGTCGTCCGGCCCCGCTGCCGCGACCTTCCATTCCACGTCGAGGCCATACCCGATCATCGCGCTGCCGCGGATGCCGCTGTGCGCCGCGACGGTGAGGCGCGTCGTCCGGTCCGGGCGGATCGAGACCTGCGCCGCGTCCGCGGCCAGCAGGCGCCAGGCGCGCGACCCGCGCTGCTGCCCGGCGACCGCCACCACGATGTCGTGACGTCCCTCCGGGACGCTCACCCGGTAGGCCGCTTCGTGCTTGAGATACAGGACCTTGAACCCCTTCAACGTCGCCTCGGCGCTCCCGGGCTGGAAGAAGAGCAGCTCGTGGCGCGGCGCGTCGGACCCGAGGGGCGTGCGCGTGTCCCAGTGGTCGGGGACATGGTCCGCGGTCGTGCAGAGGACCGCCAGGGCCAGATCGATCACCTCCCCCACCTCCATGCCCCCCCGGCGTCGCACGCGCGGCGGAAGCTCGCGGAGGGCGATCACCGAGCGCTCCGCCTCCGTCTTCGCCTGCGGATCGGGGACGAAGGCGATCTCGATCGTTCCGGCGTTCGCCGGGACGGGGGTCGGCGTCGGAGCCGGCTCCCGGCGAGGCATCTCCGCCTGCCGCCGGCGCATCGCCTCGAGGACTCGCTCCCCGACCCCGGCGTTCTTCATCTCCTGGACCACGTCGGGGCTCAGGTCGAAGTCGGCCGGCTGCCGGGCGATCCGGTCGAGGATCGCCTGCTCCGGGGTCCCCGTCATCACCAGGCGGACCACCTCCTCGTTCGTGAGCGGCGCCCGCGCGCCCCGCTCCACCGCCGCGCCTCCTCCGGTCGCCGCGCCGGCGCCGTCGGGAGCGCCGCCGGCGCGGGACGCGGAGGCGATCAGGACGGCCAGGGTGCAGGCGACGACGTGGACGGGCCGCCGCCGGGACTTCATGCGCCGTCCATCTGCAGGAGGATCGTCTCGGCCGCCTCCAGGGGGTCGCGCGCCTTGACGATCGGCCGGCCCACGACCAGGTCGTCGGCACCGGCCTCGATCGCCTCCCGCGGGGTCAGCGTGCGCTCCTGATCATCCGGCTCGCTCCCGGGGAGCCTGATCCCCGGCGTCACGATCTTCAGGTCGGCGCCCGCGGCCTGTCGCGCGGCGCGCACCTCGCGCGGCGACGCGACGACGCCGTCCAGGCCGGCCGTCCGTGCCAGCGCCGTCAGGGCCTGGACCTGGTCCTCGAGGGGGCGCGGCACGCCGATCTGGTCCAGGTCGTCCTGCGACAGGCTCGTGAGCACGGTGACCCCGAAGATCAGAGGCCTGGCGAGGCGGTGGATCTGGCAGTGGGCGTCGACCTCGTCGACGGCGCGGCGGGCCATCATCGGCCCGCCCGACAGGTGCAGGGTGAACATGCCGACGCCGAGGCGCGCCGCCTCGACCGAGGCGCGCGCCACCGTATTCGGGATGTCGTGGAACTTGAGGTCGAGGAAGACCTGGCTTCCACCGCTCAGGATCTCGCGCACGAGAGAGGGTCCGCAGGCGGTGAACAGCTCCAGCCCGACCTTGAAATGGGCAACCCGCGGGCGGAGCGCGGCCACCAGCTTCAGCGCGCTCTCCCGGGTGTTGACGTCGAGGGCGACGATCAGTCTGTGCGCGGCCGCCATGCGAGGCACGATTCTCACAAAACTCCCGCCGCTTTGCAAGGCGCGCGGCGGT
>Ga0137380_10003346_pt1 | contig 13924 bp, 15 predicted proteins | sample SagtaG_17_FD_104809 | JGI IMG/M metagenome (GOLD analysis project Ga0137380, IMG submission 104809) | Vadose zone soil microbial communities from Sagehorn Ranch, Mendocino, California, USA - Sage2_L_100_16 metaG | ecosystem: Environmental > Terrestrial > Soil > Vadose zone | place: USA... | reverse complement strand
GGGGTTATGCAATTATTGATGCTATGTTTGGAATAAATAATCCAAACGGCAAGTTGCCCATCACTTTTCCTCATTCCGTAGGCGATCTTCCTGACTTCTATAATCACAAGCCGTCCGCTAATCGCACCTATGCCTTCAGCACTCGGCAGCCGCTGTTTCCGTTTGGCTACGGCCTGAGCTACACGACCTTCAAGTTTGAGAACCTTCGCGTAGAACCATCGCAGATCCGTGTAGGTGGGACGGCCAAAGTCAGCGCTGACATCAGCAACACCGGCACGCGCGACGGGGACGAGGTCGCGCAGCTCTACATTCACCAGAAGATCGCGTCGGTAACGCGGCCGGTCATGCAGCTCAAGGGATTCCAGCGTGTCACGCTGAGGTCAGGAGAGAAGAGGACGGTCGAGTTCACGATCACTTCCGACACGCTTTCCATGCTCAACACGGATATGCACAACGTTGTTGAGCCGGGGATTTTCGAACTCATGGTCGGGCCCAGTTCAGATCAAACCAAGACTGTGCCGCTTTCGGTTGTCGGGGTTTATGGCGAAACCGGCATCGCGCCGCCGCCTCCTCCACCGGCGGGGTCTGAGTCAGGCGTAGTGAGTAACTTTGACGATCTGAAGGTTTCCGCAAATTACGGAAGGTGGATTGCCGGATCGGATGGACTGATGGGTGGGGGCAAATCCACCAGCTCGATTCAGGCAGTGGCAGGCGGCGCGAACAATTCCGAAGGCGCATTGCACGTAACCGGGGAGCTCATTCCAGGCGCGCAGTTCCTTTGGGCGGGAGCACTGTTCGTGCCGGGCACAGGGCTGGAAGATCCCGCCAATCTCTCCGGCAAAAAGACTATCAGTTTTTGGGCCAAGGGAGACGGCAAGACCTACACCATTGCCGTGACCACTGAAAGCCACCAGAATGAGATGCCGGCAATGAAGTCCTTCGCGGCCGGCCTGGAATGGAAACCGTACTCGTTCCCAATCTCCGATTTCCAGACCGACGGAAGCGATATCACAGGAGTAGCATTCGTCAGCGGAGGGACTCCTGGCAAGTTTGACCTTGAGATTGATGAGGTGGAGATTAGGTAATCATTGACTCGGATGAGCGGGGCTGGTTTTCGGCCTCTTCTGTTTCGGAGTAAGCTTGTTGTAGTCGCGAAAATAAGCGCGCAGTCCGTAGTTGGGCGTACTTTTCGTGTATCCCGCAACCAGTTGGTCCTGGTAGTGGTCGAGATAAAAATCGAGAGGGTCCTGCGGATCGAGATCAATCAATGTGAGATCGGTGTCGCTCATGGTCAATTTTCCGAAGCGGAGGTGCTCGCCTCGGTACGCCATGTAGTTGCCTGATATTTTCATCGAATTCATCTTCGTTGAAGGTTTCCCGTACTGCTGAACAATTTCGTTTCCACGAATAGCGATGGAAGTCAGCCGGCCCTGTATATGCGGTGGCGGAAAGAGCTCCGCGGGACTGAGGATCAAGTCATCTTTCTCGGCCCGTACTCCGCGGACCCTCCTCGTGTCAATCAACTTGGCGACGGTTTCTCCGAGCAAGTCCATTATTCCCTTGACCGGAAGATGGGCCGCCTTCACCTTGTCCGAGTGGACGCGAATGTCGCCTTCTGGCGTTACCAAAAGCGAACCTTCGGTCTCGAATGGAAGATCACCCTTGGAGTGCAGCCGTCCTTGAATCTTGATCTTGTTGCCCACCGTAGAAAATCGCACACTCTTAATCGGAGAGTCTGATGCCGCAAATGCAAATTGATTCAGCGTGTCGGCAAGTGCGTCCAAAGTAATTGAAATTTCTGCAGACCGAACGGCTAGATTAAAAGATTTGGCATCGTCAAAAATCGGCATGCCGCCGCTCACAGTTGGAACCAGCTCGCCTTCCAAATGAACGATGTGCACTGTAATCGAATCGGTGAAGTGATATATCACGTTGCGCATTTCAGAGTGAACACGTCCATGTTCCGGAGAAGCTTGCTCCTGCGCACACGCTGAGGGGATGAGCGATGCACAGAGGATGCAAAATGCCAGCGCTTTGAGGGTCATATCGATTCAGCGGCTCCGCAACCGGCTTAGATGCGACCCAGCTTGGAGGATATGTTTAGGCATTGCGACTAGTCGACCGAATGCTCAGAGCCTTTACAATCCTTTTACAATCCTTCAGTGCGAATCCTGATCTCTGCGGGCGAAGCTTCTGGCGAAATGTATGGAGCTCAGCTCATCGAAGCCCTGCGCAGGATTGATACCTCGATAGAATGCTTCGGCGTAGGAGGCGAGCGAATGCGGGGCGCCGGATGCGACACCGTTGTCGATGCCAAAGACCTATCCGTGGTCGGGATTACGGAAATTCTGAGCCACCTGCCGAAAATCTGGGGCCTCTTCCACAAGCTGATTGCCGAAGCTGACAAGCGCAAGCCCGATCTCGCCATCGTCATCGACTCGCCTGCGTTCAACTGGCGGGTGGCGCGGCAGATGCACAAACGTGGCATCCCGGTCGTGTATTACGTTTGCCCGCAGTTTTGGGCGTGGCGGCAAGGGCGAGTTCGCTTGCTGCGCAAGTATGTGGACAAAGCCCTGGTCATTTTTCCCTTTGAAGAAAAGTTTTATCGCGACCGCGGCGTGGATGCAGACTTTGTCGGGCATCCACTAGCCGAGCTTCCCCGTCCTGCAATTTCACGCAGTGACTACGCAGCTCAACACAAGCTCGATCCGGGGAAGCAGTGGATCACACTGATGCCCGGGAGCCGGGTAAAAGAAGTGCGGATGAATTTGCCCAGGATTCTAGGGGCGGCGAAGCTTCTGGGCAGCCAGTATGAATTTCTTCTTCCAGTGGCTCCCACGGTCGATTTGCATGTTGTTCAGCGGCTTATGGATTCTCAGCCTTCGACTCTGCTCATGGCAGGCTTGTTCGAACCCGCTACAAGTGCCGACTCAGATCGGGAGGGCACGGCTTACAGCCGTGCCGTAACGGAGCACGCTACGACTCTCGGCACGGCTGCAAGCCGTGCCCTCCCGATCAGTTCTCACTCAGACCCGGCACGAAACCACATCACGCCGTGCGTGCATCTGGTGTCCAACGCACTTCCCGCTCTCGCCCACTCGTGCGCAGGCATCATCGCCAGTGGTACGGCCACCGTGGAAGCTGCGATGATGGAAACTCCTTTTGTCATGGTTTATCGGGTAAATCCGCTCACCTATCTGCTTGGCCGGTCTACCGTGAAGGTGCTGCACTTCGCAATGGTGAATCTGATCGCTGGCGAGCAGGTTGTTCCCGAGCTGGTACAGGGGGACTTTACGCCGGAAAAAGTGACCGCAGAGATGAGTAAGATCATTCCCGACGGCCCTCCACGAGAGGAAATGCTGGAGGGACTGCGGAGGGTGAAGGCCAAATTGCGTGGCGAGGGCTCAGGAAGCACGCATCCGGCAGACCGCGCAGCACAGGCAGTTCTTGGGTTATGGCGGAGGAGCAGTACTCCCGAGCTCGGTCAATCGATCAATACCGAGAATGGGCCCCAGAAAGACCGCAGTTCGTAAATGCTTGTGCTACAGCATCTTTTAGGCCACAATTTTCATCTTACAATGGTAGTAGCACCGTACCCAGGAGATCCCCTGAATGTTCCTTTTACCTCGGCCACAGCGTCGGGACCTCGCTGTTTGTCTCGTTTTAACCCTTCTTTTTCTGTGCCTGCCGTCGTGGGCGGCAGAGAAAGTGCACTTTCGGGTCGATGATTACCAGATCGACGCGACTTTGAACCCGCATGACCACAAGATTGCCGCCCGCGCCAGAGTGAAAATCACGGCGCTCGAAGATCTGAATATTGCAACCTTTCAATTGCATAACGACTTGCGGCTGACGAAGGTGACCGATGCCGCCGGCAAACCGCTGACCGCCGACCGTATGCCCCAGGACTCCAGCGTGCGGGTGTCGTTGAAGAGCACCCTGACGAAGGACCAGTCAACCACCCTGACCTTCGACTATGAGGGCGTGCTTGATTCCGCCGACGACTCACCCGTCCCCGGACTCAAACTGACTTGCATTAATGACGACACCAGCTATCTGCTTTATGCGGGATATTGGTTCCCGGTAAATGCCTATGGTGTTAACCGCTTCACGTCGACGATCAACTTGACCGTTCCTTCGCACATGCTGGTTATGGGCAGCGGTAGCGTGAGTACAAGTGAGGCTCCGGCATCGAAGGCAGTGGGTAGCGGTGCGAACAAAACTTATACATTGAAGTACGACCGGGCCAGTTTTCCGGGAACCGTCGTTGCCGGAGACTTTGGCGACTACTCGAGTACCGAAGCTGGGGTCGACTTACACCTTTACTTCAAGCCTGCTCACAAGGAGTTGGCATCGGCGTACGCGGAAACCGCGGTGAAGGAATTTACCTATTTCATCACGCTGTATGGACCGCCCACCTCGAATGTTCTGCGGGTTGTGGAACTGCCGGACGACACCGTGCCCTCGGCCTGGGCACCGGAATTGGCAGCTCTAGCGGGTCGCGGAATCACTCCGAGAACGAACTACCGGCTGCTGGCGAATACCATCTCTCACCAATGGTGGGGGGTTTCGATCAGCCCCGCCTCGCGCGATGACTGGTGGCTGGACGACGGCTTTGCCCGCTACTCGGAGGCACGCTACATCGAGAGTGCCGCCGGCTCTGGCGGATTGCAAGAGGCGGTGAAAGACATGTCGGTGGGAGCGCTGGCTTATGATACCGTCCCGCTTGCGAGTGCCGGAAAGCTGGATCTGTTTTCGCCGGAGTTTCAATCTCTGGTGACCGACAAAGGCGCGATGATCCTGCACATGCTGCGCTGGGTGGTTGGCGACCAGAAATTTGATCAGATCATGCGCGACTTCGCCTCGAAGTATGCTTGGAAGTCTGCCACGGTCGATGATTTCCGCACGCTGACTGAAAAGGATTACGGCGACAAGCTGACCTGGTTCTTCTCACAGTGGCTGGATTCGACTGGAGCTCCGGAATTCAAAACCAAGTATTCGGTTTACCGGCTGGGCAACAACAAAGGGTTTCGAGTGGTGGGTCAGATCGGGCAAGATCTTGATCTGTTCCGGATGCCGGTTGAGCTGAAGATTGATACCGACGGAAAAAGCGAAGAAAAACGCATTGACGTGGCCGGAACGGATTCCGCATTCAGCGTGGACACATTCGGCCGGCCGCGCCGGATCTCGATTGACCCTGACAACCGGCTGCTGAAGAACTCGTCAGATATCAAGCTGCGAGCAGGGATCCAGCGCGGGCAGGCGCTAGTGCAACAAGGAGACATGGCGGGCGCGCTTTCGGAATTCAACAAGTCGCTCGATATCAATAAGAACAGTTCTCTGGCGCATTACCGGGTGGCAGAGGTTTTCTTCCTGCAGCATAACTATCAAGCGTCAGCGAATGCTTATCGCGACTGTTTGAACGGGGATGGCGAGCCGCGTTGGACCGAAGTCTGGAGCCATATTCAACTCGGCAAGATTTTTGATATTACTGGGCAGCGGGAGCGTGCGACTAACGAGTACCGCCAGGCAATCCAGACGAACGACAATACCCAAGGCGCGCTAGACGAGGCCCGCAGATATCTGCAGAAAGCCTACGAGTCGACGAAGAGCAGCGGCGCCAACGGACAACCATAGGGCAGCACGGTGGACTCGTGATTCTTGTTCGCGCCCGTGCTGGCACTCTAGAAACCGTGGGTGCCCCATCCTTCCCCGATTTTGGGGAGGGTGGGAACCACTGACGTGGGTACAAAGGATTTACGCCTCTTGGTCGCTTTTTGTAGCTCAAGAGCTAAGCCAAGGCACCCAGAATTTGGGCCTGAGGTCCCCACCCTCCCCAAAATCGGGGAAGGATGGGGCACCCGTAGTCAGGGGCGCACAATGAGCTTACGCACGGTGTACTGAATCTAAAAACTGCCTTAGCAATCTTCCCACTTCCTCCGGCTGCTCCCAAGGCGAGAAATGGCCGGCTTTGGCGACGACCCTCATTTCGCTTCCAGGGATGTTGTGCCTCATCAGCTCCGCTTCCGCCACTCCAGTGAGGATGTCTTCGTCTCCAGTGATGATGAACGTGGGCACGTTGATCGTTTTCAGTGTCGGAACCGAATCGGGGCGCTCGGCCATACCGCGCTGCACTCCGGCGACGTCTTCGGCGGACATTTTGCGCATCATGCTGAGCGCGCCTTCGACCAGGTCGGGACGAGAGCGGCGAGTAGTTCCGCCCAGCAGCTTCGGGAGCATGCTTTCAAAAAATGATTCGGTGCCGCGCTGGATCACATCGTCAGCAGACTGTAAGCGGTTGGCCCGGGCTTCGGGAGTATCGGATTGCGCCTTGGTATTGCAAAGAACGAGAGCGGTCACCCGATCGCGGAAGCGGCGCCAGAATTCAAAGATCGTATATCCGCCGATGGAAACGCCGACCAGCGGGATACGATCAACTCCGGCGTCATCCATTATCGCAGCGATGTCAGACGCGTGCTTTCGCATGGTTGCGGAGCCACTGCCGAGCGACGATTCTCCGTGTCCGCGTAAATCAGGCATGATCAACCGGTAGCGCGAACCTAACATCTGCGCGACTGGCAGCCAGAATTCGTGATTTGTGGGAAAAGGGTGCAGCAGGACGACTGGCGGTCCGCTGCCAGCCACGTCATAGAAGATTTCGGCATCATCGCTGACAATACGCTGCATGGTGGAATTTAACTCAGTATTGAAGGGGCACGGCCTTCGGCCGTGCCGTCCAGGTTCTGGTTTTCGGTATCGGCGCGGCTGAAAGCCGCGCCCCCTTCAAAGATTTGGGCGAAATTGCCAACCGGAGGCTACGTTACGCCCACTTGTCAGGATCAATCGAGAGAGAGATCAGTCTCGAGGCGACGTCGGCGGCGTTAGGATCCAGAATCATTTCGTATGCAATCTGAACGACAATGACGCAAGCGAGGACAATACAAGTGCAAGTCAAGACGACAGTTATTGGCCCCAAAACTTCTATATCCTCAAGCAGACAGTTCCCAAGCGCCGCCAGAAAATGCTTGAAGAATAGAGCCACCCGCTGCATGGCGTCAAGATTCGTGCTACTGATTTGTAACCTGTTGCCCTGCCGATGCCTGCGTCGGGAGCATATACGGCTCCTCGGGCATCACAATCCAGGCGATCGGGTATGACAGCAAACCAATGCCGGTCACCACGGAAGCTATGAGCCACACCAAACGGACGATGGTCACATCCACGTCAAAGTATTCGGCAACGCCGAGGCAAACGCCTGCGATCTTCCGTCCTTCCCGGGGACGTACCAGCCGCTTGCGAGCGATCACACCGCCTACACGAGTGCCGCAGTACGCGCAAATGTTGGCATCATCCTGGATGGTTTTGCCGCAATAGTTACAGTACATAGTTCCACCTCACCACTTGGGATACGAAAATCCGCAGACCGATGTTCCCCGTCAGGAGCCGTTATAGGCTTCTTTGATTCTTTTCCGGGCAGTTTCGGCCTCGCGGGTGCTGGCGTCCAGTAAGATCGCCGCTTGGTACTTTTTTAACGCCAAGTCACGTTTCTGCAGAAGATCATACATCTCTCCGGCGCCCACTGCAGCCCTTTGCGCGGCTTCAGGATCAGGCTTCTGGATTTCGCTGACCTGCTCGTAAGCCGCCGCTGCTCCCGGGTAATTTTTCTGGTTGCGAAGCACATCCGCCAGCGCGAGGGCGGCAACTTCATAGTGCAGCCCAGAATAACGGCCGTCGTGTCCATCCTGCCAAACTCTTCGGTAGATCGCTGCCGCGGATTGGTCTTCGCCCTTGGCCCGAAGCAGGTTCCCTTCCTCCAACGCGAAGAGAACATTGTGGGGATACTGAGGCTCGAGGGTCCTCAAAATTTGCAGCGCCTCGTCGAACCGGCGCTCGCGGCGAAGGAACACAACCAGGACGATTTTCGCGTCAATGCTGGTTTCAGTGTTGCCTGCCGCTCCTTGGTGAAGATACTCCAGGCCTTTTTCTTTGTTGCCTCCAAGGCCGACGATGCTCGAAGCCGTTTTCACGGCCCAGGGCAGACTGCCAACAACGTAATTGTGGGCGCCGATGATCAGCTTGACATCCACGTCATGCGGATTCAATTCCAACACTCTCTCGTGATCACGCCGCGCGCCGACCGCGTTCCGCAGAGCCGAGAACCATGCGCGCTCGATCAATGCGGTGTAGGTCGCGAACTGCGCTCGAGTGACCCCACGAGCATAGAGCGCTCCGACGTCTTTTGAATTTGCTTGCAGCCGCCTCTCTTCGATCGCCATGGCCTTCTGGACCAGCGATTTGATCTGCTCACAGGTGCGCGGATCAGCCCGACGAGGCGACGTATTCACGAAGCTGTCATTCGCGTACTCTCCGGCATTCAGTGCGCCGATCCGATACAGCTCATGAAATAGCACTACATTCAACAGATGGTTTATTGCATCAGGATCGTCCGGATGCCGTTGCAAGATTTGCGTGAACTCCTGGGTCGAGCGGTCGTAGTCCATGTTGTAGAAGTGCTCGAAGGCCTGGGGGTTCTGCGGGTCGGAGGCCCGGAACGAGAGCTTCTCTGTCGGCTGGGAAATCGTCGGATGGGTTATCGGCGGCTGGGAAATCTGTGGCTGCGAAACTGGCGTTTTAGTGGTCGGCGCAGTCGCAGGTAGTTGTCCGCTGAGAACGGCCGGAAGTAAACAGGCCACAACAACTATGCGCAGGATGATTATGCGAGGCAAGACCGGAATCTCTCAAAGAGTCGCTGCTTGCGAGTGTAACCGAGAAGCGCCACGGATGCCGAACCCTTGGTGCAACTCTTTCTGGCTAAGTGGGTTGCGGCAAGGATCATCTTTGGATTTAGAATCTTTGCACGGTCAGAGTAATTCTTTCTCTGCCTGGCAGATAAGACGAATTATGTTGCCCCTCGTAAACCTTTTGGAAACATGGCCTTTCCACTCAGCGCAATTTGGTCATAGGTTTGCCACGAATTTGTTAAAGGAACCCACCATGTCTGATGTCATCCACGACACTCATCAGGAGTTCTGGCGCCCTCCCGTATCGCAGCCAGCGACGAATGACAGCTTAGCTGAGGCTTGTCGCCGTTGCGGAACTGAGTTCATGGTGGGGGCGGCATTCTGTCATATCTGCGGATCGGGCCGGCATCGCTCCAGTGGAGTTTCAGATCGAAACTGGACGAAATATTTCGGATTCCTCCGAGCACTCGATTTCAGCAGCGTTACAGGCTGGTTCGGGTTGCCGATGCCCTCTCTGTGCGCGTTCCTGGTCGGCAGCGCTTTCCTGGTTGTCGCGCTGGCCATGGGTTTCGTTAGTGTGCATGACATGTCGGATTTTGAAGCAGTCCAGCTTTGGCGCATCCAGTGGCTGATGGCGGCATGTGCAGCTTTTCTGGCAGGCATTCTGCTGAAGAATCGGAAATCTGAGAGCTAGTCCTTCCCTGAAGCCAGTCTCTTTGCGAGTCCGGCTGCCCTTGGGTGGCTTTTCAACCGATACATGTGATTCACGGGGGAGCAGCCTTTCCCCAACGGATAGCCGCTGCTGATGGCGGCTGTTACATAAGCTTTGGCCAACAGCACCGCCTCGGATAATCCTCTGCCTTGGGCCAGATGACAGGCGATAGAGGTTGAGAAGGCGCAGCCGGTGCCATGCGTACACTTGGAATCCAGCCGTTCGGCCCGGAAGACCTGCACCCCACCGCCATTCTCCAAACTGAGGAAATCCACAGCTCTCTCCAGATGCCCGCCAGTAATTACCACTCCCTTGGCTCCCATTTCGTGCAAGCGCTGGGTGGCATCCCTCATTTGGCCAACGTCTCGGACCTCGAGGCCGGTTAGCGCAGCAGCTTCATCCACGTTTGGTGTGATGACCGTCGCCAGAGGAAGCAGCTTCTGGGTCAGGATCTCGATCCCCAGAGTGTCCAACAAAGCGGTTCCCGAAGACGCCCTCAGGATTGGATCAAGAACTACATGAGCGGGCGAGGATCCTTCCAGAAACTCAGCCACCTGGCTAGCTACCTCGCCCGACCCCAGCATTCCAATGTGTACCGTAGAAACCTTGACGTCGGCGGTCAGTTCTTCCAGGCTATCTCTGAGCAGATGGGGATCGACCGGGGAAACTTGTCGAACTCCCACCGTGGACTGGACGGTCAGTGCGGTGATGGCGGCAATCCCATAGCAGCCATGGGCGGCGATCGTCTTGATGTCGGCTGTGATCCCGGCGCCGGATGAGGGATCGAACCCGGCAATGGTCAGAATCACGGGCGGAGGAGGCATAGAGGCGAATCTATCGGAAACCGCGATGGTTGCAAACTCTTTTGTTGAAGAGATCACGAAGAATGTTGCTTCGGGTTCTGTGGACTTCGCTCGATGCAGCGAGCGACGGTCGCTACTGCTGTGAAGACAGGCGCGCGATTGCAGTAATCATGATTCATGGTTACTGGTAACCGATCAACCGGGGTCGCGGTATGGTGGTCTGAGGTCAAAAGAGTTCGCCTGAACCGAAAGATTGTTACTTTAGGTGTTGAATCCAAGCTGTTGAAAACAGGACCACGAAAAAACTACCTTCAAACTGAAAATCGAGATTACTTACTTAATGATAAATAGACATCACCTTATGATACTGCAACATAGGCTGCATACATCATTATTGACAATAAGTTACGTCACATATCTATAACTATTTTATAATCGTTGTACAGATATTTCCTGATTGACAGCCCATTCCAAGGCCTCTAGCATTCCCAAACTGGCCGTTAGATCGTTCACGTTAGATCGTTCACGGGGAGGATGACTCGAAGATGGAGGGTATCTGATGCGAAGACGTGTAGCTCGAGGGCTGACGATAGCATTACTCGTCGGCATGGGAGCGGCTCAGGGGCCAACCAGCTCAGGGTCAGCTAAACACAAGACGGCGGTCTTAGAAAAGATCAGTGTTGCGATACCTGCCACCAGGCCGGGCGCGCGGCCCTATCAGGTAGGCACAGCCTCCTGGTACGGCGGGGACTTTGAGGGCAAGCCCACGGCTAGCGGCGAACCCTACAATATGTACGACCTGACCGCAGCCCACCCCAGCCTGCCTCTGGGGACCCTGGTAAAAGTCACAAACTTGCGGAACCGGAGAGTGGTGGTCGTCCGGATCAACGACCGTGGACCAATTGTGCCGGGACGGATTATTGACGTCTCCTACAGCGCGGCCAAGGTATTGAAGTTCCAGGCGCAGGGGACGCAGCGAGTGCGGCTGGATGTTGTTCCTCCCAAAAAAGCCGCGACCACGATGGCTATGCTGCGTGAGCCAGTCTTGAGCCGCTAGAAACACTCCGACACGCTCTTTCAAAACAATTCTGACTCTTCCTTGTTGGGCTGCTAAACTCAGATGAATGATCTCTCCTCGTGAGCGGCTGATCGTGGCGCTCGATGTTTCTTCTTCAAAAGAAGCGCGGAAAATTGTTTCCAGCCTCGGAGACGCCGTACAAATCTACAAAGTCGGGATGCAGCTCTACACCGCCGAAGGCCCGCAGATCGTGCGAGACCTGGCAGCCTCTGGCCGAAAAATCTTTCTCGACCTGAAATATCACGACATTCCGAATACGGTGGCAGCGGCAGTGCGCGAAGCGGCGCAGCTTGGCGTGAGTCTGCTGACGGTGCACGCCTCCGGCGGCACAAAGATGCTGCGCGCGGCAACGGAAGCAGCTTATATAGGGGCGGACGCCCTCGTCCGCCAACCCCGGACGAGGGCGTCCGGGGATACACAAACGAGCACCCTGCAAGTGCTCGCCGTGACGGTTCTCACCAGCCTGAACGAGCATGATTTGAACGAAACCGGAGTACACGGACAAGTTGTGGATCAAGTTGTATCGCTGGCTTCCCTGGCGCGTGAGGCCGGATGCGCCGGGGTGGTGAGTTCGCCGCGGGAAGTGAAAACTTTGCGCGCGAAACTAGGTAGTGATTTCCTCGTGGTCACTCCGGGCGTCCGACCTGCAGGCTCTGCGCATGGGGACCAGGCGCGTGTAGCGACCCCAGGCGAGGCAGTCGCAGCCGGAGCAACGCACGTTGTCGTAGGCAGGCCGATTACCGCGGCAGCGAATCCTGCGGCGGAGGCTGCCAAGATTCTGCAGGAACTGGGAACGCGGCTGTCCGAGTTAGAGACCCAAAACGTGTAAGCGGCATGGGAATTTCCAGCGCCAGGTCGCTTGCCACCCTTCGCATCTCCATTGGCATTTTGTTCCTGATCTTCGCCGAATACAAAGTTTTTGGGACCAACTTCACACGGGGCGGAGGATTTCAATACTGGATCAATCGCTTCCTAGAAGACGGCGCCTACCCATTCATGGTGCCAGTGCTGAGAAATTTCGTTCTGCCGCACGCCACGCCCATCGCCCTCCTGGTGGCCTACGGTGAACTGGCGATTGGAGCCGCACTCGTACTCGGGCGTTTTGTGCGTGCGGCCAGCGTGTGCGGTCTGGTTTACATGGCCAGCTTACTGTTCTCGTCCAACTATCCCGGACCCCATGCCGCCGTGTGGCAATACTTCGGGGCTTCCCTGAACCATCTTGTGCTCGCGCTTTGTTTCGCCGTGTTTGCGATTACAAGGATTGAGAAAAGGTGATTCGGAAGTCTTCCCAAATTCATGTGAGTATGCGGAGTAGTATCCTCGATCAGAGCTTCTCGTAGAATTCGCAGGCGGAGCAGGAGATGAAAATGCCGCCAGGGACACCGCGTTCGCGGTCCTTGACCCGCTTAACGATGCGTGTGGGCTTGCCGCACTTGGGGCAATCGGTGCTCTTGGTAGTATCCATTACTTTCTTGCGGTCTGCAGTCTTGGCAATCTTGGCCATTAGGTCTCCCAGTTGGTGGCGTGGTGTGAATTCATTTTACCTTATGCCATCAGCACTTAGCATTTAGCACTTGGCAATTGGCCCTTAGAGCTTGTTCGCCTTTTTGAAACTGCAAATTGAACGTCCGCGGGCCAAATGCTAAGTGCCTCTCCCTATCATCCAAGAAAGCGATCACTTCCATCGGATTTTCCGGATTGACTCAGCCGGCTCACTCACGTAGCGTTAAGCTTCATGATGAATCAGCACCATCACCAGCACCATCACGCGCAGAGCGCGGAGGCGGGGGTGTGGGGCTGAGTTAGAACAGCACAAACACAGGAATCAAGGCCCGCTGAAGCGCAAAGTTCAGCGGGCTTTTTGTTTGTTCACCACGGAGGCACGGAGAAGGCTCAATAAAATGCAAAGATCTCAACCACAAAGGACACGAAGTTACACAAGGAATCCGGAAATGCGGATTGCGACTCATCTTTTGTTTTCTCTGTGTCTCCGTGTCTCCGTGGTGAATTGAATTGCCGATAGAGTAGAAAGCGATATGAATAATATTGATTTCGACAAAATGCAGGGACTGGTTCCGGCAATCATTCAGGATTCGGCGGGCGACATTCTGATGCTTGGATTTATGAATCGCGAAGCCTGGGAAAAGACATTGGCGATTGGATACGTCACGTTCTACAGCCGCTCTCGAAACGAGCTTTGGACCAAGGGTGAGACCTCCGGCAACCGGCTCAAAGTCGTTTCTGCCGCGACGGATTGCGATCGCGATTCGCTGCTGATCCAGGTCGAAGTCGAGGGTGCCGGAGTGGTTTGTCATGAAGGTACACGATCGTGTTTCACCAAACCGATCGTAATTGGCCTGGCCGCAGTCGAGGAGATCTCGCGATGAAAATCCGGCTGGGGATTCCCAAAGGCAGCCTGCAGGAGGCTACGCTCCAGCTCTTTGCCCAGGCGGGACTGCCAATCCATACCAATTCTCGCTCGTACTTCGCCTCGACCGGAGATCCGGAGATCGAATGCATGCTGATTCGTGCGCAGGAGATGGCCCGCTACGTGGAGCATGGCGCGCTGGATGCTGGTCTCACCGGGTTC
>Ga0137380_10003344_pt1 | contig 13934 bp, 11 predicted proteins | sample SagtaG_17_FD_104809 | JGI IMG/M metagenome (GOLD analysis project Ga0137380, IMG submission 104809) | Vadose zone soil microbial communities from Sagehorn Ranch, Mendocino, California, USA - Sage2_L_100_16 metaG | ecosystem: Environmental > Terrestrial > Soil > Vadose zone | place: USA... | reverse complement strand
GCGGGGGGGGGGGGGGGGGGGGGGGGGGGGGGGGGGGGGGGGGGGGGGGGGGGGGGGGGGGGGGAATCATCCCGCGCGGTGAGTGGCATTCGGTTGGGGGCGGCGAGAGCGGCTGGGCGACGCCCGACCCGACCGATCCAAACCTCATCTGGTCCTCGGCGTCGGGGTCGGGGAGCGTCGGCGGCATCGTGATCCGCTACGACGAGCGCACGCGGCAGGCGCAGAACGTGGAGATCTGGCCGCAGAGCACCATCGGGTGGCCGGCGGCGGACGTGAAGTACCGCTTCGTGTGGACGATGCCGCTCACCATCTCGCCGCACGATCACAACACCGTCTACGCCGGCAGCCAGTTCGTGCACCGGACGACGGACGGCGGCAAGAGCTGGCAGGTGATCAGCCCCGATCTCACGCTCAACGACCGGAGCCGGCAGCAGATCTCGGGCGGGCTCACCCCCGACAACATCGGCGTCGAGTACGGCGACGTCGTGTTCGCGATCGCCGAGTCGCCGCTCAAGGCAGGGCTGCTGTGGGCGGGCACCAACGACGGGCTGGTGCACGTGACGCGGGACGGCGGGAAGAACTGGGCCAACGTCACGGCGAACCTCGCGGGGATACCCGCGTGGGGCACGGTGTCGAACATCGAGCCGTCGCGCTACGACACGGGCACTGCGTACCTCACCGTGGACGGCCACCAGGCGAACAACCGCGATCCCTACGTCTACAAGACCACCGACTACGGGCGCAGCTGGCGGCTGATCGTCGCCGGGCTCCCCAAGACCCCCGCGGGCTACGCCCACGTGGTCCGCGAGGATCCCGTGCGCCGCGGCCTCTTGTACCTTGGCACCGAGAGCGCGCTGTACGTGTCGTTCGACGACGGCGAGAGCTGGCAGCCGCTGCAGACCAATCTCCCGCACGCTCCGGTGTACTGGCTCGTCGTCCAGGAGCAGTTCAACGATCTGGTGGTGTCCACCTACGGGCGCGGGTTCTGGATCCTGGACGATCTCACGCCGCTGCACCAGCTCACCGCGGATGTGCGCGGCCAGGCGGCGACGTTGTTCAAGCCGCGGGCCGCGTACCGGTTCCGCTCGATCACGGCGCCGAACGCGATGACCGACGATCCCACGGCGGGCCAGAATCCGCCGTACGGCGCGGCCATCAATTACTGGCTGAAGGCGGCGCCGTCCGCCGACGTGACGCTCACGATCCAGGACGCGGGCGGGAAGGCCATCCGCACGCTCAAGGGGACGAAGAACGTCGGGCTGAACCGGGTGTGGTGGGACCTGCGCAACGATTCCACGCCGCCGGCCCGGCTGCGCACGCCGCCGCTGTACGCGCCCGAGGTGCGCCTCGGCGCCGAGGGGTGGCGGCCGGCGCCGGGGATCGGGACGCTGATGGTGCTGATGCCGCCCGGCACCTACACGGTGAAGCTCTCGGCCGGCGGCCAGGAGCTCACGCAACCCCTGGTGGTGCGCAAGGACCCGAACTCGGGCGGCAGCGAGGAGGAGATCCGCGTCCAGGATTCGCTCCTGGTCGATCTCCAAAGCGATTTCGTCGCGACCGTCGGCCTGATCAACCAGATCGAGCTGGTGCGCAGCCAGCTCGTGACGCTGCGCAGCGTGCTCGCCGCAGATCGGGCGGCCGCCGACATCCGCTCGGCAGCAGATTCCCTGGAGCAGAAGTTCATCGCCGTCGAGGAGGACCTGCACCAGCTGCGGCTCACGGGCCGCGGGCAGGACGAGGTGCGCTGGCCGGCGAAGCTGGCCGCGCAGATCACGTATCTCGCGGGGGGGATGGCGGGCGCCGACTTCGCGCCGACGACGCAGCAACGGGAAGTGCGCCAGCTGCTCGGGCAGCAGCTGCGGGCCTCACGCACGCGGTTCGATCAGCTGGTGGCGCAGGACCTGGCGCAGTTCAACGCGCTGCTCAAGCAGAAGAACGTGGCCAACGTGGTGGTGGGAGGGCAGTAACGCGGGCCGTCAGCGCCGCGCCGCGGGGACTGTCAGGGTCGCGGTGTAAATGAAGTCGCCGAGCGGCGATTCGTCGTCGTTGGCGGCGTTGGCGGCGACGTGGAAGACCACGGCGCCGCGCGGGTGACCGGGTGTGGTCCAGCGGATCCGCCAGCGGGCAGCCGCGTTCGTGACCGTGGAGCCGAGCGCGGTGTGTTCGATGTAGCCGACATGGGTCGCGGTGTCCCACACCACCGCGGTGCGTGCATCCGTGCGCGCCAGGCTGCCGGCCGGCCTGCCGACCGAGTCGCCGTCCGCGAACCGCGCCGCCAGCTGGAAACCGGCCCGCAGCATCCCGGCGCGCTGCAACGTCACTTCCAGGTAGTAGATCCTGTTCGCGGAGTAGTCGCCGGGCACGCCGGTGATCGCCACCGCGCCGCCGGGCTCATTGAGCCCGCCGTCGAAGTGGCACTCCCGGCAGGTGGGCTCCCCGAACCCCCCGGTGTGGGCCGGGGGCGGCCCGTTCTTGAACGACCCTGGCCCCGCCCCGAGCGCCACCGCGCCCGCCATGACAACGCCGAGGCTAAGGAACGCTCGTCGTCGCACTTGGCAGCCTGGCCCGGCCGATGGTGTTGTTGTCGCTCCCGAACCAGATGACGTGCTCGCGCGGGTCGAACACCATGTTGCGGATGGTGCCGCCGCCGCTGGGCACGTCCGTCGCCGGCAGGAAGCGGTGCGTGCGGGCGTCGAAGCCGACGAAGCGATTGGGCTGCGACCCCGTCTCGACCACCCAGATGCGGTCCTGGTCGTCGACGGTCACTGCGTAGGGCCGGGAGGTGGCGCCGCCGGGCAATGGCCACTCGTCCACCCGCTTGGTCTTGGGGTCGAAGCGGCCCAGCATGCCGCCCGCGTAATCGCCGTACCACACCGCCCCATCGCTGGTGATCGCCATGCGGCGCGGCCGCGCCTCGGCGCGGGGCAGGGGATACTCGGTGAGCTGGAACGTCTCCGGATCCACGGTACCGATCTTGTTGGTGCCGAACTCCACGAACCACGGCCGGCCCGCGGGGTCGAGCGCGATGCCGTAGGGGCGCGCGCGGGGCGTCGTCATCTTGACCAGCCGCACGGCGCCGGTGGCGACGGTCATTTTGCCCACGAAGTTCCCGCCCTGCACGGTGAACCAGATGTCGCCCTGGCGGTCCCAGATCATCGTGTGCGGATCGCGAGCCGCGGAGTCCGGCAGGGAGAACTTTTTGATGCTCCCGTCCTTGGGGTCGAGCCGGCCGATGTGCGCCGACGCGTTGCCCGAGTACCAGACGATGCCGGTCGTGTCGAGGATCAGGTTGTGCGGGCCGGTGTGCGGCGCGAGGTCGAACTTCTTGAACTCGCCGGAGCGTGGATCGAGCACGCCGACGTAGTCGCCCACCTGTCCCACGAACCACACCCGGCCCTGGCGGTCGAGGTACGGATCGCGGGGACGCGTGTTGGCCCATGGAACGTTCCATTCCTGGATGGGCGTGGTCTGCTGGGCGGGGGCGGGCGCGGCGAGCGCCGTGACGAGTGCGAGGAGATTCGGACGTAGATGCATAGGAGTAGTCTCCACTGCGGATCGGGTCAAACTACGGCGACCGTCGAGACCGTGGCAAGGGAGCCACGCTTGCCAGCGCGTCGGTCCGGCGCGCACATTTCTACCCCACATCTGGAGGTGGCCCATGCGGATCCTGCCATCCATCTTTACGCTTGCGCCGTGTGCTCTGCTGATCGCGGCCTGCGGCGACCGCGCGACACCCACCGGGTCCCCCGGCTGGCCCAGCTTCATCGTGAACGGGGTGCCGACCGGCAGCGATTTCCCGAGCGTGGGGGCGCTCCTGTTCAACTACAACCGTGACGCCGTGATCAACGGCGACGACGAGTGGTGTACGGGCAGCCTCATCGCCCCGGACCTCTTCCTCACGGCAGCCCATTGCGTGATCAGCTCGTTCACGCCGCCGGGCACGCAGTTCTACGTCTCCTTCTCGTCGGACCTCTACGCCAAGTCGTTCAGCTACATCACCGCGAGGGGATACGTCTACGACCCGCTGTACGGGCACGATGAAGCGGACCTGCACGACATGGCCCTCGTGTTCTTGCCCAAGGGCTCGACGAGGGGGTTGACGCCGTTCAAGCTGCCCCCCGCCGGGTATCTCGATCAGCTGGCGGCGCAGGGCGGCCTGGTGAGTCAGGTCTTCGTCAACGTGGGATACGGGACATCGGCAAGCCTCACCGGCCCGCCCAGCTTTCCGTTCGACGGCGTCCGCAAGGTCTCCGAGGCCGAGTTCATGGGGCTGCAGCCGGCGTGGCTCGGCCTCCTGATGAACAGCAACGCCACCGACCTCGGCGGTGATTGTTACGGGGACTCGGGCGGGCCCAAGTTCCTGGACAGCGACTTGACGACCATCGTCGCGACGGTCACGACCGGCGACTATCCCTGCCGCGCTACATCGTGGGACTACCGGCTGGACACGCCTTCGGCCCGAAACTTCCTGGGACGGTACCTGACGCTGCCGTAGCCCGAAGGGAACCCGTCAGCGGGCGACCCGGTCCCCCGTGCCCTCCATCACGGCCGCACGCGGGGTCCGGGTCGCATGCTGCTGGTGAGCATTCAATCATTGTCGCGCGCCCTCACACGTGCAGCCGGGAGGCACTATGTCAGGGCGCTGTCTTTTTCTGGTCCCCGTGTTGATGGTTTTCGCGACCGCGTGCGAGCGGCAGCTCCCCACGGGAGACCTGCTCGCCAAGGCCGGCGGGAGCAGCCTCGGCCGGCCGCTGGCGGGCCTCAAGACCGAGGAGCGCCGGCTCTTCGACCGCGGCAGCGTCGTCTTCGCCACCGAGTTCACGCCGGAGACGGGGCTGGGCCCACTGTTCAATTCCACCAGTTGCGCCGAATGCCACGAAGATCCGGTGGCCGGCGGCGCGGGCGACGAGGTCGAGGTCCACGCGACGGCGCTGCAAGGCGCCGTGTGCAGTGACTTGAGCGCCGTCGGCGGGCCGGTCATTCAGCAAACGGTGACCGCCGTGCTGCACGACTCTCTCGGCATCAACGTCGAGCCAGTGCCTATCGCCGCGACCGGGACAGGGTTGCGGACGACGCCCTCGATCCTGGGGTTCGGACTCCTGGACGCCGTGCCGGAGGCGGCAATTCTGACGCGCGCCGACCCGGACGACCGGGACGGCGACGGCATCTCGGGCCGTCCCAACATGACGGCGGATGGGCATGTGGGACGTTTCGGCCGCAAGGCGCAGGTCGCCACGCTGCGCGAGTTCAATGCGACGGCGTTCGTCATGGAGATGGGCGTCACCAACCCCGAGTCGGACGTCGAGCAAACGGTCGATGGCCGGCCGTTGCCGTTGGGCGTCGATCCCACCCCCGATCCCGAGCTATCGCAGGCCGATCTCGACGCCGCGATCGCGTTCGTGCGGTTCCTGGCGCCGCCCGCGCCGCAGGGGATCACGGTCGCCATCGCGGCGAGTCGCCAGGAGTTCATCCAGATCGGGTGCGCCGGCTGTCACGTCCCGTACCTCAAGACTGGCCCGAATCCGGTCAAGGCGCTGAGCGATCAGACCGTGCCCGCGTTCACCGATTTGTTGCGCCACGATATGGGCCCGAACCTCGCCGACATCTGCTTGGCGCAGGCGCTGCCGTCGGAGTTCCGCACCGAGCCGCTCATGGGGCTGCGGTTCAAGACGGCGTTCCTGCACGACGGCCGGGCGACGTCGATCGAGCAGGCGATCGATTTCCACGGTGGGGAAGGGGCTGCGGCGCGGGATCGCTTCGAGGCGCTGCCGGTGGGGGAGCGGGCGGCGATCGTGAGGTTTTTGCGGGGGTTGTGACCGGGGCTATTGCAGTAGCCGTGCCGCGCGCGTATATGTAGGCCGCCCCTGTCGTTAGGCGCTTATGCTGCGCGCGCGTGCGGTGACTCTGCTGGCCCTTGGCGCCGTCACCGCGGTAGGCTGTGGTCTGTCCGACGTGTTCTCGTCCGCCGGACTGAAGTCGGTGGTGATCGCCTACCAGGGCGATACGCTCGTGGCGCCCGGTACCACCATTCCGTTCGCGATTACCGTTACTGTCGGCGGAACCCTACAGCCCACGCCTCGAATCTCCGTCACGCCGCAGGACACGTCGATCCTCCGGGTGACGCCGGGTATGGACTCGCTCAGCGGCGTAAATATCGGGTGGGACACGCTGACGATCCGGCTGGTGAGCTCGATCTTCCCTGACTCGGCGCCGACGATCCGCCAAGCTATCCGCGTGCGGCCGTGAAGTGCTTCAACTGCGGAGCTGAGGTCGCTCCGCCGGCGCGGTTCTGTGCCAGCTGCGGCACGCCCGTTTCCGATCCCCAGGAATCCACCGTCGTCCTTCCCCCGGAAGCCGATGATGTGCTGCTGCGACGCGTGCGCATGAGCCTGTCGGGGGAATACGAGGTCGTGGAGGAGCTGGCCCGCGGCGGCATGGGCATCGTCTTCCGGGCCACTGAGGTGGGGTTGCAGCGTCAGGTGGCGCTCAAGGTCCTGTCCCCGGATCTCGGCCTCACCGGGCGTGCGGTGGCGCGCTTCAAGCGCGAAGCGCGGACGGTGGCCGAGCTCGAGCACCCCAACATCGTCCCGGTGTATCGGGTCGGGCAGGTAGGCGGGGTGTTGCACATCGCGATGAAGTTCGTCGAAGGCCGTTCCCTCGATGCCATCATCGCCGCCCAGGGGCCGTTGCCGGTCCCCGTCGTGATTTATGTGCTGCGCGGGGTGACGCGTGCCATGGCCTACGCGCACGAGCGCGACATCGTGCACCGCGACATCAAGGCTGCCAACATCCTGATCGACCGCGACGGCCGCGTGCTCGTCACCGATTTCGGCGTCGCGCTGCGGGCAGCCGACGTGGAGCTCACCGTCGACGGCACGGTGATCGGCACGCCCGCGTACATGAGCCCCGAGCAGTGCGCCGGCCGCCGCGCCGAGCCGCAGAGCGATCAGTACTCCCTCGGCATCGTGGCGTTTCACATGCTGACCGGCGCGGTGCCCTTCCACTCCGAGACACTCGCCGGCCTGATGCAGCATCACTTCTTCACGGCCGTCCCGGATCTGCGGCTCGTGCGCGACGACGTGCCGGACGCGCTCCTCGAGGTCCTGAACCGCGCACTGGCGAAGAGCCCCGGCGAACGTTTCGGGACGACCCACGACATGTCGATCGCCATCGAGGCGATTCCCTTCTCCGAAGGGGATCGGTTGGCGAGCGAGCAGTCCCTGCAGGCGCTGGCCCGCGGCGAGACGATCGGGCCCGTCGCCGCCCGCCCGATGCCGCCGCTGGGCGAAGCCCCGACCTCGCCGATTCCCGTGCCGCGTCACGCGAAGCGGCGTGGGGCCCGGGGCCGCACCGTCAGGATTGCGACGGCGGCGGGATTGCTCCTCGGCCTTGCCTGGTGGGTCAGCCGGCCGCGCCCCGCGGCTCAGCTCGCGGCGGGCATGGCGCGCCCGGCGGACTCCACACCGCCCGGGGGAGGGGGGACGAGCGGGGAATCGGTCGGCCGCACGCTGTTGGCGCGACCGCCGACGCCCGCGGTCACGGGGAAGCTGCGGTTGCTCACGAGCCCGCCGGACGCCGAGATCCTGATCGACGGCCGGCGCATCGGCGTCGGCAGCGTCGTGGATCGGGCCGTGCCGGCCGGCGCGCGGCGGCTCAGCGTCCGGGCCGCGGGCTACCAGACGTTCGATACCCTCATCGTCGTCCCGGCCGACAGCACGGTGTCGCTGGGTCGCATCGCGCTACGCGGCAGGAACACCGGGACGTGAGGCGCCTGGCGCTCGGTCTCGGGCTCGCCGCGCTCCTCGTCGCTCCCGCGACAGCCCAGAACAGCACGGCGGAGCTGCTACAGCAGGCGCACCAGTACTACGAGCAGGTGGACGTCGAGCGGGCCCTGCTGTTGCTGCGGCAGGTCGTATCGCCGGGCTGGCCGTTCGAGGTGACGGCCGAGCAGCGGGTGGATGCCTACAAGTACCTGGGAGCGGCGCTCGCCCTCCGTGGCCGGGCGGACTCTGCGGTGCTGTATTTTCGGGCGGCCCTGGAGCGAGATGCATTCACCGATCTCGACCCGGCCACGTTCACGCCGGCCCAGCTCGGGCTGTTCGCGCAGGCGCGCCGCCTCACCTTCGCCGTAGCCGCGCGTCCGGTCTCCGCCGGACGGGTCGATCCGCGCAGCGAGCGCGTCTCGTTCACGGTGGTCAGCACCCACACCGCGACGCTCGACGTGCGGCTGTCGTCGGTCGGCGTCCTTCCGCCCATCGGGGTCACGCTGTTCGCGGCGGTGAGCGAGGGGCTCCGGGAGATCGACTGGAACGGCCTGCTCGCCGACGGGCGCCTCGCGCCGCCGGGACGCTACGAGCTGCTCGTCGCGGGGCAGAGTCGCCTGCGCTCGACGTGGGATACGACGTGGACCTACTTCGATCTCGCCTATGACCGGGAGCCGCTGGAAGACACGCTGCCGGCGCTTGGGCCCGGGCAGCTGCTGGCCGAGCAGGTTTCGGATGCGGCGGCGCGCGGCGACCTCGTGAAGGCGCTGGGGGTGGCCGCGGGAGCCGTGCTGATCTCGGATCGCCTCACGAACCATGACCTGGGTCGCGGGATGCCGACGGCGTCCCGAGCGCTCGCCGGCGTCGCCCTTGTCACCGGGGGGATCTCTTTCGCCTACCGGCACCGCCATCGCGACCTGCCGGAGAACGTCGCCGAGAACGCCCGGCGCCGAGCGGAGCGCAGCGCCGCCAACGGGGCGATCACCCGTCGCAACCAGGAGCGGATCGCGCGCACCGTGCTGGTGATCACGCCCGCCGCCGGGATCGGGTCCCCACCCTGAAACGGGCGCTGATCGTGTTCGTGTGCAGTGCGGTGACGACGCCGGCCACCGCGCAACGCCGTTTCGAGGCGGCGGCGTTTGTCGCGGCGGTCGAACTGCGTGTCGATCCCGGGTCCGGCGTCGAGCGCTTTTCCGGGCCGATGATCGGCGGCGAGGCGTTGATGAACGTCGGCACCCGTTGGGTGTTCGCCGTGAGGGTCGGGGATGGGTCTTTGACGGCGCGCACGCCGGGAGGGCCCAATCGCGACCTCGGGGAGGTGAGCGCGGAAGGACGGGTGCACGCCGGAACCGGGTTGAGTTTCTCTGCCGGCGTGTGCCGCCGCGCGTACTCCACCGAGCTCGCCCGGCAGCGCTGGAACACCCTGCAACTGGGTGTCGAGGGCCGCCTGCCGTTCCTCGGCGGGGCGATGCAAGCGGTGGCGCGCGGCGCGCTCCTGCCCGTGGTCGCCGTCAACGGCCTGGACCATCCCAAGACCGCCTACTCGGTGGGGACCGGGCTGGAGTACCGGCTGGGTCAAGGCACCGTCGGCATTGTCTACTCGCTCGAGCGCTACGATTTCCCTGCGCGGGCGATGGTCCGGCGGCTCGAGCAGGTGTCGGCGCTGACGGTGCGGGGGGCGCTACGGTTCGGGCGGTAGGCCGCGGGCAAGCCTACGCCCGCATCCGCCGCGCGAGCTGAGCGAGCCGGTGGCGCGCCATGCCGAGACTGGTGCGCTCGCGGTCGAGCACCAGGCAAAGAAACATGTCGGATCCGGGTCTGAGGAAGCGGATGACGTGGTACTGCTTCCCGAGGGTGATCATGATGTCCTGAATCGTGTCGTCCTTCTGCAGGGTGCCGATCGCCGCCCGGGCCACCTCCGCGGCGCCGGCCGCCGCGGCGTCCATGTCGAGCGCGCGGCCGCCACCTGCGTGGCCCACTGCCATCCCGCTCGTCGCGTGCACCAGCGCCACCCCCAGGGCGCCGTCGATGGTCAGCGCCTCTTCCAGCAGCGCCTGCTCCGGGATCCGATCGACGACCGGGGCTCCCCGCGCAGGCGCCGCCGCGGCCGGAGCGGGGGGCGCGACCGGCTCTGACGGAGCGCCCGGACGCCCGCGCTCGTCGAGGAGGCGCGCCGCCTCCATCAATACGCCCTGCAGCCGCTCCTCGACGGTGTGCTCGCGCGCCCGCCGCTTGTAGAAGATCTCGACGGCGGGGTCCGGCCACGTGAGGATCTCGTACGCGGCATCGACGCCATCGAGACCGCGGGTGTGCGCATGCACAAACGCGCCGTTCTCGAAATACAGCCGGCCCTCCTGCCCGCCGGCGTTGACGACGACGAGCCCCGTCTTCTGCTCCACCTCGAGCAGCTGTAGCAGGCCGAATAGTGTGATGCCGCGGATCCGGCCCACCGTCTCCGGATCGAGCGCCCGTTGCAGTTCGTCTGCCAGCACCGCGACGTCCACCGGCTTGGTGAAGGTGGCCGCGATGCCATAGGCCTGGAGCCGCTGCCGCAGCGCCGGCGCGATGGCGTGTCCCGTCATGACGGCGACGGGGAGCCGCAGCCCGCGCTGCACGAGGTGGCTGAGCAGCGTCAGGCCGTCCATGACCGGCATCTGCAGGTCGGTGAGCATCACGTCCACGTGTTCCGTATCCAGGAGCTCGAGGGCGTGGCGGCCGTGCTCGGCGGGGACCACGGTGAACGCCCCGGCGCGGTTCAGGGCCCGCGTCAGGGCGCCACGCACGAACGGATCATCGTCCACGAGCAACAGGGTCTTGACCACGAGGTATTCTGGGGGGAAGGGACGGTCACAGCCAGTCAGTGCGTCCCGACAGGCCTCCCCCGTCAGCTTCCTGACAGGTTCGGCGGTTAGGTTCGACGGGTGCGCCGACCGTTCTTCCTTCCTCTATTAGTAGCTGTCTGCGGTCCGCTGGCCGCCCAGCAGCCGGTGACGCGCGACCAGGCCGTCGCCGCCGCCCTGGCCCGGGGGGCGCGCGCCGCCCTGGGGCGCGCCGACACCGCCGCCGCGGCGGGCGTGACGCGCAGCGCCCGCGCGTTTCCCAATCCCACGCTCATCGCGACCTACACCAAGGACGCCCCGCAGCATCACGCGGTCGTGGACCTGCCCCTCGATCTGCCGTGGCTGCGCGCCGCGCGCATCGGCGCGGCGGAGGCGGCGCGCGACGCGGCGCGCTACGGCTTCGCGTTCACGCGCGCCGCGATCCGCTTCGACGTGGAGACGACGTACACACGGGCGCTCGCCGCCGCCGCCCACGCGCGGCTCTCGCGCCGCACCGCCCAGGACGCCGACAGCCTCCTCACGATGGCGCGCCTGCGGCGCGAGGTCGGTGACGTGAGCGAGCTGGACGTGCGCCTCGCGGCGGTCAACGCCGGCCAGCTCGAGAACGCGGCGGTGGACGACTCCCTTGCCGCGATCGATGCCGTGCTCTCGCTGCAGCTGGCCATGGGACTGCCCGCCGCGGAGCCGACGATCGCGCTGGTGGACTCGCTCGTCGCGCCAGCGGACAGCGCGTCGGCGTCGGTGGGAGAGCCGCTGCCCGTTGCGGCGGCGGCCGCTGGTGTGCGCGCGCAGGAACGCGCCCTGACCCTCGTGCACCGCAGCCTGTTCGCGCCGAGCTTCGAGGTGGGCGTCGAGGCGCAGGACCCGAGCGATCCGACGCGGGGGCTGTTGCCGACATTCGGGATTGCTCTGCCACTGCCGCTCTTCAACAGGAGCGGCGGCGAAGCGGCGCAGGCCGCGGCCGCGCGGGACCGGGCGCGCGCGGAGCTGGAGCTCGTACGCCGCGAGACGGCGGCGGATCTGGCGCGGGCGCAGCGGGAGCTCGCCGCCGCGCGTGCGCGGGTGCGGCGGGACCAGGAGATTCTGGCGAGCGCGGATCGGGTCGCCGCGATGTCGCTCCAGGCCTACGCTGAGGGGGCGGTGGCCCTCGCCAACGTGCTGGAGGCGCACCGCAACGCCCGCGAGGCGCTGGGCCGCTACATCGACGATCTCGCCGCCGCCGATGCCGCCGCCGCGACCCTGCGCTTGCTCAGCACCCCAGCGGATCAACCGTGAGACTCCTCGCGTCTTGTGCCGTGGTCCTGGCCGCCCTCGCTGCCGGATGCGGCAAGGGGTCGTCCGACGAGCAGCAGCCGGCCGCGCGCGTCACCGCGGCCACCGCCGTGGCGACCGAGCAGCCATTCGCGCACGTCCTCACCGCCATCGGCATCGTGAGTCCCCGGCCGGGGCGGTTCGCGGTCCTGTCGGCCCCGGGGCCGACGCGCGTGGCGCGGATCTTCGTGACGCCCGGCCAGCGGGTCGCCGTGGGCGATTCGTTGGTCGAGTTCGAGCGGGCGCCCTTCGACGCTGTGGCGCGCAGCGCGGCCGCGTCGCTCGTGAGCGCTGAGCGCGGCTATGCGCGCGCGGTGCGGCTCGTGCAGGCGGGGATTCTGGCCCAGAAGGACAGCGAGCAGGCCGCCGCTGACCTCGCGCAGGCGCAGGCCGCCGCGATCACCGCGCGCCGAGCCCAGGAGCTGGCCACGCTGCGCGCTCCGCTCACGGGGGTCGTGACACGTATGACGGCGGTGCTCGGCGCCGCGGTGGATCAGAGCCAGCCGCTCGTGGAAGTCGCGGACCCGGCGGCGCTCGACATCATGCTCGATGTGTCGCCCGCGGAAGCCGCGGCGATTCATGCCGGTGACGACGTGACGGTGGTGACCGGCGAGGGCGGCGGCGCGGAGGCGTTGGGGCAGGGGGTCGTCACCGACGTCGCAGCGGCGGTGGACTCCGTGTCCCGCGCCGTGACGGTGCGCGCGCGCCTCGTCCGCCCCGCCCGCCCGCTGCGCATCGGGGAGGCGGTGTCCGGCAAGATCGCGACCGCCGTGCATCCCCGCGCGGTGACCGTTCCCGTGGCCGCGCTGGTCCCCGCCGGCGACGGCTTTCAGGTCTTCGTCGTGGACAGCGCGGGCGTGGCGCACGCGCGGCCGGTGACGGTCGGCGGCCGGAGCGAGGCGCTCGCGGAAATCCTGACCGGGCTCAAGGCCGGGGAGACCGTCGTCACCACCGGCGCCTACGGCGTCGAGGACGGCGCGAAGATCGAGCGCACGGTGACGCGGTGACGCGGTGACGCGGTGACGCTGTTCGACGTCCTCTCCCGCCAGCGGCGGTTCGTGTTCCTCCTCGTGGGGCTGCTCGGCGCCGCCGGCGTGTGGGCCGCGTTGACGCTGCCCTCGGCGATCTACCCCGAGCTGAACTTTTCGCGCATCACCGTCGTCGCGCAGGGCTCGACCCTCGGCGCCCGGCAGGTGGTCTTCAGCATCACGCGGCCGCTCGAGGAGGCGGTGAGCGTCGTTCCCGGAGTGACCCGCGTGCGGTCGCACACCATCCGCGGAGCCACGGAAATCTCGGTGACCTTCGCGCCGGGCACCGACATGGCGTACGCCCTGCAGCTGGTGCGCGCGCGCGTGGGCCAGGTGGGCGGCGCGTTGCCCCCGGGGCTCGACATCGAGATCGAGCGCCTCGCCCCCTCGCTGTTCCCCATCCTCTCCTACAACCTCGAGGGTGGCGATCCCGCGACGCTCTACGACCTCGCGCGCTACGAGATCAAGCCGCTGATCTCCCGCGTGCCGGGCGTGGGACGAGTGGACGTGCAGGGCTCGGACGTGCGGGAGATCGAGGTTATCGCCGATCCCTCGCGCCTGGCGGCGCTCGGGACGACCTATTCCGAGCTGGCCGACGCGATCCGCCAGGCGGTCACCGTGCAGGCGGTGGGCCGGGTCGCGCAGGATTATCAGCAGTACCTCATCGTGACTGATCAGGAAGCGCACTCCCCCGAGGACATCGGGCGCGTGGTGCTCCCCAAGGGGCTGCGAGTGCGGGACGTGGCGCGCGTGCAGGTAGGGACCGAGGACCACGTGCGCATCATCGCCGGCGACGGCAAGCCGGCGGCGCTGATCAACGTGACCCGGCAGGTAGGTGGGAATACGCTCGCCCTGGCCGACAGCGTGACCCGGATCGTCGCGGCGCTTGGCCCCACGCTGCCGCCGGGCGTGCACTTGAAGCCGGTGTACGACCAGGCGGCCCTGGTGCGCGACGCGGTGCGCTCGGTGCGCGACGCGATGCTCGTCGGCGC
>Ga0137380_10003340_pt1 | contig 13937 bp, 7 predicted proteins | sample SagtaG_17_FD_104809 | JGI IMG/M metagenome (GOLD analysis project Ga0137380, IMG submission 104809) | Vadose zone soil microbial communities from Sagehorn Ranch, Mendocino, California, USA - Sage2_L_100_16 metaG | ecosystem: Environmental > Terrestrial > Soil > Vadose zone | place: USA... | reverse complement strand
TACTCCGACACCGAGGCCCAGACCGACTCCACCGCCTCACCCAACCCCACCGCCTCACCCAACTCCACCGCCTCACCCGACCCCACCTGGGCACTAGAGGCGATCTCAGCTAAGAAACGGGCGTCGGGAAATTGTGAACAAAAATACAAAGGACAACCCAAAATGCGTAAACAAACTACCGGTACTATTAACAAGCATCTCCTTCAGGGTGCATTTGTTCTCGCTCTGCTAGCTCTTGTTATCCATGTAATACCCCGCGCGCTGGGACAGCGAGATATCCGCAAGAAACGTTTGGTCGACGCCGAGGCGCAATGGGTCTGGCAGAACCCGCTACCGCAGGGGAATGACCTTCGCGGTGCCTCCTTTGTCGATGCAAAGACTGGCACTGTTGTTGGCTACTACGGTACGATCGTTAGAACTACAGATGGAGGAAATAGCTGGACAATTCAGACAAGCGGTACAACACAAAATTTGTGGGCTGTTTCCTTTGCAGATGTAAATAATGGGACTGCTGTGGGTGAGGGTGGGACAATTCTGAGAACCACAGATGGAGGAGGCTTCTGGGCCAGCCAGGCGAGCGGAACAACTGTTCAGTTTCGCGGAGTTTCTTTCACTGATGAGAATAATGGAACGGCTGTAGGTGAAGGTGGTACAATTCTCAGAACCACAGACGGCGGAAACACTTGGGGTCCTCAATCAAGCGGGACGGAGAATACTCTTTTTGGAGTTTCTTTTACCGATGCAAGCACTGGAACGGCCGTTGGCGGAACGATTGGAGAAAGCACGATTCTCAGAACAACAGATGGTGGAAATACCTGGGTCAGTCAGGCGAACCCAGGAACGGTATTCCTTTTTGATGTTTCCTTCACCGATACAAACACCGGAACGGCTGTTGGCGATCAGGGCACCATCCTCCGAACGACGGATGGCGGGAACACCTGGGCACCTCAAATCAGCGGAACGACGAAAACGCTCTACGGGGTTTCGTTCACCGACGCCAACAATGGAACGGTCTGCGGCTTCGAACTAGGCGGGACCGGCATCATTCTGCGCACGACAGATGGAGGAGACAACTGGGTTGAGCAGACGTCATATTCGCTCCCTCAAGGCGCGAACGCTTTCTATGCCGTATCATTCACCGATGCGAACACGGGAACGATTGTTGGCGACGCTGGTATAATTCTTCAGACAACAGATGGAGGAGGACAGTGGAATAGTCAGCCAAGCGTCACCTTCAATTTCTTGTATGGCGTTTCATTTACCGATGCGAACACTGGGACTGCTGTGGGTTACGAGAACCCCGACGGCATGATTCTAAGGACGACGGATGGCGGTAATACGTGGGCACGTCAGTCAAGTGGATTAAACGACCCGTTTGATGGAATAAATTTTTTCGGAGTACATTTTGTAAACTCTAATACCGGAACAATCGTGGGGGAGGAGGGCATAATCCTAAGGACAACAGATGGCGGAAACAACTGGGTCCAACAGACGAGCGGAACAACTGACTGGCTTTATGGAGTTCACTTTAGCGATGAAAATAATGGAACAGCCATTGGCTTCCTTAGTGGGACAATTCTGAGGACGACGGATGGAGGGCAGAACTGGGCTCCGCAGTCCAGCGGAACAACCGATGGCCTGTTTGGAGTTTACTTTACCGATGCAAATAATGGAACCGTCGTTGGTAACTCTGGACTAATTCTACGGACGAGCGACGGCGGACAGAACTGGACCCCTCAGACAAGCGGAACAACCAATCAGCTTCGGGCTGTTTCTTTTACTGATGCTAACACGGGGACCGTTGTTGGTGATCAGGGCACAATTCTCAGAACGACGGATGGAGGGCAAAGCTGGGTTAGTCAGGCAAGCGGCGTGTCTGACGTCCTTTTAGGAGTTTCTTTTACAGACGCAAATACCGGAACAGCTGTTGGGGTACTGGGCATAATCCTGAGAACAACAGATGGCGGCCAGAACTGGATACGTGAGGCCAGCGGCACAAACCAGGACCTCTATGGTGTTTCCTTTGCTGAAGCGAATACTGGAACCGCGGTTGGTGGTTATGGTGCTATTCTGAGAACAACGGAACCGGAGCCGCCCGAAATCACTCTATCGGCAAACGCTTACAAGCTCCGCGGCAACTACTACGTCGATCTCACCTGGGCGGGGGGTACCTCCAACCAGATGGATATCTATCGGAACGGCACGCTGATCGTCACCACCGAGAACACCGGAAACTATACCGACGCACTCGGCAAGCAGAGGAAGGGCACAATTCTCGTCTACAAGGCCTGTCAGGCTGGGACGCAGGTCTGTTCGAACGAGGCAACCGTGGAGATCCGCGCCCATTGAAAACTCAGTGGATCGGCGGTCACGCAACGGACAAGATGGCTCTACAAATGTTCGCGCGACCATCGAGCAGCTCGGGAGCGAAAGCCAGCCACTATGGCGCTGGCGACGGTTCGTCTCTTTGGGGGATTGGTGAGTTCCCGATCAGGGGCCAACGTCTTGCTCTTACCCGTATCAATATGGAATAATGGAACGACTCTTAATGACTGCGGCGCTCAATTCACATACAAACCGGAGGGAACTTATGTCTATTCTTAAAAGAACTCATCTTGCATTCTTACTATTTTTTCTTTCCAGCTTAAGCCTTTTTGGGCAATGGTCCCCTGTTAATTCAGGGACGACGAACAACCTGAATGGTGCTTGTCTCCTTGACTCAGGAACGGGTTACATCGTGGGAGATGCGGGCACCATTCTGAAGACCACGGATGCTGGAATGACATGGACGGCGCTCACGTCGGGGACAACAGAGACTTTGTACGACATTCATTGTTTTACTGCTGATGAAGGAGTTGCTGTTGGCGGCAGCGGGCTAATCCTTCGCACCACTGATGGAGGGGCTAATTGGCAAAGCGTTCCCAGCGGCGTGACAGATAGCCTTACGGCGGTCTCGTTTAGCGGAGCTAATGGAATTTGCGGCGGCACCTCGCAAACCATCCTCTACTCGAGTGACTCTGGAGCTTCGTGGAATATTGGCCAGACCGGATTCTTTGGCGGCGGTTTCTTAGGCGCTCATATGTTGAGCCCGACTCTCGGGTTTGTCGCGGGACAAAACTCGATTTTCGGACCTCTCGTCGGCACGACCGTTGATGGCGGAGTGACTTGGGCGTTTCAGGCCTTTTATTTCGACGGTAACGAAGGCGGCTGTGCTGATATATTTTTCTTTGATGGAGCCACAGGGGTTGTTTCCGGAGTTGTCTGGGACGGGAGGGGAGCTCTCGCGAGAACAACCAACGGCGGGACTGATTGGACCACGTCGTTCTACGATCAGGGAATGCAGGGCATTGATTTTCCAAGAACGGATAGTGGCTTTGCCGTTGGCTGGGCAGGCAGAATCCTCAAGTCAGCGGATTCAGGAGTCACCTGGCTCCCGCAAACCAGCGGAACCTTCGTCGATCTTTTTGACGTTCATTTTGCTAGCGATGGTTTGACCGGTATCGCAGTTGGCCAGGGCGGGACGATTCTTCGGACGACAAATGGGGGCGAGCCCGGTGGGATTACCCTGTCGGCGAACGCGCATAAGTTCCGCGGCAACTACTACGCCGACCTCACTTGGACGGAGGCCACCTCCAACCAGATCGACATCTACCGCAATGGCGCGCTCATCGTTACCACCGACAACGACGGTGACTACACCGACGCGCTCGGCAAGCAGAGAAAAGGCGCGACATTCGTCTACAAGGCCTGCGAGGCTGGGACGCAGGTCTGTTCGAACGAGGCAACCATCGAGATCGCCCATTGATGATAGCTACTGGCAGCTATGACCCGAAAGCTTTTAGGGCTACAGGCGAGCGACCATATCCATTCCTCGGTCCCGAAACTTTTTGGGTTCGCAATGGCAGGAACAGTTCTTGCGCCCCGGCTAAGAAATTAACCGCCTTGCGCTTCCTGATCGAGAACGGCTACAGCTCGCGTGTAGGTAGCCTGCGCTTCCTCATGTGAGTTGCCAACCGCGGTCAGCCCGGTTCTTCCAAGCTCACCCAGAGCGCTCATCATGTGAAATACCACGCCTGTCTGTCGCGTTTGATCGAAGTGCAAGTTGTGCCGCACGACAATGTCGAAAAGATCGTCCGGAGTCAGAGTTCGATAATGCGGCGACTCAACGTGGTCGCTGGCAACAAAAAATTTTTGCTGTCCGCTGGGAGCAGTAAAGATCGCGGTCTCCGGATCGTATGCACCGTCAGTAAGAAATTGCAGAGTCAAAAAGGGATGAGTCGTTCCGCCTTTTCTCAAATTGATCTCGATGGCATATGGGTCCCACTTTCCGTCGCTCGAACGCACCACTACAAAATCCAAAGCGAACCGTCCGATGACGCCTTCTCTCGCAAGACGCTTGCCAATCTTTGCCGCCTCCCGCGTGATCAGCGAGGCATAATCACTGTCGGCCGGGAACGCGCATCCCAGATAACTTTGCCCTGATGGGCCGCCCAGCAGCTGATCGTGCGTAGATAATAATTCAACCGAGCCCAGCGGAGTGACGCGAAGCTGCACGCTTGGACTTCGAACCTCCTCTCCTGTAATTCGCTCTTCGACAATTCCCTTTCGCTCCTCCAGCTTTCTCATATAGCTATCGTAGGTAATTCCCTTTAGCTCGAATTGCATCGTCTTGAGGCGATCCTCTAATGCAGTCCGTTCATTCGAGTCGCCAGGACGTGGAAGCCCGGTCAAATCAACGACAGCATTGCCCTCGCCAGATACGCCCTCGTTCAGTTTTACCAAAACTTGCTTGATTGAAGACTTTTTGGCCCGCATTTGCGTGATGGCCTCAATCACATCGACCTGGCTGGCGAGATTCTCATGGCCAAGAGGATGCGCGACATTCTCTTCCACGAAGATTTTCCGGCACCCGCTCTTTGTTCCGAGAGGGAAAAATTTCGGATCGGCGCCGTACATCGGAATGCCGAGCCGCAGCGCCAACTCTTTCTCCCTGCGGGTTGTGTTGAAGGGGACAAGGTGGGCGCGATCGGGATCGGAAATCAAAGAGCGTATTCGTTCGATCAGGCGTGGTCGCTCCAGCAGTTTCTCGCTCAGCGGACGCACGGAACCGTCAAGCGGCGAAAGCAGAAACAAGCGCTGACGCGCATGACTCGGGATGACGCCAGGCAATAGAGCGAGGTAGTAGTCGATGATGCTTGGCAGGATCGTTTGCGAAGTCACATAAAGCAGCCGGGCCCGAGGCTGACGCAGCAACAACAACAGGAATAGAAAACGTTCTTCATACGCTTGCATCACTGCCCCCGCGCCGATCGCGTCGATAGACATCGATGGCACTACAACAATCGTTTGCGGATCTTGATTGAAAGCCTCGATCGATTTCCACAGCGGCACCAGCTTCTTCTGCAACTGATCAAATTGATCTTGCGATTCACTGGCGAGTTTCGGTTCAGGCATAAAGATACGATTCGACCAAATCTTTGTTGAAATTCACATTAATCAAGGTGCAGCTTCGTTTCGCGCTGCAATATGTCGATCTTGTAAGGCGTAAAGGCCGACCGTTTTTTTTGACGCCGGCGCCGGTCGAATGAATTAGCCGCTTGTCTGAACGATCTCCTTGCCGACTCCGTCGGTGCGTTCGGATCGCTCGATTCTGTAGAGATGAAGGCGTTCGCCGAGCGAATCGGTTATTTTGTCCTTGACGCTCAAGCTTAGTTAAGGCGAAAACGACGGGATGAAAAATCGGCTTGGAACACGTCTATTGGTTATTCTCACCAGCGTTACCACGATCATTTTTGCAGCGGCCGGATTTGCCGAGGAAAAGGCCGGTAAGGTCGAGATAAAAGACAAGTTCATCCTCGTTCATCCCGGCACAAAATTATCCAAGGCGGACGCGAAAGCGCTGAACGACGTCCTGAAAAAGTACAATAAGTCGCTCTCTAAGATCGAGACTTACAAAGACGGCAAGGTGACCAGGACGCAGGGCACGCTGAGCGACATGTATCTCGATCAAACGACGGTCGCCGAGTTGGCCCAGGCAAAATCAAGCGGCCAGTCGGAGCGCGCGATTCAGCTAATCGCTCCGGCAGGACCACAAATGCGAAGCTCACCAATGCCGGCGGGACCGCAAATGCCGAGTTCGCCAGCGCCAGCGGGACCGCAAAAGCCGAGCTCACCAATGCCAGCGGGACCGCAAAAGCCGAGCTCACCAATGCCGGCGGGACCGCAAATGCCGAGTTCGCCAATGCCATCGGGACCGCAAAAGCCGAGTTCGCCAATGCCATCGGGACCGCAGCGGACGACCAGTCCGCAGCCCAGCGTGGCGGACCAAAAGGCTGCCGACGAGCTCATGGAACGTCTGAAGCCTATCCTGGAGAAATACACCCATAAGTAATTCGCGCGAGCTTCGAGAAAACCGACCTTGAGCCGAAGGCGTTTTTATTTCGGCTGCTTTCTGTTGCACGCGTTTTTCGTGCTCATAGTTTCGTGGCAGCAGACCTTTTGGGTCCTCGCCGAAGGCTTCACGTCGCTACCTCATTCTCTCGACCGGCACTGGCGAAAAGCTGAACAACTGACCACGGCCGCTTTGGGGCAGACACTCAGCCTGTCCAACCCCGTGCGGCAAGGCATCACCGCTTACATACACGCTACCGGCATAGAAGGCGGCTACGGATTTTTCGCGCCGAGTGTGCCGGATAGCTACAAACTCGTCTTCGAATTACATTACCCTGACGGCCGCGTGGAATATGAGCTGCCCCATGTGGCCGATGCCGCTACTGGTTTGCGCTTGAGCACGCTGCTCGATCAAATCGGGCGCACGGAGTACGATCCGCTGCGCGAAGTCATGCTCAAGATGCTGGCTTATTCCATGTGGGAGGCCCATCCCGATGCCAGCGTCATTCGCGCTGTTTTTGGATTCGTCGCCTTGCCGACTGCGGAGGAAGCGATGGAGGGAAAAACGGAATCCTACTACTTTCTGTATGCGTACGATTTCACTTTTCGGGAGCGTCCCGACACAGCGCCAGCCAATTAAGTTCGGCGGACTGTTTCGGGGACAAGTGAGAGATTTTTTGTTTTCGCCCGACTCGGATCGCTGGCTCAGCCTTCTCCGAATCGGGCTGGGAATTGAAATCGTCCTTTATTCGTTGTCGCTGCGTGAAGACTGGAACCGATTGTTTGCGCGAAACAACACTGGGTTCCTCAGCCGCGAATTGAGCGAAGCGATTCTGTCCATTCAAAGTCCTTTTGTTCCGCGAATTGGATGGATGGTCTCACTCGGAGAGCAGGTTGGTCTGAGCGAACAAACGACACTCTTGCTTGCCTGGCTTCTTTTATTTGGCAGCGGCTCTCTTCTCATCGCCGGTGTTTTCTGCCGCAGCTCAGCAATCGCCGCGTGGCTGCTGCATCTTTGTGCGGCCAAGAGCGGCGAATACCTGGCCTACGGGATGGATAACTTCACCACGATCGGACTTTTTTATCTGATGATTGCTCCATTGCCGGACCGGTACGCGTTGGATTGGAAGATTTGGAAAAGGCCGCGATGCGATCCGCAGATTCTCGGTTTTCACCGGAAAGTCTTACAGTTTCATCTCTGTGCGATTTATTTCTTCGGAGGGATCACCAAATGTTTAGGTGCTGGTTGGTGGAACGGAAACAGTATGTGGCGGGCGCTGACGCGGCCGCCATTCGATATCATCTCCATTCAAACACTCCTTTCCTGGAAAGCTGCCCTGCCGATCTTGGGCATTGCTGTGTGTCTTATCGAGACTGGCTTTCCGTTTTTTATTTGGCCGAAAACGACGCGCCTAGTCTGGCTTCTAAGCATATTGGCAATGCATGTGGCGATCGGATTTACGATGGGTCTTTATCTGTTCTCGCTCATCATGATCGTTCTCGGTCTGGCTGCGTTTGGTCCGGGCGCAGTCGTTCTGTGGCAGGAGCGGCATGTTGCGCAACGCGCAGCTTCGGCGTCCGCATGAAGATGATGCCGGATCGCCCTCGGAACCGGCCGCGGCGTAGAACATATCCTAAAGGAGATCGAGTCTTCCTTTATTTACGCTAGACTACAAGGAGCGGATTTGGAATTCTCGCGCATGAGGGAGGTGCTGCGCACGCCAATGTCCGCCGAGGCAAAGCCTGATCTGGAGCTGCAAATCGCCCACGTCCTCCTGACTGACTTTGTCGGTTATTCCAAATTGCTGGTCAACGAACAGATTGAGTTTTTGGAGGAACTGAAGCAGGTCGTGCGAGGCACACGATCGTTCCGAGCGGCAGAATCGGACGGCAAATTGATTCGCCTGCCCACTGGCGACGGAATGGCACTCCTTTTTTTTCGGAATTTGGAAGAGCCGGTGCAGTGCGCGTTGGAAATCAGCCGCGCGCTGCAAGAGAGGCCGCATTTGCGATTGCGAATGGGCATTCACAGCGGTCCCGTCAATCAGGTGATCGATGTTAACGATCGGTCCAATTTCGCTGGAGCGGGAATCAATATCGCGCAGCGCGTCCTGGACTGCGGAGACGCCGGGCACATTTTATTGTCCAAGCATGTGGCGGATACCCTCGGGGAGTACCGTCATTGGCAACCCTACCTGCATGATCTTGGCGAGTGCGAAGTGAAGCACGGTCTCAGGCTTCACGTTGTGAACCTTTGCAAAGAGAACCTGGGTAATCCACGCGTTCCTGAGAAACTCAAGCGGAGTAAACGATGGAAGCCGTTCCCGACCGATTCCGTCTCGCCGATTCGCCCGCCCCGCTTCTCGACGTCCGCACTCGTCGTCGCGGTGGTGCTATCGGCTCTCGCGTTGGCTCTCAGTTTTTTTATCTTTTTTCATCGCCCATTGGCGGTCCCCCGCAGCGCCGGGGAAACATTTGCTTCTCCTCTTGCCGGCGTCTCCGATAAGAGTATCGCCGTTCTTCCATTTGAAAATCTGAGCGACAATAGACAGAACGCCTTTTTCACTGATGGCGTGCAAGACGAAATTCTGAACCACCTCGCCAAGGTCGCCGACCTCAGGGTGATCAGCCGCACCAGCGTTAAGCAATACAAGAGCGGGGTACCGCGCAAATTGCGCGAGGTGGCCAAAGAACTCGGTGTTGCCCATGTGGTGGAAGGTAGCGTCCAGCGCGCGGGGGACCGCGTTCGGGTCACCGCGCAATTGATCGATGCTCGGACAGACACCCATTTATGGGCCGAACATTACGACCGTGAATTGGCCGACGTTTTTCGCATTCAAACCGAGATCGCTGAGCAAATAGTTTCGCAGTTGCAGGCCAGACTCTCGCCGCAAGAAAAAGCAGCGATCGAAGAGCGCCCCACTCATGACTTGGCGGCCTACGATTTGTACTTGCACGCCCGCGATCTGGTCGATGCCATCGCGTTTACGGCGGGCGGAACCGAAAATCTGGTCGAGGCCACCCGACTGCTCGATGATGCCGTCGCGCGGGATCCGAAATTTGTTCTGGCCTATTACCATCTCGCTCGTGCCCACGACATTATCTATTTCCTGGGACTCGATCACACGCCAAAGCGCCTCGCTTTGGCTGAGGCCGCGGTCCAGGCCGCGCTTCGCCTCCGGCCTGACAGCGGCGAGGCACACCTGGCCCAGGCACAGCATTATTATTGGGGATATCGCGACTACGATCGTGCCCGTTCAGAACTGGCGATTGCGCGACGCGCGCTGCCTAACGAACCGCTGGCGCTTGTCCTCGCCGGTTACATCGATCGGAGACAAAACCGGTGGGATGATTCGACCCACGAATTAGAGCAAGCGCTGGATCTCGATCCACGCAACCTGTTTATCCTTCAGCAACTTTCCTTCAATTACCAGTACCTCCGCCGTTATAAAGAGATGGCAGCGATCTTGGATCGCGTCGTAGCGATTACTCCTGGAGATGTGGCCACCCGCGTGCAGCGAGCCTTCGTCGAATTTCTATGGCGGGGGGATCTGCGGCCTTTGCATGCCTCCATCGACGCAGTTGTAGCAAAAGACCCAAAGGCGGCCACGCCGATTTCCGATAAATGGCTCTTCCTGGCGTTGTGCGAGCGCGATAGTGCCACCGCTGAGCGCGCGCTCTCCACCTTGGCCACCGATGGATGCAAGGACGAGGGGATTCCGTTTCCACGATCTTGGTGCGAAGGCATGGTCGCCCGTCTTCGGGGCGATGACGCGGCAGCGCGCTCTGCGTTTACGCGCGCACGTCAGGAAATGGAACGGCTTGTGCACGAAGAGCCGGCTTACGCGGAAGCATTGTGCGTCCTTGGAATGATTGATGCCGCGCTTGGTGAAAAGGAGGAAGCAATCCAGGAAGGCCTGCGTGCAGTGGAGCTGCTTCCGGTCAGCAAAGACGCCTTGAATGGCGCACGCGTTGCTGAATATCTTGCTGTGATCTACGCCACAGTTGGAGAAAAGAAACGTGCGATCGAGCAGTTATCTGTCATTACGCGGCGGCCTTCCTGGATCAGCTATGGCGAGTTGCGTTTGCATCCGTACTGGGAGCCGCTGCGCGGGGACCCACAATTCGACCAGTTCGTCGCCAGCCTGGCACCAAGACCAGAAAAGCCATGACCGGAGTCAGCTAACGCCGGCGTCATCCGAACGAATATCCGCGATGAGTGCGACCACCGCCGATGCCGCGTTTGCCAGCCGGCGATGCCATGACGCCCCAAGTCGCCGGAAGGTAGCCTGAGCGAGCGCCGGAAGTTTTGGCGCCAGGATTGACTCGTCAAAATTTGGCATACTTCTCGATGTGGCGCACAACCGGGCCGTCGCTTCGTTGATTTGTGGATTCGCGGATGTTACGTAGCCTCGCCGCGCTTGCCATGAGCCAGAATTACAAAGAGACGCTGAACCTGCCGCGCACGGATTTTCCAATGAAGGCAAACCTAGCGGCGCGCGAACCGGAAATGCTGAAAATGTGGGACGAGACGCGACTCTATCAGCAGATCCAGAAGTCCCGCGAAGATCGGCAATTATTCGTCCTGCACGATGGGCCGCCTTTCGCCAACGGCGACGTTCACATGGGCACGGCGCTGAACAAGATCCTCAAGGACTTGGTGGTGAAATCTCAGACCATGCTAGGCAGACGCGCGCCTTACGTCCCTGGCTGGGATTGTCATGGACTGCCGATCGAATACAAAGTGGTGAAAGAATCCCGCGCGCTGTCGCCGCTCGAAGTCCGCAAAAAATCAGAAGCGTTTGCGCGAAAATTTGTCAACGTGCAGCGCGAGCAATTCAAACGACTCGGCGTTTTCGGGGATTGGGAAAATCCATATCTAACGATGGATCCCAAATACGAAGCAGAAATCCTGCGCGCGTTCGCGGTGTTTGTCGAGGAAGGTCTCGTCTATCAATCGAAGAAGCCGGTCTTTTGGAGCACCGGTGCGCAGACCGCGCTCGCCGAAGCCGAAGTGGAATACCAGGAGCGCGACGACACGACCGTTTACGTCAAATTCCCGATCATAAGCGGCGAATTGGCCGGCAAAGCGAGCATCGCTATCTGGACAACTACGCCGTGGACTTTGCCGGCTAATCTGGCGATCGCGGTCGATCCCAAAGAAATTTATGTTGTCCAGGAATTTCAGCGCGACGGCATCTCAGAAACTTTGGTGTTGGCGGACAGCCTTGTGGAGGCATTTTGCCTAGCTACAAGATTCGATCCTGTCGGCGAACCGCTTCAGTCATTTCCTGGCAGCAAGATCGACAAGATCATGGCGCGACATCCGTTTCTTGATCGCGATTCGATCGTGCTCACCGCCGATTTTGTCACGATGGACACCGGCACGGGCCTTGTCCACATCGCGCCGGGGCATGGTGAAGATGATTACTTGTTAGGCAAAGAAAAAGGTTTGCCGATTTTGTCGCCGGTTGACGATCATGGCCGGTTTACTGAGGAAGTCGGTCTGCCGCAGCTTGTAGGCAAATACGTCTTCGACGCAAACACCGACATCGTCGAGTTGCTGCGCGAGCGCGACATGCTGCTCGGCGAACAAAAATTTCATCACTCGTATCCGTACTGCTGGCGCTCGAAAACGCCGATCATCTTCCGCAATGTCGAACAATTCTTCATTCGCATCGATGCGCTGCGCGGCAAGGCGCTCCACGCTATCAAAACTGTGAAGTGGATTCCGTCGTGGGGAGAAAATCGAATCAGCGGAACGGTCGAATCCCGTCCCGATTGGGTGATTTCACGTCAGCGAAGCTGGGGCGTGCCGCTCCCCGTTTTTTATTCAAGAAACGGCGAAGTGATTTTGGATGCAAAATACATCTGCAAGTTAGCTGACCTCGTCGCGCAACGCGGTTCTAACATCTGGTTTGAGTTGAACGATGTCGATCTCGCGAGTGCGCTCGGTCTGCCGGAGGGGACTACTCATCGCAACGACACGATCGACGTTTGGATCGACAGCGGCGTCTCACACAAAGCCGTTTGCGCGCTGCATTCTGAGCTGCGCGATCCGGCCGACATGTATCTCGAAGCGACTGATCAGCATCGCGGCTGGTTTCAATCGTCGCTCATGACCAGCGTCGCGCTTAATAATCGCGCGCCGTACAAGACATGCGTGACACACGGGTTCGTTGTCGATCTTGATGGGAAAAAGATTTCGAAATCGGGGACGTATGACAAGCCGACCGACGCCGGCCATTTCGTCGGCCGTCATGGCGCGGATCTCGTTCGGCTTTGGGCAAGCAGCATCGACTACACAGACGACGTGCCGTTTTCCGAAGAAATGTTCAGCCGCCTCGGCGACGCCTATCGAAGGATTCGGAACACGTTGCGGATTTTGTTAGGGAATCTTTTTGATTATCCTGCGGCGCTCTATGAGCGCCGAAACGAAAGCTCGGAAGATCGGCGGTCACAGACCGCCGCTACAGAGCCAACGCTGATCGATCGCTGGATCCTGGAGCGACTCGATCACGTGATCGCAGATTGTCGAGCTGCTTACGAAGCGTTCGAGTTTCACAAAGTCTATCATACGCTCAATCAGTTTTGCGCGGTAGACCTGAGCAGCCTTTACGTCGACATCACCAAAGACCGGATGTATTGCGACGCACCGAATTCGCCACGCCGCCGCGCGACGCAGATCGCAATGCACAAAATCTTCGACGCACTCTGCCGGTTGCTCGCACCGATTCTCGCATTCACCGCCGAGGAAGCGTGGCGGCATTCGGGTGTGGGCGGTTCGATTCATCTGCAGGAGTTTCCTCCGGCGGAAGATCGACCTGATAAGGCGAGCGCGCAGGTGGCGGAGCTATTAAAATTGCGCGGCGTGATCGGTCAGGCGATTGAGCGCGCGCGCCAGGAAAAGCTGATTGGAAACGCTCTCGAAGCCGCGGTTGTCTTGCATTCAGATTCCGATGCCACGGCGAAGATCGACAAGGAGGAGCTCGAAGAATTTTTTATTGTGAGCGATTTGACGATTCACCAGGCAAAAGAAGCGAGCGCCTCCGTCGTCAAAACACCGTATCAAAAATGCGCGCGTTGCTGGCGTCATCGACCCAGCGTTGGCAAAAGCAAGGCGCATCCCGATTTGTGCGACCGATGCGAGAGTGTGGTGGAGGCGAATAAGGGCCGTGTCACACACGAGATTACGGAGTGACGCAGGGTCAGTTGGTTCCTGTCATGTCGAGCGGAGTCGAGACATCTCTAATTATTCTAACGCGCGCCATCAAGTTAGCAGTGAGAGATTCCTCGACTCCGCTCCGCTGCGCTCGGAGTGACAAACCGTCGATATGAAATTGATTTTCTTCCTCTCGCTACCGCTGTACGCGGTCGATCAATGGACGAAACACTTGATCCTGCGGTCCATTAGTCCCGAGGAGCCTCTCATCGTGATATCGGGTTTCTTCCACTTAGTAAATGTCACGAACACTGGCGCGGCGTTCGGTTCATTTAGGAATAACAACACTTTCTTCATCGTAATTTCATCTATCGCTCTTCTCATT
>Ga0137380_10003337_pt1 | contig 13947 bp, 12 predicted proteins | sample SagtaG_17_FD_104809 | JGI IMG/M metagenome (GOLD analysis project Ga0137380, IMG submission 104809) | Vadose zone soil microbial communities from Sagehorn Ranch, Mendocino, California, USA - Sage2_L_100_16 metaG | ecosystem: Environmental > Terrestrial > Soil > Vadose zone | place: USA... | reverse complement strand
CGGTCGCGGCCGGAGTTGCGGCACAGCGCCTCGGCGACCTCCAGGAAGCTCTCCGTCGGGATGCCGCACACTCGCTCGACCACCTCAGGGGTGTAGCGCGAGTAGTGCCGCTTGAGGACCTGGAAGACGCAACGCGGGTCTTCCAGCGTGGGGTCCATGGCCGGCGGGTGGCCGTGCGACAGCGTCGCGCCGCCCGAGCCGTGCGTCTCCCCCGCGGCCGCGTGGCTCACCTTCACCCGCTCGCCCATGCCCGAGGGCACGTCCATGCCCTCGTACATCCAGCTCGACGGGTCGTAGCGCCCCGTGTCGGGGTTGTAGCCGGAGAACAGGCCGTCGAGGTCCTCGGTGTCCTTGAAGTCGTCGCGCAGGATCACCGGGGCATTGGTGAACGCCGTGACGTACTCCCGGAACTCGCGGCCGTTGGACAGGATGTAGTTGATGATCGCGCCGAGGAAGGCGATGTCGCTGCCCGCGCGGATGGGCACGTGCAGGTCGGCCATGGCGCTGGTGCGGCTGAAGCGGGGGTCCACGTGGATCACCTTGGCGCCGCGGAGCTTCGCCTCCATCACCCACTGGAAGCCGACCGGGTGCGCCTCGGCCATGTTGGAGCCCTGGATCAGGATGCAGTCAGCGTTCTGCAGGTCCTGCTGGAAGGTCGTGGCGCCGCCGCGGCCGAACGAGGTCCCCAGACTGGGGACGGTCGAGGAGTGTCATATCCGCGCCTGGTTCTCGATCTGGATGGCCCCGAGCGCGGTGAACAGCTTCTTGATGAGGTAGTTCTCCTCGTTGTCCAGGGTCGCCCCGCCGAGGCTGGCCATTCCCAGCGTGCGGTTGACCCTGCGGCCCTGCTCGTCGTGCTCCTGCCAGGTCTCCTCTCGGGTCTTGATGACCCGGTCGGCGATCATCTCCATCGCCACCTCGAGCGGGAGCTCCTCCCACTCGGTGCCATGGGGCCGCCGGTACTTGACCCTGGTCTGGCGCAGCGGGGTGGTGACCAGGCTCTTGGACGCCGAGCCCTTGGGGCAGAGGCGACCGCGCGAGATCGGGCTGTCAGGGTCGCCCTCGATCTGGGTGACCTGCTCGTCCTTCACGAACACGAGCTGGCCGCAACCGACCGCGCAGTAGGGGCAGATCGAGCGGACCACCCGGTCCGCCTGCTCCGTGCGCGGGGTCAGCGCCCGCGACCGCTGCGACTGGGAGCCTTTGCCGAGTCCGAGGGCATCCCCTGCCCGCACCTGCCGCACCAGCGGCAGCGACCCCAGCAGCCGGCCAACCTCCACCTGGGTTCCCCCTGGCCCGCGTCGACACCCCAACCTTCAGCAGGTACCGCACGAAGAACAAACGAAACACGCACGCGCGGGTTCGCGCCCGAAGGGTCAGCGGGTGGAGCCGCGGAGGCGGGCGAAGAGGCCGCCGGGGGTGCCTTCGCTGGCCTCGCCGCGCAGGTCGGCGAGCTGGCGGATGAGGCGGCGCTCCTCCTCGGAGAGGTTGACCGGGACCTCCACCCGCAGCTCGACCAGCAGGTCGCCGCGCCGCCCGCCCCAGCCGTCACCGCCGGGCACGCCCTTCTTGCGGAAGCGCTTGATCGTGCCCGGCTGGGTGCCCGGGTCGACCTCGATGGTGAGCTCGTCGCCGTCGAGGGTCTCGAGCTGCACGCTGCCGCCGAGGATGGCGACCGTCATCGGCACCGCGATCCCGCAGAGCAGGTCGTCGCCCCGGCGGCTGAAGACCGGGTGGGGCGCGACCGCCAGCTCGACCCAGAGGTCGCCGGGCGGGCCGCCGTACTGGCCGGCGTGGCCGCGGCCGGGCAGGCGCTCGCGCATGCCGTCCTCGACCCCCGGGGCGATGTCGACCGTGATCGAGGACTCCGTGGCGATCACGCCCTGACCGCGACACTTGGAGCAGGGCGTGCGGATCTCCTGGCCGGTCCCCTGGCAGAGCTGGCAGGTCGAGGCGGTGACGATCTGGCCGAGGATCGACTGGCGGACGGTGCGCTGCTGGCCGGTGCCGCCACAGCGCTCACAGACGATCGGATCGGTCCCGGGCGCGGCGCCGGAGCCGCCGCACTGGTCGCACTGCCCCGCCAGTCGCAGCGACACGTCCTTCTTGGCGCCGAACACGGCCTCGACGAATTCCAGCTCGACCCGGACCCCCGCGTCGGCCCCCCGCCGGGACCGCGACCGGGGCCGGCGACCGCCGCCGAACGGGCCCGCGCCGAAGAACTGGCCGACGAGGTCCTCGAAGGTGGCCATGAAGGGGTCGCCGGCGCCGGCTCCCGCCAGCCCCTCGACCCCGTCGGGCCCGAAGGCGTCGTAGCGCTGCCGCTTGTCGCGATCCGAGAGCACGCTGTAGGCCTTGTTCAGCTCCTTGAAGCGATCCTCGGCCTCGGCGTCGTTCGGGTTGGCGTCAGGGTGATACCTGCGAGCCTGCCGGCGGTAGGCCCGCTTGATCTCCTCCTGGGTCGCCTCGCGACTGACCCCGAGCAACTTGTAATAGTCGGTCAAGCGTCTCCCCTGCTCTTCCTCCGACCCTCACCCGGCGGCGCCAGGCGTGACTCGCGCAACCCGATGTTCCGTCACCGTTCGACGTCGTCCAGCACGTCGCCGAGGTAGCTGGCCACAGCTTGCACCGCCGCCATGGCGCGAAGGTAATCCATTCGAGTAGGGCCGAGCACCCCGATGGTGCCGATGGTATCGCCTGCGGGGTAGGTGGAGGTGACCAGCGAGCAGGCCTGCATCCCCTCCATCTTGTTCTCGGAGCCGATCACCACCGAGATCGCGCCCGAGATGGCCCCGCCCTGCCGGAAGGACGCCTGCAACAGCCGCAACACCAGCACCTGCTGCTCCAGGAGCTGGTAGACGCGGTGGATGGTCTCCAGCTCCTCGAAGGCGCCGGGCACCGACAGGTGGGCCTGGCCGCCGAGCCAGACGCGATCGGTCCGGCGGTCGCTCACCATCTGCCCGATCACGTCAGCCAGCACCCGGAACAGCCAGCGCGCCTCGGCGGGCACGGAATCCTCCATGCCCGACAGCACCAGCTCGGCGCGGTGCAGCCGCTCCCCGACCAGCTTGTCGTTGATCCGGTGGCGCAGGTCCTCCAGGTCCTCGACGCCGACCTCCTCGTCGGTCTCGACCAGCCGCTGCTCGACCCGGCCGGTGTCGGCGATCAGCACCAGCATGACCACGTGGGAACCGAGCCTGACCAGCTCGACGTGACGGACACGGGAGCGGTCGAGGGCCGGCGGTGCCACCATCGCGGTGTAGTGGGTGAGGCTGGCCAGCAGCAGCGAGGTGCGCTGGAGCGTCTCCTCCAGGCCGGCGGCACCCTCGAGGTAGCGCATCACCGCGTCCTGCTGGACACGCGCGAGCTCGCCGACGCCGGAGAGCGAGTCGACGTAGTAGCGGTAGCCCTGGTCGGTCGGGACCCGACCGGCGCTGGTGTGCGGGTGCGAGAGGAAGCCCTGCTCCTCCAGTGTGGCCAGCTCGTTGCGGATGGTCGCCGAGGAGATCCCCAGTGAGTACCGCTCCGCCAGCGCCTTGGAGCCGACCGGCTCGGCCGTTTGGATGAACTCGTGCACGACGGCACGCAAGAGCCGCGCCTTGCGGTCATCGAGGCTCATGGCAATCCCTCCCCGACGATCGACCGACCCCCGTCCTCCGACCGAGAGTAGCAGTCTGCCCATACGAGTGCTAAGCATGCCGAGGTCACGGTGGGGCCTCCGCGACCTGCGGCGCTGACCGTTTTGCCAGGGTCTGGGCGCGGACCCGCTCCAGCTCGTGCGGCGGCAGGATCGTCGGCTCGCCGACCTGGACCGCCTTCCAGTAGAGCTCGGCGAGGAACTCGACCTGCAGGGCGTTCTCGACCGCACTGTCGAGGTCGCCGCCGACCGTGAGCACGCCGTGGCTGGCGAGCAGCACGGCGTTGTCGGCGCCGAGCGTCCGCACGGCGCCCTCCGCCAGCGCGGCCGTACCGTAGGTGGCATAGGGGGCGATCCTGACACAGTTTCCGAGCGACGCGATCACGTAGTGGACGGCGGGGATCTCGCGGCCGAGCACCGCCCAGGTGGTCGCCCAGGGCGAATGCGTGTGGACCACCGCTCCGACGTCGGGCCGCGCCTGGTAGACCGCCAGGTGCATCGCCAGCTCGCTCGAGGGCCGGTGCCGTCCGCTCTCGACGCCGTCGGGACCGACCAGCGGTACGTCGGCCGGGCGGATGCGCCGGTACGGCACCGCGCTCGGCGTGATCGCGACGGTCCCGCTGGCAGGGTCGCGGACGCTCAGGTTCCCAGAGGTTCCCTGGACCAGCCCCGCCCGCTCCAGCTCCCGCCCGGCCTCCGCGACGGCGGCCCGGATCGCATCCAGTCGCACGGCGCTCCTTTCCCCGATCAGGGGACCGCCCGCGCGGGTCCAAGTCAAGGACGGTGGCGCCTCAAGGGGCGAGGCGGCTGACGACCTCGCCGTGGAGGAACATGCCGCGCTCGGTCAGGCGCAGGGTGGGGCCGGGGGCCAGCAGACCGGCGGATCGCAGCTCGGTGGCCGCGGGCCCGGTCGCGTCGACGCCGAGCGCGCCGGCCTCCTCGCCGTCCAGCCCGTCCAGCGTGCGCAGCCGCAGCGCGAGCGCCTCGAAGCGCGCCTGCTCACCGTCCAGCGCCTCCTGCCCGAGCGTCGGCCGGCGACCCGCCCGCACCGCGGCGAGGTACTCGGGCACGCCCGGCACGTTCCAGCGCCGGGGCCCGAACCCGTCGCCCTCCGGCACGAACTCGTGCGCACCCGCTCCGAGACCCAGGTAGGCACCGCGGCGCCAGTAGGTACGGTTGTGAAGGCTCGCGTGCGCGGGGAACCCGTCGGCAGCGCGGCGGCCGCGCGCCCAGTTCGACACCTCGTAGTGGGCGTAGCCAGCGCCGGCGAGCACCGCGCACGCCCGCTCGTAGCGGTCGGCCAGCACGTCCTCGTCGGGCTCGGCCATGCGGCCGGCCGCGACCATCCGGCCGAACTTGGTGGCCGGCTCGATGGTGAGCGCGTAGGCGGACAGGTGCTCGGGGCCGATCGCCACGGCCGCCTCCAGCGACCGCTCCCAGGAGGCGGCGTCCTCGCCGGGGCAGCCGAAGATCAGGTCGAGGTTGAGGTCGAGCGGCCGCCCGGCAGCGGCGGCGGCAGCCCGGAGCGTGGCGACCGCCAGCCCGACGCGCTCGGCGTCGTGGGGCCGGCCGAGCGCGGCCAGCACCCGGTCGTCGAAGCTCTGCGCGCCGAGCGACACCCGTGTGACCCCCGCCGCGACCAGCCCGTCGGCCAGAGCCCGGTCGACCGTCTCCGGGTTGGCCTCCACCGTGACCTCGACCGCCGGCGCATGGTCGAGCAGCCCGCGCAGGCGCTGGAGCACGCGCGCCAGATCGGCGGGAGGCAGCAGCGTCGGCGTGCCACCGCCCACGAACACGCTGGTCACCGTGGGACGTCCCGCGTCACCGAGCGCGGCCACCGCCAGCTCCGCCTCGGCCGCCAGCGCGGCCGCGTACGGTCGCCGCAGCGCCTCCATCCCCGTGTAGGTCACGAAGTCGCAGTAGTGGCAGCGCGTCCGGCAGAACGGCACGTGCAGGTAGACGCCGAACAGCGACCGGTCGACCAGCGGGCCGGCCGCCACCGGGACCAGGGTCGAGCTCACCGGCCCGCGTTCCCCTCGGGCATGTCCGGAGCTGGTCGGCGCCTCACCGGCCGGCGTCCCCGTCGTCGGTGCGCAGCGCCGCCACGAACGCCTCCTGCGGGACCTCGACGCGCCCGATCTGCTTCATGCGCTTCTTGCCTTCCTTCTGGCGCTCCAGCAGCTTGCGCTTGCGGGTGACGTCGCCGCCGTAGCACTTGGCGAGCACGTCCTTGCGCCGCGGCGTGATCGTCTCCCTGGCGATCACGCGCGAACCGATCGTCGCCTGGATCGGCACCTCGTAGAGCTGCCGGGGGATGAGCTTCTTCAGCTTGGTCGCCATCGCCCGCCCATAGGCGTACGCCTTGTCCTTGTGGACGATGGCCGAGAAGGCGTCGATCGGCTCGCCCTGGAGCAGCACGTCGACCTTGACCAGGTCGGCGGCGCGGTAGCCGCTCGGCTCGTAGTCGAGCGAGGCGTAGCCACGCGTGCGCGACTTCAACTGGTCGAAGAAGTCGAAGATGATCTCCGCCAGCGGGAGCTGGTAGCGCAGCTCGACCCGCTCCTCCGACAGGTACTCCATGGTCTGGAGCGTGCCCCGGCGGCTCTGGCACAGCTCCATCACCGCGCCGATGTGATCCGAGGGGCTCAGGATCATCGCGTCGACGTACGGCTCCTCGATCCGCTCGATCGCGCCCGGATCCGGCAGCTCGCTCGGGTTGGAGACGGTGACCGTCCCGCCGGTCGAGACCGTCACCCGGTAGGCCACGTTCGGCGCGGTGGTGATCAGCTCGAGGTCGAACTCCCGCTCCAGGCGCTCGCGCACGATCTCCATGTGCAGCAGACCGAGGAACCCGCAGCGGAAGCCGAAGCCCAGCGCCAACGACGTCTCGGGCTCGTAGATCAGGGCGGCGTCGTTGAGCCGCAGCCGGTCCAGCGCGTCGCGGAGGTCGGGGAAGTCGTCGCCCTCGATCGGGTACAGGCCCGCGTAGACCATCGGGCGGGGCTCGCGGTAGCCGGGCAGGGGCTCGACGCTCGGCTGGCCGGCGATGGTGACGGTGTCGCCGACCTTGGCCTGGGCCACGTTCTTCAGGCCGGGGATCAGGTAGCCGACCTCGCCGCTGGCCAGCTCCTGGGTGGCCACCGCCTCCGGCGCGAACACGCCGACCTCCTCGGCCTCGGAGACGCCGGCCGCCGCCACCATCCGCACGCGGTCGCCCTTGCGCACGCTGCCGTCGACCATGCGCACGTAGGCGATCACGCCCCGGTACGAGTCGTAGAGGGAATCAAAGATCAGCGCCCGGGTCGGCCCGTCCGGGTCGCCGGTCGGCGGCGGCACCCGGCGGACGATCGCCTCCAGCAGCGCCGGCACGCCCTCGCCGGTCTTGGCCGACACCCGCAGCATGTCCTCGGCCGGGATGCCCACCACCTGCTCGATCTCGCGCGCCACCCGCTCGGGCTGCGCCGCCGGCAGGTCGATCTTGTTGATCACCGGGATGATCGTGAGGTCGGCCTCCAGCGCCAGGTAGAGGTTGGCCAGCGTCTGCGCCTCGATCCCCTGGGCGGCGTCGACCAGCAGCACCGCGCCCTCGCAGGCGGCCATGGCCCGCGACACCTCGTAGGTGAAATCGACGTGCCCTGGGGTGTCGATGAGGTTGAGCACGTAGTCGACCCCGTCGGCGGTGTGGGCCAGCCGCACCGCCTGGGCCTTGATGGTGATGCCGCGCTCGCGCTCCAGATCCATCTTGTCCAGGTACTGGGCGCGCATGTTCCGCTCGCTGACCGCGTGCGTGAGGTCGAGCAGCCGGTCGGCGAGCGTCGACTTGCCGTGGTCGATGTGGGCGATGATGCAGAAATTCCGCAGGCGCGCGAGTTCGGTCGGCATGTGGTCCCGTAGGCATCTCGAGGAGGCTGGCCTCCGGCGGGCTCGTGTGAGTCGGCTGCTTCCGCTTCCACCGGGGGGCGACCTTGCGAGCATACCATCAGCCCAGGTGACGGCCCTGGCGCGCCGCCGACGTTCGTTGAGCGCTCGTGACCCGCTGTGCTAGCCTCCGTTGACTGCGAACGAGTCTGCGAAGGATCGGATCGAAAGAGCCCCATGGCCAACATCAAGTCCCAGATCAAGCGCAACCGGCAGAACGAGCAGGCCCGGCTGCGCAACAAGTCGGTCCGCTCGGCGCTGAAGACCTACCGGCGCCGCGTGCTCGAGGCGATGGCCAGCGGCGACGCCGACGCGGCCGAGGCCGCCTACAAGCGGGCCGCGCGCGCCTACGACAAGGCGGCGAGCAAGGGTGTCATCCACGCGAACAACGCGGCCAACCACAAGTCTCGCCTGGCCAAGTCGCTGAACCGCGAGAGCGCCGCCTGAGCGGCGCCGCGGAGCCCCACGCGCAGCGCCACCAGCGTTTTCACCGAGAAGGGCGGCCATCGGCCGCCCTTCAGGCTGTCCGGGCTCCTCGGCGGCCTGGTCAGCGGCCGCCGGCGCCAGCGATGGCGATGCGGGCGACCACCAGCTCCAGGGCCACGGACGGCGACGGGGTGCCGTTGCGGATCTGCGCGTCGGTCTCGGCGATCAGGTCCAGCGCACGACGCAGGACCGAGGGATGGAACCGGCGGGCCTGGGCCGTGAGCTTGCGCACCTGCCAGTCCCGCAGACCCAGCGCCTGCGCGACCTCGCCGGCCGGCGCGCCGGGCCGCTCGCTGACGAACAGCACGTTGCGGAGCTGGCGCGCCAGCATGCCGAGCAACCCGATCGGCTCCTCGCCCTGCGCGAACAGCGCCTCCAGGTAGCTCAGCGCGGTCGCCGGCTCCCCCGCCAGGATCGCGTCGGTGAGCTCGTAGCCGCGCCGGTCGGCCGTCTTGGTCAGGAACTCGGTGACGTGCCTGGCCTGCAGCGGCGCCGGCGGTGGCACGGCCACGTGCAGCTTGGCCACCGCCCCCGCCAGCTCCCGGAGGTCCTGGCCGACCGTGTCGATCAGCGCGGCGACCAGCCCGTCGTCCGCCTTGCGGCCGAGCCGGCGCACCTCCGCCCGCAGCCAGCTCGACCGCTCCGACGGCTTCAGCCGGGCCACGGTCACCACGTTGGCGTGCTCCTGGAGGTCCTTGAAGAACTTGCCCTGCCGGCCGACACCCTCGGCCCGCAGCACCATGACCGTGGTAGGGCTCGGGTCGCGCGCCATCGCCAGCACCGCCTGGCGCCCGGCCGCGTCGAGCGCGTCCGCGCCCTGCACGACCACCACCCTGCCGCCGCCGAACAGCGAGGCGGTGGCCAGGCCCATCGCGAACCCGTCCGGCAGCGAGCCGCCCTGTACTTCCTCGACCGTGGTCTCGGGTCCCAGCTCCTCCCGAGCCGCGTCGACCGCGTCGGACACCGCCCGCTCGGCGAGCAGCTCCTCCTCGCCGAGCACCAGCGTGATCGGCGCAAACCCAGTTCGAGTGCTCATGCCGGGGATGCTACCGGTCCACACCTCCCCACACACGGATTTCCAGCGCTTTCCCGCCCACCTTCGGGGCATGAGGCGGCTACGAACGCGCCTGCGGATCGACCAGCCGTGCGATCTCCCTCCAGCACTTGTCGAAGGAGCGGGACGCCTTGCGTGTCAGCTGAAGATCCAGCGCTTGGGTCAGGGCCGGCTGGTCAACTGTCGGGGAGTAGGTCCGGACTGGCCCCATCCTGCTCCGAAGCCATTCCTTGGCGCCCCGAACCTGCTCCGGATCCCTCGGAGGTTCGAGGCTGGACGGCAGGCCGCGGTGTCCACGTAGCGATTCTGCTCCAGCAAGAAACCATGCCTCGAACTCCCGATTGGCAAGGACCACCCCGATCGGAATATCAGACCGGGACCGGGATGCCCGTCCTACCAGGTCGGGCGCCTGCGTGGCTGGGCAATCGTCGTCGGCATCGATCACGATGAGGACGCCTCCGGGACGATCCACTCTGCGCGCCGCCAGGTCGACCGCTCTCTCAAGTTCACCGATCTTGAGCAGTCGATCCCGTCCGATCCTGATCGGGCGTGGAATGTTCAAGACGACTGAGGAGTCGATCTCCAGAGTGATCCGGCGTACCAAGAGGGGAACAGCGATACTCTCGCCGTGTCCCTCCACCACACAGCTGATGGAAATGTTGCTCACGGCATGCTCTCGAAAATGTTGAGCTGCCGGCCAACCGCGACCTCTTTGGCCTTGGGGTCGGGAGTGAGCTGATCCAGCCGCAATAGCTCGCCCGGCGTGAACAGGCGGTCACGCAGGGTGGAGCGGCCAACCTCATCGACCGCGCCAATCACCGTCACACCCTGGTCCGCCGTGACGGCGAGGAGCGAGGCTGTATCAATGTCGTCGCTGTCGAGCAGATCAGGACTATGGCTCGTCACGACGACCTGCACCCGACGGCTTGCCTCTCTCAGCGCGTCCAAGAGCACTCCGGCCGCCGCGGGATGTAGCGCCACCTCTGGCTCTTCGATACCAACGAGTCGAGCAGCGGAGCTTGGGCCGCTCCCGGACTGGAACAGCGCCGCCAAGACCCCGAGGGCGCGGAGGGTGCCATCGGACATGCTTGCGGCCAGAAACCGCCAAGGACTGCCCGCACCCGCCACCTGCTGGCGAAACTCGATGGTTTCTCTCGGACCTATCGGCCTCTGGCTCACGCCCTCGACCCCGGGAACGAGCCGCCGCAGGTATTCCTCGACTCTCTCGGTTGCGGATGGATCCAGACTGCTGAGCACACCGAGCACGCTCGCGAGATTGCTCCCATCCCGTGCGAGAAGGAATCCAGGATCCGGCGGCTGCAATTCCCGGATTTTGTCAGGATTGAGATTATAGAAACCCATCTGAGAGAGCGTGTCGAACAGAGACCGGAACTCCGGCAGGCCACTTGCGATGGTCAGATAGAGGCGATCCGGTGTTGCGGGGGGGACGGTCTTGATCGTGCTCTCGACCTCTCCAGAGATGACTCTGAAACGGCTTGACTCACCTAGGGCCTCTGGATGATGCACGACGCAATCTTCACGCTGGACCTCGAACCCCTTGCGGGATCGCGAGCCCACGCGAAAGGCGTAGCTACCGGTGACGCCCGCCGGGAGCTCGAAGTCCAGCCGGATCCCAAAGTGGATCGGATGACCACCCGACCGACGGCGAACCTCGTTGATTCCGCCACGATCGCGGAGGGCGTGGTCCACGGTCCTGTTGAGGGCGTCGGCGACAAATCGCAGGGCATCCAGGAAGTTGCTCTTCCCGGCACCGTTGGGCCCAACCAGGAACGTGAGCGGCTCCAGGGTGACGTCGCAGCCGCCGATGCTCTTATAGTTGGTGATCACGACCCGCCTGAGGAACCTCGAACCGGCCACGGCCCTCCTGTGCTGGCGTACGGGTAACAGCAGACGGGTCGACCGCCCGGTCGCCCCATCCTCCGGATCTGCGGAAGGCCAGCAGTCTACAGTCGCCGTGACGCTGTCGTGCGCGAAGGGCGAGGTCACAGCCCCAACCTCCTTGGGGTGCCGGGTGGCCTCGGAATGTCCCCTGGCGCGGTCCGCGCCTCGCTGCCCGAGCCGGGACCTTCAACACCCTCGTCAGCGCGTGGCTCCATGGAACGGAAGCGCCGCCATCGCTGGCCCTCCATTTCGCGTTCGAGGGCCAGCGCTGCCGCGCGGCGGCGGGCGAGGACGGTGCAGGCGATCACGGCGGCGGTGGGAACCAGCCGGGTCGGGCCGGACAGGGACAGGGAGGCGGTGGGGAGGGTGCTGGTGTGCTCGGCGATGGCGACAAGGGCGGCGAGGAAAGGATCGGCGAGGCGGCAGGCGAGGGTGGCGACGGCGGCCAGCGGTCCGAGCACCGAAGCGGCAGCGGCGACGACGCCGAGCAGCATCGGCGCGGTGGCGAGCGGGACCGCCACCAGATTGGCGGCCAGGCCGGCCATCGAGACCTGGCCGAACGCCAGCGCCAGCACGGGTGTGGCGCCCGCCTGCGCTCCCAAGCTGATGCCGATGGCGGAGCGGACCATGTGCGGCAGCCTGCCCGGCAGGACCTGCGTGGCGGTCGGACCCAGCCAGAGCACCCCGGCGGTCGCCGCCACCGACAGCCGGAACCCGAGGCTCGACACCAGCGCTGGATTGGCCAGCAGGAGCAGGGTGACGGCAAGGCAGAGCGCGCGGCGGCCGCCTGGCCCGCGGCCCGTGGCGACGCCGAGCAACGCCAGGACCGCCATGGTGCTGGCGCGCAGCACGCTCGGCTCCCAGCGCGTCAGCAGCGCGAACAACACGATGAGCACGATCCCGAGCCCAGCCAGCAGCGGTCGGCTGGCGCGGAGCGCCACGGCGATGCCGAGCCCCGCCGCCAGCACGACGGCCAGGTTCTGACCGCTGACGGCGGTCAGGTGCGTCAGGCCGGCGGTGGTGAAGGCCCGGTCCAGTTCGGCGGGCTCCAGCGAGGTGTCGCCGAGCGCGATGCCGACCAGCAGGCCCGCCCGCTCCGGCGGCAGGCTGTCGAGCGCGCGCTGGCGCGCCGCGGCGCGCACGGCCTCGCTGGCGCGGAGCAGCCAGGACCGCGACGGCGACCGGGAGACGATCCGCGGCCGCCGCAGCACCGTGGCGGGTTCGCCGCCGAGCGGGTCGGTGCGGCTGGAGCGCTCGACCCCGGCGGCGACCCGCAGCCGGTCGCCGACCGCGATCGTCCCTGCCGTGCCCGGGAGGATCACGCCCACCCGCTCCCGGGTCCGCCAGGCCTGCCCGGCGACCTCGACACGGCGGACGGACAGCACCACCCAACGCCCTCCGTAGCGAACCGGGTCTGGCTCCTCGGCCACGGTGGCATCGACCATGACCGTCCCGCCGCGCGCCGCCATGCCGATCAGGACGCCATGATGGACCGCCGCGGCGCGCGCTCCGGCCACTCCCGCTCCGGCAAGGCCGAGCACCGCCAGTGCGAGCACCCCCTGTGCCGGAGACCGGGAGGGAGCCGGAGACGACCGGGAGCCCGCCGGCCGGTGGGCGCCGCGGAGCAGGGCGGCGGCCAGGACCGTCACGGCGACGGTGGTGGCCAGCACCCAGCCGGGGCGCGGCCCCACTGCCGCGCCGGCCATGACGCCGGCGACGACCACCAGGACCATTGCCACGCCATCCGGATCCGGGTCGCGAAGCCTCTCGCCGTTAGCTGCCACCGGCGACGGTCACCAGGTCCTTCAGGAGGTCGAAGCGACGGTCGCCGATGCCGGGGACCTGGCGGAGGTCGTCGACGGACCTGAATGGGTGGGCTGTCCGGTAGGCGATGATCTGGTTGGCGGTGACCTCTCCGACGCCGGGCAAGGTGTCGAGCTGCTCGGCCGTGGCGGTGTTCAGGTCGAGCGGGACGCCTGGCGGACCCGCGCCGCCGGCGGCACCGGTCCCGCCGGCCTGGGCGGTGCCGGGGGCCAATCCTCCGTCGGCCGGCGCGGTGATCGCCTCGCCGTGCCGGGGGATCCTGATCAGCTCGCCGTCGACGAGCTTGCGGGCGAGGTTGACCGCTTCCAGCTCGGCGCCCGGCGCGGTGCCGCCGGCCGCCTCGATCGCGTCGAGGACCCGGCTGCCCTGGGGGAGGCGGACGAGCCCTGGGTGCTGGACTCGCCCGACGACGTCGACGGCGATGGTGGCGCCCGCCGGCTGGCCGGAGGCGGCGCCATCGCCGCCCTGGGCGGCACCGTCGGCCCCGGCACGCGGCAGGACCAGGCCTGCCCCGCCGCTGCCGGAGAGCGCGGAGGGTGGAGGGTCGGCGGCGCGCGGCTGGGCGTTCAGCCACAGGGTTCCGGCGGCGGCCAGGGCCAGGACAGCGACGACGGCGACGGCGATGCGCTGGCGCGCGACACCGTCGAGCAGGCGCTCGAAGCGGGCCCGCCAGCCGGCGGGCTCCACGACGAACGGGGACGGCGATGACGACATGACACTCCTCAGGTGCAGGGGCCGAGCGCGGCGAGATCGGGCCGGCCGACCCGGGCGGCGGGTTGCAGAGTGACCCTAGCCCGCCCCGAGGAGGCCTGCGCAGGCTTATCCCCACCCCCTTGACCTGCGGAAGTGCGCGGGACGGCGGCCAAGGGGCGTGCTGTCGCCGTCCGCCAGCGCCCTCGCTCCTCCCGTGGATCGACCGCCACGCGGCCCAGGTGTTCGGCGTCTCCGGGTACGGACCGTCGAGCGCGCCGAAACTCATCAGCGGAGGGTGCTGTTCGACGCCAGGCGGCAGCGGGCGGACGCCCGTGGCGCCGGAGATCAGTGCCTGGTGACGACGTTCACCAGCTTGGGCGGGACGACCACGATCCGGGCGATGGGCCGGTCCCCCATGGCGGCGCGGACCTTT
>Ga0137380_10003312_pt1 | contig 13991 bp, 11 predicted proteins | sample SagtaG_17_FD_104809 | JGI IMG/M metagenome (GOLD analysis project Ga0137380, IMG submission 104809) | Vadose zone soil microbial communities from Sagehorn Ranch, Mendocino, California, USA - Sage2_L_100_16 metaG | ecosystem: Environmental > Terrestrial > Soil > Vadose zone | place: USA... | reverse complement strand
CTACGGCGCTAAAAAGCGCGAGTCGCGCGTCAGCCGACGAAAAATCCCGGAATCGGCTGGCGATTCCGGGATCGGATGGGAAGTTTCCTGGCGGCCGCTGTTGGAGCGCCGCGGCGGAGCTGGATTATTGGCTGTTCGGGGCCGGGGCCGGAGCCGGCGGGGGCGGGACGGCGGCGCGGTCCTGCCGCAAATCGCCCACGTCATTCTTCAAATCCCGTTTATCTCCGCGGATGTCACGATTGTCGCGGCGAAGGTCGCGGCGGTCGCTGCGAACGTCCTTCACATCCTTGCGCACGTCCTGGCGGTCGGAACGCAGATCCGAAGTGTCTTTGCGGAGGTCGTTGCGGTCCCCATGCAAATCTTTCCGGTCGGTCCGCAGCGCGCCACGGTCATTGCCGAGGTTCTGTTTGTCCTGTTTGATGGCGGCGCGTTCCTTCGCGGCGCCGGCGGTGTCGCCTTTGCGAAGATCCTCGCGCAATTGACCGCGGTCCTGATGGAGGCCGTTGGCGTCTTGGCGAAGTCCCGCGCGATTCTGGCGGATGTTCTTCACGTCACCGTGAATGTCGCGCCGGTCGGTTCGCACGTCCTGGCGGTCGTGGTGGGCGTCGGCGGCGTCGTGCCGCAGGTCTTGCTTGTCGTTGTGCAAGTCTTGCCGGTCGCCGCGCCGGTCGGCCCGGTCGGCCTGCAGATCGCGACGGTCGTGGCGGATGTCCCGCCGGTCTTTTTTGACCGGTTCCTCGGCTGCTTTGATGGGGACGCTGAACGCGATGACTCCCGCGCACAGGAGGAATAACGTGGATACTGTTTTCATGTGATTTACCTTTCTTTTGTCAATTATGCTTTCTCTCGGCCTCCGGATTGATCCTCCGATCGGCTCCCACCCTGGACGCCCTGTCGCAAAACGAGGTTACACAGCGGCGGGGGACACCGGCGTGCTGAACCGCCCGTGACGGCCACAGCGCAATTATCGGCTGGGGCGCAATGGTTTTGAGTGGGAGGAGCGGTTTTCTAGGAACGCACGAGCAAAAAAATTCGGCGGGCGGGCTGAGTGTCCCAAAACAGGACACCATCGCGCTAGGTCTAATGTGGTGTCCCTAACAGCTCTTTACTGCGATGCTCGCGAAGAATTGAACGTGCCTCCTCTCCCCGGCCCTCTCCTCCACAGGAGGAGAGGGAGCAGAATTCCGCCTTTGGAGGTCGCTTAACATTGTAAGGAGATATTTGTGACAGCAGTCTAGGTCGCTGCGCCAGCAACGATCTGATGTCCGACTGCCAACTCAGTTCTCCGAACGCAGCACCACTTTTCTTCCGGCATCGAGTGGCGCGCCAACCGCGGCCGAGGGGTTGCCGGCTGATTCGCCTTCGCCGATCAGTTCGCGGCGTAGCGCCGGAGTCATCGGGCGATTGTCCTGCGGCGGGTTGAGGATGTACCAGATGAGGTTGCGGAAATCGGCGTCGGGCATTTGTTCCAGGCCTTCGGGCATGACCGACATTTCGCTCACGCGCAGTTTCGCGATGTCGGACCTGGCCACCACTTCCTCCTTCGGCCCGGCTGAGAGGAGTTTCACTCGCGTTTCGGTCTCCTCGACCAGCCGTCCGCTGACCAGGCGGCCATCCTTGGTTTCGACTTCCACGTTCTCATAGCCTTTGCCGATGATTTGGTTTGGGTCGATGACGTTGGCCAGAAGCGCGTCAAGCGAGGAGCGGCCCACACCGGTGAGGTCGGGGCCGACTTCGGCGCCTTCACCGTGCAGCTTGTGGCAGACGAAACAAACTCTTCGGGCGACTTCGTAGCCGGCGTTGATGTCCGGCTGGCCGTTCAACACGACCTTCCGCTTCCCGGCGATGAGTTTGAGTTTGTCGGTGTCGGAAGCGCGGAACCGGCCAATGGCTTTGGCGGCGCGCTCGCGAATCGACGCGTCGCTGTTCTGCGCCAGTGACCGAATCGTCGTGGCCGAAATGTCCGTGGGCGAGACTTGCTTGTTCTCCACGGCGGCGAGGAAGGTCCGGGTCCAGTTCTTCCGCGAGACCAACACTTCGGCGGCGGCGCGGCGGGCGCCGGGCGAGAGGTCTTGCCAGCGTTTGAGCGTGTCGTCGGCGACGGTGTCGCCGCCGATTTCGCCGAGCGCACGGATGGCTTCGATGGCCAGGCCGTCATTCTTCTCGCCGGCGAGGAGGCGGAGCAACGATTCGCGCGCCCGGCCCGTGCCGGCTTCGCGCGCGGCGCGGATGGCTTTAAGTTTGTGTTCGGCGGTAGCTTCGGGCTCGTTCATCTTTGAGATCAGCGTTTCGGTGGCGCGGGTGTCGCCCCAGAGCGCGGCGAGACGACTGGCTTTTTCGGCGAGGGCGGGAACGGCGGCGAGCTTCTCGAGCAAGGAACCGAAATCGATGGTGGGCGGCGCGCCTTTGGTCTTGGCTCCTTCGATCAAACCATCGAGGGCGGCGAGCGCCAGCTCGGTTTTATCGGCGACGTCGCCGAGGAACCGGGCGGCGGCGTTGATTTGTTCCGCGCGCGCGGCCTGGTTGGTCTGGTCGCAGATGCGGCGCATGGTCTTTTTCAAAAGTTGTCCGCTCAACGGCAGCGTTGCGGCGCCGTTCTCGGTGAACCAACCCAAGGCGGGCCTGGGATCGCGGGTGATGCCCGGCTCGGCGGCCATCCAAATCAGGAAGGGTAATGCCGGGTCCGGGGAATGGGCGGAGGCTTTGATGAGGGCTTCGAGGATGTCGCCGGTCGCCGCGTGGGAAAGCTCAGTGGAGACCGGTGTGTTCACGGTCAGCGAACTGGAGACGTATTGGCGCGCCGCCGTGGCCGCGGCCAGGCGAACGGATGGATCGGAGTCGGAAGCCAGAGTCTTCAAGCGCGCCAGGCAGGTTTCCGAAGACAGACGCCGTTCACCAGTCAGGCGCGCCGCCCAAGCGCGGAGGGCGGATTCCTTGTCACTGGCCAGTTGTTCGAGGGCTCCTTCCGTTAGTTGCTCCGAGCCGTGCAACGTCCAGAGCGCTGCGAGGCGGGCGTCGAGCGACGGGCCGCCACCCAAAAGCTTTTGCAGCGCGGGTTGGGTCGAAGCATCGCGCCGCTCGCTCAAGAGGCGCTGGGCCATGCGCCGTTGCCAAACGTTGGGGTGTTCGAGAAGTTTTACCAGTTCGGCCGAATTGAGCCGGGCGAGATTCATGTTCGGATCGGGGCGCGAGGGAACGGGTTTGCCTTTCTCACTGCCTGTATAGACCACGCGCCAGATGCGGCCAAGCTCGCGATCCACGCCTTCAGGGTCGGCATTGGCGTTTTGGTAGCACGGATATTTGTCATACCAATCCATGATCCAGACGGCGCCGTCGGGACCGGTCTGGGTGCTCACGGGCATGAACCAGCCGTCGTTGGCGCGGACAAAATCCTTGATGAAACTCGCCTTGAAACTGGAGCCGTTCGGCGTGAGGCGGTCCTGGTGAATCGAGTTATCGTGGATGTTGCCGATCAGAATCGTGCCGCGATATTCAGCTGGAAACTGGCTGCCTTGGTAAATATCCACGCCGGAATAGGCCGCCATTTTATGTTTGTGGTCCACGATGGACGGGAGCAGTTCGTAAGCGTGCGAGTTCGCCGGACTGCCCCCCTGCCGCGCGTAAAGGCCGCCCGGCGCCATGTGAAAGAGGTGATCGATCACGCAGGCGCTGACGAAGGCGTTGCCGGCGCGGTCGAAATCGACCCCCCACGGATTACTCGTGCCGTCGGCGAACACCTCGAATTTTTTCGTCAGCGGATGATAGCGCGCGACGGCGGCATCGACGGTGACCGCGGGGCCGCCGGGGTCGTTCGGGTCTTTGACGGTGGAATGGGTGAAGACGCCGTGAGTCAGGTAGAGCCAGCCGTCGGGACCCCAAGTGAAACCGTTCAGGAGTTCGTGGCGATCGTGCAAACCGAAACCGGTTTTCAAAACGGTGCGTTTGTCAGCCACGTCGTCGCCGTTGGTGTCTTCCAGGAACAGAAAGTCGGGCGCCTGGCCCACAAAAACGCCGCCGTAGCCCAGTAGCAAACCGGTGGCGAGATTGAGTCCATCGGCAAACACGGTGACTTTGTCGGCTTTGCCATCGCCATCGGTGTCTTCGAGGATTTTGATGCGGTCGCGCGGTTTGTCGCCCGGCTTGGCGCCCAGCGGAAATTCGTAGAGTTCCAACACCCACAGCCGGCCCCGTTCGTCCCAGGTCATCGCGACGGGGTTGACGACTTCCGGCTCGGAAGCGAACAGGCGAATTTCGAAGCCGTCCGGCAAGCTGAATCGTTTCTGTGCTGCTTCGGGCGACAAGGCGGGCGTGGTGGCCGGAGCGTGCTGGCCGTTTAGTTGCGGGCCGGCGGCCCGGTTGGTGTAGATCGGAAAACCGGACGGCGTGGTGCGGCGGGGAGCGTAGTCAGCCGCCGAACCGGCCGGCGGGGCGCAAAAAACCAAGGCAACGGGAATGAGCGAAGAAAAATTCATCATCTAGGTGCCGGCGCCATTAAGGAAAAATTGCGATGCTTGGTCAATCGCCTTTCCATGGGTAGGGACATCGCGCTGCGCCGCCCCTACCCGTCGAAAACAAATAAACGGTGACCGGCGGTGTCTTTTAATTGAATCTGTCTCCCTATGCTAATTCGAAAACCCGGCCTTCACATCTGCGGACTCATCCTTTCGTTGCTCTCTCTGCCGCCCGTCCATGGAGCGGAGAGCGTCCTGGACGTTAAGATCGATATTCCTTACAAGAAATTTGTCCTGCCAAACGGGCTGACACGCATCGTTCATGAGGACCACAAGGCCCCCATCGTCGCGGTCAACCTCTGGTATCATGTCGGCTCGAAAAACGAGAAGCCGGGCAAGACCGGTTTTGCCCATCTCTTCGAGCATCTCATGTTCACCGGCAGCGAACATTTCAAGGGGGGCGCCGATCAACGGGCTTTCTTTGAAGTCATGGAACAAATCGGCGCCACGGACCTCAACGGCACCACGTCCGAAGACCGCACCGACTTTTTTGAGAATGTGCCCCGCAACGCGCTGGACGTGGCCTTGTGGATCGAGTCCGACCGCATGGGCCATCTGCTGGGCGCCATCGATCAGGCCAAGCCGGCCCTAGCGCCTGGCTCCCGTGCGCAGACAGTCCAGGCAGGGCGCGGCGTCCTCACCGCGCCGACACCCGACCCAGCCGCTGTCCGGCCCGCCGTGGCACAAGTGGCGGAAGTGGCTAAAGGTGGCGGCGTGGACGCTTGCATTCCTGCAACCGCCGGGCGAACATCAAATATCTCACAGTGAGACATTTGATAACTCCCTCTCGCTCAACGACCCTCCGAACATAGACCGTCCGAGCATAAACCGCAATCTCGAATCCGCCATTGAAGTCCCTCGCCATCAGCACCTTGCACCTAAAATCCCACAGAAAAAAGTTTCATAACCCCCTCTGGCTCAACGACCCGGTTGGGCCAGTCACCGCAAAACGTCCCACCGGGACACCGGAAACTAGCCTATGTTCTGACTGCGCCCTTCATTCTGCATTCTTCCTTCTGCATTTCCCCTCTCCGGCGCCCCCGGAACTGCGGCCACAGCGGCTCCGGCGGCGACTGCCGCCTGAAGGCGGCGACCCAGGAACGCCGCCTTCAGGCGGCAGATGGATTGCACAACCCCGCCAACCGCCTCCCGCCCCTCGGAATGCGGCGACCGTGGCGACATGTAAGTGAATACTTACAACGTCCCTTCAACGCGCCGCCAATCGATCCGGCCCAAGAACAACTCGGAAATTCGACCATTTCATGGACGGCACCGATCCGAGCTGGCCTGGCCCTCCGCTCCCGACGCTCCGACAAGAAACCGGCCAGTAGCGCAGGCTTTCCAGCCTGCGGGTTCACGGAACTTTCCAGTTCCGTGGTCCTTTTTAACCGGACTGTCCAGAAACTTCCTGGCGAACGGGCTACCACCCGAATCCTTTGGGGAGCGCGACCGTCTCGGTCGCACCCGTCGGCGTCTCGCCGAAGGAATCCGCTTCGTTTCCTTCGTTTTCTTCTGTGGACGTTTTTCTGCCTTCTGCCTTCTGCCTTTCCCCACCCAACCCCTTCTGGTCGTGCGACTTATCAAATCTCTCACCGTGAGAAATTTGATAAACGCCTCTGGCTCAACGACCCTGTCGAGCCAGGCGCCCCAACACGTCCCGCGGCGACGCCGGAAGGTCGCCACGGGCAACGCCCCTGGAAAGCCATCGCAAACATCTACTCCGTCCCCCAAGGACGCCTTACTCGCCCTGTAGCGGCGGTCTGTGACCGCCGGATCCCCAAAACTCAGCCCCAGCGGGGTGGCATCTCTGCAGATAGCGAGCCGCCAAAAACCAAAGCTCCGTATCAGGAGGGGAATCGAAGCCGAAGATGCCGCCCCGACGGGGCTTTTGTCCGGGTGGCATCCGTTTGCTGCTAGGGACGGCGCGCTGCGCCATCCGCGCCGCGTTCAGCGGCGCAGTCCGGACGCTCCGCCCGGCTGCGGCGCGGGCGAGGACGGCGCTGCGCGCGGCCACTCTGTCCGGGGCTTCCGTCCACCATTTATCGAGCGCGCATACGTCAGTGGCGGGCCAGGACTGGAGAGCGGTGCAACCCAATTGCGCCAGCCAGCAAAATGCCATTCCCTCGGACTGACCCCCTCACGAAGGTTTTGCCAGGAATTTAGCACAATACGGATGCGAGTGATTTTCAGTTTCAAATATGGTTAGCAGCACAAGACGGTCGTTTTTCGTTTCGACATTTTCCAAGATCGGCAGTATGCAGTCAGCAAGAAAACCCAAGCGCCAAATGGAACGGCAGCTTACACTTTGGCAAAAGTATCGACTCGCGGGCAAGCGCGTAGTCCGCTTCGCGGTCATCTTCGCTTTTCTGTTCACCCTCTGCGCGGTCGCGCAGTACGTTTTTGTAAACCGCCAAATTCGTGTGGCCACCGAAACGACCCTGGAAGCCGTCGCAATCCAGATAGCGCGGGAGATCGCTTTTTCCAATCGCTGGAACTTGACCGGCTACCGCCGCGCCGAATTTGGGGGAGAGCACTATTACGTGCTTACCGCCGATGGCTTCCATGTGGATATGGGTGGCTTCGTCGCCGGGCTGGTTGATCGCGTCGCCTTGATCAACGGGTCGATTTCCGGGAAACCCAAAACTGTTATCACGCCAGTTGGGGAAACATGGCGGCTCCTAGGCGAGCGTGTTGAAGGAGGCTCGATCGTCCTTGGAATACTTGATTTGGACGACGATCTCAAAGACCTGGACATCGCGGACAACACGCTACTCAGCGAGGCCAGAAAATTCGGCTCAACAATCGCCCAGGCTGCGAGGGTCAATTCCCGCGACATCGACATCAGGATTCATTACGCCGTCATGGCCGATTCGGGCGAGTTGAGGTCAGCAACCGGCGGTATTCCTCTAAGAATACAAACCGGCGCTATTCTCAACCTGTCCTCGAGCTTCACGCCTGTCGATATAGACGGCAAATCCTACGTTTTGCATCGCAAGCCCATTATGGATCCGGCTGGCAAGCTCGTTGGCCAGATTATCATCCCAAAGAACGTGACGGCCGAGCACGAAGCGGTGCGCAGCCATGTCTTGTTCAACATTGCGCTCGGCGTCTTCTGCTGGTTTGTGGTCTTGCTGGTGGTGGGCGCGCATTTTGCAGCGAGCGAGATCGAGAGGCGCAAGCTAGACATCTCGCTCGAGGAAGCGTTACGGCAAGGGGAAGGCCAAACAATAGAATTCAAGGAGGGAATTGGGGCGGAGAGCCTGCCGCCAGCCATTTCCGCGTTTGCCAATACGAACTCAGGGAACATCTTCATCGGCGTGAGAGATGACAAGGAAGTTTGCGGTGTTGCGGCGACAACGCCACAGGAACGAGAACAACTGATCCAAAGGCTCAGGGACGTGGTGCAAAACAGAATCGACCCTCTGATCATTCCCGCGACCAAGTTTTTTGACCTCCACGACGGCAAAAAGGTACTCCGAGTTAGCGTCCCACTTGGTTACCGTCGGCCTTACCTAGGTAACGGCGTCGTATGGCGGAGAGTTTTGGCGGCCGTCGTTCCCGCGAGAGCAGACGATATCCGGACGATGAGTTGAAGCGGTCACCGTATTGCACGAGAAGCTACCTCAGCGACATTCAGGGCTTCACGCGATCATCAGCCGCGGATTCAGATGCAACCGTAAGTTCCGGCATTTCCCTGGACAGATCATCTTCGTAGATGAACGAGCCTCATGTAGAGCGCGATCGAGATTACACACCCAGCGAAAAATACAACGTCGACCGCTATCTGCGCGTTCGACACAGCTGCGTCACCTGCCTCTGCTCTGATTCGCGCCGTCAAAAGGACGCCGAGAAGGACAGGGAAGACGAATGTGTACAGGGCGTGAGCCCAGCTTGAAAACAAGGGGTACCGCTTGAGATAGGCCCTCCCCTCCCGAGTGAGGTCCTTGAACCCGATCAGGACATTGATCTTCTCCTCGAGGCCGTGGAGGTAATCGTAGAGCCTCTCAACGCGGGCGGCAGCCTGGTAGTAGCGAAGTCCCACATATAAAACGGAAAACCACAAGAGGCTGTTCAGGAAGCTGGCATCGACAGGCCGAGACAACCCAGCCTTCTTCTTGATCAGCAAACCGAGTTCGTCGGTTGCGACACCTGGGAATGCCATCTGAAACAAGATGACCGCCGCCAACATGAGAAGAATCAGGAAGAGCTTATCCCGCGTTCGTATGTGCGCCAGGACCTGCTCACAACTTTTATTATAATGGTCGTGGAGAACCTCCAGCCTTTTCTTTTCGTCGACCATTTCGCTACGCCTGATCAAGCGCTCGAATTATTGCGGCCTGATCGAAGCTCATAGCCCACGAAGCCCCAGCGTTCAGGAGCTCCTCCGGGGCATCGTATGAACCGTCGATCTTTACGGCTACAAGGCCATTGCCAGATTCCTTGCTTTTGGCGACCTCGAAATTAATCCAGTTTGTGTGCCCGATGAGTCACGAATGGCGGTGCAGCTTGTTAGCTTCCTTACCTATTATCACTAACGTGTAATCCGCGGCGGCGATTCTGGTGGAAAGCGCGGCCTTTATTCGTCCGATGTTGGTGCTGTCTATTTCGGCTGGCGTCTCGTCCGCGAAGACAAACTCGAACTTGGGGTTCGCGTCCCAAGCCTCGAGAAGGTATTTGTAGCGTTTGTCATTCTCAAAGTCGAAACTCACGAAAACTGATTTCTTAGCCATAAAAAGTACCGTGAACCGTCCCGCCGAGAAGGTCAACCCAATATGTGGTTCTGCGCGGCTGGCCCAATTCGCGTATTTCGCTTATTTCGCGGTTCCTCCTCAACTGGCCAATGAACCGGCCTGAGCGGGTCAGTTCTTGACAATGGGTAATGCTCGCGGGACCTCCGCTGGCGATAGGGCAAGCAGGTCTCGGTTCTGAGCATTGACGTTCCGCTCGGTTAAACATAGTATTACCGCATGATTAAAACGATCTCCAAGGTCGGCAATTCGCAGGGCGTCATCCTCGACGCCGCGTTGATGGAACTGGCGCATCTCCACACGGGCGATGAGTTGAACGTGGAGGTGCATGAAGGGGGCACGATCACCCTCACGCCCATCCGCCCGCGCCCGTCGCGCGCGGAGGTGGCGCGCGTCATCAAATCGACCTTGAAGGATTATGCCCGCACGATGAAGAAGCTGGCATGAGCGCTACGCCGGAGAATTGCTTCCATCTCAGCGTCGATATCGTGCGGGAGATTCACGCGCCGCTAGACCCTGGTAGGGACATCGCGCCGCGATGTCCCCGCCCGCCTCAGAGCGGGCGGAATGAACCACACGAGAGGTGCGAGTCACGTCACACGTTGCGCCGCTCTGAGCGGCGCGGACGGCGCAGCGCGCCATCCCTACCAACTGTCCGGGAAGTCGCGCTGCTGGAGTCGGCGGTGGCCGCGCCGCAGGCGAGCTTTGGCGGCAAGTCACCTTACGCCGACCTCGCGGAGGTGGCGGCGGCCTACTTGTTTTATCTTTGTAGGAACCATCCCTTCATTGACGGTAACAAGCGGGCCGCGCTGGGCGCGTGCATCGTCTTCCTCCGGCCCAACGGGATCGAGCCGCGGACCGACGGGCCGGAGTGGGCCGAGTTGGTTTTGGCCGTGGCGTCGAGCGCGCTCGACCGCGCTGAAACCACGGCGCGACTGCGCAAACTCCTCCCGAAAAGCGCCTGAGCAATCCCTCGCCCTGGTAGGGAAATCGCGCTGCGATGTCCCCGCCCGCGTCAGAGCGGGCGGAACGGATCGGTCGCGACGTGCGATCGACGTGCGAATCACGTCCCACGTTGCGCCGCTGTGCGCGGCGCGGACGGCGCGGCGCGCCGTCCCGACCCGCTTCCCCAAGCGCCGCTCCTTGGGCAAAGCGGACCAACTCTTCGGCGACAGGCTGAACTTGCTCCTGGACGAACCGAACACCATCCTGGCCGCATAAGTTTTGCACATCAATACGAGCCCGTCACCGGCTCGGAAACCAGCGCTCTGGCCGAAGCCCCGGCGCCGTACCGCGTCAAGCGCGCCGCCGTCAAAACGGCATGAGCGGCGAAAGCGACAAGGGCGAAGTTGTAGGCCGCGTGCCCCCACGCGGCGTCCCCAATCAGAACGAATTACACCCGCGCCGCCTGCGCCGCCTGCACCGCGTCTGGCCCGACCGGGATGGCAACATTTCCTATCTGCTGACGATCTGCGTGGATGGCCGCGCCCACGTGCTCAACAACGAAGTCGCGTTCGAGCGATTCGTTGCGTTCCTGCTCGAAAGCCCGCCGCGCTATCGCTGGTTTGGACGCCGTTTTGTTGTCATGCCCGACCACATTCACCTGATTGCCCACATGGGCCGCGGTGCGGTGCGCCTCGGGCAATGGATCAAGGCATTGAAGGCCGTGGTTGGCGGGTTGGAGCACCGCGAGGATCGCCCGGTGGGGACACCGGGCCTACAAGACGACGTCCCTGTAGGCCGTGTGCCCTCACACGGCGCCCCCATGCCATCACACGGCGACCGGGCGAACGTCAAAGACGCCGCGTCAGGGGACGCGGCCTACAACAGTCCCCGGCCAGATAATGTAGGCCGCGTGCCCCCACGCGGCGTCCCCACGCCCTCACACGGCGAACAGGCGAACGTCAAAGACGCCGCGTCAGGGGACGCGGCCTACAAGAACCTCCGCCCAGATAATGTAGGCCGCGTGCCCCCACGCGGCGTCCCGGCACCCTCACACGGCGACCACGAATTCACCCGCGCCAAACGTTCCTGGCGTTGGCAGGACGGTTTCCACGACCACAAATTCCGCACGCCCGAAAGCGAATCGCGCAAATGGGAATACGTCTGCTTGAATCCGGTGCGTTACGGTTTGGTGCAACGGCCGGAAGCATGGCCTTTCGGCGGCGAGATTTTTTACGATGAAGCGGGCGGGCCGCGATTGGTTCGCTGCACGCCGCCATTGTTGGAGACCGGCATTTTGATGATGGAGGAAGCGCCGCGTGAGGGCACGCGGCCTACAACATGAGCACGCACCTTTCATCTGTAGGCCGTGTGCCCCCACACGGCGAACGGGCGAACGTAAAAAACGCCGCGTCAGGGGACGCGGCCTACAACCACCCCCGGCCAGATGTTGTAGGCCGTGTGCCCACACACGGCGTCCCCGCGCCCCCACGCGGCGAACGGGCGAACGTAAAAAACGCCGCGTCAGGGGACGCGGCCTACAACCAGACGCGCCCCGGTCATGTAGGCCGTGTGCCCCCACACGGCGTCCACACGCCCTCACGCGGCGAACGGGCGAACGTAAAAAACGCCGCGTCAGGGGACGCGGCCTACAACCAGACGCGCCCCGGTCATGTAGGCCGCGTGTCCTCACACGGCGCTTTGGTGGGTTTTTAGACACGCTCTTAGCCCCGGCTTCCACAAGCACAGCGCGGATCCTTCAACCAGCACACCTGCGCCCCTCCCACCAAACCGCCAGCGCTACTTCGCCCCTTGATTGATCCAGGCGCGCAAAATCACCCCTAAAACACAAAAAAACGGTGACCGGCGGTGTCTTTTAATTGAATCTGTCTCCCTATGCTAAATCAAAGACCCGGCTTGCTCTTCTGCGGACTCTTTTTTTCGTTGCTCTCTCTGCCGCCCGTTCAGGGAGCGGAGAGCGTGCTGGACGTTAAGATCGATATTCCTTACAAGAAATTTGTCCTGCAAAACGGGCTGACTCTCATCGTTCACGAGGACCACAAGGCCCCGATCGTGGCCGTCAACCTCTGGTATCATGTCGGCTCGAAAAACGAGAATCCGGGCAAAACCGGTTTTGCCCACCTTTTCGAGCATCTCATGTTCACCGGCAGCGAACATTTCAAGGGGGGCGCCGATCAACGGGCTTTCTTTGAAGTCATGGAACAAATCGGCGCCACGGACCTCAACGGCACCACCTCCGAAGACCGCACCGACTTTTTTGAGAATGTGCCCCGCAACGCGCTGGACGTGGCTTTGTGGATCGAATCCGACCGCATGGGCCATCTGCTGGGCGCCATCGATCAGGCCAAGCTCGACCTGCAGCGCGGCGTCGTCCAAAATGAAAAGCGGCAGGGCGAAAATCAGCCTTATGGCGTCACCGAGGAATTACTCGTCAAAGGCACCGCCCCCGCGGGGCATCCCTACTCCTGGACGGTGATCGGATCGATGGAGGACCTCAACGCCGCCTCGCTGGAGGACGTGCGCGCCTGGTTCACCACCTATTATGGCGCCGCCAACGCGGTCCTGGTCCTGGCGGGAGACATCGACGCCGACATGGCCCTCAAAAAAGCCGAGCAATACTTTGGAAACATTCAGGCCGGGCCGCCCGTCGCCCGGTATGACACCTGGATTCCCCGGATCCCCGGCACGCGCCGCCAAAGCGTTTCGGACCGGGTTCCGCAAGCCCGGCTATACAAAGTATGGAACCTCCCGCCCTACGGCGAAGCCGACACGAGTTTTCTGGACCTGGTCAGAAGCGTGCTGGCTTCCGGCAAGACCTCGCGGCTTTACAAGCGTTTGGTCTATGACGACCAGATCGCGACGGATGTTTCGGTCGAGGTGAACCCGCGCGAGATCGGCGGACAGTTTATAATCATGGCCACCGCCCGCCCCGGCGGCGACCTGGCGCGGATCGAACAGGCTATTGACGCGGAACTGGCGCGCTTTCTGGCCAAAGGGCCGACGCCGGGTGAGTTGCAGCGCGCCAAGGCGGGAAACCTGGCCGAGTTTGTGCGGGGCATCGAGCGCATCGGCGGTTTTGGGGGGAAGTCGGACATTCTGGCGATGAACCAGACCTATCGGGGCAGTCCGGATTTTTACCAAACCCCGTTGAAACATCTCCGCGCGGCCACCAGCCACGACTTGCAAAGCGCGGCCCGGCGATGGCTCTCGGAAGATGTTTATATTCTCGAAGTCCATCCTTTTCCGACCTACGAAGTCGCCACCAACACGGTTGACCGTTCCAAACTGCCGACCCCGGCCGGCCCACCGGAGGCAAATTTCCCCACGTTCCAGCGGGCCAAACTCGCCAACGGTTTGAAAATCATCCTCGCCGAGCGGCACTCGACGCCGGTAGTCAACCTCAGCCTGTTAGTCGATGCCGGATCGGCGAGCGACCAATTTGCCATTCCCGGCGCGGCGCGCCTGGCGATGGGAATGCTCGATGAGGGCACGGCCCGGCGGACGGCGCTGCAAATCAGCGACGAATTGGCATCGTTGGGCGCCAATTTGACCACTGGCTCCAGCCTGGACTCTTCCAGCGTCAACCTCTCCGCCCTCAGCTCAACGCTCGACCCGGCGCTGGATATTTATGCCGATGTCATCTTGAATCCCTACTTTCCTGAGGCCGATTTCAAACGGCTGCAACAGCAGCTTATCGCCGGAATCAAGCGGGAACAAACCGAACCGGTCAACATGGCGCTGCGGGTTTTCCCGAAAATCCTTTATGGTG
>Ga0137380_10003305_pt1 | contig 14003 bp, 6 predicted proteins | sample SagtaG_17_FD_104809 | JGI IMG/M metagenome (GOLD analysis project Ga0137380, IMG submission 104809) | Vadose zone soil microbial communities from Sagehorn Ranch, Mendocino, California, USA - Sage2_L_100_16 metaG | ecosystem: Environmental > Terrestrial > Soil > Vadose zone | place: USA... | reverse complement strand
TTGATACATGGGACCCTTTGGACTACCGATCTGCAAATTGTATTCATCGTACCGGAGATCAACTCCATACCCTTGACTCGTCGAAATGAACAGTGCTGCACTGTGTTCTTTACCCATCAGGTAGGAGGCAAGTGCCCACTGAATCTCGGCATGATCCACCGAAGGAAACTGATTGATGATATAGTATGGTTTATGTTGCTCCTGCACGCTCTCGATAAGCTGAATCCTTTGCAGCCAGGCGCCACCAGTCAGGTAGCCATCTCCGTAGCGCGTGAACCCTTCTTCATCCTCCATGCCATCAATGTGGCTCAGCACCTGTTGCATCAATGGATCGCTTGGAGACAAGTCGTCAATGCCGAGATTGGGTATCAGAGCCAGCGGATGTCGCAGGCGATGTAGAGCCTGTTGCATTCGTGTAAGCCAGGTTATAACATCTGCACTCCATTGTGGATCGTCATACTGACCAGTGTAACGTTGCACCCACTGACCATTTTTATAGACACCACAGGCACCAAACAGGTTTTGCAGGTTCATATTATCTGCAGCGATACCATCATACCCACTTTCGCTCGCAAGCTGCGCATAGGTCTGTATCTGCCAGGATACCAAAGCAGGATTGGCAAAATCGAGCGGCATATTCGGGTCACCGAATTCATAAGCAGGAGTGATTCGATCGCATTTGTAGAGTACCCAGTCTGGCTGCACGGTTTTCCAGTAGGTCAGATCATGGTATGCCTTCTCGTCGGAGAATGTCCCCTTGTCACGGTGAAAGGGCACGTAATAGGTGAGGAAGATGGCCGGGTTAGCTGAGCGATATGCCGAGACATGATCCATTTCCGCACCCCATACAAAATCGTAGTGCTGCGCGACAGGGGCCGGATCGGATATCTTGTAGTCAAAAGACAGAAGGAGGTGGATATTGTCCCAGCTATCAATAAAGTGGCGTATGCCCCCTCCAGTGCTAGAATGAGTGGGCTGTGCGGGTACAGTTATTATTGTCGGCTTGCTGTTAGTGCCCAAAAAATCGCAACCGCTCAGGATCAGGAGAAACGCGAGTCCTGCGAGCCAGTAAGGTAGGAGTCTACTCAATAGTCGAGAGAACATTACTAAGCGCTTCCATACTATTGCGAATAACAATTTAAGGCGAACACGAAAGCTCAAGTGCCTCATAGTATAACATATGTATATGAAATAAAAAACAGGAGGTCGCAGGTCGCGAGAATGAATAGCTGACTGGACAACGTTCAACTTTTTGGGTAAAGTAGTGGCACTTATAACTTGCAACTCACGAAAGGCCATAGAGTGATGAGAACGGTCTCAAGAAGATGTCGTTGGTCTCTCTCGTTTCTGCTCGTGTTCATACTGCTATCTATGTGTTCACCTCTGAGTGTTCGTGCTGATGGCGGGGCACCCAACCTGGCCTATGTCTCAGGAACACCCTTTGGCGTAAGTGTGATTGACGTGCTACAGGGAAAGGTAACGAAGATAATCCCCGTAGCTGGTGACCCCCATACCATCTTGCTTAGCCTCGACGGGCGTTTTCTGTACGTTACCCAACCAGGACTGGAACAGGTGACTACAATCCTCGCTGAAACAGGGCGGCCTGTTTGTACAGCTCATCTCCCTGGAGAACCTGCACTGCTGGCGCTTGACCAGTACAGCAATATCCTGTATGCAGCAGGGAGTGGAGGCGCTCGCGTCACTGCTCTTGATCCTACTACCTGTGCAGTACAGCATGTCTTCAAGACAGAACAGCAAGTTGGCAAAATTCCTATACCAGGTGGCCCCCAGTATCTCTCTCTTCCACCTGGAGAGACAGTCTACGTCACTACACGGCAAGGGACTGTTGATGCGGTAGAGATCAAGACACGAGCAGTCAATCAACTACTCAGCGGCGGAGTGTTTGGCCCAATGGATTACGATGCGAACACAAATGAGGTCTACGTCCCAGATAAGAAAAACAATCTGCTTGCTGTCCTGACTCCCGTTTTCGCTGGTACAACACTACCCAAAGAGCCGAATCGTGTCATTCACACCACTATTCCGCCCGAAGCGGTCGCCATCACAAGCGATGGACTTCTCGGCTTCGTCGCCTTACAGGGAGGTAGAGTTGCCATGCTTGACCTGCTTGCTCGGCACATTGTGCATACAATCTCAGTTGGGGGTACCCCTCGCTTTATCATTACTGGTCTCTACCCTCCATCCATTGCTTCAACTCCGCCAAAGGCATCTTTACAACAAAAAACAATGCAGAGCAGTGTAGTGAACATCGTGTTCTATGGGCTTGCAATGGTGCTATTCATTTTCCTGCTTTTCTTGTTGTTGCATTTCCGTAAGCGCCAGGGACTTTCCCCGAAAAGTAAAGAGAGGTTTTCTGGACACTCTTCTGAAAAAGGCTTTTTCATGAGTGGTGGCGAACGCCCGTTCATGGGAGACTCCCCTGAAAAGAGAGTGAGGAGAGCGCGTAGACGTACCCCCAAGAAAAGAGTATGAACTGCTCTCAATGGCCAAGACACTCAGGCAAAAAGGGGTTCCATCAACTCCACGTACTTGCGTCTTTCATCTATCCTCATCTCTTCATTCGTCGACATAGCTGCTTCCCTCAGTAACATTTTTATTTGAGGGAAGTGTACCAGCTTTAGTAACATTTTCAATATCGGAATACGACCTCTTGTAAAAATCATCTGAATGTTGTATACTCAACAGTGGTTGCTGTCTGATATCCACTCATACCTTGCCTCCTGCGGGGGCGAACGGAGGGGGAGAGAAGATCTCGGAGGCCACCCCCGATCCCCCGGCAAAGGCTTCGCTCCCTGCATCCCCGATTGATGAGGGGATGTCGGTTGCGGTGGCTTACCGAGTAAACTATTGCTTTGGCCGATGCATAAAGTCGGCTTATGGCCACTTTTGGCGAATGATGAGCTTATCGGAGACCTCTCGTTTTCAGAGCCAGTCGCTGAAGCCCTAAGAAAAAGCAGAACTATTGCTCTGCCACCCCGAATCACCAAATCTGACCAAGAGCCATAAAGTGGCGGCGTACTAACGTACTTGCTGGCTTGACAGCAAACAAATGGTTTAGCTTCTTGCCATATAACTTGGCAGAAAGGCAAAAACATGAATAGCCCACATGCTCCAGATAAAAAGAAATCGTTCCACGCCAGTTTGAAATTCTTCCCTTGGCGAGCGAAATCTACGAAAAAATATTTCTTCCCTCTCATTCTTGTTATAATATTATTTATAGGGTTATCTGTTCCGTATTTAATGGTACGAAGTAAAGTGGCTTCTGCAGGTGCTCTGGCTCCAAGTTTTACCTTTACAGCAGGGGGGGATATCGGAGGAAATAGCGCCAGTGCGGCAACACTTAATCTTATTGCACAGTCTGGCAGTCAATTCCATTTAGCTTTGGGGGATCTCAGTTACTCTGAGATTACTCCTGAATCAGCCTGGTGCTCCTATGTGCAAAGTTCTGTGGGAAGCACCTTTCCATTTGAACTTATTTCTGGCAACCATGAGGATGGAGTAGACGGTCAAGATGGATTGATCGATAATTTTGCGCAGTGTTTTCCCGATAGGTTAGGAGGCGTAGGAACGTATGGCAAAGAATACTACTTTGATTATCCTGCCTCTTCCCCGATCGCACGCTTTCTTATGATCTCTCCTGATCTGGATTTTACCAACGGGGGGTATTATTCATACGCAGCAGGAACAGCACACTACAACTGGGTGGCAAATACTATTGATAATGCACGTGCGGCAGGTATCAAGTGGGTGATTGTTGGCATGCATAAAGTCTGTATTAGCATAGGGATAATGAGTTGTGATATAGGCAATGATCTCAATAACCTTCTCGTCAGTAAAAAAGTGGATCTTATCTTGCAAGGACATGACCATGATTACCAAAGAAGTAAACAACTCGCTTTGAATAGCACCACCTGTCCTGCTATTCAAGCAGAAACCTACAATAGCAATTGTGTCGTCAATGATGGCTCAACTGGCAATTACACAAAAGATGCGGGACCTGTCACGGTTATCGTAGGCACGGTTGGAGAAGATCTCCATACCCTTAACACTGCAGATGGAGATGCCGGCTACTTTGCGAACTGGATGGGGAACAACATTAACCCAACACATGGGCTCACGCAGTTTACCCTTTCTTCCGATCAACTGACTGTTTCTGCGAATTTTATGGGCACCTCTGCTTCTAATAATTTTACTGATTCTTTTAGCATTACCAGTTCAACGCCGACGCCGACGCCTACTTCCACAGCCACGCCGACGCCCACACCTACTTCTACGCCGACGCCGACACCGACGCCAAGTCCAACACCCACAGCGACGCCCAGTCCCACGCCCACGCCGCCACCAGCAGGAGGGATCTCACTGCGAGCCGTAGCCGCCGCCAATAATGGCACCGGCAGCTCCAGCCTGACCCTCAGTGTACCCGCCGGCACCAGCAGTGGGGATGTCATGGTGGCCCACGTGGTTGTACAGACTGCCCGCATTGCGATTACCCCGCCGGCAGGCTGGAATATTGTGCTGCGACAAGATACGAGTTCCGCGATCTCGACGGCCACGTATGTGAAAGTGGCCGGAGGCTCCGAACCGGCCAGCTATAGCTGGAGTTTTGGCACGGCCGGGCAGGCCTCAGGGGGGATTGCCAGCTACATTGGGGTCGATACCACCACCCCGGTGGATGCCAGCCATGCCCAGTACAACTCCTCCACCAGTAATGTGGATAATAGCGGGGTGACTACCACCACCGCCAACGATATGCTCGTCTACGCAGTGGGGATCGTTGTCTCCTCAGTGACCGTCAATGTGCCCTCCGGCTTTACGGAAGAGTGGCGCACCGCCAGTAGTTCAGCGACCACCTCCGAGATGTCACAGAAGCTCTTTGCTTCCAGCGGGGCGACCGGCACCATCCATGGCACCCTGAGCAGCGCCAATTCCAATATCACCTATCTGATTGCCCTCAGACCCGCGGGTGCGAGCTTGCCGCCGCCGCCCTCAAGTGGGATTTGGCTGCGAGGGGCAACCGCAGCTAATAATGGCGCAGGCGGCTCCAGCCTGACCCTCAGTGTACCCGCCGGCACCAGCAGTGGGGATGCCATGCTGGCCCAACTTATTGTGCAGACAGCCGGCAATGTGATTACCCCGCCGGCAGGCTGGACGCTGGTGCTGCGACAAGATAGTAGTACCTCGATCTCGACGGCCACCTATGTGAAAGTGGCCGGAGGTTCCGAACCGGCCAGCTATAGCTGGAGTTTTGGCACGGCCGGGCAAGCCTCGGGGGGAATTGGCAGCTACGTTGGGGTGAATACCACCACCCCGGTGGATGCCAGCCATGGCCAGTACAACTCCTCCACCAGTAATGTGGATAATAGCGGGGTGACCACTACCACCGCCAACGATATGCTCGTCTACGCGGTGGGGGTCGTTGTGCCCACCACCGTCAATGTGCCCTCCGGCTTTACGGAAGAGTGGTGGAGCGCCAGTAGTTCAGCGACGTGCTCTGAGATGTCACAGGAGCCCTTTGCTTCCAGCGGGGCGACCGGCACCATCCATGGCACGCATAATGGTGGCGCCTATTCCAATATCACCCAGCTGATTGCCCTCAGACCTGCGTGATAGATGCGCCAACGCCTGCGGCTAGGCCTATCGCAAACAGTAGCTTATCAAAACAGGGTCATTGAATCCTTGGGGGCAATAGTCACGTTCAGGCAGAGGCTCTGCCTGAACGTGACTATTGCCCTGACAAATTGATACGGATTTGCATTCCGACTTACAACGTCGCATTGGCCTCTGTGAGCTTGTCTCTCAACAATAGATTATACGTTTGACCGCAAATCCGTATGAAAAGGCCGGGGATGCAGCTGGCGGAGCCACCTGCTCAGGCTTGGGGAACACTGCCTGGGGGCAGGCAAGAGAGCCTGGGAGGCTCTCACACATCCCCAAATTCACACTTTTTCAGGGCGGCTGGGCGGGGAACCGTCGTACTCAAACAGAAAGGAGCCTTTCTTAATGGCTCATCAACAATCATTTTCACAGGATGCCAGGCTCCCTGGCCTGCCAATTGGCGAGCAGAGGATGTCTCGCCGCACCATTTTACGGAATCTAGCAGGATTCACTCTCGCAGGGGGGAGTATCATGTCGTTCGCCACTTCGTGTAACTCTCCTACCAACCCTTCCCTCGCATCCCGGGCTCTCGCAACCCCGACCCCCACTCCTTCCACTCTTAAAACGCTTCTCTATACCTACCGCGACCATTTCCAGCCTGTGCGTTCAGTAGCCTGGTCGCCTGACGGAACGCGCCTCGCCTCGGGAGGCTATAGTGGCATGGTGCATGTATGGGATGCCGCAAATGGACGGCATGTCTACATCTATCGCGGGCATCATGGTCGTGTAAATTCCCTAGCCTGGTCACCAGATGGCAAGCGGATCGCCTCGGGGAGCTCCGATAACACGGCGCAAGTATGGGATGCCGCCAATGGAGGCCATGTCTACACCTATCACGGGCATTCTGATCATGTGGTAACGGTAGCCTGGTCGCCTGACGGGACGCGCCTCGCCTCGGGAAGCAATGATGGTACAGCACAGGTATGGGATGCAGCCAATGGAGGCCATGTCTACACCTACCACGGGCACCATGGTCGTGTAAATGCGGTGGCCTGGTCACCGGATGGCAAGCGTATCGTCTCGGGGAGTGCCGATGGCACAGCACAGGTATGGGATGCCGCCAATGGAGGCCATGTCTACACCTATCGCGGGCATTCTGACCATGTGGGTGCAGTAGCCTGGTCACCGGATGGCAGGCGTATCGTCTCGGGGAGTGATGATCGTACGGTGCAGGTGTGGGATGCCGCCAATGGAGGCCATGTCTCTATCTATCGCGGGCATTCTGATGCTGTTTTGGGAGTGGCCTGGTCACCGGATGGCGGGCGTATCGTTTCTGCAGGCGGGAACATCGATAATGGAAGAGGCGATACAAGCGCGCAAGTATGGGATGCAGCCAATGGAGGTCATGCCTCTATCTATCGCGGGCATTCCAACCTCATTTGGGCAGTGGCCTGGTCGCCCGATGGCATCCGCATCGCCTCGGGGAGCCTGGATAAGACAGTGCAGGTGTGGCGAGCCCGCTGATGGTGAACACTGGCATATCGATTTCAGAGCCATTGTCCACTTCCTCATCTACACTACGAGGTCTTGCAACTTTTCTCCGTTGGATAATCCACTCACGGGAACCTCTTCCTCAAGCGAGATAGTCCCTTCAGGATAGCCCCTCCTACCCAAGAACGGGTAAGGTTTGCTATCGCAATCAAGGCTGGAAGAGGATCCCTCCAATCAAAATAATCATATCCCATTGGGATGAAGAAAGAAAGGAAGAAATCGAGAATTGCCCGGGCGGGCGGGGTTACTCCCGGTCTACCCCGTTGCCGCACCGATGCTACTGTTGTCATGAAATCACCCTTCAGATAACGCATCTGACCCCCTATCCGATAGCTCTTCACCACGTCTATGGGCTCCCCACTTGCCCATTGATAGAGCAGGTAGGGGAAATCGATCCCTGCACGCACAGCAACCTCAATTCCCATATTGAGACGTGGATTGATCTCCATCAGGTAGGGTTTTCCGACATTGTCGCGCCGGAACTCTACTTGGGAGTAGCCTTCCAACTCGATTTCACGCACTAACCGTTCTGCTTGCTCACCGGTGTCTGGTGGAAAGGCCATACTTTGACGCAACACATATATCCCACCCAGAGGCGGATTGGTACGCTTCCCCCAAAAAGCGTAACGTGCATAAATTTCGCCATCCGCATAGAAGAGACTCAGCGACTCACGTCTGCCAGAGAGGAACTGCTGGAAGAGTACTGTTCCCCCAAAGGATGTCAATTCCTCCACCGCACGTCGGGCCTCCTCGCGAGTCGTCACTAACTGGGATATAACCCTGGTTTGCTTCCCCCACAACCACGATTCTACTGGCTTGACCACCGCTGGCAGCCCAATCTCATGGACTGCCGCCTCCACTTCACTCACTGCTCTGATGCTGACAGCCTGAGGAACCCCTAAACCCAGTCGCTTGGCAATTTCCAGAGTATGCTCTTTATTGATGGCTATGCCCAGAGCCGGTTCTTTGGCCAGCGCGATATGTACCCGTTGCTCAAGTTGCTCACGATGTTGGCGTAGTAATGCTATCGTGCCATCGGAGGAGGCGATCAGCACCCGTGCACCAGTAGAGTCCAGTACTTGCTCTAGAGATGCTACATATTCCTTCGTCCCTTCATCCGCCGGGCAAATAGCCTTTTGTTGACACCAGCGTGACGAGAAAGCAGGTACCCCGTCAAAGCTCTCCAGTGCCACAACCCGCAGTCCTCGACTGCCAAGCGAACGCACTGTAACCAGTGATTGCCGCAATCTGGCATCAAGCACCATTGCATCGTACACTACCTTGCCCGTTGTAAGTCGTGAGTCACGAGTCATAACCTGGTTACTTTCCATATACATAGCTCCTTTTCTCTGGTAAACACCACTTGCTCCTTAGGACTATGGCTACTATGCCCATGCATAAGCCAGTCTTTCATAGAGCATGACTGTCGCTGGAAGAAATAGGCAAAACCTTCTAATTGCCGCTTAAACCAACTAGAGGCGAATCCCGCTTTTGGCTTAGCTCCATAGGCGGACGATGCTCTGGGAAGGAGAAGGCGCTGAATCATAGTTCGTCTTAGGTGAAGAGCGCTGTGAGACGCGAACACCTATGGATGCTCTCATGGGAATACTTACCTATCCAGGTGGATAAGAAAGCACTCAGATTTCCCTTTTTCTATCATATCTGTAGTATAACTGTCAAGTAGTAAGCTCTTGGTCAATCTTCATTTCACCTACTTGCTTCAGATGGGCTCATCTCGCGACAATCTTTGACATCGAGCAGCGCCGTGAATCTCCAGCATGCTTCGTGAAAAAACCTTTACCTCAGCTTAGTACCTTCTGACTAGAAAATTGCCATGCATGCGAAAACCCTGAGAGCAACTATGCTAACCTGAGAGTAGTGTCATTGTATACAAGAATGTACCAGAAATTTTCAGGTGAGTTCACGACGCCTTCTCGCGAAAGAGTACTTTTTTGGCGCTCAGGATTTTCTTGAATAGAGGACAGAGGCTACCACTTGGAGAACCTATAGAGGAGGATGCACATGGATAGGCCATACCTAAGAGAGCAAACAAGGAAAGAAAAAATCAATAATCTTTCTTCTTTACCATCAAGAAGACTCGTTTCTTTCCTCTTCTTACTTCTCATCCTCCTTGCCCTTGCTGTTGCTACTTTTCTTGTTGGGCAAGCACCAAAACTCAGGCTATATGCAGCAAATGATTCAGGACGGGTGGAGGCAGAAAGCGCAAGTCTTTCAGGACCAGTAACCACGGGGTATGATGCCAATGCGTCAGGCCCTAGTACCACTGCGAATTACATTCAGTTTGGAACAGCAACAGGTCCGACACCAGCGCCTACCTCAAGCCCAACAGCGACAAGCCCAGCAGCCAACTGCAGCACGACTAATCTCGTCTGGGTTTCTCCTACCGGCTCAGACAGCAATCCAGGCACCCAGGCAGCACCCTGGAAAACGTTTTACCATACGGCTCAAAGTATTAAACAGGGTCAAACTGCCATCTTTATGGATGGGACATATAACGAGACACAGGAGGTGAGGGTATTTGTCCAAGGGACAGCCATGAGCCCGGTTTGCTTTGAGTCTCAACACCCTTGGGGCGCAACCCTTTCCTACTCTCTACCAACAGGAGCAGAGACCTCGATCATGCTCTATGCGCCTTATCAGTATTTTCTAAACTTTCAAGTCTACATTGCAAGTGCTGACCCGGCAATCTATGTGTATGGCATACAAACGTGGTATCCGTGTAAGTACTGTATCATCCAGGGAAATAAAATTACGTTCAGCTCCTCAATTGCCGCCCCGTTTGGCATTAAGCCCAATGGTGACTTTACGATTATTGATCACAACTCTATTGAAAACACCGTTGATTCGGTAGATTCGCAAGGAATAGTGATTAGCAATAACGATATTCATCTTGTTCATCCGCAATCAGGAATAGGAAGAGTGTGGGGAGTCCTTCAAAAGGGAGGCACGCGAAACAGCCAGGTCTACAATAACTATATTCACACCAATCTGACCGGCATTGCAACCGGCGGCATTGATCTTGGCGGAGCGAGCTGTTCGACATGCATGTATCAATCATCGGGGTATGAAAACTATAACTCGGTCGCATGGAATAATATTGTTGCCCCTGATAACTCCTCTATCACCTCACTGGATAGAGGACTCACGCTTGAAGCATGTTCAAACTGCACATTCAACAATAATGTCGTAGTTGGATCAAGTATTGGATTACGGACATACGCTGAAGTGCAACCAACATATAACCCAACCTTTATTAATAATATTGTGGTTAATGCAACTGATGGGTTCTCTGCTCCCTCCGGCAGCTATACCGGCACCCTCACCATTGACTCCAATCTGTTCTACAATGTCACCAACCTATACCCACAAGCACATGGCATTACCGGCCAAGATCCGCTCTTTTACAATCTCTACAGCGACTGGCACCTGCAAAGCAGCTCTCCTGCCATTGGTGCGGCAGAGACTGCTGGCCCGTTTGCCACCTACTCTGATTCGCCTTCTGGAACCACCTGCTCAGGCGACCCGGAGGCGTATCCATGCACCCCTCCTACACCTGCTATCTCTATCGTTTCGGATAATCCCTGCTCCCTGGTGAGCGGCACGTGGACGTGTAGTGGCTCAGGCTATCAACAAATACCACCCTGGGATATGGGAGCATATAATCATCGGGACGGGGCAGCAACGATTACGCCTTCTCCAACCGCTACATGTACCACTACGCTTCCTTCAGGTACCGGTATGGCCACAACAAGTATAACGATTCCATCAACAGGAAGCTATATGCTGTGGACTCGGATGATGGCACCATCTTCTTCGGCTCATTCTTACTATTTGCAGGTTGATAGTGGGTGCCCCTATCTTGTTTCAGATACCATAGGAACAAATTCCTGGGATTGGGTGAACAGTGCGCCAATTAGCCTTGCGCTAGCGACTGGATCGCATACGATTACTATGGTTGGCAATCAAACAGGAGTGAAAGTCGATGAACTGCTCTTTTCCCAATCCTGCACTCCCACAGGGACAGGCGATAGCTGTTTTTCCACAATGACGCCAACGCCTGCCCAAAGTCCCACACCGACCCCTCCGCCGCAGGCCACCTATCCCTCCGGCATCACAAACGTCTTTGTGATTGTCATGGAGAATCAAGATTGGAGTCAGATTAAGGGCAATACTACCTCTGCTCCATACATTAATTCCCTGCTGACTCGATCTGATGCATCATATGCCTCAAACTATCATAACGTCATGCCCAGTGAAACCAGTACCGGCTATCTGCATCCATCAGAACCCAACTATATCTGGCTGGAAGCAGGAACAAATAGTTTTGCCGATCATACCTTTACGAACGATAACGATGCAACAAGTGGGAACTATACCACCTCAACGAATCATCTCACAACCCTGCTGCAGAACAAAGGAATATCGTGGAAAGCCTACGAAGAGAGTATGCCCTCTGGCTGTCCCATTACCTCTTCTGGCAACTATGCGGCCAAACACAATCCCTTTGTCTTCTTTACCGATGTGTCTGGCAATCCTCCTTCATCCACAAGTACCAACTGTTCCTCGCATGTTGTTCCATTTACCCAGCTGGCAACTGATGTGCAAAACAATTCTCTTCCTTCCTACTCCTTTATCACGCCAAACCTCTGTGATGATATGCACGACAACTCCTGCGCTGGATCTAACGATCCTATTCACCAAGGAGATACATGGCTTTCAAACAATTTGCCGACCATTCTGAATGCTCAAGCCTACAAAAATGGTGGGGCGGTCTTCATTACCTGGGATGAGGATGCAGGGTCAACCACCAACAATCCAATCGGGATGATGGTCTTGTCTCCTCTGGCCAAAGGCAACGGGTATACCAACACCACCCTCTACTCCCACTCTTCCTTTGTCAGAACCGTGGAGACGATCTTTGGTCTTTCCCCGCTTCTTGCTAATGCCTCTTCTGCTCCTGATCTTGCTGATCTCTTTGTTACATCTGATGGTTTACCAGCAACTCCCACGCCTTCACCAAGTCCGACGTCGACGAATACGCCTCCTCCTGCTTTGTGGGCGCAGGATACCTTTCAAAGATCAGACCAGAGCTATTGGGGAACTGCATCAAATGGAATGACTTGGGAAGGCGATGCGAATAGTTCAAGCAGTTTTTCCATCAGCAATGACATGGGTTTGATAGAACCCTCTTCTGCTGCCAATTTAAATGCCGTGTTAGGATTATCTGTTGCCAATGCTGAGGTGTTCATGAGCGGATCAATGACAGCTTTAGCAGGAGGAGCGAATAGCTTAGGAGTCATGCTGCGATGGAGCAATCCGTCGAATTATTATCGTGCGGTTATTACCGGAAGTAAACTGGTCATTCAAAGAGTGGTGAACGGATCAGTAACCGGCCTTAAAAGTACATCCTTTCCTGCCTCTCCCCATACATCCTACATCATTCGTTTTCAGGCAAATGGCACCACCCTATCAGCAAAAGCATGGCAAACAGACACAGTAGAACCTGCCGATTGGATGGTAACTGCAACAGATAGTACCTTCTCTTCTGGTCAATGTGGCATCAGGACGCGTCAACAGAGTGGGACTATCGCGACCATTACGTCATTTCAGGCAACACAGTTATAGGAGTCAGTAGCTATTCAGCAAGGGGAACCCTGATTTCTCTTTGACATCCTATCCCGTTGTCGGATTATACTCCCTATGTTAGATCTTGTATTGTAGCTAAGTTCGGTGTAGGATTGTCTTGATACTTAGTACCCCTCAGTAGATCAGGGCTCTAATTAGGATGGAAAATATGAAAGTTATTGGACATCGTGGTGCTGCCGGTTTGGCACCAGAAAATACATTTGCCGGCTTTGACCTTGCTTTAGAAATTGGAGTTGATGGGATAGAAACAGATGTCCGAAAGACAAAAGATGGAAAGTTAGTGCTTTTCTATAGCGACCGTTTAGACAGAACCACCAATGGGAGAGGAGTTTTACAAGAGACAGCATGGCAAGAGTTGCAACAGCTTGATGCAGGTTCGTGGTTTGATGAGAAATATGCGGGTCAACGTATCCCCCTCCTCCTAGAAGCCCTCAACAGGTATGGAACACGAACCTCTCTCGACCTTGAAATAAAACAAATGGGCATCGAACTTGAAGTTTTAGAGATGGTTGAGCAATTACATCTTTTAGATCGTGTGGCCTTCACTTCTCGTGACTTTCCAATAATTTGCAATATCAAAAAGAAAAATCCTCTGGCTCAAGTTGGCTATCTGACAGCAGATTTCTCAGAGGAAAATTTAGAAAGAGTGATCAAGGCAAACATGCACTACTTTTGTCCACGGGCAGAAAAAATTACCAAACATTTAGTTACTCAATGGCGCTCTTTAGGATTAGTCATTCGGGCTTGTGGGGTAAACAACACCGAAATTATGAGAAATGCCATACAGGCTGGCGTTGACGGAATGACCTTCGACTTTCCTGATGTCCTCCTCAAAGAGTTAGGAAGAGTGTGACCTGAAGAGTTACAATCATTCAAAAAACTCTGTCATCAAGGCTGCATCATTGAAGTCACAGGTATTGGCCAGGCAACCTAGCCCCCACAGTTTCTCAATGGTTCCAAGTAACGAATAGTGGTTGTACGAGGTATTACTCACCAGTATGTGATGTGGTCCTTGCGAGGTAACGATAATGGCTGGTGTGTTTGCACCGCCAAGAATAACACCACCAACCCCTGTTGGGCTCTTACAACAACCACGGTCACCGGAAAAGTCATCTTCATCCCACACGATGACAATGGCAGAGCCTTCTTTCCAGGCAGGTGAATTCATA
>Ga0137380_10003295_pt1 | contig 14017 bp, 13 predicted proteins | sample SagtaG_17_FD_104809 | JGI IMG/M metagenome (GOLD analysis project Ga0137380, IMG submission 104809) | Vadose zone soil microbial communities from Sagehorn Ranch, Mendocino, California, USA - Sage2_L_100_16 metaG | ecosystem: Environmental > Terrestrial > Soil > Vadose zone | place: USA... | reverse complement strand
TCCACCACGCCCTTGTACGCCGTCCCGGGGTGGATGCGCGAGCCGAAGGTGAGCGGCCCCGCGCACGTCGCCTTGGTGCGCCGGGTCGTGCGGGATTTCAGATATTCGAAGTCCTTTACGAGGCCGAAGCCGGCGGGGGGCGTCTCGATCCGCCCGACGGCCTCGTAACGCTGCTGCTGATCGTAGCCCCAGGGGCCCGCCTTGCGCCTGATCGGCAGCGGCGCGATGTTGCGGATGATCCGGTAGTACGTGTCCACGTAGCCATCGGTTCGCCGCATCTCGCCGTCGGTGATCACGTCGATCCCGGCGGACTCCATGTCGCGGATCGCCGTGTCCACGGCGTCGTCGAACATCTCCGCGAGATCGCCCTCGCCGAATTCGCCGGCCTCGTGCGCCTTCACGGCGGTGAACCACCAGCCCGGCTTACCGTGGGACCCCACGACGCTCGTGGCCAGAAGCGGTCCTGTGCTCATGACGCGGCTCCTCCGATGATGCGCAGGACGACGGGATCTCGGTGCGCGTCCTGCGGCTGTCCGGCGAAGACGATCTCGCCGCGCTCGAGAACGTAGAGGCGGCTCGTGTGCGCCGGCACGTGATGGATGTTGGACTCGGCGAGGAGGATCGAGCGACCGAGGCTGCGGATCGCGGCGATGGACTCGGAGATCGGCGGGATGATCGCGGGCGACAGCCCCTCGAAGGGCTCGTCGAGCAGGAGCAGCTCGGGGTCGAGCGCCAGCGCGCGCGCGATCGAGAGCATCTTGCGCTCTCCACCCGACAGCTGCATGCCCCCGCGCGCGGCGTAGTCGCGGAGCCGCGGGAAGACCTCGTACGCGAGCGCCACGCGCTCCTGCGCGGGCCGGGTGGTCGGGCGGGTCCAGGTCGGCAGCTCGATGTTCTCGGCCACGGTGAGGTCGCCGAACACCGCGCCGTCCTCGGGCGCCCAGCCGACGCCGCGCGCGGCGATCGCGTGCGTCGCGAGCCCCACGATCGACTCGCCGTGGAGCGTGACGCTCCCGGCCGAAGGCCGGAGAAGGCCCATGATCGTGCGGAGCGTGGTCGTCTTGCCCGCGCCGTTCCGGCCGACGAGGCAGACCATCTCGCCCGCGCCGACGTCGAGGCTCACGGCTCTCAAGATCTGGCTCGCCTGGATGGACACGTCCACGTCGCGGAGGGCCAGCATCAGCGCGCGCGCCGACCGACGACGGTCGCGACGACCTCGTCGTCCGCGCGGATCTCCGCTGGCGTCGCGTCGGCGAGGACCCGCCCCTGGTGCAGCACCACGATGCGGTCGGAGTAGCCGAAGACGATGTCCATGTCGTGCTCGACCTGGATGATCGCGCGGATCCCGACGCGCGCGGCGGCCTGGACCAGTACCTCCATGATCGCGGTCTTGTCGCGGGTGCTGACCCCGCTCGTCGGCTCGTCCAGGATGATCACCTCCGGCCGGAGCGCGAACGCGCTGGCGACGTCGAGGAGCTTCTTGTCGCCCTGCGGCAGCGCGCGCGCGGGCCGCGCGAGCCTGTCGTCGAGGGCGAAGAGCGCGGCGACGTCGGCGACCTGCGCGCGCACCTCCGAGTCGCCGGCGAGCGACGCCCAGAGGCGTCGGCCGCGGCCGAGGCGCGAGACCACGGCGACGGCGAGCGTCTCGGCGACCGTGAGACCCGGGAAGACGTTGACGAGCTGGAAGGAGCGGGCCATGCCGAGCCGTGCGAGGCGCACCGGGCCGACGCCGGCGACGTCCACCCCCTTGAACCGCACGGTCCCGCGCGTCGGCGGCACGAAGCCGCTGAGCACGTTGACGAGCGTGGTCTTGCCCGCGCCGTTCGGGCCGATGATCGAGACGAACTCGCCGTCGCGGATCGTGAGGCTCACGCCGTCGAGCGCCGTGAAATCGCCGTAGCGCTTGCGGACGTCCATCGCCTCGAGCAATGGCGCCTCGAGCAGCGTCACGCGCCGCTCCGGGCGCGGGGGTCGAGGAGCGCCATCAGCCCGCGCGGGAAGAAGATCACGATGGCCGCCAGGAGCGTCCCGAAGACGAGCCGCCAGTATTGCGTGATCGACATGACCGAATCTTGCAGGAAGATGAAGACGAAGGCGCCGAGCAGCGGTCCGAGGAGCCGGTCGAACCCACCCAGAAGCAGCATGAAGACGAGGTTTCCGGAGTGCGTCCAGTAGGCGAGCAGCGGGTCGGCGAGGCCGGTGGGCACCGCGAGGAGGACGCCGCCGACGGCGCCGAAGACCGCGGCGATGACGAAGGCGCCGAGTCGGTAGCGCCGCACCGAGACGCCGAGGTACTCCGCCTTGTCGGGGTTCTCGCGGATCGCGGCCAGGCACAGGCCGAAGGGCGAGCGCACGATGCGCCACATCGCGAGCGTGGCCAACGCCAGGACGCCGAGGGCGTAGTAGTAGAAGGGCCCGGTGAGGTACTCGACCTTGCCGAGATCGGGGAAGGCGCGGCCGAGGAGCGTGGGGCGCAGCACACGGATGCCCTCGTCACCGCCCGTCAGCGTGTAGAACTTGAAGAGGAACGAGTAGAAGAGCATGCCGAACGCCAGCGTCAGCACGCCGAAGTAGATCTTCACGTAGCGCACGCAGAGCAGGCCGACCGGAAGGGCGATCGCGGCCGCCACGGCCGCCGCCACCATCAAGATCGTCTCGAAGCGGAGGACGCCCGCGTGGGTCGTGAGCACGGCGGCCGTGTAGGCGCCGAGGGCCAGGAAGAGCGCGTGGCCGAAGGAGAGCAGGCCCGCCCCGCCGAAGAGGAGGTTCAGCCCGAGGAGCGCGACGCCGTAGCCGAACGCCGGCAGCATGAGCGTCGCGTGGTAGGGGCGGACGGCGAACGGCGCGACGAGGGCGGCGACGCAGGCGAGGACGAGCACGAGCCGGGCGATCACGCCGTCGTCTTCGCGAACAGACCCGCGGGGCGGATGACGAGGACGGCGATGACGATGACGTAGATCGCGAGCATCTCGAGCTCCGGCCAGGTCGCGATCGCGACGCCCTTGAGCACGCCCACGATGAGCGCGCCGACGAAGGCGCCGCGCATCGAGCCCAGGCCGCCGATGACGACCACGGCGAAGGCCTCGACGATCAGCTCGATCCCCATCTCGTTGATCGCCGCCGTCGCCGGGATGACGAGCGCGCCGCCGATGGTCCCGAGCGCCACGCCGAGCGTGAAGACACGCGTGTACACCCGCGACATGTCCACGCCGAGCGCCGCGCTCATCTCGCGATTTTCGGCGGCCGCCCGGACGATGCGGCCGAAACGGGTACGCGCGAGGAGCCAGCCCATGCCGACGGCGATGAGCCCGCCGGCGCCGATGACGACGAGGTTGTAGACGGGCACGGTGGTTCCGCCGATCCGGAGCTGGCCGTAGACGAGGTAGACGTTGCCGAGCTGGTGCGGCGCCGTTCCCCAGATGAAGCGGATCACGTCCTCAAAGACGAGGACGAGCGCGAACGTGAGCAGGAGCTGGAACGACTCGTCACGGTCGTAGATCGTGCGGAGCACCCGCTCGATCGGCGGTCCGATCGCCGCGAGGAGCGCGCCCGTTCCGACGAGGACCGCGAGGAACAGCGGGGGCGGCATCCCCGCCGCGAGCGCCCAGTTCACCGCGCTGACGCCGGCGTACGCGCCCAGCGCGTAGAAAGAGCCGCACGCGAGGTTGAGGATACGCTGGACGCCGAAGACGAGCTGCAGTCCGGCGGCGACGAGAAAGAGGACGGCGGCGTGGAAGACGCCCCCGAGCAGGACGGCAAGGCCGTGCTCGATCAGGGCCGCGTCAGACCTTCCAGCTGTTGATCCAGTCGTAGAGCCCGGCGCCCGACGGCTTCTGGATCCGCTTCGTGGGCATCGACTCGACGGGGGCGATCGTCACGAAGTCGTGCGGGTTCTTGTAGGTCGTGAGGCCCTGGAAGAAAGTCGCCTCCATGATGTGGTCTTCGCGGTAGCGCCGCCGGCCGGAGAGCGACTCCGCCTCGACGCCTTCGAGCGCCTGGATGATCTGATCGGTGGACGGCCACTTGCCGCCGATCGCCTTCGCGGCCCTCTCGACCGCGGCCCGATAGGCGACGATCGTGAAGTACCCGTGGTCCGACTCGTAGTTCGGCCACTCGTTGTAGAGCTCCTTGTACCAGCGCACGAACACCTTCTGCAGCGCCGTGGCTCTCGGGTTCTCGAAATACATCGTGTTGTAGCCGAGGATCTGGCCCTCGGGGGTGAACTCCTTCTTGAGCGACTCGTGCACGCCACCGCCCGTGGTGAGAACCCAGCGGGGGCCTTTCGTCAGCCCGGCGGCGTGGGCCTGCTTGAGGAGGATCGGCGTGTCGCCGGCCCAGTGGCACGAGAAGATGAGATCGGGCCTGGCCTGCTGGAGCGCGGCGACGTGCGAGGTGAAGTCGGTGGCGCCCAGCTTCGGCCACAGCTCGCTGACGACCTTCACCTCGATCCCGTATTTCTTCATGATCGCCAGGAACGCGGCCCAGTTGTCGCGCCCGTAGGAGTAGTCGGGATTGATCCCGGCGACGGTCTTGAACTTTCCCCGCCAGTGCCGCGCCGTCAGGATCGACGCCATGACCGCTTCGCACTCGTTGTCCGTCGAGCGGAACGAGTACTTCGGCTTGGGCATCGTCTCCTCGACGCCCTTCTGCGTCGTCGCGTCCCACGCGAGCCAGATCGTCTTCATCTCCTCGGCGACCGGCCCGAGGGCGAGCCCGGTGCCCGTGGAGATGGCGCCGCTGATCGCGTCCACCTGGTTCTGGAGCGCGAGCTTCCTGAAGCGCTCGACGGTGGATTTGGGATCCGATTCCTCCTCGACGTGGAGCTCGATCTTGCGGCCGAGGATGCCGCCGGCGGTGTTGATCTGGTCCGTCGCGAACTTGACGCCGCGGAGCCCGGACTCCCCGACCGGCGCCAGGATGCCCGCCTTGGCGGCGAGGACGCCCATCCTGATCGGTCCCGACTGCGCGAACGCGGGCGCGACGTCGAGCCGGAGCGTCGCCGTCGCGGCCGCTCCGCCGGCGAGGCCGAGGAAGTGTCGTCGGGAGATGGGCATGGTCGCGCCTCCTTGAGCCCCGGCGGGGCGCCTGATTGTATCCCGGTTCCCGGCCGATTCCGGATTTGGGCGCGGCCCGCGCGCGTGCGATGGGATCGGGACGATGATAAGATCGGCGAACACTCGATCACCCCCGCTCGGGGGCCACGGCGAGAGGGGTCATTCCGTGTACGTACGCTTCTGGGGCACTCGGGGCTCGATCGCCGCGCCCGGCGAGCACACCGCGCGATACGGTGGCAACACGTCGTGCGTCGAGTTGCGCGCGGCGGACGGGTCGATCATCGTGCTGGACTGTGGCACGGGCGCCCGCGAGCTCGGCATCCACCTCGTGCGCACCGAGCCGCACCCCCTGCGGCTGCACCTCCTGATCGGCCACACCCATTGGGACCACATCCAGGGCTTTCCGTTCTTCGTTCCGGCGTTTCTCCCCGGCTGCGAGCTGAACGTGTACGCGCCGCTCGGCTTCCAGCGGAGTCTCGAGGAGTCCATGTCGGGGCAGATGGAGTATTCGTACTTCCCCGTGAAGCTCCGGGATCTCCGCTCGCGTATCCACTTCACCGAGCTCGAGGAGGGGTTTTTTAGAATCGGCGAGGTGCTGGTGGAGACCCAGTACCTGAACCACACGGCGCCGACGATCGGCTACCGGCTCGCGAGCGGCGGCGCGACCGTCGCGTACATGACCGACCACGAGCCGTTCTGGGCCTCGAGCGAAGGCGTCTTCCACCATCCCGGCGACGAGCGGCATATCGCGTTCATGCGCGGCGCCGACCTCGTCATCCACGACGCGCAGTACAGCCACGAGGAGTACGGCAACCGGGTGGGGTGGGGCCACAGCACCGTCGAGTATGCGGTGGACGCCGCGCGCGTGGCCGGCGCGCGCCGGCTGGCGCTCTTCCACCACGACCCCAGCCACGACGACGCCGCGATGGATCGGCTCGTCGCGATGGCGAAGGCGAGGGCGGGCGGTGACGTCGAGGTCTTCGCGGCGCAGGAGGGTCTCGGCCTCACCGTGGAGGGTGGCGGAGCGGAGCCGCGGTCCTCCGACATCTCGGCGCTGCGACGCCGGATGGTCGCGGGCGCGCGCGTCCTCGTCGTGAGCCCGGACGAGCAGCAGGCCACGCTGATCGACGAGACGCTCGCCGAGGACGGTATGGTCTCGCTCGGCGTGCCCGACATGCGCGCCGCCCTCACGCGCGGCTCCGAGCACATGCCCGATCTCCTGATCATCGACGCGCACGCGCCGCCGAGCCAGGCGATGGATCAGGTCAAGGCGTTCCGCTCGCGCATGGGTCGGCCGAACTTCCCGGTCATTCTCCTGGCGGACAAGCCCGACGCCGCCGCCCTCCGCAGCTCCGAGACCTGGGCGACCGACCTCATCACGCGGCCCTACAGTCCGCCCATGCTGCGCGCGCGGGTGCGGGCGTGGCTGGCGCGGACCCTGATCGCCGGCAACACGCTCGCCGACGCGCTCGAGGCCAGGCGGGAATCGTTCGACGGCACGCCCGAGGCGACGGCGGACCAGCAGACGATGCTCACGACCATGCTGACCGAGCTGCCGCTCTTCCGGGACCTCTCGCCGGATCTGGTCCAGGTGCTCGTCTCGCACGCCTCCGAGCGCGTCTTTCCCGCGGGCCACGTCATCATCAAGCAGGGCGACGCGCCCGAGCACCTCTACGTGATGCTCTCGGGCCGGGTGCGTGTCGTCGAGGCGACGGTGGACGGACAGGCCGAGATGCTGCTGGGCGAGGTCGGGCGCGCCGAGATCTTCGGCGAGCTCGGCATCCTGCGCGACCAGCCCCGCTCGGCGACCGTCGTCGCGATCGACCGCACGCACTGCGTGGCGGTGCGGCAGCGCGACTTCGTGAAGGTGCTCGATCAGTCCACGAGCCTCGCCAACGGCCTCCTGCGCGTGCTCGCCGCCCGCCTGTACGACGCCGCCCGGCGCCTCGCCCGGTACGCGCCCGACCCGCTCACCGGCGTCGCGAGCCGCCGCGCCTTCCACGACCAGTACCGGCGGCTGGCCGCCGCCGCGCGGCGCCGCAACGGCGGTCTCCTGCTGCTGGCGCTCGACGTGCTCAATCTGAAGTCGATCAACGACGGCTTCGGCTACGGCCTCGGGGACGAGGTGCTTCGCACGGTCGCCGACGCGCTGACCGAGGCGACCCGCACCACCGACGTGGTGGCACGATACGGCGGCGACGAGTTCGCCGTCCTTTTGCTCGACGCCGTGCCGAAGGACGTGGACCTTGTGATCGCGCGCGTCCGCCACAAGCTCGGCGCGCTCGCGCTCGCGCGGCACCTGCCGGTGATGGTCGAGTACAGCACGGGTGTGGCGTGGAGCCAGTCGCCGCCGGAGACGGCGGACGAGTTCCTGCAGGAAGCCGACCACGACATGCACGAGCGCAAGTCCGCCCGCGCCCGCCGCGACGCCGTCTAGTCCAGGACACTCGACTTCAGTGCCTGCCGATCGCGCCTTGCGGACCTCTGGGGGAGTGCTATGCTCACAGCACTATGGGTTGGACAGGTTGCCGCGTGCATGCTCGACTTGAGCCCGGGCGACCGGACCTGCCCTGGAAGACGCGGCTCGCCGCGTTTCCGCCCCGGGACTACGACGCCGACATAGACTGCAGGCGTGAGTCGGTCTGAGCTGCTACTGTGGCTATTCGGGGCGGTCGGCCTCACCGGTGCGACTATAGCGGTTGTCATCAAAGTGTTTCTGGAGGCCGGAATCAAAGCATCGATTTCTCACGCCTTTGACCGACATCTCGAGAAGTACAAGTCGCGTCTCAAGTTGTCAGAGGCGCTGTTCCAGCGACAGTTCGAAGCCCTGAGCGATCTATATACGCTCGCGTTGAGTATCGAGCCAACGCGAACGGACCCTGCGATGGATTGGGGCGAGGCATGCGATCACATCGCCGGGGAATTCTCGACGCTTGAAAAGAGGGTTGAAGACTACCTAGCCACCCACAGCGCCGTTCTTCCGAGGGAGGTCAAGGAAAAGCTGCGAAACGCGGAGCTCTTGTGCAGCGACGGTAAGTTTGAGATCACGGAGACCGACAAAGTGTCCGTAGAAGGCAACAGAATGGCCAACGACTTCTTCGATGCTGTTCATGCGGCCATCGAAGCGCTCCAAGCGCATGTCGACTCCCAGAGAGAAACGTAGTACACCGGGACGCCGTCGGCGGCCTCCTCGCCAACCTGCTCCGAACCTCGCTTTCCAGATCGTCCACCTTCCATGTCTGCGGTGCGGCAGACCAGCTGTCCCGGTCATCCCAGTGCGATTCGTCATCGGTCCCAGCGCCTCTATCTTTTCCTGTCGTCTATGCCAGGGAACGCACTATCTGTCGGTCTCTAGCGCGAGTTCCACCTTCGTCGTTTGCTACCAGCGGTACACACTTCGCTATCCGCCGGAGTACTACGAAGTGGAAGCCCCTCCCATCGTGAGGGTTCGTGCCGGTCGCCACTCTGGGGACGAGCCGGACAATGACGCTTTTTCGGGCCCAATCGTAATCCCACTCCGCAAAAGGCACTTTTTACGCTCGGAGGTCCAAACGCTGTGGCGGGCAAGCAACGGTCGCTGCCATATTTGCGATCGCGAGTGGACGGTGGAGCAGCGCGGAGCGCGCGGATGGCACATCGACCACCTGATCCCTCATATCGGCGGTGGCCTCGACGTTGAGAGGCTTCCCAATTTCAGGGTCGCGTGTGCCAGATGCAACCTCAAGAAGGGGACGGGCTATGCGGAAGCGAGGATTCGTCTTGGTCTCCGCGCGTTGGTTGAACTTCTAGCTCGATATCGCGACTACAGTCAGCGTTCGCCGCGGTCGAAGGTGCACGGGTTAACCTCGGCATGCAGCCGCTGGCCTTCGGCTGCGGTGATACTGCGCGTTTGGCGGCTTATGACGACACTTGATGCGCGGCATCGCTTTCTGCAGGTGCGACGAAGACGCGACGAGCTACGGGGCAGTCGCACGCGAATATTCAATCGTTGCTGCGCCAGCTAGGGAAGGATTGCCCTGAGGCCAAGGAGACAACTTGCCGTCACTCACTGAGTTCTCGCCGCTCGAGTATCTGAGTCTTCCCGGGATCGGGAAGGTTGATTGCTCAGGACTCATCCTCCTCGTCGGCCCGAATTCTTCGGGCAAAAGCCAGCTGTTACGGGACATTCATCAGCGTGTGTCCGGGGAACCGCGCAACCTTGTCGTGGCGTCTGAGATCCGGGAGACACGATTGCCGTATGAACCCCTCATGGCAGCGCTCGCGGAAGCTGGGTTCATATATCGATTCGAGGACGACGGAGGTGCTCCTCACGTGCGCCCGATGACAACCTATGTAGGCACTGGCCAGCACGCCAACCAGGTTCAAGTCAACCAGCTTCAGTCTTGGCACCAGACGCACAATACCGCCGGCGACGGAACGCGGCGACGAAGGGATGAGTATTTGGGGTACTTTGGCCGGTTCCTCGTTACAGCTCTGTTCCTCGAACACAGGCTCACCTCTCTCAATCAGGCCGCGATGATCGACTTCGTGAACGGGCCGCCCCAGCACGACTTGCACGCTCTCTACTTGAACGACTCCGCGAGGGATCAGCTGTTCGCCGAGGTACGATCATCATTCGCGAAAGCAGTGTGGCCGGACATATCGCGCGGTACCGGGGTTTGCTTGCGGGTGAGCGATCAGGGCGATATACCCACACCGACCGATCGCCTTTCACCGATGAAAATGAACGGCTATCGAACCATCGAAACTGAGGGTGATGGCCTAAAGTCCTACGTTGCCACCTGCGTAGCTCTCTTGCTCGGTCGCAGACCACTATGTCTCGTCGATGAACCTGAGATGTGTCTTCACCCTCCGCAGGCCTACAACCTCGGCCGATTCATAGGCGAATTTGGCTCCTCGAAAGAAGCGGCGACGCTTGTCGCAACACATAGCAGTCACATACTACGCGGTGTGATACAGAGAGCGCCAAAGCTACAGATCATACGTCTGACGAGACTGGGTAGCGCATTTCGCGGTCATTTGGTGTCGCCGGAGACACTTGAAAGCGCCCTGACAAAGCCAACGGTCCGCGCAGAATCCGTTCTCGATGGAATCTTCGCTCAAGCTGTGGTCGTACTCGAGGCTGATGGCGACCGAACGGTCTATCAGGCTGTCTGGGAGACTCTTGGCAGGGAAGTGCGTCTAGACATTCACTTCGCGACCGTCGGCGGCACTGGCGGAATTGCGGATACGTGCATACTCTATGCTGCGCTTCGGATACCCGTAGCAGTAGTCGCCGATCTGGACATCCTCACTGACGCCGATCGCCTTCAGCGGGTGCTGCAATCGCTTGGCACTTCAGACGCCAGCCAGTTGTTGGACGAGGCTCAGCGGGTCGTAGGCCTGGTAAAGAACCTCCCTCCGACCATCTCGGAAACTGATGTCCGAACGCAGATACTTGACGCGATACCGACCACATTGGACTGGTCCAAGGAGCACGACTCGGCGCTGCGTAGCCGTCTTCAACAGATAGCCCGCCGCCTCGACCGCATGCGCCGCCTGAAAGCCACAACATCGGAGCCCCTTCCGGACGAAATCCGAGTTCCACTGCAGACTCTCATCGAACGCCTCCACTTGAGGGGGCTCTTTGTCGTGCCTGTTGGGGAGCTCGAAGAATGGCTCTCGACCCGAGGTATAAGGGCGTCAAAGCAGAACAAGTGGGCTTGGGCCAATGAGGCGGCGTCACTTGTTCGCGCTGTTGGGCCGCAACCTGATGATGTCTGGGCGTTCATCGCCAGTGTTGGTGACTACCTCCAAGCTCGGTTCACCGAATTCGCTGCATGACCATGGCATCGCCGTGGGTGCTCCTAAAACAAGGCCATCGAGTTGACGGCGCGCTAGGCATCGGAAGGCGAGATACCAACTGATGGCCTTGTTCACACCGCGAGGATTGAAGGTGCGATTGCCGACGGCCTACGCGTTTGCACTCATGGCCCGAGTGTATCCGAAAAGCGACGCCTTTCGAGTTCTTCAGCTTACCGAGGAAGTCGAGAACCTCGGCTCGCTGGCGTTTTTCATGGCTGGAGTCTCGGCGTTCTCTCTTCGCCTTGGGCCACTGCAGATCGCGGTTGTCGTATTCGTCGCCGTGTCGGTATTTCGTCTGATTCACCTCTGGGGCCTCCTCGTCCCACCGTTTACATTGCTGCTGCCGGTCTCTCGCGTGTACAGTCGGATCAGCGGCTTCGGCCTTCTCCTTGCCGTACTGCTGGTCTTTGGAGTCTTGGCGGCTGGCTGGCAAGGAGTCACCGCGCTCATTGTTGGACGCATCGCCTGCGCCGTTGTGTTCAGCCTGACCGAGCTCGCTTATGGCAGGCATGTGTATCGGACCACTGGCCTCGCGGTGACAGCCTCTGAGCGAAGTTTCTTTCACGCTTACCGCCTTGAGGCGAGTCGGCTCGGCGCATCTACCGACCTCGCCGTTTCGGATGCGGAGCTTCAGCGCGCCAATTGGGAGGTCGTCCTTCGGGACTTGGCGCTCAAGTGGCCTGTCGTGGTTGCCAGGTTCACCGGGGACAATGCCTAGCATCACATTCGGCCCGTCGAACCATATCCCTCGCCCTTCGGGCTCCGTCCGTGGCCGCGGGTCAACGGGAGCGTTAGACGGCGACCGGTGTTTATGATCGACATTCGGCTCAAGACGAATGTCGGAAAAATCGGAGACCGGCGTGGCCACAAGTTTTCCTGAGTATGTGCTGGTAGTGGGGGAACATAACGGCTGGGTGGGTGAGGTCCGGCGCAAAAGCATTCCTGCTCAGCCGATGACTTTCGATACCACGGAGACGGTATGGCGTTCCAAGCGTTGCGAAACCGAACAGGAAGCGCGCGCACTTGCAGAAGAACGCCTGGCGAAGGGGTCTCCGTGGTGACGGCCTCGACAAAGCGGGAAGTTGGGTCCAACGGAAGCCGTCCAGCAATGTCGCCGACGTCATCGCCGCGTGCATAGCCTGCGCGATATTTGCCGACAGCACGAGGGACGAGGGTGAAACTCTTTGGTCTGCCAGCGTCCACCTACTTTCGAGCACTCTGGTCTGGGCGCATTGGCCATTGGGCCGCCACAAACGACGCGGCATTCAGCGACACCTGGAACCGAATCGAAGCGCTTCCGGACCCGGTCCGGCTGATCCTTCGCGAGTTCCTGCTGGCCAGTAACGCCACTGCCGAGCAGTTGGTTGGCTACCAACACACTTTCAGGTTACTGGTGGTGGATCAGAAGACGCTTTCTGTCGAGCACTTCCGTCACTTCTACTCAATCCTCTTGTCGTACTTTGTTTCTGTGTCATATGCTCTGAACCCCTTCCTGAAAGAACCTCTCGCCAGCTCGCTGCCGCTCGTTGCCCCCAACAGGCACGCGGTCGGAACGTACCTATACGAGGCCGAGAAGGAAGAGGTCGAGTGCGACGACGGCACTTCCATTGTGCCGGCTCCAGCCGACATGGAGAGACTAGCCGCACTCGCCTGGCAGCATCTCGCGGAAGGATTCCCCGGTGCCAACATCGGCGACGCGGCAAGGCTGGTAGGCTTCAAGCTGGTGGTAAGTCAGGCAGCAATAGTGTCCTTTGACCGTATCAAGGCCCTGCTCGCAGAAGCGCGACGCGATCCTGTCTAGCAACTCGTTTGAGCGGGTGCTGCTCGCCGCCACTGACAGGTTCACTAGCTCGAGCCCTTCTTCCTCCGCGCGACGAACGCCTCGATCCGCGCCCGCGCCTCCGGGCTCGTCCTGAGCGCGGCGCCGTACGCCTCGGGCTCGCGGCCGAGCCGTCCGGCGCGGATGCCCGCCACGATCTCTTTCGTCGCCGCGAGGCCGACGCGCGGGGAGCGCGCGATCTCGGCGGCCCAGGCCGCGGCGGCGGCCTCGAGCGTCGGCGGCGCGACGACGCGGTTGACGAGCCCCATCCTGAGCGCCTCGCTCGCGTGGATCGTGCGCCCCGTGAGCATCAGGTCACGCGCGTGCGCGCCGCCCACGACGTCCAGCAGCCGCGCGATGCCGTAGCCGGGATTGAAGCCGAGCGTGACCTCGGGCAGGCCGAAACGGGCCCGGTCCGAGGCGATGCGGAGATCCTGCGCGACGGCGAGCATGAGCCCGCCGCCCAGCGCGTGGCCGTCGATCGCGGCGAGGGTCACCTGGGGCAGGCGCCCAAACCGGTCCATGATCACGGCGAAGCGGCGCGCGAGAGTCTCGGCCGCGTCGCCCGTCAGCGTCGCCATCTCGGCGATGTCGTTGCCGGCGCAGAAGGCGCGCCCCCTGCCGGCGACCACGAGGACGGTCACGTCGTCCATCGTTGCGACTCGGTCGAGCGTGCCCTCGAGCGCGTCGGCCATCGCCCCGTTCAGCGCGTTGAGCGACGCCGGACGGTCGAGCGTGAGCCGCGCCACGCCCTCCCCGGCGGTCAGCTCGATCACGCGTCGCGCTTCCGCGGACGGAGCCAGGCGAGGGCGGCGACAGCGGCGCCGGCGACCGCCGCGGTCGCGCCGGCGGTGCGCCAGAAGTTGGTGCGAAAGAACGGCACCTGGAAGAAGGGCGAGCGATGGTCCTCGGGGCGCAGCCGGCCGTCGAGCAGGCCGTCGACGATCGTCATCGCTTCGGTCATGAGGACGTCCACCGCCGCGCGCGCGAAGGCGGCGTCGGCCATGGCCGGATGGCCGACGTAGCCCGGGCCGCCGTTCTTGAGCGGATAATTCGGCACGATACGCGCCGGCCACGAATAGCGCGCGGGCGGCAGATCGCGGTAGGCGCCGTCCACGAGGTCGGGGCGCAGCAGCAGCATCAGCGATGTCTCGAACCAGCCGCCGTGGGCGTCCTCGGCGAAGGCCCGGCGCTCCTCCTCGGTGAGCCTCCGCCCGAGCGCGCCCTCGATCTTGTCCATGTAACGACCCCGGAGGAACTCCCACGCCAGGTGACCGGTGAAGGAGGCCATCGTCACGCC
>Ga0137380_10003286_pt1 | contig 14041 bp, 8 predicted proteins | sample SagtaG_17_FD_104809 | JGI IMG/M metagenome (GOLD analysis project Ga0137380, IMG submission 104809) | Vadose zone soil microbial communities from Sagehorn Ranch, Mendocino, California, USA - Sage2_L_100_16 metaG | ecosystem: Environmental > Terrestrial > Soil > Vadose zone | place: USA... | reverse complement strand
GCTATAGTAGCGTGTAAAAACGGTTTCAAACGACATTTCGCTGGTTGAGGCAATGATAGACCGGTTTCTGATGTCTGATGACATGCCTTCTTTTCACTCCGTCAAACCTTGAGCATTGCGCTCTACAATACTGAATTTTGCAATTCCATATACTAGACACCACCCGGATGAATTTTGTGACATGGTGCTCTCTTTCGCCACCTGAGTAGGTGTCACGCCTGAGTTTTTCCTCGCAATAGATTGATCTGCTGCTGCAAGAGGGCATTGTATTTTTCCAACTGGCTAACTTCTGCCTGTAAGGTCTGCTCCTCCCGCACCATTTTTTTATAATTCGCACGATACGTATCTCTCTCTTGAGATATCTGGATCAGACTTTGGCGCGCCGTCTCTTTTTCCAGGTTCGCCTGGTCGAGATTTCTGCGGATCACATCTCTCTCCTGGGTCGCCTGAGATAGTTCATTGCCGCGCAGTCCATGCTCGTGCTGCACCTGTTTCAACTCATCTTCAAGCTCGCGCACGCGAGTCTGGTCCTGGACAATACGCGCAGTCAAGTTCATGATGTCACCCTTACGCGCGTCGCGCTCATTTTGCAGGTCATTCTTGAGTTTCATCACTTCTGGCTCATAGCGCCATCCAAGCAGAACATTAAAAAGGTCACTTTGAGGGCTGCCTTCCTGATTGATGTGGCGTAGGTGTTGAAGTGTTGGAACATCCCAGTCGCCGCTTGCCAGCAGACTTCCCAGGGCGCGCAGAGAGACTGCGAGTTCATCGGGATCGAACAAACCCATCCTGTTACTCGATAAACCGTACTTGCTCATGGATTGTGCGTACTCATAGACGTCTTTATATGGGCCAAGCAGGCCAATCATGCTGACTGCCTCAGCGCGCAGCTGTGGCGGCGCGTGTAGATCATTGAGCATCTTTATCAGGGCAATCTTCGCTTCATCTCCTAGGAATAAGAAGGCGTACGCAAGTTGTTCATGATGCTCCGGGTTATCGTAGAGCACTTTGACAAGATGCCTGACTACCGAATCCCCACCTTGCAAAAAGAGAAGGGCGATGATACGCAGACTTGTACGCTCTTGATCATGTATATGTACGTAATCGAGCAGAGCTGGAATCATCTCTTGATTGGTATCTGAAAGCGCCTCTTCGTCATGTATCCGTTCCAGGAGAAGCGCCTGTGACATGGCTATATCTTCCGGCAGATCACTTGTTAGCAATTCAACCAGGGCATCCTTAATTTCCTCGGTTGGCATATTATGGAAGATCGTCATGGCTGCTTCCCGGCGAGCACGGTTACTGGTATCGCCGTGCGCGGCCCAGATAAAGGAGAGTGCAGGTGCCCCTATTTCCTGGAGGATATGTTGCGCTGCCTTTGCCACCACCTGGTCATTGTCGATAATTAACTCGCCGACGCTGCGCACAGCCAACCCTCCAACCTTAATCAATGCTGTCTCAGCGCCACGCCGCCGCTCCTCCATGCGCAAGGAAGCCAGCAATCCATCAAGTATGATACGCTGCCAATCGCGTTTGCGGGCCAGCCGTGCCAGAGCCTCTGAGACATCGTCTACAAGGTGAGCATCTTCCAGGCCGTCCAGTAGCACAGGAATACTGACCTCGACAAGTTCATTGGTCAATACCTCCAGGAGCGCTTCGTGCGCTCTGAGAGGCAGCGTCATGCTGAAGAGACGCACGACATCCGATAACGCAGCCGTGTTCTGATGGACCAATGCGACAATACTGTTCTGCGCATGCTCCTGCACCACGATTCTCGGGTCATCCAAAGCAGCAATAAGCGGCATCAACATTGCAGGGCCAAATTGTGGTAAGATAGCAGCGGCGGCATCGCTACGTTCTGGATCCTCTAGCAGGTTGACTAATGGGGGCATAGCCGCTTCAGGATATTTGAGCAGAAAGGCAGCAATGACGTCGTGCCACCCCGCACTGTTCAACGCTTCCAATAATGGTGGTACTATTATTTGCCCTTGCATTCCGCTCAGCGCGTGGTGAACGTAGCTTCTTGTGCGCTCATTCTCGTCGAAGAGATGCTGAACTAATACATGCGCAGCGTCCGCTCCCTGCAATTGGAAAACGGTCAAGATTTGCCGTGCCTGCGCCTCGCTGCATCGTGGCAGCATCTCGATTAATCGTTCTCCCGGGAATGGAACCATTCCCAACAGGGCACGCCTGGTGCGTTGTGTAGTCGCGGTACCATGCTGTATATCCAGGGCTGCTACAAGGTCATCGAGCGCGACGATTCCCAGAGAGCTGAGGGCCTCTATTGCCTCTTCGTAAATTTGTGCCTGTGGATTTTCCAGCATGCTCAGCAAAGGTAATACCACCTGTCTGGATGAAAATTGACTGAGCGCATGTATGACAGTTATAGCGAGTAGTGGTTCATGTTGCGATGGCGTCACAAGGTCTATTACTGCTGGAATAGCGCGCTCATCCTTGATTCGTTCCAATACCTGTACCAGGAGACGCGTGCGCTCAGGCACTATTGGAGATAGCGCCTGAGATACGGGTATTACGATTTCAGGACCCATACCCTTTAGTATTTGCGCTGCTCGTCCGGCTACTATGTCAGCAGTATCGGCTAGGACGAGATCGATGAGGCCACTCACACTTGCGGAACCAAACGTATGTAATGCACTGGTCACATGCTGCAAAACAAGTAGTGATGGATCAGCGACGAGATGTAGTATAGCAGTTAATGCCCCTGGGTCACGAATATTCTTCAACACATCGACGATACGCGAGCGTATTATTTCGGTTGGTTCGTTGTGCAACTGCTCCAATAGCGCTGGTGTCGCGATAAGCCCAATTTCTTGCAGAACTTTCAGCATATTACCGGCCAATATCTCGTCACCGGAAGAGAGATAGCGAATGACGACGTCAAGGGCTTTTTCCTGTATACTCACCGGTTGCGCCGTTGGCGAAGCCATTTCTGCAGTGGGCCGATTCTGCACGGTTTGTGTTTCTTGCTGCTTGACAAGGTGTACTAGCATTTCGCGAGCCCGTTGTTGAATCTCTTGTTCGATTACATAGTTTGAGGTTAGGACGAGTACGAGACTCTCCATGACGCGTTGGTATTGTGGCAGAGTGAGTTGCCGCTCATCCCGTTCATTCAGATAATGCTCGAGAATAGCCAGTGCCGCTGCATGGGCCATGCGTGTAGAGAGGGCAGGAGTACGATTTTCCAGTTCTTGAAATACCCGAGGTAGACTTAACTCAGGGCCGAGTCGAATCAATGCATTCATTGACCGCTCAATGATAAAAGTTTCTCTGTCGCTCAGGCGAGCAATCAACGGCTCTACGGCAGTAAGCTGCTCTGTACCACCAAGAATATTGATGGCCGCAGCTCGCAAGCGTATACTTCGCCCGGGAACAGGGCGACTTAGCTCTCCTGCATGCAACACAGCGATCTCCCCAAAGCAGCTTAATACACGGGACAGGCGCTTTACTTGCGCCTCGTACTGTAATATGTCAGCGGCATCATACAGATACATAAAGAGCAGTTCGGGGACAATCGCTGGATCTAGTAGTACGAAGTACTCTTCAATGCCATCAGCCATCAATAGAAGCATCAATGAGTGGTATATTTCTAGCGCACCCTCCTCAGCACATTGGGTAAAGACATACGCGAGTTCCTGCCGAGCGGCTTGATCGCGCAAGGCACTTGTGAGCATGATTTCCAGATGTTGAGGAAGCGCACTTGCTGGCTGTACCTGAGACTGCGGCGGCGTCCACGTAACGCCGGTGCATAGCAGGCCCAATGTTAGCGCCTCTATTGCATAGCTGGATTGACCACCCTGAGAGTTTTGTGTGCCACTTTCTTGTGAACTCGCCAGGATAGCGAACTGCTCGGCCAACTGCATTGGTGCATCCACGATACCGGCCCAGAGCGCAACTGGTCCGCTCCAATAGGCAGCATTAGCCAGGAAATCCCTGGCAGTAATAGAGAGTGGCTCCCCTTGCTGGGTAGTTGTTTTCTTTTCACCGCTAGAAGTTGTCAGGAAATACTGGGCTACAAAATAGTCCGCGACCAATTCATGACGAAAACTCAGTATGCCCTCATGGCTCATCTCTATCAACGTGGCGCTCAGTGCAAACTGCAGCAGTTGAGTCAGAGTCGCGCGATCATATGGCTCGTTGGGTTGCTCTATGCCAAATACTCCATAAGCAGGGTGCCCTTTCAACCAGTCCTGCAGCTCGCTGGCACAACGTTCTAGATGCTCTCGTACAGCCATTTTTCTCCGTGCCGCCGGCAGCTGTATGCTCACCCCGTCACTTGACCAACGTGCCGCGCAGGCGATCCTGCCCAGCAGCCTTACTACATCACTTCCCGTTGGGGCGCTTTTCTTCCATTCAGGTCGCTTCTGTTCACGTTGGATGAGCTGCGTGACATACTCTCGCAATATGCGCCCTCGTGTATCGAGCTTTTTTCCGCGTTCAACACCTACTTTGTCGATAATCTGCAGGAAGGAGAAAAGCATAAGCGGGTTCGTGCAGAGATACCGCAAGCGACTGTTTTGAATCACTTGCATAATCTGCCCGGCCGTATGTTGCCACTGATCACCTTGAGTCTCGATATACTGCTCGACAAACTCACGCACCTGTTCAGGATGCATTGGAGAGATTACCGACCGATCTATATGCCCTTCATTGACTAACTGCTCCAACTCCGGTAGTTTCTTGTAATCTGCTTCCCGACACGTAATAACGAATCGGTTTCGCGTCACAATCAGCATCTCTGCTATTTCTCTACCGACTGCTGCCCGGTAGTGATAGTCAATCTCGTCCAAACCATCACAAAGGAATAATAAGCGCCCCTGGTCGCTGAGCTTCTTCACATACGGTCGAAGATGATGCATGCCTTCGAGATCACTATCTATGAGGAAATCAAGCAGCGTCGCTTGCTGCATGAGCTCGTCGGAGATTGCTGTCTGGTTCTTATTATCTACGCTATCTTCTTCAGTAGTGAGCGTTTGCGGCTGGCTTGTCGACTTAAGATAGAGGCTGTAATTTTTGAGCGGGATAAATACAGGAATTTTGCTCTGGCCACGCAGCAGAGATCTGCGCTCCTGTACTGCGAGGTAGCGGAATTGCTGTACGGCAATCGTCTTGCCTGATCCCGCTGCACCTTCAATCAAGAGGGATGTATTTTGTGGCTGTTTCACCAATTCATTCAGGGTTAAGCTCTGCCCCTGGTTCCTAACTTGCGGGTCAGGCGTATGTTCATAAAACGTAACAGGCGTATTATAGATATGCGCCAGGGAATCTAGCCTGGTATACGTGCTGCGATATTCATCCTGCGCCTTCTGGATAGCTCGTAAATATGCCAGGATAGCAAGCGGCTTAGAAGCAAGGTACGCAGTAAGAGATAGAACGCCCAATTCAAAAACTGGCACAAGAAGCAACAATGGCATGTGAAGAGGAAGAGCCGCCACCGCTGAAAGGCGCCTGGAACTATCGCTCCCAAGGATATTTGCAGAGTTGAAAAACCAGATAAGTGCTAGCTCAATACATGTGAGTAGAAGAGTTAACACCATCCCCACTAACAAGCTAGTGAAAAGGCGAGAAGAAACGAAACTATATGTTCTAACTCCACGTGGATTGGCTACAGAAACGGGATGTTGTTTAGTCACCATGGTGTTATGGCTGCCTTTCAATGCATTTGCAGTTCCAAAGTAGCAGTAGTATATCCCACTCATTTCATACACACAAGTAGTAGAAGAAGATAAAGCACAGCTTACATGAAAAAGATTGAATTGGAAGATTTTGCTGATTTTGTGACCCAATTCATAGAAATTTTGTGTAATTTGTGCTTTACTCTAAGATGGCTAGGACACAAGTATCTTTTTTTCGCCAGAGTTACAACCTATGGCTCTGAGTTGTTCTTAAGTATAATAAGCCTTACTCATCTTTTTTCAAACATACAGCAGGATAACGTATTACTCTCGGAAAGAGGCATTTTGATGAAACAATCTAGCCCCTGGTTCTCTGAAGAGCAGGGTGATCAGCAAAGTGACGAGCATGAAACAGAAATGGATGACACCCAGAAGCTCGGGGCTACAAAAAGCAAACGCGCTACCTCAACAATCAGCGTTGAAAATACAGCGCCAACGGAGCACAGCGACACTACCGCTAATCCTGCAGAGACCGCTTCCGAAACGCCGGCTATGCCTGAATTACCGGCTTCCCAGAACGATGTCCCAGCTGAAACAGACGAGACGCAAACAGGGTTAAGTATAAGCTCCATAGAAGACGTTCCTATTTCCCTTGAAGGGGATGTACCCACAGAAGCTCTTGATGAAATCAACTCCCACAAGCTCCTTGGAGCTTCACCAACTCTCGATGCGCCTGAAGCTCATCCGAAAACGGCCCAAAAAGGGGCGATCTCGCGGGGAAGGACACTATTACTCTCTGTTTTCCTTCTTGTCGTGATCATCAACGCAGCAAATGTGGGGACGCCCCAATTCATTGGTGCACAGGGCTGGGCTTTTGTTTTAGGTGGTTCCACCAGCACAGGTGATCCCAATCTCCTAAAGGACGTTGTTAATCAATTACGCCATATTTCTACGCCGGGCATGAAAACTCAAGCAACTCCTCAGGTAATAACGCCAGCTGAGTATATTAACGCTATTGTCAATAAAATGACATTAGACGAGAAACTTGGCCAGATGATGATTGTGCAATTTTATGGCCCAGACTATGGGCTTGAAATAAGTACAATGATCAGTCAATACAAAGTGGGTGCTGCCCTCATCTTTGCGGTGAACAACAATATCGCCTCGAAGCCACAGCTCAAGAGCCTACTTCATCAAATGCAGGTAAATAGCAGCATTCCCATGATAACGGCGATTGACCAGGAAGGCGGTACAGTCGATCGTTTGCTGAATCTTGACGGCCCGCGCCCGTCCGCAGCTTCGATTGGTGCAACAAATGATCCTTCGAAAGCCATGGCGGAGGGTATCCAGGACGCGAAAGATCTCTCGTACTACGGTTTCAACTTGAATCTTGCTCCGGTGGTTGATGTTACCAATGTCTACAATTCTCAGTTATACCTGCGCACATACGGCAATAATTCTACGATTGTCACGAAAATGGCTGGAGCTTACCTGCAAGGATTGCAAGAGAGTGGCAAAGTGATGGGGGCACTGAAGCACTTTCCGGGGCTGGGAGATGTAGGTGGAGATCCACATATTACTGTTCCTAGCCTCTATCGTACAAAGAGCGCCTTATCAGCCATCGACTGGGCACCGTATCAAACACTCATCGCGCAGGGTAATGTGCACGCGGTTATGGTCACGCATGAGATTGTCACTAAAATTGATAGTTCAAAGCCCTCCTCACTCTCCAATAAGATTGTAACCGGCATTTTACGCAACCAATTGGGATTTCATGGTGTAATTTTAACGGATAGCTTGACGATGGAAGGGATTATCGCCTATTATACAGAGGCACAAGCTGCGGCATTGGCGGTCGAAGCTGGTTCCGACTTGTTGATGGGCGCCTCCACTCCTAATGGCGTCGCTGATATGATCAGCGGTATCAAACAAGCTATCAGCGCGGGTGACATCAGTCAGCAGCGTATCGATGATTCCGTCCGGCGCATCTTAATGCTGAAGTACCAGATGGGATTGCTGAAGATACCAGGTGTATAAATAGCGGCCTTGTGGTGAACGACAGGCACTCACTGTCGTGGTTTTACATGTTGTGGTGCCTTTATTCTATTTTAAGAAGGGACGGCGATGCTTCATACAAGCACACCGCAATCATTGCAAAACACAACAGAAGCAGTAGCAAAAGAGAGACGAAGAACAATACTGGTAATCAGCCTGGTTATCATTGAGACGATGCTGGTAATGTTGGCACTGGTTCCCCCACAACTCTGGACACGACTCTTGCCAAATTCCACCAGTGCCGCGTTAAACGGCCCCTTCCCTCCGGTTATTGCGCCATTCATTACTATATTGCTCTATCTACTTCCAACTATCATTGGTTTTTTGTGCTTTTCCTGGCAACAAGCGCTGCTCTACGCTACACTACCCGCCTGGATCGGCCTGGGCGTATTTTTAGTAGCAGCCAGCTTCAAAGTGGGACCATTCTATCTTCTCTCGCCAGATCATGTGACTGCGAATCTGAGCCTGTTGGAACTCTTTGCCGCACTTGGCGCCCTGGGCTGGTTGGGACGACATCTAATAAAGTTGAAGTAGTAAACTGGATATATGCAAAAACCGTCGCTGCGACCATTCCGTTTGGTCAACGACAAATTGGTGCATTTGATAACCAGGGCCATGGGAAGGAAAATGATGAGGTGGAAAATAACAAAAATCCAGGCATTCTCATAGAAACTCTCTCTGATAGTACGGAGTCTGTATTACCTGCCAGCAAAACGGCACTTAATACGGGTGCGGAAGAAGAGGCCCGCATCCTGCTCAAGCGCACTCCTGGCAGCTACTTGCTGAACCAGCTCTATGGTTTATGGGTCTTTGGCTCCTTATTTCTTCTTTCTGTCCTTGTTACTCGCAAACTATCGGTAACGGAATATGGTGTCTTCGCCGTATCTTTGGCTGCTTTCAATACTGTTGCCTACATTGTGGCCCTGGGTTTAGAAGATGCCACTACAACATTTGTACCACGAATTTTCGCTGAGCACGGGAAGGCAGCAGCGGCAGTTCTGATGCGACATTTACTTGCTCTACGATCAGGTATCCTTATTCTCTCTTTCGTCATCATGTTATTTATCCTCCCAGCGCTAGCGTCACTCATCGCCGCTATTCCTCTGAGTGGTGCAGCAGGGATGGCTGCTAGCCTTCGTGATCCAGCCCTGTTGAATCATATATCGCCGATCGCGGTATATGTATTCGGCAATGGTATTAGCAGTTTAATTACGGCGATCTGCGCATCTTTGATGCGTATGCGCTTCGTTTTCGTTGTCGGCAGTGTGACCCAGTTGGTTTTGTTAGTCTTAAGCTTTTTCGTGCTACAACTTGGCTGGGGTACTGACGGCATACTCTGGATCTTCGCTGTACTTTCTGTCTTGAATGCAATAGCATTTCTATTCTGGCTTGCTCCCTACCTTTTTGAGCGAAAAACAGCAGGGACGTACGTCCAACTAATGAAGCCAGTAGTACAGCTGGGCATTTCGGCATGGTTGACCAATCTTGTGAGTGGTGCATTACTCAAGCAGGTCTCTATTATTCTTCTTGGCTTCTTCCTGGTATCATTAGTCCAAATTGGCTACTTTAATCTGTCGTTTCAATTGGCACATGCCGCAAGTCTCCTGCTTGTCTCGGGCTTTGGCGGCGTTGGCGGAGCCGCGCTCGCTGCCTCGTTTGTGGGACGCAACTATGATCGCCTTGCCCGCGCATGGCAAACCCTCATCAAAATAGAAACATTGTTGGCCGCACCTATCCTCGTGTTTTGTCTATTTAACGCGCAAAATATTGCTCATGCACTATATGGCACCAACTATGATCCTGTGGGACCGCTGCTAGCGATCTTCCTCTTTTTCAATATTCTTGTACGTGTCATCGGTACATCAGACAATCAATATGCGCTGTATGTTATCGGTAAGCCCAAACTGGTCGTCCTGGGGCAATGGTTAGGCCTGGTCGCGGTAGTTGTCCTGGGGGTTCTACTCATTCCGCGTTGGGGACCAGCCGGCGCGCTTGTCGCTGATGGCCTGGCGCAGGTTCTTATTGGCGGTCTACTGCTCGCCTTCCTCTGGCCTGTTCTGCCGCAAAAGTATCCTCTGGATTTCACACTCAGATTTTTATTAGGGTTAACGCTCGCGGCTTTACCCAGCATTCTCTGGCATCCTGCAAGTCGCTTTCTGATTGGCGTATCTGGCGTAATGTTCTTAATATTGTGTATCGTACTATTCATCATCATTAAGCCGCTTAGTGTTGATGACTTGGAAATGATTGGCAGTCTAAATGCCAGTGCCAGGTTAGCCCCATATTTGCGGTGGTTTGCACGGAGAAAAAATTGAGAGGCAAAATACTTGTCTCCAAGCTGAAAAGTTGGTATCATTACTAACAAGAGTGTTTTGGCGATTTCAAGGAAGCAGAGTAGCCATGCCAAACAGATATGAACGCGAGATCGAAGAAATTCTCCGCAATATGGAAGCCACAGAGACAAAACCAGGTCCCAGGCAAAGATTTAGTGAGCGCATGCGCCGCAAACCAGATCCGCGCAAAAGGCCCCGTAGTCGTGGTTTGCCATCCTTCAAATTCAAAGCGACCGAATGGTTCATTATCATTGCTGTCGTAGTGGCACTCATCTCTGGAGGTTATGCCTACGCTAACAATGGTAACCCAACAGTTGTGACCGGTATACTGGCAATAGTTGGTACTATTTGTCTCATATTGGTCGTTCTCTCACCATTTTTACTGCGTTCTCGCCAATCTTCACAATCCCCAGGCTATGGTAACGTCACCTCTATTCGGCGTAATCCTCTGAATAGCGTTGCGACACGTTGGAACCTGTTCATGCTGAAGCTGCGCTATCGGCGCAGAAAAGGCCCGAATGGCCACTGAAAAGTACTTGACAGACAACTACAGGCGTGCTATAGTGCGGACACTCTCCGGTAGCGAAAGTAGGTACAGCGGGGTGTGGCGCAGTTGGTAGCGCGCCTGCTTTGGGAGCAGGAGGTCCGCAGTTCGAGTCTGCGCACCCCGACCAGGAAAGAAAATCTATTAGCGGGAGTAACTCAGTGGTAGAGTTCCTGCCTTCCAAGCAGGCTGTCGCGGGTTCGAGCCCCGTCTCCCGCTCCATTGGCACAACAAGTCTCTTTGCAGGCCGACTACAAGCCGTTTGAAGACAAACAAGCGGCGATACGGCTAGCAAGGAGACGCTGTTGTTTTTGGCGAAAACGTGTCCAGTGACAACCTGCCTCCCAAAACCGCATTGCCTCACGGGAAATCTTCCTTTATTCTCTTCAAGAATATATGTTTCTACAACTCTTTACTTGTCTCTCCTCCAAGTCCTCAACCTCGTTCGTCTCTTCTGGAGAAAATGGCGTACATTGGAGAGAAAGAGGAAGATTTCTCGTGTAATATTCAGCCTGTTGAAAAAGTCCACCTCATGTGCGGAGGTGCAAGCCCCACTCCCATGGTACCGCTGAGCGCATTCGCTCGTCGAGAGACTTTCCTATCACATCGCTCTATTGTTCGAGCCCTCCCTTCCTCCTGATCCCCCCTATGGAATATAATGCCTTCGGCTGAACTTGATGCTACTCTTTTCCCTCAAGCAACAAGCTCATTACACAAGCAAAGGAGAAAACGATGAGCCGAGTCCTGATCAAGAGTGCCTGGGGATCCGATGACCCCACCAAAGCGGCATTCCCCTTTCTGCATGCCAATGCCTTCGCCGAAGCAAGTCATGTGGTGCAAATCTTCTTGCTTGGTGAGGCCGTCGGACTGATGCGCAGCTGTCTAGCAGATGCCGTCGTCCCTGTCGGATGGCCCCCACTGGCAGAAACGCTGACGAAAACCATTGAACTGGGCATCAATATCCATGTTTGAACGGCTTGTTCGCGGGCCCGTGGGGTCCTTGAAGCCGATCTAGCCAACAAACATGCCAGCTTCGCCACGCCGGCTACCCTTATTGCTCTGGTAGAATGGGCAGATAAAATCCTCTGTGAATGAAAAGGGGACAGGGCACGTTGTCCCTGAGACGCTGTCTCGTCCAAGCACATTGCTTGCAGAAGACGGTGGGAGAGAAGAGAGCTAACCGTGAGTGGTGTGAGGAAGAGAGGTGACCAACATGATGGGCGTGAAAGAGCGATCCTTTGCCCCGCTGGTAAACGTCTCGCTTGAGGACTTGGTTCCGGCAGATCACTTTTATCGCCACTTTTAATACGCGGTGCCGGCTGTTTATATTATCGTTCATCAGGGAGTACAGGTCTTTTTCCTTACCGATCTCCTTCGATTACTCAACGAGTATGAAGCAATGTATCACTCTTTACTGATGAGCTTCGTAAGAGCATTTTTCAACCCTCACCTCCTGTTCGCATTCCACAGCCGCGCACGATTGACCGGGGGAAAATGACCGTCGAGCAATTGCTCGAAGAAGCAGCCACACTGCGCAAGACGTGGCGATACAAAGAAGCGCTCTCTTCCTACGAGCAGGCCCTCCAGAGAGCTCCTGACTGTATTGCTGCCCATCAGGGCCGATGCGAAATGCTCAGAGAACTGAGCCGTCGGCAAGAGGCCCTCCTTGCCTATGATGAACTCGTACGCCTCGATCCTCTGTCCGCGAACACCTGGGTTGGCAAAGGACGGGTCCTTGCTCATCTGAGACGGTACGAGGAAGCGTTGGATGCGTTTGATCACGCTCTCCATCTCGCCCCGTCCCTCAGCACAGCGGTGAGCGGCAAGCGCTATGTCTTAGAGCGCCTGCACCGCGATAAAGAGGCCGAGGGGCTTGCTGATCCAGAAACCACAAGAACAGCCCGTCAGCGGCTGGCTGCTCAGGAATGCACGACTGCTGAAGACTACTATGCTCAAGGGAATGCGCTGCTTTCCCTGGACCAAAACGATGAGGCTATTCGTACATTTGAGCACTGCATTCGCCTTGATCCGTTGTATCTTGACGCATACGAGCGGATCAGTCTTGTGCACTTTGGGAGAGATGAGCACGAGCGATCGCTGGCGATATGGAACCGAGCCTTGCAGCTCTTCCCAGAGAGCGCCAGACTGCATGAGGAGCGAGCCTCGGCGCTGACTCACCTCGAGCGCTATCACGAGGCCCTGGATGCATGTAACCAGGCCATTCAGCTCGATGCTAGCTACTACATTGCTTACTCACAGAGAGGAGAGATTCTTCACCAACTGGGTCGTTATAGCGAGGCCTTACAGGCGCTCGATCAGGCGATCGAATTGGCCCCTGATTTTACGTCTCCCTACACGCACAAAGCAGAGGTTCTTGCCAATTTGAGGCGATACGAGGAGGCTCTCTCGGCCTATGACCAACTCATCCGCCTCGATCCTGACCACTACATTGCCTATTGGGAGAAAGCGGAATTTCTGGGTCGCATTGGGCGCGATGAAGACGCGCTCGCCACCTACGATCAGTTTATCGAGCGGACTCCTCACAGCTTCGAGGGCTATCAATGGAAACTGTTTTTCCTCTCTGAACGCGGACGTTACGCTGACGGTCTAGCGACCTGTGAACGCTGTCTGGCACGTAATCCACACTTGGCCAAGGCGCATGAGTGGAAGGGCCGCATGTTATACCATCTGGAGCGCTCTGAGGAGGCCCTTGTCTCATTTGAGGAAGCCATCCAATTAGATCCCAGGGATGAAGATATCTATCTTGCTCAAGCCAGGACGCTTGTCCACCTGGGGCGATTTGACGAAGCATTGGCAATCTGCGAACAAGCTATTCAACTTGTCCCGACGAAACCCTCTGTCTATAAAGAGAAGGGAGACATCCTCACCAAACAGAAGCGGTATGCAGATGCGCTCCCGGCCTATCAGAAGGTGGTTCAGCTTGACCCCGAAAATGCCTTCGCCCACGATCAAGTAGGAGATACCCTCAGCAAGCTGGAGCGGTTTGCCGATGCCGTCAAGGCGTATAATCAAGCGCTTCGACTCAGCCCGGATTTCACCGGCGCGTACAGTTCTAAGGCCCATGCCTTAGAAGAGCTGGGGCGCTATGAAGAAGCGCTGGCTGCCTACAACAAAGCGCTTCAGCTGAGCCCGAAGCATTTCTTTCTACTTTTCGACAGAGCCCATGTGCTGAAAAAACTGCTGAGATATGAGGAGGCCAATGCAGAGTATGATAGGGCACAGCTTATAGCGCCTAATCCCCTTTTTGCTGCTTGTTGCTTACTGGCAAGCGTAGATCTCAAGAGTGTAGCAGAAGCGAAAGCACGACTTGAGGCGACAGGCAAAGAGATCAGCGATGAGACGATAGAGGAAGAGATCAAGCTGATGTAGAAAGAGAAACAGGTATCATCGTTGAAATCCTCTCCGCTCTTCCGGCCGATCTGTCTGTTGATGCAAGAGAGGCAGGAGTGGAGCGG
>Ga0137380_10003280_pt1 | contig 14046 bp, 10 predicted proteins | sample SagtaG_17_FD_104809 | JGI IMG/M metagenome (GOLD analysis project Ga0137380, IMG submission 104809) | Vadose zone soil microbial communities from Sagehorn Ranch, Mendocino, California, USA - Sage2_L_100_16 metaG | ecosystem: Environmental > Terrestrial > Soil > Vadose zone | place: USA... | reverse complement strand
GAACACTACCAAGCGGGTCTTCCGTTTTGCTTTCCGAGTCTGGTTTGTTATTTTGGATATGAATGCCGGACTTATGACTCGGTCGGACCGACAGCCAAAGAAAGCGAGGCAGGTCGATGAGCAGCAAGAGTGAGCTTGAAGTTTTGAAGACGCTTTACGAGATGTTGCACGGTCTGACCATGGCTGCTGAGCGCGCGGCCGAGGACAATGCCTATCCAGATGTGGCTCGAATAATGGAAAAGTTCAGCGACCTGGCGCTCGATCTGGAAATGTGGATAAAGGACCTCGATCCAGACTGGAAGCCGGAGTGGGAGCGCGCCGGTAGCGAATGACATCGCGCCAGGTTCACATTCGTTCTCGCGTTGCGCACCCCCGCCATGAACCTCGCATTCCGCGCGATCACTAGAGCTGGAAGTTGAACGTCACCGTTCCGACTACCTTTACCGGTTTATCTTCGACCGTGGTTGGAGCGAACTGCCATTGCCGCGCAGCCGTGACAGCGGCGTCCTTGAGCAACGGGTGACCGGAGATCGCCCGCGCCGCGATCACGTTACCGCTCTCGTCAACCGTCACTTCGACCACAACTGCTCCGCTTATCTGGGCTGCCTTTGCTAGCGGCGGGAAGTCAGGCTCCACTCGTCGGACAACCGAGCTGATCAGCCCTCCTCCCGACTTGCGAATTAACTTCGATTCGACGCGCGGAGAGGGAGCCGGAGGAGGGTATCCTGGAAACGTTCCCCAGATCTCGCCGTCTTCAAACTTCACGCCCACTACTCTAGCTTCAGTTTGAGAAGGGTCCGCGCGCACAGCGAAGAATCCGTGCTCTGGCGCCCGGAACTTGTAAGAGCCGAACGGCTCAATATTGACGGCTGCGAAGGTCCCGAACGTCGATTCTGCGTTTTTGCAGAAAAGCCCCAAGCCAATGATACGTCGCGATGTGTTGTTCGTGACTTGGATTACCAGCCCTATTCCGTACCGCTCCCACGACCTCGAATCGGCATCGGTTCGGGCGAGTGGCCTCTCGATTTCGGCCGCTTTCACCGTCGCGCTCGTAATCGATAGGGGTGCTGCTTCCTGGTTGGCGAACTGAGCACGACTCTCGGAAGCGTGCTCGATCTTCTCTACCAGATCCGATGTAGCTGGCGGTGGAGGAGGCGGGGGTGGCGGGGGTACCATTCCCCAAACATCGCCGTCGTCAAATAACACTCCGGCCACCCTTACCGACCAGGCCTCCGCGCCGCCGGTCAGAATGATGAACCGTCTCTGCCCGCCCGATCTGTACGTCGCGTGCGGCTCGATTGTTGCCCGCTCGGAGTAAGCGCGGCGCTCGAGTCCGTTCCTGAACTCCAGCGTAAAGAACTTCACTCGACGGTCCGTATTGTTCGCCACGGTGACAAAAGGAATAACGGCGTACTCGTCGCCCGACGCATCTTGTGTGCGCAGAACCGATTTGGCCCTTGCGTCGGTTATCGCCAGCGGCGCCTTACCGGAGTTCTTGAATTCAATTGCCACCTCGGTGGCTTTGTCCAATCTCTCGATCAGGTTTCCCTGTTTGTCGGTTATCGCAAATCCAATTCCGTCTGCGACACCGCCGGGTATTCCGCCAGGAATGCCGCCGGGAACTCCCCCGGCCACGCCGCCGGCGATGCCCCCGACTGGCTTCCTGTTCTGAGCAACAACTCCTTCCCTGGAAAGAAAGCCGGCCGCAATCGAAAGAGTTATAACCAGGACGGCAATCGAAACGATTGTCAGGCGATGCCAAATCGACAGTTTCATATCAGCATTGGTGGACATGATTCGTTCAATCCTCCTTCCAAGATTCGAGCCGGTGGCGTTCGACGCGCCGGCTACGTTCCAGCCGAGGCAAAAACGCAGGACCTTCAGCAGGCTCGAGGCGTAGACCTCTGACGCGCCGCCCAGCCGCATCACCTCTTCATCGCAAGCCCGCTCGCGGTCAACAAGCAGCAAGCGATCCAGCAGCCATACGACGGGATGGAACCACAGTAAACAACATAACAGTCGTTGAACGTTTGCGATCAGGTTGTCCCGACGCGCAACGTGTATCATCTCGTGCATCATCACCGCTTCAAGCTCTGCGTCGTCGAGTTCCTCGGCCATGCGCTCAGGCAGTAATACGACCGGTCTCCAAACTCCCCAGACTCCGGGCTCGATTGTTTGTTGCGATATGGACAGACGAACCCGACGCTTGATTTTCAGCCACTCCCGCACGCGTTCCAGCGTCTCTCTTTCTCTCGTGCGAGCAGTAATTTGGCTTGCCTTGATCGCGCCCCGAAATCGAGCGCGATGCCGCCACCACACCGCGAGAAACGCTAAGCAGCCTGTGAACCAAATCAGCGTGAGCGCGCAAAACAATTCGTTGTGGCCGCGGACAACCGTGTCACTCGCGACGGTTGACTCTTCCCACAGCACGAGCGGCGTTGTTAATTGAGATACAATCCCAGTGCCGTGGCCGATCTCGTTGTTCGATATGAACAAGGACGAGAAGTCGAGCCCTAATTGTCTTGCTATGATGACAAGTATCGCAGAGGGCAAAATGAACTTAGCCGACGCGATAAGCCAAATCGCATAGCGCGCGCGACCGGGTCCTTTTCTCAACAAAGCGGCCGCGGCAAACGCGAGCAGCGAAAGCAGCGTAGCCTGCCAAAGGTGGTTTGCCAGAAAGGGCCAGCCCCACGCTGACCATTGAGCGACCCACTCGTGAACGGTCATAAGTTCTCGTGCCTTTCTACGGCGCTCATTGCCTTCGCGCGCGAGGCGCGGAGTGATCTTTCTGCTTCTTTCGCGAGTCGGCCGTTGATTGCTGAGCCAGGATGTTCTCCAGCTGACGCACGTCCTCCAGACTAAGCTTCCCGATTTCGGCAAGGTGCGCCATTAACGGCCAGGCGGATCCGCCGAACAGTTCAAGCAATTCGTTTATCAAACGCCGATGAGCCGACTTGCGCGTGACGGTCGGTTCGAATATGAAAGCGTTTCCGATTTTTTTCAGCTTGCGAACGGCGCCCTTCTCCTCAAGCCGCCGCACGATGGTCTGGACGGTTGTGTAGGCTGGGCGCCGTTTTTCGGGCAGCCGCTCTTGAATCTCTCGCACCGAGCTGGCCCCCATTTCCCACAGCGCCTGCATCACCTCAAGCTCGAACCTGGTCAGTTTTATCGACTCTTCCCGCCTCACGGTTTCTGCTCTCCCTCAAGGTCTACTACAGATGAGGCCCACTCTACTACAAATGTAATAGGATGTCAAGAAAAATCTTTCGATAACCCCGAGAACTCGTCCGCTCTGCCACCTCAATGAATTTAGGTGTTAATGGAAAGAGTGCTCATCAAGCTCGAAGTCTGCATCTTGATCACAATGACAGGGGCGGTCTCCAAGCAATTTGAAGTTGACGCGCGAGCGTTGCAACCATAGAATCGACTGCTCTGATGTTCGCGAGGAGAACGGATTGTGCGGCTTGTTCCACGAGAAGAACGATACTTCGGCATGCTCGAGCAGCTTTCCAGTCATGTTAAGCGAGGCGGAGAGCTGTTCGTAAAGATTTTCGAAGACTACCAGAATCACATCAGCTATGCCGAACAGATCAAAAGCATCGAACTCACCTGCGACGATCTGGCGGCCAAGATTACTCAAAAGCTCAATTCGACTTTCATCACTCCAATCGATCGCGAAGATATCTACTTGCTGGTGACCGAGCTTGACGACGTCATCGATATGATTACCGACCTTGCTCGCAGGCTGGACATATACGGCATCAAGGAGCTGAGGGCGGACGCCGCGCAAACAGCTGGCCTGATTGGACAGGCCACGGTCGAAATCGAGGGGGCTTTCGCGTTGCTCGAGCGACACAAAGGTGTCGATGAACATTGCCACAAAATAGCCCAGTTGGAGAAACAAGCAGATACGTTGTACAGAGAGAGCATTCGCCGTCTGTTTGCCGAAGAAAAGGATCCACTTGAAGTAATCAAGTGGATGTCAATCTACGAAGAGCTCGAGAATTCCATCGACCGCTGCAAAGACGTTTCTGAAGCGCTCGAGGCGGTGATGGTCAAAAACAGATAACCGGCGTCAGGTAGTCCTCCATCTTTTTGTGCGGAGGTGTATTTGAATGACAGCGCTGATGGCGTTTGTCGTATTCGTCATAGTTGTCGCCCTCATCTTCGACTACGTCAATGGTTTTCACGACGCGGCGAATTCGATCGCCACGGTTGTTTCGACGCGGGTGCTGTCGCCCGGGATAGCGGTCGTGTGGGCGGCGTTCTTCAACTTTATTGCCTTCGCCATATTCGGCACTCGTGTCGCAAAAACAGTCGGCGGCGACATGATCAATATAAAAGTCATAGACGAACAATGGCGGATGTGGGTCTTGTTATGCGGAGTCACCGGCGCGATTGTGTGGAACATAATTACCTGGTATTACGGCTTACCGTCGAGCTCGTCGCACGCTCTGGTGGGAGGCTACGGGGGTGCGGCGCTGGCGGCGCATCGAGGATTCGACGGGCTGTTCATACCTTCCGGATGGACCAAGACCATCTCGTTTATTTTCATCTCGCCGCTGGTGGGAATGTTGCTCGGATTCTCGCTGATGGTCGCGCTACTGTGGATCTTTCATCGGCGTTCACCCGACCAGGTCGATAGAATCTTCCGCAAGCTTCAACTTGTATCGGCTGCACTGTTCAGCCTAGGACACGGAGGCAACGACGCGCAGAAAACGATGGGCATAATTGCCGCGGTGTTGGTTGCCTCAAATGTCAACGCAGATGCCGCGAAACAGATTCCGTTGTGGGTAGTTCTCACCTGTCACGCGGCGATTGGGCTGGGAACTTTGACCGGCGGCTGGCGCATCGTGCACACAATGGGATCTCGCATAACCAAGCTCAAACCGTTCAGCGGGTTTGCGGCGGAGACCGCTGGCGCGGCCTCGATTTTTATGTCAACCTACGGCGGCATTCCTGTCAGCACTACGCACACAATAACCGGAGGCATCGTGGGAGTTGGCGCGACGCGAAGATTGTCTGCGGTGCGATGGGGGGTCGCAGGCAGAGTCGTTTGGGCGTGGGTATTGACTATCCCGATGTCGGCTCTCATAGCAGCGTTGGCTTGTTTTCTTGTGCAACTCGCGCACAAGCTGTGAGCAAACGGAGAGTAACCGATCAAGGCTCAGCAAACACTATCTGGCGACCTTACCAGACCTGCCCGATTCAACCAAAAGATGAGTACTCGATTCGCTTGGCGAGCCGATCGCGAGACCTTGGAGAATCCAAAATCTTGCGAGCGCGCGAACACCGCTTGTATACTCGAACTCTTAGCGATCCCTCTGACTGTCGAATCCTTTGGAAGTGTCAAAGTCCATCACAAACTCGGCTTCCAATCAGACGACCCCGAAGAGCGTATTACTGTTGTTGCTCATAGCGCTGGTGGTTGCCGCGCTTGAGCAAGAAGGCCATCTCGCGAGTCAACAGCCTACTACGCCAAGCGGCGGCGCAATCGTCGGAGTGGTCCAAGACGATCGAGGCGTACCACTGCTTAACGCTAAGGCTACTCTAACCGGCGGTGATGTTTCTGAGTCGAAAAACACACAGGCTGACGGCCGCTTCGAATTTCGAAACCTTAAGGCAGCACAGTATCGCATCACCGTGGAAGCGCCCAAGTTTCGTAAAGAAGCGATTACCGTGCCCCTGCGTCCCGACGAGACTTTTATTACGCCTCCGATCAAGCTCACTCCGTCGTCGCTGCACGTCGCGGTGCTCGACGCCGGCAACCAGCCGCTCGCAGGCGTGACTGTGAGCCTGTACGCCAAGGAGCGAGCCGCTACTGGCGGGCTCGCAGCTCGAAGCGCGACCGATCAGTACGGCGACGCTTATTTTGGTAGGCTCGCGCCCGGTTCTTACCAGCTCACTGCCTCGCTGCGCGGTTATGATGAGTACAGAAACGACGTTTTCATATCCCCCGGCATCACCACCGACTTCCCGCTTCAGTTGGTGGTCGCGCCAGTCATTCCGATAAACGAAAAAGCCGTCGCCCGTTACACCGTTCCCAATCTGCCGTCGAAAAATGTTCAAGCTGTCTTTCAGGACAGCGAAGGCTGGATGTGGTTCGGCACGGACAAAGGAGTCGCCAGATTCAACGGCGCTGACTTCAAGTCATCAAGCGTCGTTGGTTCCGGGTTAGAACAGCTTGCCGGCGAGGACATTCGCTCGATTGCTGAAGACCGCAACGGAACGATGTGGATAGCAACCGCGCGAGGTGTGCGTCGAATCGCCAAGAATGGCGACGAAGCGGGACCAGCGTTCGATGTTCGTGAGCCTCGGCAGCTTCTGGTTGATTCGGGCGGCGCAGTCTGGTTGACGACGGCGGACGGCTTGTTGCAGTTTGACGGCCGAGATCTCACTGCCCTCGCGCATTCGCAGGAGCTGCGTGACGTGGACGCTCTCGCCGAGGATGAGGGCGGAAGAATTTGGCTTGCTGCAGCAGGTGGGCTCTGGATTCTCGACGGTGAGCGGCTTGTAACTTTCGAACGATGGCGCAACTCGCAAGGCGAAACCAAGCATACGGAGCAGGAGGAACCCGTAAGTGGCGTTCGCTCGTTAATGACAGACAAAGCCAAGCGGCTGTGGCTGTCGACGGAAAAGGGAATGCTGCTGATCTCGAGCGGCGCCGTTCAACGGTTGCCGATCGGTGCGTTATCAAGCAATGTTCGAGCGATCGGCGAAGATAGCCGCGGTCGCGTCTGGCTTGCTCCGGATGCGGGCGGCGTTGTCGTTTATGACGCTGCGCGCCGCGAGTCTCAACGAGTCCACTCTTTCGACCGCGACCACATCGCGGCAATCTTCACCGGTCGCGAAGGCCGCGTCTGGTTCGCAACCGACAACGGCGTCGTCAGCTCTGACTTCTACAGCTTTGTTAGTTTCACCACCAGTCGCGGGCTCGCTGACAACGACGTGCAAGCGATCGTCGAAACGCCCTGGCGCGGGCAGCGCAACGTGTGGTTCCTGACGGCGAGCGGCGTGTCGCGGCTGGACGGCGAGAGATTCGTTCCACTCGAAGGCTTTCGCTCAGGCATCAGCTTGCAGGCGGTGGCTTTCGACAGTTCAGGTGTGGCATGGTTTGCGACCAATCAAGGCGCGCTCAGATGGACGCGAGAAACTCTCACCCAATTCAACGAAGGCAGCGGTCTGGCTTCAAACAACGTTCAATAGGTAACTGCGACCGCCGGAAGCCAGGCCGTTGTGTTTGCGACTACTCGGGGCGTTTCAATCTTTCAGCAAGGCGAGTTGCACGACATGGAAGCCTTGGCAGGTTACGACACCCGACACGCTTTTGAAGATAGAGACGGCCGCCTCTGGTTCGCTACCTCTCGCGGCGTCGTTAGCTTCGATCCCAAAAGCGAAGAATCCAGTTTGATAGACGCATCGCGAGGGCTGGCCGACAACGACGCGCGTTGGATTGTCCGATTGGGCGATAGTCTGCTCGTAGCCACTCACGCCGGTATTCAAGCATATAATGGAACAACATTTACGACGCTGGACGGCGAGGCCACCAACACCTTGTTCATCGACCGCGACGGGTTTCTGTGGGCCGGCACTGACGAAGGGCAGGTCAAGAAATTCCTTCTGTTTGGAGGCCACGTCCTGTCAAGCATCTATACGGGAGAAACTCACGCGCTGACTGGGAGCCGCGTCAACTCAATCTTGCAGGACGGCGAGGGGCGAATATGGATCGCGACAAACAAAGGCGCAGTTTGCCACATTCCAGTCACTGTCGCGCCTTCAGCCCAGGTTTCAGTCGAAGTAGATGGCAGCGCACAGGAGGCGTCGGAGTCAGGCTCGTACAATGTTTCGGCTGGGCGACACAAGATTACGTTTCACTTGACTCCGGTAACGATGAGCGGCCAGACGCGCTGCCTCTATCGTATCAACTCAAACGCGAACGAGCAGCGATGGGAAATCCTGCAGCCGCAGCAGGGGGCGCAAAGCGAGGTGTCCCGCTTGGGCCTGGATGAAGGCGCCTACAGTTTCGAGCTTATCGCTTTGAACCGCGACCTCTACGGCGCCAAGAGTCCAGCCGCAACTTTGTCGGTGCGGGTGGCCGCGCCGTTCTGGAAGAACTGGTGGTTTTACGCGCTGGCGATAGTAGCCGTAGGACTGGCTCTGGGAGCCACTTTCGCGGCGCGCAGAATGCAAGCACGCGAGTATGTGCTTCCCAGAGAGCTGCGCAGTTACGTTCCGATCGAGCCCAATCCGTTCATCGTCGGCAATCCGATTCGCGGGGAGAAAATGTTCTACGGTCGCGAAGACGATTTTCGTTACGTGCGCGTGAAGCTTGAGGGCGCCAGTCAGGGCGTGGTGATCGTCTTTTGCGGCGAGCGTCGCGTAGGCAAAAGTTCGATTCTTTATCAGGTGGCGGGCGGAAGATTGGGCGAGCGCTTCATCCCGGTGTTTGTTGACCTTCAGGAAATGGTCATCGCATCGGACTCGGAATTCTTCTCACGCCTGGCGCGATTGATTGCAGAAGCTGTCGCGCGCGCAAAGAGCCGCGAGCTCGCCGCCCCGGTCGCCTCCGCCGCTACGCTCGCTAGCGTCCAGACCGTTCCGGTTGCGTCTAGCGCTGAGACGCTCAACTTGCCTCGATTCGAGGGCCGAAATCCGTATCCCGTGTTTCTGGATTTCCTCGATGGAGTGCTCGACTCAATCGGCGACCGCACGCTGTTGATCCTGATGGACGAGTATGAACTACTCGAGGGAAAAGTGGACGAAGGCAAAATATCAGGTGAGTTGTTCACGTTCCTGGCCGGACTAATGGACAACAAGGAACACCTGGCGCTGATCTTCACCGGCTCGCGCAGGTTGGAGGAGCGTGATCGAAAATACTGGCGCGAGTTGCTCAGGCGCTCGTTGTTTCGCAAAGTGGGGTTTCTGTCAGAGAAAGACACTGCGCGGCTGATCACCGAGCCTGTAGAAGGCCGCGTCGTCTACGGCCGCGGAGTGGTTGGCGTCATCTATCGGCTAACTGCGGGCCAGCCATTCTATACACAGGTCATTTGTCAGAACCTTGTAGACTACTTAAACGAGCATCGGCAGAACTGGGTGACGGCGGCTGATCTCACTCGCGTGATCAGCGAGATCGTGGACAACCCGCTGCCGCAAATGATTTACACCTGGGACGCGCTGTCGGACGATGAAAAGCTCGGGCTTTCACTGCTCGGAGAAGCGTTGACGGACGATGCGTCCTATGCAACCGCTCGCGAGCTGCGGGTCTCGGTGAAGTCCAACGATTACCCGGTCAACCTGTCCGAAAACACTTTGAGGCTCACGTTGGAAGAGATGTTTCGTCGTGAGTTGTTGGAGAAAGACGCGTCTGTCGGATTCCGTTTCAAGATTGATTTGCTGCGCCTTTGGATTCGGCGATCGCATTCGATCTGGCAAGTGGTGAAAGAAGTGCGCACGCTTTAAACCTATGAAGCTGGCAAACCCATACCTGAACCGCGTAGCCATCAAAGACCCGGCGCAGTTCTTTGGCCGCGCGCGTGAGGTGTCCAAGATCTTCTCCCGGATCGACGCCTCGAGGCCCCAATCCATTTCCGTCGTAGGCGAGCGACGAATTGGCAAGTCTTCGCTTCTTTGCACCATCAATCATCCACAGATCCGCGAACGCTTTCTCGACCGCCCTGAATCTTACGCGTTCGCGTTCATTGATCTTCAACAAAAACGACGGCTGACGCTCACCGAGTTTTTCAAAGAGTTGTTCGCCCTGCTCGCGAAAGAGACCGGCGATAAATCCCTCAACAAGCTGCAGCCTTCATTCGATTCGCTGCGGTCGATGCTCGAAAATTTTCGCCGCGACGGGCGCAAGCTGGTTGTGTTGTTCGACGAGTTCGATGCGATCACGACCAATCGAGCGTTTGATCTGGAGTTCTTTTCGTTCCTTCGTTCGATCGCCAACAATTATGACGTTGCTTTCGTGACCAGTTCGGCGCGCGATCTTCAAGAGCTGTGTCACACTCAGCTCATCGCCGACTCGCCGTTCTTCAACATTTTCACCAACGTCTTTCTTCGGGCCTTCACTCGAAAAGAAGCTTTGGAGCTGATCACTCGGCCTTCAGCCGAAGCGGGGTTGCCGCTGGATGGCTACGCCCGGCGAATAATGGAAATAGGGGGTTACTTCCCTTACTTTTTGCAAATCGCTTGCTCGGCATATTTTGATTATCTGCTGGAGAACGACGGTAAGCTCGATCGCCAAGAGGTCGAAGCTACTTTTCTGGACGAGGCGAAAGGTCAATTCCGCTTCATCTGGGATCATTTGAGCGAGGGGCCGCGGCGCGCGATTCGGGAGTTCATCGAGAACGGGCGCGTCGAGAAGGAGCACGAACACATCTATGAGGACCTGAAGCGTGCGGGTTACTTCATTCATGACGATCGGGGCTCGCGCATCTTTTCGACGCTTTTCTCATCGGTGATTTCCAGGCCGCGCGTCATCACAACCGAGCTGCGCGAAACGGACCGCGCAGCGATGGCAGTTCACGACGGCAAGACCGAAAAGGTCGACGCGCCTCCGCTCATCGAGCCTGAGGGTCATATCGGAAGATTCGAGATACGACGTTCGCTGGGCGCGGGCGGGATGGGAGAGATATTTGAATCATACGACACCGACCTCCAGCGCACTGTGGCGATCAAGGTACTGGCTTCGAAGCATATTGAAGACGAATCGATGAAGCAGCGCTTCTTGAGAGAGGCGCAAATGGCGTCGCAGCTCAATCATCCGAACATCGCGACTATTCACGAGATCGGCGAGGCAACCGGCAACCCTTACATCGTGATGGAATACGTCGAGGGTCAGACGGTTGCCGAGCGCCTCGCGCGAGGACCGCTCGCAATCGACGAGATCGTCGATATCGGAGTCCAATCAGCCGAGGCGCTGGCTGAAGCGCACGAACGTGGAGTGGTTCATCGTGATATCAAGACTTCGAACATAATGATCACTCCGAGGGGGAAGGTTAAGGTGCTGGACTTCGGGCTGGCGAAACCGCTGCCGGTTTTGAACCGCCGGAGCAAGTCGCGTCTCACCGAGTCTGGAGTCTTGCTTGGAACGGTGAGCTATATGTCGCCGGAACAGGCGACGGGACAAGGCGAGGTGACTCACCTAACGGATATTTTCTCGCTGGGCGTTGTGCTTTACGAGATGACCACGAGGCGTCTTCCGTTTGAGGGCGAGACCTATTTCCAAACGATCGAGGCGATAAAGAAGCGCCCGGCCACTCCAATCAAAAAGCATCGCAAGGACGCTCCTGATGCGCTGGCCGCGGTGATCGACCGCATGCTTGAAAAAGTTCCCAAGCACCGATACCAATCGGCCGCTGAAGTCGCGAGCGATTTACAACTTGCTGTCTCCCAAACTTAAGGACAAGGGGAAGGTATTATGGTACTACTCTTCATCCTGCTGTTGGTCTCGTGTCCGCTGCTTTTTCAAAAAGAGACAGCGGGCGAAATTGATGGGCCAGCGCTGTACGAGGAGGCCGAAGCGTACGAGGTTTATTCTCAGATTCTTCCATCAGAATGGCCGTGGAGAGTAGCAAATGCAAAAGCTCTGGTTATTCGCAAGGTGACCGGAAGCTATGAAATGTGTCTACGTCCAGAAAAGGAATGGGAAGATTTGATAGGCCCCGCGATATCGGAGTACGTTAAGCTGAATAACAAGAAGTGGCGTCTCAAGCAAGAAATCCAGATTGAAAAACCATATTCATTGGTAACCCCTGATGACATCGACTCCGCGTTCCAGATAGGAAGCTGGGAAGGATTCTACAAAAAGTATCCCGACTCGGGCGGCTGGATCGAGGTGTCGGCCGTTGGATTCAACGCCGATAAGACCGTTGCCGTGGTCTATATGGCTCACCACTGCGGTCTTCTGTGCGGAGGTGGGCAGTTTCATGTCCTACACAAGAAGGACGGGAAATGGGTGCCTTTGAAATGGAGAGGGATGAGCTGCTCCTGGGCATCCTGAAGTATAATTCACTGAGTCGCCGTCGGGCCCCCTTCCTTGTGATGCTCGGGACTTATCGAGATCTCCTCCTCATAATGCGATTCGCGAGTAAATAGCACAAACCCAACTCCGACGATCACCAAAACCAACACGATCACCACTACCAGAAAATACCACGGCAGATTCGGCGCGTTGGGATTGCTGGGATCGCGCCCGCCCATCGCGAGCAAAACAAATGGACCCACAATCGCTCCAACCAGGCCGATTACCAGCGCGACTCGGTCGAGCGCTCCCTCTTGCGGCACCTTGACGTGCCAGCCCCAGTATGCCCCGATCGCTGAGGCGATGAGCGCTATGACCGCGAGCACAGACCCGCGCGCGACATTGCCGAGCAGATAGCCGCTGATGAACTGGGCCTTGTTGCCCGAAGGCAGCGCCGCGTACACCAGCAGAGCCAGCACCAGCGTTGCTACAGCGACGATCAGCGCGTCGATCACCCGCACCTCTTCTGTGAGCCAGCCAACGACAAAACCCCCGACCAGAAACGCGCCCACCGTCAACCCAAAGGTCACGGCAACGACTGTATCGGACATTACATCCGCCTGACTACCCTTGGTGCTATAGGCTATGCCGGTGAAGATAAGAGAGATGATTACCTGAAGCCCAAACGTGGAGCCGAGTCCCACCAGAATCCATTTTATGCGGTCCTTCATAAAGCCTCCCGATGTTCAGGCGCGAAGCATCGTCAGGACGCTAGGATTTCTGCCTGAGTGTCTGCCAGCGGTAATGCGCTCGCGGCATCCACTTGTATTATTATGCCACTAAGCTAACGAGATCGCCCGTCAATGAGATCGATCAGGAATGCGCGCTGAGGATCTTCCAGACCGCTTCCGGTCTCACCGGCATATCCAGGTGCCGGACGCCAAAAGGGGACAACGCGTCGACGATCGCGTTCACGATTGCAGGCGTCGCGCCAATAGTTCCGGCCTCGCCCACTCCCTTCGCCCCAAGCGGATTCACCGGCGTCGGCGTCTCCGTGCGATCGAGCTCGAACCAAGGAATCATCGCCGCCTTCGGTAATGCGTAATCCATCAACGTGCCGGTCACGAGCTGACCCTGCTCATCGTAGACTACCTCTTCGTAAAGCGCCTGTCCGATCGATTGCACGATGCCGCCCTGCACCTGGCCGTCGACCAGCATTGGATTGATCACCTTGCCGCAATCGTCGACCGCGACGTATCGCAAGAATTTTATCTCGCCGGTCTCTCGGTCTATCTCGACAACCGCAATGTGGGTTCCAAACGGGAACGTGAAATTGGTCGGCTCGAAGAAATAAGTTGCCGACAGGCCAGGCTCCGAGCCTGGCGGAATGTCGCGTGCGATGTGAGCGGCCAGGGCGACGTCTTGAATCGAGACCTTCTTGCCTTCCGGTTCAGGATCGGGCAACGCGCCCGCGGGCGCCTGACCGGCCGGTACGGTCGGCTCGGGCACCGCCGACGCGGAAGCGGCTCTGGCAGCCTGTTTGGAGAACTTCCCTTCGTTGAATACCACGGTTGAAGACTCAGCCTTGAGCATGTGGGCCGCGATCTTTGTGGCTTTCTCTTTCAACTTCTCGATAGCCATCAACACCGCTGTTCCACCAACCGCAGTGGCTCGGCTTCCGAAGGTCCCGATCCCGTACTGAACGACGGCTGTGTCGCCATGCACGACGGTTATGTCGTTGATGTCAACTCCCAATTCATCAGCCGCGATCTGCGCAAACGAGGTTTCCTGTCCTTGTCCGTGTGGCGAAGCACCGGTTAGGATAGTCACTTTTCCTGTCGGCTCGATCCGAACGGTCGCGCTCTCCCATCCACCTGCGGGCATCGCTGCCGAAGGGCCAAGCGCGCATATCTCAACATAGGTCGAAACGCCGATGCCGATCAGCCGACCATCGTTGCGCGCTTTTTTCTGTGCATCGCGCAATTTCTGGTAGCCACTTATCTCAAGTGCCCTGTCGAGGGCTGCGTTGTAATCGCGGCTGTCATAGGCAAAACCCGTTGCGGTGTTGAACGGAAACT
>Ga0137380_10003275_pt1 | contig 14057 bp, 9 predicted proteins | sample SagtaG_17_FD_104809 | JGI IMG/M metagenome (GOLD analysis project Ga0137380, IMG submission 104809) | Vadose zone soil microbial communities from Sagehorn Ranch, Mendocino, California, USA - Sage2_L_100_16 metaG | ecosystem: Environmental > Terrestrial > Soil > Vadose zone | place: USA... | reverse complement strand
GCTACGTTATTGCAGACGAATAGTGGCATCATTACCGCTGCCATCATCACTGATGTCTGGAAAACCACGCCTTTTATGGCCCTCTTGCTCCTGGCCGGTCTTCAGGTCATCCCCACTGAAATGTACGAAGCAGCCGACGTCGATGGGGCCACTCGCTTCCAACAATTTTGGACGATTACCTGGCCCATGCTCAGCGGGCCGCTGACCGTCGCGTTACTCTTCCGCACACTCGCTTCCCTCGGAGTGTTCGATCTCTTCTACATCCTGGGTGGCAACCAGGTGCAAAGCATGGCGTCGTACTCGTATAATTACATGTTTACTCGTACCACATTCGACTTTGCTCCGGGAGTGGCAGCCGCCATTGTACTGTTTGTGATTGTCGTTTGTCAGATAGCTTATCGTTTTTCTGCCATGATTATTGTCGCAAAAGGTGCCTTAAAGTTCTTAGCAACAAGACAGAACGTAAAAGCGCCCTGATGCATAACTTATTGTGTCTCATTTCTGGGTATTTTGCTTATCCACCGTTGTACTGATAACCAAATTCATGAGTCTTCTGATTGCCCTCGAGTCAGACTTGTTATTCTGAGACATTGTATGTTATAAATATTACAACCAGAAGAAAGTTCTTAACGCCTATCCAGGCCATATTTGTGAGCGCACCTAAAGTTGCACTTATTGAGAGATTCACCGTCACGCCAACGTATTTGTTAAGTAGTTGCTAAAAGCGAGCAGGCAATGGACTAAACAGTAGAAATGAGATTGCTCGCGAAGAAAGGAGTGATCTGCTGGCACATATTTGAAACTCCTACGCATACTTGTTGTACAGTACACCGTACACACACAGAAAACTTACAGAAGAAGCAGGGTTGCTTCTCATTGTGCCTCTCTTCTCAAGATGTTCGTGATACGAATCAAAGAATAGAGAAGTCTGGAAGACAAGGGATGAGAAACTCCTCATAGCGCTTTCGATCCATGTTCGTTAGCAGTTTGTCCAAAGGAGAAATGCAAATGATCCCCGAGCAAGGTGAAGTCATCGACGAAATCATCACCAAAATCCGCGCTGGTCGCATAACCCGCCGGACATTCCTTGAGCGTGCTGTTGCTGTCGGCTTGAGCAGCAGTGTAGCCGCTTCGCTGCTGGAAGCCTGCGGCGGCACCAGCAACAGTGGTACCGGTAACGGGCAAACCGTCAATATTAACTATATTGAACGTGACACCAATGGCGTTTACGCAGGACTGGTAAAGACGTTTAATGCACAAAATAATGGTGTTCACGTCACCTACAACAGTAATGCACCAGCTGATACAGGTCAGCTCCTGACCATCCTCACGACTATGCTGCGTGCACGCGGCAGCTCCATCGATGTCTTTCCGATGGATATCATCTGGCCTGCTGAGTTTGGGGCCAATGGTTGGACCGTGCCCCTGGATGATAAGTGGCCAGCCAGTGATCGGGCGAATTATCTACCAGGGCCCCTTCAGGGATGTACCTACAATGGCAAGTTGTGGGCAGCGCCGACCCGCACCGATGCGGGGCTGATCTACTACCGGACCGATATTAACAAAACACCTCCAACTACCTGGGATAGTCTGACGACCATGGCCAAGGCGGCCTCCCCGTCCAAAGCGAAGTTTGGCTATCTCTGGCAGGGAGCGCAGTACGAGGGGCTCGTCTGTGACTTTGTCGAGGTTCTTTACGGTTATGGCGGTTCCGTGCTGGATCCCAGCGATCCCAAGAAGGTCACCGTCAACAGCCCGGAAGGTGTGCAGGCCTTGACGCAGATGGCCGGCTGGGTGGGTACGATCTCGCCATCGGCAGTGACCACCTACAAGGAGGAGGATAGCCGTTCCGCCTGGCAAAACGGGGACTCTGCCTTCATGCGCAACTGGCCCTATGCCTATTCGTTGGGCAATGACCCCAAGACCTCCAAGATTGCCGGCAAGTTTGATGTCCATCCTATGCTCTTTGGCGGCAGCAATACCACCGGCCACTCGTGCCTGGGCGGCTGGCAATATGGCATCAATGCCTTCTCCAAGAACCCTGACGCGTCCTGGAAGTTTATCCAGTACCAGCTCAGCTCCCCCTCGCAGAAAACCATCGCCATACAGTTGTCGCTGACAGCCACACTTAAGAGCATCTACACCGATCCCGAGGTGCTGGCCAAGAATCCGTTCTTCAGCAAATTGTTTCCCGTGTTCCAGACCGCGCAGCCGCGACCAGTTTCTCCTTTCTACCCGGACATCACGATCGCCATTCAGCAGCGAGTCCATGCTGCACTGATCAAGCAAAGCAGTCCTGCAGATGCTTTGAGTGGACTACAGTCGGATTTGCAGGCCATCGTGAATAAATAGCATGATGTAGTGCGTAACTAGAAGTGGGGTATCTGTACAGATACCCCATGCTATGGCAAGACTTTCGCCGTAGAAGTCGTTGTATCTGTACCCATCGGGAGGTCGCCTTGAGTGTAATGGCACTTTGCTTTCTTGCTAGAAGGCCCTCTCGATGTGGATAGCCGTTTAAAGGGAGAAGTGCATATGGCAGCACAAGCAGTAGAAGTACCCACTAGAAGGCTGACTCTGAGGGATCGCCTGGATTTGGGAAGCGGCTTCTTGCCGTACTACCTGGTACTCCCCACCGTCCTCGTGATCCTGGCGGTGGCGGCGTATCCCATCCTTAATTCCATCTGGCTCAGCTTCCTCGATAACCCTCTCAGCCCCAGTGCAAATTTTATTGGATTCAACAACTTTGCTCAGCTATTTCGTAGTAATGAGTTCCGCACTTCAATTGGCACGACGTTCGTCTTCACTATCTTCAGCGTAGCCCTCGAGACGATCTTTGGTCTGGGAATTGCTCTACTCATCAATGGCACTTTTCCAGGTCGTGGCCTGGTACGGGCTTCTATTCTGGTCCCGTGGGCCTTCCCCACGGTTATCTCCGCGCAGATATGGTATCTGATGTACAATGACCGTACAGGCATTGTCAGCTACATCCTCCAGCAGATTCACCTACTGCCAGCAGGTGGCACATTATTGCAGTCGAGTAGTGGCATCATTATCGCTGCCATCATCACCGACGTCTGGAAAACCACGCCTTTTATGGCCCTCTTGCTCCTGGCCGGTCTTCAGGTCATCCCCACCGAAATGTATGAGGCAGCCAGCGTCGATGGGAGTACGCGTTTCCAGCAATTCTGGTCGATTACCTTGCCCATGCTCACCGGGCCACTGGTCATCGCGTTACTCTTCCGCTCACTGGCTTCCCTCGGTGTGTTCGATCTCCTCTACATACTGGGCGGCAACCAGGTGCAAAGCATGGCGTCGTACTCGTATAATTATATGTTTACTCGCACCAACCTCGACTTTGCTTCTGGAGTGGCAGCCTCCGTTGTCCTCTTTGTGTTCGGGCTGATTATCAGCCTGTTGTTTGTCCTGTTGATGCGTGTAACGCGACGATAGCCAACGATAGAGGATCGATAGATCCATACTTGGAAAGGAAGAAGATGTATTATGGCAGTTAGGGAACAGGTTTCCCTTGGCGCGAAAGCGAGGGAAAGGACTGCGGAACCGGGAAAGGGCATACAATGGGGCAAGATAGTTCGCTATTTTGGAGTAGGGTTTGTTGTGTTCGTCGCATTGGCTCCTCTTTACTGGACAGTGGTAACATCAGTAAAAAGTGGACTCGAACTGAACGCCTCTCCACCCACCCTCTTTCCCCAAACCTTTAGCTTTGAGAACTTCATAAACGACCTGAGCTTGTCCACCTTTACACATGCTCTGCTTAACAGCGCGATCATCGCAACCATCACCACCATCCTGGCACTGGTCGTTGGTGTACTTTGCGCCTATGCCATTGCACGTATGAAGTTCCACGGCAAAGGCGTCGTGTTAGGGATCACGTTGTCAGTGACGATGATACCGCTTATCGCGATGGTCGGACCGCTTTTCGTGATCTTCACGGGTGTGCTTCCGGTCTACAACACGTATGTGGCCCTTATTATCCCCGACCTTGTGGTTAGCCTACCGATCACCGTCTGGTTCATGACTTCGTTCTTCCGCGATCTGCCGCCAGACCTGGAAGAGGCAGCACTGGTGGATGGAGCCACGCGACTGCGCGCCCTGTGGGAAGTGATTGTGCCAATCACAGCACCTGGTGTCTTTGCCGCGGCTATTCTCTCGTTCATCGCTGTCTGGAACGACTTCCTCTTTGGTTTGACACTGACGACCGATGAACGTGCACAGCCTGTCACCGTTGCAGTGTCACGCTTCGCCGGCGAACATACCATCCCCTGGGGTGAAATTGCCGCCGCCGCGGTGATTGTGACCATTCCGCTCGTGATTGTCGTTCTGTTCCTGCAGAGACGTATTGTGTCCGGCCTGACAGCCGGAGCTGTAAAAGGCTAAAACCGGCCAATGGAAGAGCAAGGGCGGGATCACCTGGCCTCTTGTGGCCGGTGATCCTACACTTGTTTGTGCCTGTGCGTCCACGTGGACCCCATTTCCCAGACGTCCAATGACTTAAGTTGGGCGTTTCCGCCGCTTGCAAAGAGTCCAACGCCGAGGCTATCGCTTCTGGACGGGTAGACCCGGCTACTCATGCACAAGCGGTGGTTTGCGAACACTTCGATCACGGAACAGTCGACGAAGATATGTAACAGCAAGGGCTGATCGGGAGCAAGCGGAAGCGGTCCTGCCTGGATGTCTCGCTGCACGTCCTCACTCATGCTCGATCGTTGGCGATCAATGAGCAGGCGCTCTTGCAGGCGGTCGTAGCGAATAAGGGTCTGCTCTGCGCCGTCTGGCGCACACCGCACCCCGATGCCCAGTTCCGTTGCCTCGCCTGGGACTAATTCCGCTAAGATTTCCAGGCAGTCGCCCCGGACCTCCTTGAGGAGCATAAACGACGTTGATTGGATAGATAGATCCATTATGCGCCTATGGGCACCTCTGAGCTGCTTCTGCTCTGGAGCTGGCTCCAGACTCACAACGTTGTCAGCAGATAGAGAGAGGACACGAGGTAGGGACATAACCCCCGCCCACCCGGCGGCCCACTGTGCCTCGTCACTGCGTCCCTCCCAGAGCCACCCCCATAGAAGGCGACGACCAGTGGGATCGAGCAAGGTCTGTGGCGCGTAGAAGTAGCCACCGTAATCAATAATGCTCTGGGCGCGAGGGATAAGGGTGGAGTCGGTGCAGGTCCCAACGAAGGCTACTGAGTAGTGCAGGCTCCCCTTATATGCCCTCTCACGAAAGCGACGGTCATCGTAGACCGACACTAGAAGCACGGACTTGTCGCCAAGGGAAAAGAAGTCAGGGCATTCCCACATAGAACCGGTCCACACCGGATCGGTGCGGTTCCCGTCACCAACGTAGAAGGGATGCATGTACTCCCAGTCCAGCAGGTTTGATGATCGGTAAAGCAGAGCTGTGCCTCCGACCTCTCTGATCCCGGCACCGATCAACTGATACCAGGTGCTTCCTTCCTTCCATACAGTGTGGTCGCGGAAGGCAATCAAATCCAGGTCTGGCGGCGGTTCAGCAATCACCGGATTACCCGGATACTTCTGCCAGGTGATCAAATTGTCAGGACTGGTGGCCACGCAAGCTAACTGGCGATTTCCTCGAACGCCCGTATAGATGAGCGTTGGAATACCATCGTGGTTGACGGCACAGCCAGAGAAACATCCATCTTGATCAGGTCCTCCTGGCGTTGGAGCTAACGCGATCGGCAAGTCGATCCAGTGGACGAGATCCTGGCTGACGGCATGGCCCCAATGTTTTGTTTCCCATGGCGGATCGTTGGGGACATATTGGTAAAATAGGTGATAGTGTCCTTTCCAGTAGATCAGCCCATTGGGATCGTTCATCCACCCTGATAGTGGCAGAAAGTGATATCGGGGCCGGTGTGGATCTGTGGCAAGACTCTGTAGGAGGGCTTGCTGCCTTTCCGCCAGCCCATGGACACATGCCGCTTCCGTTGACTCATTCATAGCTTGCCTGTCCTTTCTCACGTGGTGGGATACCTATTATGGCTTTCTCTACTCTCCTTGCCAGACCTTCACGAGACCATCATCTCCGCCAGAGGCGATGTGCATACTATCCGGAGACCATACTGCCGTCAGCACTTCGCTATGATGACCACGATAGGTCAGGAGCGGCTCATACATGTCCGTGTCTCTCGTTCGCACAGCGGACCAGATCTGTACAGTGTTGTTCTTGTTCGCGGAAGCGATACGTAAACCGTCAGGCGACCAGGCCACCGAATTCACCCAGTCAGAAGCGCCGATATAGAACAGCAGGCGCTCGCCGGTAGTGGCGCTGCAGACCTGCACGGTTTTATCGAGGCTGGCAGAAGCGATGCTGGTGCTATCGGGCGACCAGGCTACCGCAGTAATAATGTTGAAATGCCCGCGAAAGGTCAGGAGGCGCTTGCCAGTAACAGCGTTCCAGACCTGTACGGTATCGTCAAGACCTGCGGAGGCGATGCGCGCTCCATCAGGTGACCAGGCAACTGCTGTAACCCAGTTGAGATGGCCCCAATAGACCAGCAGCGTGTGGCCTGTAGAGGCGTCCCAGACGCGCACTGATTTGTCGAGACCGGCAGAAGCGATATACTGACCATTAGGAGACCAGGTGAGGGCTGTCACTGCGTCTGTGTGTCCATAGTAGGTAAGTAAGCGCTGGCCCGAGGTGGCATCCCAAACTTGTACGGTTTTGTCATAACTTGCCGAAGCGATACGTTTTCCATCCGGCGACCAGGCAACTGCCGTGACCCAGTTAGAATGCTGATGGTACGTCACGAGACGCTTTCCTGTTGTGGCATCCCAAACTTGTACGGTTTTGTCATAACTTGCCGAAGCGATACGTTTTCCATCCGGCGACCAGGCCACGCCGCTTATTGCATTAAAGTGTCCGCGGTACGTATACAGGGTCGTTCCTAGCTGAAGTATATCAATAGGAGGCGGACGAACACGTGTAGGAGAAGAACACCCGGCGAGGAAGAAGAGCAGACTGTAGAGGCAATAGAGTAGAAAAGGACGCCGCATCCAGCGAGGTCGTAAGGTGTCCGTCATATTTCCCCCTCTCAAAAGGCAAGAGGACATCTGTTACCAGTGCAAAGAGATGCTACGGTGTACCTGATCGTGAGCATACGAGTTTCTCACAGAAATCGGGCCAGGAAGCCGCCCGTCTTTAGACCGGGGAGGAATGGCCCGCTCCTTTCCTGTAGCTATAGCCATCGCATCGATGAACCGGGGTACAGAAGCGATAGCTGATCCCCTGTACTCGGTCCTGTTTCGTTCGGATGTCAAATGATCCACTTGCCCGGACCAGCACCCGTCCAACGTAGACGCCTTGTTTGGTGCCGCGGGTGACGACTGCTCTGACCATATCCCCCGTTTGGAAGCCCTTGACCTTCTTCGTTCCTTTGGGCTTTGAGCAGGGAAAGCCCATCTGGTTGACGTTGCATTTCTGCCTGCTGCCATGTCCTGTGGCAGTAATCAGTAGAGGAACAACCCCCGCAAGGTGAAGCTGTTCAGGAGTGCTCTTGCCCACGCACGCCGCATCGAGCCAGTGCTTTTTAGGCAGTTCTCGCATCGTTCGATTGAACTTCGTCAGACCGCCAGAACCACACTCGATGGGCATTCCCAGGGTCCCCAGTCGTTCGTACAAGGCCCAGCGCATCGTGTTCACGGCGGCGGCATCCCTGAGCGGCGCTTTGCTCTGAGCCAGAATGCGTACCAGCAGCTCAGGTGCCCGGCTCAGGAAAACGCGAATATCCTGGGTTCCTTTGGCTTTATTGCAGGAGTCACAGGCCAGACAAAGATTGCTGATGCGATCCGTTCCCCCCTTGGCTTTGGCCTGAATATGCTCCACTTGCAACGGGACGTTCTGAACACCACAATAGGTACAGGCCCGCTTCCATTTCTCCAGCAGGTATTCTCGGACCTCATAGCCAGCCAGCGTCCCTCGCTGGTACTCCATACCGCTTATCTCTGGATTCTCCATCTGCTGTAAGTCAAACTTGACCAGCTCTTGAGATAGGACGGTAATCGGAGCTATCCTCCTGAGACGCTGAACCCAGGTCACGCTATTGGCAATCCTGCTGATCAGGGAGGGAGAAAGCCAGCCCTTGCGCCGCGTGCGATTGGCAAATCGTACTTTCCTATACCGGGTCTTGCGCTGTCTGCGGTTTCGGCGTACTGCTCGGCGTTGATCCATGGCGTGCTTGATAGCTGGCCCACGATGACGCAGTTCAGCCGCGAATATGACTTCACCTGTTGCATCATTGACCAGGGCCAACCCGCTCGTCTGACTGCCCGGATCGATCTTCAAACGGAGAGGATGAACCTCTGGGTGCTCCGGCAGTGTTTTCAAGATGATCGTAAACGGGTAGCGGCGAAACACAGCCGCTTTTTTCTGCATGAGCAACAGCCGCGCCCGCCCTGGATGGACCGGGTTGAGCGGTTTCCTGTTCGCATCAACGACAAAAACGTGAGACATCGGTGCTCCTAAGAGAGCCTCTGGTTTCCCAGGTAAAGGTGGCCTCGACAAGGTTATCAGGCGGTAACTGTCTTCTGAGCACTTCCTTAACCCGTTACAGATGTTTAACTCAGAAGTTCTAGAGCAGCGGGCTGGCCGCGCACCCGCTGGTAGGTCCTTGAACACTCCCTGATAACGTAGCCCGTTGCCGGGCTGAGTCTGCTCATGTCTCAGGCTTGAAACAAAGCGCGCCTTGCTCCAAGCCCCGGCATTGAATGCCGGGGTTCATGACTACTAGAGAACTATACGATACAGTATACTCTATATTTTGCCAGAATTTCTGCTCACAAAAAAACAATCATGATATACCGGTGCTATGTACGTATCGGTAACTGACCAGGCCCCCAGAGTTGCATTGGCCCCCAATTTCTACTGGATAGGAGTAAGTGCGTGCCATCAGGTGACCAGCGAAGCACATCATTAAAGCCATTCACACTGGCAGGCGACAGAGCTGGAACCAATGAAGCCAGTTTCCGCCCAGTGACGCGATCATAAATATCTACTTTGCCAGAATAGTACATCGCCACAACGTGTCCATCGGGACGCCAGGAGACGTTTATGCTCGGGTACCCATACGTACCTGGAAGAGTGGACAAGGTATGCAGTACTTGTACAAGTACCTTGTCATGCACCTGGAAAATGGACAACTGGTCAACCTCCAGCTCTTTCAAAGCTGGGCGGCTGGGTAAATTTTGACCGGGTGCTTCTAAAAGCCCTCCTGCAACAAACAAGCCCGTCGACGAGGAAGCGCCCATCAGGTGACCAGGCAGGGAAGAGCGATTGCCATACATACACTCCTGGTACATGAAGAGAACCATGTCCACTTTGTGTTACGCGGAGAATATATCCCGGCTGCCAGATACTGAATGAGCTATCTCCATCAGGGTTGCCCACAGGACTGAGCGAGGAAGCCAATGGGCTCCCGTTGCCAGTGTGGGTTCCAGGTACAAGCACATCGCCTGCAGCCCAGTGATAGGAAAGTGATGTAGATGTGGGGATGAATTCGGGGGAGTTAGCAGTGATAGTATGATACCGCACTACTGTTGCCCCTCCCAATTGAACATCCCACCTGATGTAGGAGTAAAAATTGGCCTCTTCTGGCTTTTCTTGTTGCAGGAACACTTTCTGTTTGCCGTCTTTCCCAAGAAGAAGCACCCCATCTATTCTGGGCATACCTGGTGTAGTGAAGTCCAAAAAAGGTGCTGCCGAGAAGAGCAACGCAAGGTAGTGCCCATCGGGCGACCAGAGAATAGTCTGATAATAAATTACTGGCGACGCTTGTTTGTCAGAAAACTGCTTCACCTGCTTTTTGAGCGTGGGCAGGATCGCGTTGTCTGGATGCAAGTGTGTTAGGAGTTTAGCAGAATGCCCATCGTATATGTTGACGAGACCAGGCAGGTACTGACTCGTGCCTTGCGGGCAATCCACTCCGTAGCCGAGCACGGCGATGTGTTGGTTATCCGGCGACCACGCTGTATCAACAAGGCAGCGCAACGTATTCCGTTCAAGAAAGGGAACATCCGATACAGCTGCTGAAGGATGAGTGACGCGTGACAGTAGGAACGGGAAGACCCCGCTCGCATTGAGCACAATGATCAGCCCTACGAGCACAACTCCCGAGAGAGCAGCAAGCTGCACCTTTCCACGCTTGAATAGAAATGGCCTCACCGGAAGTCTCTTCTCAATCCGCGCTGATAGGTCACGTTTGATCTTGTCTAGCCTATCCGTTGGCTCGGACGGTTCCAGGTCGACAATCTCGATGCCGGGATCTTGCTCTTCGGGGTGTTCTTGGCGTGAATGCTCGAAATTGCTCATGTATGTCTTCTGGGATATCCTTAAAAGACTTCTGCTTTTTATTTAATATATTTTTTCCGTCGCGGAAGTTGGATACTTTCTTCTGTCAGATAATGTTATACTATATTCACCGGTCGTATTTCCAACTATTTCCTCCTCAGTTTGTTACATTAGTTATCTGGCTACTCAACCTGATAAAGCGAAGGCATAAATAGGTAGCCAGAGAAAGGCAGAAGGCATGTCAACTGAGATTACTACTACTGGAGTCCATCATATCCGGCTGATAGTGAGCGATCCTGTACGTTCCCGCGACTTCTACACCAGCCTGCTTAACTTTAAAGTGGCCGCGGAGCTGCCACCAGGGTTTGTGCTCACCAATGGCAACATGCTTTTAGGCGTTACTCCACCCTGGGACGCGAGCCAGGCTATCCCCAATGATCGTTTCAGCCCCCACCGCGTCGGGCTGGATCACCTTAGCTTCAGTGTGGCAAACCGCGCCGAACTACACAAAGCGGCAGCCCTTTTCGATGAGCATGGTGTAGAGCACGGAGAAGTGAGGGACCTTCCGCCTTTCGGGATCACCATCCTCAGCTTCAGCGATCCCGACGGCATTCAACTGGAGTTGACTGCGCCCCTCGAAAAGTAATTATGAGAGAGGTTACCAGAATGACCGATTCCTTCCTCACCCTGGGAGCCCTGCGCGAGTGGAGGAGCGCAGGGAGTGCCCTCATCCTGGACTACGGCGGCCCGCGCGTTGCGATCACGATCCTGACCGATCGTATAATCCGGGTGCGGCTCGCACCAGATGGAACGTTCGCTGCACGCCGCTCCTGGGCGGTCGCGCGGGAGGACGATGCGTTCCCGGAGGCCTCGTTCGAGATCGAGGAGCCGGGCCAGGCGCTGGTACTGCGAACGGCTTCGCTCATGCTGCGGATCGAGCGCGACCGGGGAAGTCTCTCCTTCGCTGATGCGCAGGGGCAACCCTTCTGCGCCGACGAGGCGGGGATGCAGTGGGACCAGGCTGCGTCGGAGCCACAGCGGGTCGCCTGTGTCAAGCACATCGAGGCCGGTGAGCACTTCTTCGGCTTCGGTGAGCGAACTGGGCACCTCGACAAGCTCGGGCGCCAACTGATCAACTGGACAACCGATCCGGCCAGGAGCCACGGCCCCGGCACCGACCCGCTCTACCTGGCCATCCCGGTCTTCCTGGCGCTCCGGCCCGGCCTGGCCTACGGCGTCTTCTTCAATAACACCTGGCGCAGCCGCTTTGACATTGGGGCAGGGCGACCCGGCGTCTGGCAGATGGAGGCCGAGGGCGGAGAGCTCGACTACTACGTGGTCTATGGGCCGGCACCGGAGCAGGTGAGCGAGGGCCTGGGCGCACTGCTGGGGACAATGCCGCTGCCACCACGCTGGGCGTTGGGCTACCACCACAGCCGCTGGGGCCACGCGACGGAGTCGATGGTGCGTGAGCTGGCGGCTGAGTTTCGCACGCGCGACATCCCCTGCGACGTGATTCACCTGGACATCGACCACATGGACGGCTATCGCATCTTTACCTGGGACCCGCAGGGCTTCCCCCAGCCGTATGCGCTGCTCGACGACCTGCGCCGCGATGGCTTCCGCATCGTGACGATTGTCGACCCTGGCGTCAAGATCGATCCCGATTACCAGGTCTACCGGACAGGGTTGGAGCGCGATGTTTTCATCCGCGAGGCCGACGGCGAGGTGTTCCGCGGCTACGTCTGGCCCGACGACGCGGTCTTCGCCGATTACACACGACCGGAGGTACGTGAGTGGTGGGGTGACATGCAAAAGGCACTCGTGGATGTGGGCGTCAGCGGCATGTGGAACGATATGAACGAGCCTGCGGTGTTTGAGCTCCCGTTTAGCCAAGGTGTCGGCCAGGTTGGGACGATCGATCTCGATGCCATCCAGGGTCCTGAAGGCGAGCGAACGACCCACGCCGAGGTGCATAACCTCTACGGCTATGGCATGGCCCGCGCCTCTTACGAGGGGCTGCGACGATATCTCAGCGATGAGCGGCCTTTTGTCCTCACCCGCTCCGGCTTCGCTGGTGTGCAGCGGTGGAGCGCTTGCTGGATGGGCGACAACCACTCCTGGTGGGAGCACCTGGAGATGGCGATGCCGCAGCTTTTGAACATGGGCATGTCGGGAGTGCCCTTCGTCGGCACTGACATTGGCGGCTTCTCCGGCAACGCCAGCGGCGAACTCTTCGCCCGCTGGATGCAATTTGGCGCCCTGGCGCCCTTCTGCCGCGGTCACTCGGAGATCGGAAGCGAGCGCCACGAGCCATGGGTCTTCGGTCCACGTGTCGAGGCAATCTGCCGCGAGTTCCTGCGGCTGCGCTACCGGCTGCTTCCCTACCTCTACACGCTCTTCTGGGAGGCGGCTCGACGCGGAATCCCCGTGCTGCGGCCGTTGCTCTATCACTTCCTGGACGACCCGGTCACCTACCCACTCCACGACCAGGTGCTGCTAGGCCCACATCTGCTGGCGGCGCCGATCTACCACCCCGGCCGTGAGCATCGCCACGTCTACCTGCCGGCGGGTGCGTGGTACGACTGGTGGACCGGCGAACTGCTCACCGGGCCAGCGCATCTGCTGGCGCACGCACCGCTGGAGCGCATGCCCCTCTACGTCCGTGCTGGGGCGATCATCCCCACCGGGCCAGACCTGCTTTACGCCGATGAGCGCCCGCTCGACCCGCTGACGCTGGACCTCTATCCTGGCAACGGGGCGTTCACGCTCTACGAAGATGACGGCCACAGCTTCGCGTACGAGCACGACCAATTCTCTACGACGAGCTACACGCTGCGCCGGACGGAAGATCGGCTGGTGTTCGAGATCGGTGTGCGCGAAGGCGCTTACGCCCCGCCAGCGCGGCGGCTCCTGATCAGAGTTCGTGCTGTGGACGAGCAGGCGGCAGAAGGGCACCCCAGCGCGAGCTACGATCCTGTTCGCCGGCTGCTAACGCTCCAGGTCGATGATGATGGCCACGCGAGGACATTGAGTTTTAAGCTGAGCGTCTAGTTTTAACCGTCATGGCCGGCGGCTGTCCATCCTGAAGGGTTTCATCGAAACACACATTAATTGCTCAGGAGCACAACCATGCCAACACCTATACGCATCCTGGCCGTCGATGTCGGCACTGGCACACAAGATATCCTGCTCTTCGAGAGCGGCAAGACGATAGAGAATTGCTTTAAGATGGTCATGCCATCGCCAACTGTCATCGTTGCTGAGCGCATTAAACGGGCAACGGAGCGTGGTCAACCTATCTTGTTAACGGGCGTAACCATGGGTGGTGGTCCATGCCATTGGGCGGCACGCGATCATGCACTGGCTGGCAATGCTGTGGCCGTTACACCTGAAGCCGGGCGCACGTTTGATGATGATTTGACGATGGTTGAGCAAATGGGGTTTGAGATTATCGATGAGGCGGAGGCGTCACAATGGGCGGAGAAACCTGATTGGTTGCACATCGAGTTACAGGATTTTGATGCTCGTGCGATTATCACTGCTATGCAGGCCTTTGATGTCGATCCGCGGGTGGACGCGCTGGCTATTGCGGCCTTTGATCATGGTGCGGCTCCTCCAGGGATCAGCGATCGGCGTTTTCGCTTTAACTTCATTGCAGAGACGGTGCGCAAAGATCCGACGCCCAGCGCTTTTGCCTATGCTGTCCGGCATACTCCGGCAGATCT
>Ga0137380_10003260_pt1 | contig 14081 bp, 18 predicted proteins | sample SagtaG_17_FD_104809 | JGI IMG/M metagenome (GOLD analysis project Ga0137380, IMG submission 104809) | Vadose zone soil microbial communities from Sagehorn Ranch, Mendocino, California, USA - Sage2_L_100_16 metaG | ecosystem: Environmental > Terrestrial > Soil > Vadose zone | place: USA... | reverse complement strand
GGTGGGTACTGCCTGATCGGCTCGTTGGCTGGCGGCGGCACTGTGGTGACGGCGTCCATGACGGCCTCCCTGGGCAAACCCGGCATCTTTGACGGACACTCCATGGTTGCACGCGGCGGCCACCGCTCCCAGTGCCGCGGTCACGGTGAGCACCAGGGCACAGTCGTGGAAGGCGGCGACCGGGGGGGCGGGTGTGGCTAGCCCTCCCGGTGGGCCCACAGGGCCCGCGCGGTCGGCTCATCGGCCGGGTAGAACGACTCGATCGCCAGCTCCTCGACCGTCACGTCCATGGGCGTCCCCAGCACCGCCGTCATGCTGAAAAAGGCCAGCTCCCGGCCTTCCAGGCGGTACCGGAGCGGCACCACGACGCCGGGCGGCCCCGGCTCCTCCGGCTCGCCGCCCGGGTAGCCCCGCAGCTCCTCGAACAACTCGGCGAGCCGCGGGTCCCCGGTGGCCGCCCGTTGCCGCCGCAACCGGTCGAGCAGGTGTGCCCGCCACTCGGCCAGGTTGACGATGTGCGGCGCCATCCCGTCCGGATGCAGGCTCAGCCGGAGCACGTTCACCGGCGGCGCGAGCAGGTGCGCCGCGACGGGCTCGGTGAGCACCCCGACAGGCGTATTGCAATCAAGAAGTTCCCACCAGCGGTTGACCACCAGCGCCGGGTAGGGCTCGTGGCCGCTGAGCACGCGCCGCAGCGCGGCGCGGACCGCGGCGAGTTCCGGGCCGTCCAGCGGATGCTCGGGGTAGGCGGGGGCGTAGCCGCCGGCCAGCAGCAGCGTGTTGCGCTCGCGCAGCGGCACGTCAAGGTGCTCGGTCAGGCGCAGGATCATCGCGCTGGTGGGCCGGGACCGGCCGGTCTCCACGAAGCTCAGGTGGCGCGCCGAGATGTCCGCCTGGATGGCCAGGTCGAGCTGGCTCAGCCGGCGCCGCTGGCGCCACTCGCGGAGCAGGTCACCCACGGGCCGGCGGGGCTGGTAACGGGTGCTTACTGCGGTCACGTCAGCGAGCGTAACGGCCGCCCCGGCGCCGGGCGATTACCCGCGAGGTCATGCTGCCGCGTTACGTCGCAGGTAATCGACACCGCGCCGCCGGGCCCCGCACCATCGATGCCGTCAACTCCAAAACGGCACACCCGAGGAGGAATCCGGTGCGTGAAGTCATCGAGCGGTACATCGCCTGCTGGAACCAGACCGACCCTGGCCTGCGCCGCAAGCTCATCGAAGAGGTGTGGGCCGCGGACGCGAGCTACACCGACCCGCTCGGCGAGGCGACCGGGCGCGAGGCCATCGACGCCACCATCGCCGCGGTGCAGGAACAGTTCCCCGGCCTCAGTTTCGCCCTGCTCGGCCCGGTGGACAGCCACCACCGGCAGGCCCGGTTCACCTGGGGCCTCGGCCCCAAGGGCGCGGAGCCGATCGTCGTCGGGTTCGACGTCGCGGTGGCCGGCGGCGACGGTCGGCTGACCACCGTGCTCGGGTTCCTCGACAAGGTCCCTGGATAGCCGCGCGGCCGCGCGCACCTGGCCCGGCCGGCCCGGCCGGCCAGGTGCGGCGCTCCCGGCCGGCTCAGCCGGCCAGGTGCGGCAGTTCCTGGCTGGCGTACCAGAGCAGTTCGTGACCCTCGGCGCCGTCCACGACAAAACGGGCGTCGTCGTCGCCGGAGTCGGCGGCGGCCAGCGCGGCCACCGCCTTCGCGATGTCGGCCATGGCGACCTCGTCGTCGATGTGCCCGGACACCACGCGGTCCAGCGGCACCGGGGTCAGCACCTCGACCAGGGTCGGCTCGTCGAACCCGGCGGCCGTGGTGCCGACCTGCCCGTCGGGCATGTCCGCGGCGAGGACCACCCGGCGGCGCGGTGCCTGCGGCTCATCCCCCAGCAGCCGCAGCGACGCCCTGGCGGCGTGCGTCATCGCCACGTATTCGAGTTCTTCCAAGTCGCCGCTCGCGTACCACTCCCGCAGCGCGGGCGTCACCGCGAAGGCGCGCAACGGCGCGGGGCCGATCTCAGCCTTACGCAGCAGGCCGGCCAGTCCTGGCAGCGTTGCGGGCAGGTAGACGCGCATAGGTGTTTTCCAGGCACCATGGCGGGCGGAAACACGCGCGGGCGAGGCCCGTCCCCAAGGTGATCCGAGTCTGCCACCGCGAGCACGCCGTGGCACGGACTTCGCCCAGTGATTACTCCCCGCCGTCCGGCGCACCGCCGTCCGGCGCGGTGTCGCTCGCGGCGCCGCCGGTCAGGGCGGCGGTGACGGCCGCGACCGCGTCGGTGAGCGGCACGTGCTCCCAGATCCGCACCACCCGCCAGCCGGCCGCCGTCAGGGCGGCGTCAGCGGCCCGGTCCCGCTCCACGGTGCGGCGGAGCTTGGGCGCCCAGTACCACTCGTTCACCGCGGGATTGCGGCCGTGCTCGGGGCAGGCGTGCCAGAAGCACCCGTCCACGAAGACGGCCACCCGGCGCGCGGTGAACGCGATGTCCGGGCGGACCCGCGACCCGGCGTCCAGATCGAGCCGGTAGTCCTTGCGGAACCGGTACCCGCGCCGGTGCAGCGCGCTGCGCAGCGCCAGTTCCGGTTTGGTGTCCGCGCGCCGGTTCGCGCGCATGTTCGCGGCGCGGCCTGGACTGGACGAGGCCGGGTAGGCACCCACGGACGCTCAGCGTAGAGCGGCCGGCCGGGGCCAGTCAGCCCGTCAGGGCAAGGCCGAGCAGTTCGCCGAGCCGGGCGAGGGTCGCCGCCGGATCGTAGTGCAGGATCGCGGTCATCCCGATCGCCTCGGCGGCCGTGATGTTGACCTCGATGTCGTCGATGAACACGCACTCGGCCGGGTCCAGCCCGAGCAGGCCGGCCGCGTGCCGGAAGATCCGCTCCTCGGGCTTGCGCATGCCGACCTCACCCGAGATCACCACCACGTCGAACATGCCGGGGAACAGGTGCCGCGGGTAGTCGGCCATGCCCCACGAGTTGGACAGCAGCCCGGTGCGCAGCCCGGCGGCGCGGACCGCCGCGACCGCCTGCTGCATCGGGACGGCCATCGTGGACCCGGCGAACATCCGGGTCAGCAGCCCCTCGGCCGGCACCTGGATGCCGTCGCGGCGGGCGATCCGGGAGGCGAGCAGCCGCTCGAACTCCTCGACCGTGCATTCCCCGCGTTCCAGCGCGTGGATCGGGTTGGTCTCGCCGTTCTTGTCGTACGCCCCGGCCACCCACGGCCGCATCACGGTGGCGTAGTGCTCGTGGTCGACGTCCTCGTCGTCCAGCCAGGCCGCCACCATGTCCCTGATGGGGTTGGTCATCACGCCGCCCCAGTCCAGGATCACGCTGCGGAAGGGACCCGGCGGGCTGGTGCGGGCCGGGTCCTGGCCCTGGTCCCGGTCGGGCATCTCATTCGTCACGTGAGTCTCATTCGTCACGAGAGGCATGTCAGGCACATCTTCGAGGGTAGGCGACCGGGGTAACCGCCAGGTGAGGGCAGGTCGTCGCCCCGGCTATGCGGGCGCGGTGAGGTGCCGCATGACGCGGCGGCGCTCGGCGCCGGTGAGGCCGTCGATGTAGAGCTTGCCGCGCAGGTGGTCGGTCTCGTGCTGGAGGCAGCGGGCCAGTTCCCCGGTCCCGGACACGACGACCGGTTGCTGGCGGAGATCAACCCCCTCGACCACCGCGTAGGCGGCGCGGGCCCGGACGGCGCAGACGCCGGGGATGGACAGGCACGCCTCCGGCCCGTCCATGCTGTCGCGCAGTTCCGCCACCCGCGGGTTGATCACATAACCCAGCTCGCCGTCCACGTGGTAGGAGAAGACGGCGAGGCCGGAGCCGATCTGGTTGGCGGCGAGCCCGGCCCGGCCGGGTTCGGCCACCGTGTCAAGGAGATCGGCGACGAGCCTGGCCAGGGCGTCGTCGAAACGCGCCACCGGATCGCAGGGCGTGCGCAGCACCGGGTCCCCGAGGAACCGCAGCGGGCGGACCGTCATGCCAGGGCCGGGCCGCCGCCGCCCGCCGGGGCCCGGTCGCTGTCGGCAGCCAGCTTGCCGAGCTGGTCCAGGACCAGCCGGTGCCAGTCCAGTTCCGCCCGGATCCGCAGCCGGGCGTGCTCCACGACCAGGTCGTCGGCCACCGTCTGGCCCGGCCACATCCGGTCCCGCTGATGGTCGAACTGGGCCGCCCTGGCCGACAGCGCCCGGACCCGGTCCTCCAGATACCCGCGCAGTATCTCCGGGTCCAGGTCCCCGCTCATGGCCAGGGCCAGGTCGACGGGATCGGGCTGCAGCCGTACCTCCTGCAGCGCCTCGGCCCGCAGCACCCGCAGCTCGCGATGCCCTTCCGCGGTGATGCCGTAGACGGTCCGCGCGGGCAACTGGCCCTCCTGCTCGATACGAAGGGGCTCGATCAGGCCCTCCGCCGCCAACCGGTGCAGCGCGCCGTACAGGGACCCAGGCCGCACCTCGGACCACAGCTCGGTCCGGTCGAGCCGGGCGTCCCGGCGCAACTGGTGGCCGTACATCGGCCCGTGCCTCGCCAGCGCGCCCAGGATGAACAACCGGGTCGGATTCACCCGCATATTAAAACACGAGTGCTCAAATACGACTACTCCACCCCGGCAGGTGTCCCGGGCTGAGCGGGCACGCGGCGGCCCATGCCCGGCACACCGGGCGATAGCGTGGCTCAAAACACCGGGAGGCACGAGCATGCAGCCAGTCGCGGTGGTCACCGGCGCGAGCAGCGGCATCGGCGCGGCCACGGCCGCGAGCCTGGCGGGCGCCGGGTATCACGTGGTCCTGGCCGCCCGGCGGGCCGGCCGGCTGGCGGAGGCCGCCGCCCGCGCCAGGGACCGGGGCGGCTCGGCGCAGGCGGAGATCCTCGACGTCACCGACACCGCGGCCGTCGCGGCGTTCGCGGCGTCACTCGACCGCTGCGATGTGCTGGTCAACAACGCGGGCGGCGCGTTCGGCATGGAGTACGTGGCGGACGCGGACCCGGCCGACTGGCGGCGGATGTACGAGGTCAACGTGCTCGGCTCGCTGCACCTGAGCAAGGCGCTGCTGCCCCGCCTGATCGACAGCGGCGCCGGCACGATCGTGATGCTGACCTCCACCGCGGGGTTCGTCAACTACGAGGGCGGCGGCGGCTACTCGGCCGCCAAGCACGCCCAGCACGCGATGACGGAAACCCTCCGGCTGGAGCTGTGCGGCCAGCCGGTGCGGGTGATCGAGATCGCGCCGGGCATGGTCCGCACGGACGAGTTCGCGGTGAACCGGTTCCGTGGTGACGCCGGCCGGGCCGCCGCGGTGTACCGGGGCGTCCGTGAGCCGCTGACCGCCGAGGACATCGCCGGCGCGATCACCTGGACGGTCACCCGCCCCGCGCACGTCAACGTGGACCTGATGGTGCTCCGGCCGCGCGCCCAGGCCGCGCAGCACAAGGTGTTCCGCGAGCCGTAGTCAGCCGTAGACCTGCTCGCCGCCCACCCAGGTGGCGCGGGCCCGCAGGTCGTCGCCGAGCCAGGCCAGGTCCGCGGCCGCACCGGCGGCCAGCCGCCCCAGGCCGGGCCGCCCGATGAGGTCCGCCGGGATCCGGGTCGCCGCGGCCACCGCCTCGGCCGGTCCCAGCCCCACCGCGACCGCGTTGGCCACGGCCTGGTCCATCCGCAGCGCGGAACCGGCCAGCGTCCCGCCGGGCCGCACCGGCGCGGACCCGTCCGGCGGCAGCTCCACCGGCTGGCCGCCGAGCAGGTAGCGCCCCGGCGGCATGCCCGCGCAGGCGGCGGCGTCGGTGACCAGGCAGATCCGGCCCGGGGCGGCGGCGAACGCGATCGCGCAGCCGGCCGCCGACACGTGGCTCAGGTCCACAATGAGCCCGCTGGTCAGCCGGTGGTCGGTCAGCGCCTGGCCGACAACCCCCGGCTCCCGGTGGTGCAGCCCGCGCTGCGCGTTGAACAGGTGGGTGACCATCCGCGCGCCCGCGGCCGCCGCCGCGGCCACCTGCGCGGCGGTGGCGTCGCTGTGGCCCACGCTGACCCCGACCCCGGCCGCGGTCAGCGCCGCGACCGCGGCCAGCCCGCCCTCCGCCTCGGGCGCCAGGGTCACCAGCCGCAGCAGGTCTCCCCCGGCGTCCAGCAGGCCGGCGAGCGCCTCCGGGGACGGCGGGACGATCCAGTCCCGCCGGTGCGCGCCCGCCCGGGCCGGGGACAGGAACGGCCCCTCCAGGTGCACGCCGAGGATCCGCGCGCCGGTAGTCACCGCTGACGCGATTTTCGCTGCCGAACGAAGCTCCGTGGCCAGTGTGGCCACCGGAGCGGTGATGAACGTCGGCAGGAACGCCGTCGTGCCGGTTTCCGGCAGCCGCCGGGCCACCAGGGCCCAGCCGCCGGGGTCGCAGTCGGCGAGATCCACCCCGTAATAGCCGTTGACCTGCAGGTCCACCAGGCCGGGTACGAGCGTGCCAGCGCCAAGCGCCAGGTCGGGGGGCCCCGGCGGCGGGCCCTGGCCCACCTCGGTGATGACGCCGCCATGCATGGTGAGGTAGCCGGGCTCCAGCACGCCGGTGCCCGGCAGCCCGGGTATGACCCGGGGCGCGGCGATAAGCAAACTACGCCGTGCGCCGCGGCTTGCGGCCGGCGCCGATGTCGCGGCGGCCGGGCTTCTCGCCGACGGCGGCGAGGCTGGCCTGCAGCGCGTCCGCCAGGCTGGTCACCGGTTTCTCCGGCGGCGGTGGCGGCGCGGTCACCTCGTGTCCCTCGATCTTGGCCTCGACCAGTTCCTCCACTGCCTCCCGGTACTGGTCGGTGTACTGCGACGGGTCGAAGTCCACGGTCATCGAGTCGATCAGGGACGCGGCCATCTTGAGTTCCTGGGACCGCACCTCGACGTCTTCCTCGAGGAACTCGAAATCGGGCACCCGGACCTCGTCCGGCCACATCAGGGTGACCAGCACCAGCACGCCGTCCCTGGTACGCAGCGCGGCCAGCGTCTCCCGGTTGCGCAGCGCCACCTTCGCCACGGCCACCATGCCGGACCGCTCGAGCGCGTCCCGGAGCAGCGCGTAGGCGCGGATCCCCTGGGGCTCGGGCTCGGTGTAGTAGCTGCGCTCCCACATGATCGGATCGACCTGGTCGACCGGGGAGAAGTGCAGCACCTCGATGCTGTGCGCGGTGGGCAGCGGCAGTTCGGCCAGGTCCTCGTCGGTGAGCACGACCATCTCGCCGTTGGGCAACTCGTAGCCCTTGGCCACGTCGGAGTAGGGGACCTCGTCGCCGTCGATCGAGCAAACCCGGCGAAACCGGATCCGCCCCCCGTCCTCCCGGTGGACCTGGCGGAACGAGACGTCCCTGTGCTCGGTCGCGGCATAGAGGCGGATAGGGATCATCACGAGACCGAACGAGATCTCGCCTCTCCACATGGCACGCATGATGCTTGTGTACCCCGATTAGCCGGATTGTGCTCTTCGGCGGCCTCCCGGACCGTCACGTTGAAAGACCCGTGGCAGCGTGATACCGCGTTACGCGAGAGAATAGATGGCAGAGTCGGCCGGACACGCAAAGGGGGTCACCGATGAGCGAGAGCGATCTGGGACAGCCAGCACCCGATCTCGCGGAACAGCGGCGCGAGGTGACCGGGGAACGGGAGGATCGCCCTGCCCCGCTGCCCCCTGCTGCCGTCGACCTTCCCCTTGACGTGGATGAGGCCGACGCGATGGAGCAATATCGGGAAGTGGAAACCGATGAGGAAGATTACCGGTGAGGGCGAAGCGGAGGGCTGAGTGGAGGCACAGGTGACAACGACCCCGCAAACCCGCCAGGCCGGGAACCGGCTGCCCAAGCCCGCCAGGCGCAGGCAGCTGCTCGCCGCCGCGCAGGAAGTCTTCGTGGCGCAGGGGTACCACGCGGCCGCGATGGACGAGATCGCCGAACGGGCCGGCGTGAGCAAGCCCGTCCTGTACCAGCATTTCCCGGGCAAGCTGGAGCTCTACCTGGCACTGCTTGACGAGAGCGTGGCCGCGCTCACCGCGACGGTCCGCGCCGCGCTGGAATCCACGACCGACAACAAGCAGCGGGTCACCGCCACATTCACCGCGTTCTTCGATTTCGTCGGGAGCACCGGCCAGGCATTCCGCCTGGTGTTCGAGTCGGATCTGCGCAACGAGCCCGCGGTGCGCGCCCGGCTGGACGAATCCAGCCGCGACTGCGCGGAAATGATCAGCGAGATCATCTCCGAGGACGCCGGCATCGGCGACGAGGAGGCGCACCTGCTGGGCATGGGCCTGGTCGGCATGGCCCAGGTCAGTGCCACCTACTGGCTCGGCACCGACCGGGCGATCCCCAAGGATGCCGCGGAGCAATTGATGGCCCGGCTGGCCTGGCGCGGGATCAGTGGCTGGCCGCGGGCCAGCGAACCGGCGGCCGTGGACCAGTGACCGCGCCCGGCGACCAGTGAAAGGACCAGCGTGGAAGTCAAGATAGGCGTTCAGTCCATCCAGAGGGAGCTGGTGGTGGAGACCCCCTCCTCCCCGGATGAGGTCGAACGTTCCCTGACCACGGCCCTGAGCAACGGCGGCATGTTCGTCATCCGCGACGACAAGGGCGGGAAGATCCTGATCCCGGCCGAGAAGATCGGCTACGTGGAGATGAACGGCTCGGAGCAGCGCAAGATCGGCTTCGGCAACCTGTGACGGCCGCGGCGCGCCCTGGTCACAGGCCCAGGGCCGCCAGCCGCCGGTCGTGGGCATCGGTGATGCGCGCGAACATCCGGCCGATGTCACCCTGCCCGCCCGCCTCGTCGGTGGCGCCGACGACCAGCCCGGCCAGCGCGGGCCGTTCCGCCACCACCCGGTGCGCCTGGGCCAGCGCCTCACCGACCAGGCGCCGCGCCCACAGCGCCAGCCGCCCCGCGAGCGGCGGATCGGCCTCGATGGCGGCCCGCACCCGGGAGATCACGAAATCGGCGTGGCCGGTGTCCGCCATGACCTCCAGCACCAGCGCCTTGGCCTGCGGCTCCAGGAGTTCGGCGACCGCACGGTAGAAGTCGGCCGCGATCCCGTCCCCCACGTACGCCTTGACCAGGCCCTCGAGCCAGTCCGCGGGTGCCGTCCTGGCGTGGAACGCGTCCAGCGGCGCCACGAACGGCCGCATGGCCGTCTCCGGCACGGCCCCCATCCGGGTGAGCGCGCCGTGCAGGGCACGGAAATGACCGAACTCGGCGACCGCCATCTCGCCGAGGGCGGCCTTGTCCTCCAGCGAGGAGGCCAGCGCGGCGTCGCCGGACAGGTTGAAGAAGGCGACCAGTTCGGCGTAGGCGAGCAGGCCGAACAGGTCGGTCAAGGCGTCCGCCGCGGCCGCGTCCGTGCCTGTCACCAGCGCAGCCTACATCCGTTGCTACACTGTCCTGCGGTCACACGGGAATGCGGGATGCGTTTCGCTGTGTTCTTATGTCCTAGACACAGGTGGGGCTGTAACCGGGCGCACTCGGCGCCCATATGGAGAGCTGGAACTCTGACAACATATATGCCTGCCGCCCGGGAACAGGGCGAAGACCTGACCGCCGGCGCAGGGAAAGCGGAAAGCATCGCCGGCCCACTTTTCACCGATCTCGGCATCGCCGGGCCGATCTGCGAGAGCCTGGCGGCCCAGGGGATCACCACTTCTTTCCCGATCCAGGCGCTGACCCTCCCCATCGCGCTGACCGGCCAGGACGTGATCGGCCAGGCCAGGACCGGAACGGGCAAGACGCTGGCGTTCGGCATCCCGCTGCTGCAGCGGCTGGACGGCCAGCCGCCCGCACGCTCGGGCCACACCCGGGCCCTGGTCGTCGTCCCCACCCGGGAACTGGCGATTCAGGTCTCCTATGACCTGGATGCGGCCGGCAAGGCCAGCGGTGCCCGGGTGATCACGCTGTACGGCGGGCGCGCCTACGAGCCGCAGATCGACGCGCTGCGCGCCGGTGTGGACGTCGTGGTGGGCACCCCCGGGCGCCTGCTCGACCTGGTCCGCCAAGGGCATCTGAGCCTGTCGGACGTGGGCACGCTGGTGCTCGACGAAGCCGACAAGATGCTCGACCTCGGGTTCCTGCCCGACGTGGAGCGGATCCTGGAGCTCACCCCGGCGGGCCGGCAGACGATGCTGTTCTCGGCCACCATGCCCGGCGAGGTGGTCACGCTCGCCCGGCGGTACCTGAGCCGCCCGATGCACGTCCGGGCCGAACAGCACGACGAGCCCGAGCTTGTGCCGCTGACCGAGCAGCACGTGTTCCGCGCCCACCAGATGGACAAGATCGAGATGCTGGTCCGGGTGCTGCAGGCCGACGGGCGCGGGCTGACCATGGTGTTCTGCCGCACCAAGCGGACCGCCGACCAGGTCGCGGGCGCGCTGACCACCCGCGGCTTCGCCACCGCGGCGGTGCACGGTGATCTGGGGCAGGCGCAGCGGGAACGGGCACTGCGCGCGTTCCGGCACGGCAAGGTGGACGTGCTCGTCGCCACCGAGGTGGCCGCGCGCGGGCTGGACGTCGAAGACGTCACCCACGTCGTGAACTACGAATGCCCCGAGGACGACAAGGCCTACCTGCACCGGACCGGCCGGACCGGCCGGGCGGGCCGCTCCGGGGTGGCCGTCACCTTCGTGGACTGGAACGACCTGCAGCGCTGGAAACTCATCAACGAGGCGCTCGGCCTCGGTCACCCCGAGCCGCCGGAGACCTATTCCACCTCCGAGCACCTGTTCGGCGCGCTGGGCATCCCGGCGGACGCGGGCAGCCGGCTGGCCCCCGACACCAGCGGCCGCCAGGGCCTTGAGGCCGAGGAGCTCGAGGACCTCGGCGAGACCGGCAAGCACCGCTCGGCGGCGGACCACCGCTCCGACCGGGGCCGTGGCCAGCCGGGGTCCCGCTCCCGGCGGCGGACCCGGGGCGGCGTGCCGGTCGCGCGGGAAGGCGCGCCCGCCGCGGATCACCCGGCCGGCGCGCCGGCCCACACGGGCACCCCGCGACGGCGGCGGCGCCGCCGTGGCAAGGGCCGCACCGGTTCCGCGGATCTGTAGATCCCGCGGACCGCTGATCCGCTGAATCCGCGTCCCCGGGGCAGGCAGGCCCCGGGGACGCCGCTACTCGGCCGGTGTGTCGGCAAGCCCGTCCCAGGGCCGGTGCGCGGGCGCCGCGGCCGACCCCTCCGGGCACAGCGCGCGGAAGTCACACCAGGAGCAACCGGGCCCCGGGCGCGGCGGGAAGACCGCATCAGCTTGGCCGGCACGCAGCCCGGCACGGAACCGCTCATCGGCGTCGCGGCACTCGGCCGCGATCGATTCCGCCCGGCGCACATGCCGGTCCAGGGCCTCCGCCGTGTGCTCCCAGGCGTGCACCTCGCCGGTGGGCAGGTGGTGCAGTTCCACCCGGCGGCACGGCGCGTGGAAGATCCGCGCCGCGGCCAGCGCGTACAGCGCGAGCGCCAGCGAGGTGCGGGCGTTGTCGGCAGACAGCGGCCGGCGGCCGGTCTTGTAGTCCACCACGGCCAGTTCGGTCTCCCCCGCCGGGCCGGCGCGGGCATCCAGCCGGTCGATCCGGCCGGTGACCACGATCTGATCGGTATGGGCGCCGACGGTCCGCTCCACGCCCAGCGGCTCGGTGCCCGGGTCCAGGGTGGCCACGTAGCGCTCGACCATGTCCCGCGCCGTGGCTCGCTGGCTGGCGGACTGCCCCGGCCCCGCGTAGCCCTCCTCGATCCAGCCCGCCTCGAGCAGGCCGCCCGCGGCGGCCACGGTGCGCTCCGCCCGCCGCAGCCGCCACCAGCCCGCCAGCGCGTTGTGCACGCTCGCGCCGAAGCTGTTGTGCGCCCACGGCGGGCCCTTGGCCGGGGCGGGCCGGTCCAGGTAGTTCATCCGGTACCGGCGCGGGCAGTCCAGCCAGGTATTGAGCCGGGTCGGCGTGCACGGGTACAGCCGCCGCGGCATCCCCGGTAGTAACGGCTGCTGCCCGGTCTGCTGGGACTCCTGGCCGGTCCGCGAGGTCATCCCGGCTCCACCGGTCCCGCCGTCACCCAGGAGTCGAAGCTCTTCTCCGCCGCCGCGATCGTGGTCTCCTCGCCGTGGCCCGGCAGCACCCTGGTCGTCCCGGGCAGCGTGAGCAGCTCGGACCCGATCGCCGACAACTGCCCGGCGAAGTCGGGGTAGGAGCCCTCGTGCGCGCACGGCCCGGCGGCCAGCAGCGCGTCCCCGGTGAACACCACACCCAGATCCTCGCAGTAGATGCTGACAGAACCGGGGGTGTGCCCCGGGGTGTGCAGCACCTCCAGCGTCACGTCGGCCACCTCGAAGGCGCCGTCCTGCTCCATCTGGATCTCCGGCACCTCGTCGCTGTGCGCCTCGCGCCAGGCCAGCCGGTCCTTGGGGTGCAGCGCCACCGGGGACTCGTCCCGCTCGGCGACCGCGGGCGCCGCCCCGCTGTGCGCCGCGTGGCCGTGCGTGCAGATCACCGCGAGGATCTCCCGGTCGCCGACCGCGTCGAGCACCGGGCTGGCGTACTCGCCCGGGTCCACGACGATCACCTCCTCGTCGTCGCCGATCACCCAGGCGTTGCCGTCGGCGACACCGGTACGCACCCGGTCTATCCGCGCATCCATATAGCTACCTCCCTGGTCAGCCACTCGTAACGAATGCTCTCACCGCCTCGGCGACAAGCTGTACCGCGATCGCCGAGAGCAGCAGGCCGGCGATGCGGGTGAGCAGTTCCACGCCGCTGGGCCGCAGCACCCGGTGGATCACCCCGGAGAAGCGCATGGTCAGCCACAGCAGCACGGTGACTGCCACCAGCGCGATCGCGAACGAGATGTACTGCGCGACCGTACTGGCGCGCTGCACGAACACCATCGTGGCGACGATGGCGCCGGGACCGGCCAGCAGCGGCGTGCCCAGCGGTACGAACGCCACGTTGACCTTGGTCCGCTCCTCCTCGGTGGGCTCCGTGTAGCTCCCCGTCAGCAACTGCAGGGCGACAAGCAGCAGCAACAGCCCGCCCGCGCCCTGCAGCGCGGGCAGTTCCACGCCGAGGTAGGCCAGGATCGCCTGGCCGAACACCGCGAACCCGACGATCACGCCGAGCCCGACCACCGCCGCCTGCCAGGCGAGCCGGTTCCGCACCCGGTCCGGAAGGCCCCGGGTCAGCCCGAGGAACGGCGGCACCACGCCGGGCGGGTCCATGATCACCAGCAGCGTGACGAAGACCTGCCAGAAGAAGTTCAGGTCGAAGATCCGGCTCATCGGGGCCCGGCCGGCCGGCATTCTGTCATCTGGGGCCTGCCCGGCCACGGCGGGCCATCAGCCGTTCGTAGCTTTCCGGCGGGCAGGTTTCCCGCCCGATCCGGTGGCCGGTCAGGCTCCCGTGATCGTCGCTGCCCCCGGTGGGCACCAGGTCCAGGCCGGCCGCCAGGTCACCGAGGCGTGATCGTTCCGCGTGATCGTGATCGGGATGCCAGACCTCAACGCCGGCCAGCCCGGCGCGGGCCAGCCGGGAGACCGCCTCGTCGGGTATCTTCCAGCCGCGCGAGACGGCACCGGGATGCGCCAGCACGGCGGCCCCGCCGGCCTCGGCGATGAGCCTGATCGCCCGGACCGGCTCCAGCGCGTACCTGCTCACGTAGGCCCGTCCCCCGGCACCGATCCACTCCGGCGTGAACGCCTGCTCCGGCGCTTCGATCGCACCGGCCGCCACCATCGCCCTGGCCACGTGCGGGCGGCCCACCACCCCGCCGGCGGCCAGGGCCTCGACCTGCGGCCAGGTAATGCCCACGCCGAGTTCGCGCAGCCGGTCGACCATGCGCCGGGCGCGGTCGCGCCGGGCGGCCACGATCTTGTCGCACTCGGCGGCGAGTTCGGAGCCCGCCGCGCGATCGAGGCCGTAGCCGAGCATGTGCACGCTGCGGCCGTCCAGCCGGCAGGACAGCTCCATGCCGGTGACCAGGGCCAGGCCCGGCGGCAGCGCCCGCCGGGCCACGGCGTGGCCGGCCAGGGTGTCATGGTCGGTGAGCGCGAGGACGTCGAGGCCGGCCTGCCCGGCCCGGCGCACCACCTCGTCCGGCGGCTCGGTGCCGTCCGAGGCCGTGCTGTGG
>Ga0137380_10003258_pt1 | contig 14084 bp, 12 predicted proteins | sample SagtaG_17_FD_104809 | JGI IMG/M metagenome (GOLD analysis project Ga0137380, IMG submission 104809) | Vadose zone soil microbial communities from Sagehorn Ranch, Mendocino, California, USA - Sage2_L_100_16 metaG | ecosystem: Environmental > Terrestrial > Soil > Vadose zone | place: USA... | reverse complement strand
TCCCTCTCCCTTTGGGAGAGGGTGGCGCGAAGCGCCGGGTGAGGGCAGGAATTGCACCCTCATCCGGCCCTTCGGGCCACCTTCTCCCAGAGGGAGAAGGACACGAGCGACGGGGTGGTCATTTTAGAGAGGACCACTCCGTCCACGCCAAATTTCATACCGATTTGCAAATCTTGGAATTTCGAATCTCGAATTTCCAATGCTCTCGTCCACCTACCCAAGACTTATAAAATGAGAATGATTTTCATTTGCATCTTGACAGCCCCGCGAAGGCTGTACTACCTTTCGTTCTTCGTTCTGAGGGTAAAGAAGAAGAAGGCGCGCTGCTGATGACAACGCGCCTTCAGGGTTGCGCCGTTCGAGTTAAGGCAAACAACGCGTGGTTATTCTAGGCACGCCTCCGTTTCACGGTCAACCTACTTCTACTCCCGGCAAGCACATCTATCTGAAGAAGGAGCAGTCGTGACTTTTATTTTTCGACCGGTTCTCGTGCTCTTCACCGTGTCCTCGTTATGCGCGGTAGCGTTAGCTCAATCTACCCCTGCTGCGGAACAGTCCCTTCACGTCGGCGGCTACGGGTCATTCCGGTTCGAAGGCAACGACATTCCCGATCGGCAGTTTGTCCCCGGCGGTTCCGCAAAGGGGTTCACTTTCCGCCGCTTCGTTCTAACGACGGATTCCAAGCTGAGCGACAGACTTCGCGTGTACAGCGAAACCGAGTTTGAACGCCTGTTGGAAATTGAAGTTGAGAAAAAGGCCACACGCGAATCCGGAGCCGTGAAGTTTGCACAGGAAGTTGAAGGAAACAGCGGCGGAGAAGTGAGCATCGAGCAGCTATGGCTGCAATTCGACCTCGGAGGTAATCAGGCTATCCGCGCCGGTATTGTTTTGCCGCCGCTTGGCAGGTTCAACATCAATCACGACGACGACTACTGGGATCTACCGCGCCGAACCCTTGTCGACCGAGACGCCCCGGCCGTCCCCGTCAAGACAGCATGGCGCGAGGCAGGCGCCGGACTGGTTGGTTCATTCAATCTTGGCCGACAGTCCAAAGTCAGCTACCAGGCCTACGTGCTGGGCGGCAGCACGCTCGACTTCAATCTGGAAAATGTTGCCCAGACGCGAGTGCCCGGGCGAAGCAAGCAGGAATTGGAGGCCGAGGTTCGCCTGAAATCCGGAGCCGTGGATGGCACGAAGAACGCAGAAGCGTTCAGCTGGCGGCTTGCTGTCAGTCCGACGCTGGCGGGAGAGATCGCCGTTTCCGGCTATCACGGCAAGTACACTCCGCAATTCCTTTCCATCTCCGAGCCGATCAATTCGCTTGGTCTGGACGGCAAGTGGCGGTTCGGAAAGTTCGAAGTCGAAGGCGAAGGGATCTACAGCGCCTTCGGCAACACGCAAACTGTCGCCGCAGCGTTTGCCGATGCGGTTGCGAATTCAAGTGTCGAAACCAGCAGCGCCGAGGCATCTCCATTGGAAAGCGAAATCGAAATCGGGCTCGACGGACTGGCGCGCCGCCGCTACGGCTTTTGGACCGATTTCAAATATCACTGGCGGCCGGGTTTCCTGAAGAAGACGTTTCTCGGGAAGGGCTTTGAAGATCCTCAGATCATTCCGATCCTCCGTTACGAGCGGGTATGGATCAACCAGGAGATCGAGGAGTTGGCATTCAGGGGCGGAGCGATTCAGGGCCTGGACCTCGTGAGCCGGCAGCAGCACCGCGTCACCGCAGGTATCAACTACCGGCCGCTGCAACGCGTCGGTTTCCAGTTCGCTTACGAGCACAATGGGCGGCGCGCCGGCGATCGGCTGATCTTCCCCGAAGTTGCCGTCGGCTCCAGCAATGGCTTCTTGATGGGAGTAACGTTCAGTTTTTGAGACCCATGCGATACGGACTGTTTGCCTTCGCCGTTCCCGCAGGAATCCTGACCTTCGGGCACACATGTGAAGCGCAGGTCTTTCTCACTGAGGATCAAGCTCTACGCAGTCTCTTCGGCAACTGCCGGATCGAGCGGCGCGAGAAAGCGCTAACCGACGAGGACCGCCAGGCGTTGTTGAAAGCCACTGGACTGCGCTTCCCGGAGTCTTCGTTCAGGTTTCTGGTTGCCGAGCGCAATGGAGCCACTATCGGCTATTCACTGGTCATGAACGAAATCGGAAAGAGCGAACCGATCACGTTCATGGTCGCCATGAGCCCGGAACACCGCGTGGTGGACGTTCTGGTGATGGTTTTCCGGGAAAGCCGCGGCGCCGAAATTCGAGAGAAGCGTTTCCTACGCCAGTTTCAAGGAAAGAAGTCCGCAGATCCGATCACTATCGATAACGATATCGTCAATTACAGCGGTGCTACCCTCTCTTCAAAAGCGATCACGCGCGGTGTGAAGCGGGCGCTCGGGCTATTCAATCACTTCTATCCGGTCTCCGGATCAAGCCAAAGGGTTTCACCCGCCTTCATGCTGCCGGCATTGCCCATGCCGCACCAGATCGGAACTTATCGCCAGGTCCGATACATGATGGGGACGCTGTGCGATATTCGCCTGCATGCCGACTCCAGCGCGCACGCGAGTGCGGCAGCGTCAGCGGCATTTTCCGAGATCCGCAGGCTGGAAAAGGTCTTCAGCGCATACGATGCGGAAAGCGAGCTATCGCGCGTGAACCGCGAAGCGCTGAGGGCATCAGTACCCGTTTCCGCAGACATGTGGAAACTATCACGAGCGGCAGTCGGTTACGCGAAGGCAACCGGTGGTGTGGTCGACGTAACCGTCGGACCGCTGTTGAAAGCTCTCAGACGCGGGGACAATATTGAAGAGGCGTCTCGACGCGTCGGCATCCACAAGATCGCACTGGATGCTCAAAACCGAACAGTCCGCTTCATGGCGGAAGGCTTGGAAATGGATTTTGGAGGGCTTGCGAAGGGCTATGCCACGCGTCGAGCCGCCGAGGTGCTCCGCCGGTGGGACATCCCGTCAGCTCTGATCAATTTGGGGGGAAGTTCTATCCTCACACAGGGTGCAGAAGGTTGGCTCGTCGGCGTTGCGGATCCGGCATCGCCAAATCGATACGCTGCCATTATCTCAGTAAAACCGGACACCGCAGTCACGTGCTCGGGAACATACGAACGTTGCATTGAGACTCCAACCGGCTTGGTCAGTGAGATTATCGATCCTAGAACCGGCCAACCTCTCACCGGTCTTCGAGCTGCCGTCGCGATTACGGCATCACCCGTCCTGGGAGAGGTTCTTTCCAAGGCATTGCTTCTCAATCGGAGCGCCCGGTCATCGGCACAAGAATTTCTGTTGGTGACAGGCAGGCCCGAAGGACCGGCAATCGATCCTCATCTCAGCCGGACGGCACTCTTCACATGAGGCGCGTGCACGCCCTTCTCGGTATCGTCTCCAGTCTCAACCTGATGATTCTGCTCACCACCGGTCTGCTGATTCAGCATCGGGATACGTTTGTCCTCGATGAGCACACCATCAGCCGAATCTTGCTGCCCGCTTCCTATCGTCCGGATGACGGTCCCGATGGCGTCCGAGCGGATATCGTCATCACGGACCTTCATTCCGGCCGCCTCTTCGGTAAAAAGGGACTGTTAATCCTCGACGTCGTGACTATTGCCTGGGCCGGTCTTCTTCTCTCCGGCGTTTTCATGTTTACGGCGAAACAATTTCGGCGGGCGGGGAACGGACGGCGAAGGGATATGGCCAACGCGGGCTGAAGAAGCTGTGAATTAATTGCAAGAGAGCTGCAATTCCCCTTATTGCATCACCGCAAGGAGGGGTGGCTGCGTCATCAATAAAATTTCGCGCAGCAACCGAAGCTGACGCAGCCGGGGTGGTTTTCCATTTGTTTTCATCGGAAAACCACCCCGGCCTCGCGATCAGCGGATGCTTCGCGACATTCTCTTGGGCGCTCGGCCACCCCTCCTTGCGGTGATGCAAGGAGGGGAATCGCGCTTGATTCCAATTCGTTCACAGCTTCTGAAGCCCGCGACTACAGACTCGCCCAAACATCCGAACGTTTCATGTAGTCGCGGGCTTTAGCCCGCGTTCAGACCTTTTGGCCCAGGACGACTTTGGATTCGTTTTTCTCGGATGTCGTGGACGGAGCAGAGGGCGGGCTCTGATTGCTGAGGTCCCTTCCCGGACGGCTATCGCGGCCGAGGAAGTAATTGATGTAAGAACTCGTGCCCTTAAGCGAACGATCTGGTGGCGGAATGTAGACCTTTAAGAGTTCCAGTTCGTTGGCGGTCTTGGCCCGCTCATAGACACGCACCCAAATGCAGGCTTGCTCAGGAATGACTTCGCATTGCCCGTTGTTGGTTCCACCGCACGGCCCGTTCCTCAACTGTTTCGGACACGTTTCCGGACAGACATACTCCATGTCCCCCAGGACGCAATTGCCGCAAGCCTGACAACCGAATACAGGAGACTTGAACGCAAACTCGGCACGCTCGAGCTGGCGGGCCATTGCGGGATGCCGGTCGATCCATCGGAACACAGACACAAGTATTTTTCGCAACCTGGTTTCCTGCCGGACAGGAAACGTGCGCCCGAGAAAATTCAGAGTGCGCGGCCAAAGGCCCAACGGCTTCGCGGGTTGATGGGGACTTTCGTAGAGATAGAATGCGTTCTTTGGCGCGTAGGTGAATTCCTCCGCAAGTCGCTCCCATTGCGGAGCGAGGAATTCCGACCGTTCAATAATCCATCGGATGTGATCGGCCTTATGTGTTCCGCCTAAATAGGCTCCCGCATAACCCAGGCCGCGAAGGATCGCCACCATCCGTGCGGCACGCTCAAGCCGGGCGGCTTCACCTCCATCTTTGGCCTGGGATTCCTCTTGCACTTTCGCGAGCAACTCTGGCGAGACCCAGCAACCTGGAGGCTCTCCGTTTGCCATCTTTTCGGCTGCTCGCTTGTTCAGGACGTAGGCATTGCCAAGTACTGGCTTTCGGATGCCGCGTTCGTCCAGGTAACGGCGGAGCTCCCGGAATTTTCGGGAATCGAAGCCAAGCTGCGTGATGGCATAATCCGCGCCCGCGGCAAATTTCTTTTCGAGCTTGATGTACTGATAGACGCAATCGGGTTCCGTGTACTTGAAGGGTGTGACGGCAACGGAGATCCAGAAGGGCATACCCGTTTCACGGTATTGATGGATGAGCGCGACCAGTTCTACCGAACCCAGGTCGAAAACCGGCGTCGAACCTTTCGGATAATCTCCGGTTAATGCAAAAACGTTTTCGAGGCTGAGATCGTTGAGTGTTTCGAGAAGGTCCCGAAGCTCTTGCCGATCCCGGCTCACGCAAGTGACATGAATGTTAGGCGTGAGCCCGCGAGCGCGTGCAGCCGTACCCACGCGGATGGGGTCGTGGCCCGGCGAGCCGCCCGCATAGCTGGTGACGCTTCCGGCAACCACACCGGGAACCTGAGCCAACTGGGTCGCAATTTCCAGAAGGCGAGCCTCGCGGGAAATCCGGCTTGCCACAAGCTCAACGACGTAGCAGAACCGGCCGGCCTGGAGCGCCTCCCGCAATGGATTCCGTAGCGGCACATCAGCCTCCGACTTCCCGGCGAACCAGCCGGGCGCCCTGCACCATGGCCTTCAGCTTATTGAACGCCACCTCCCGCGGCAAATGCAGGCAGCCACAGTCCGGCAGGATATGGAGCCGCTCGGGGGGCACGAATTGAAGAGCCTTGCGAATTCGCTCGGCTACCATCTCAGGCGTTTCCACTTCATGCCCTTTGACGTCGATTACACCGGCCCCCAGTTCGAACTTATTGGAAAATTCTTTGAACAATTCGAGGTCTTCTCCACCCCGGCGTGCGAACTCGAGCGAGAGTTGGTGGACGTTCGCGTCAAGAATTGTCGGAAACAAGTAACGATAGTTCCCGGCCCACGAAGGTTTGCCGTAGCGATTCCCGTAGCAGACGTGCAACGTGATCCTGGCGTCGACGCCGTCCACTAGCGTGTTTATTACCCTCACGCCCCACTGCAGGTCTTCCGGAAATCCCGAATAATACGGCTCATCAATCTGAAAGTAGCGGACGCCGGCGCGTACCAGTTCCTTCAGTTCAAGGTTGATGACCCGCGCGATGTCCATAGCAAACGCTTCTTCATCCTTGTAGAACTCATCGCGAATCCGCTTGACGAGCGAGTGAGGACCGGTGACGCAGAACTTCGTTGCCCGGTCGGTATTGGCGGCGAGGAACCGATAGTCATCCACCAGGCGAAGAGAGGCCATCGGAATCTTTCCGCGAACCACGCTGTCATAGAAATCGTAGTAAAACTTCTTTGAGCCGTGATCGGTTTGCACTCCGGGCAACCGCTCGGCAAAGTAGTCGATCATGTTATCGCGGCGGAGTTCTCCGTCGGTGATGATGTCGACACCAGCAACTTCTTGATCCTTGATGGCTGCCTTCACGGCGGAGTCGTGTATTTCATCCAACTCATGCCGGCTGATACGCCGGGCGAAATACTCGGTCTTTAATCGCTCCAGCCAGCCGGGCATCGAATAACTCCCGACAACGGTGGTCGGCAAGATCGGCAGATTCATTGGTTCTACTCCCGATGTGTCGTGTAAAGGATAGACGTTCGCGATCCTTCACGGTAATGAAAAGGCGCGAAGTGGACGTCGTAACCGGCCTGTTCTCCAACTTCCGCGAGCAACGCGCCGTTCACCCAGTTTACGACAGATCCGTCCATTTTTCCGGGCCCACGGAACATTCGGGCGTAGTCGGCAAGATCCGTGACGAAAATATCCTGAACCTGTAAAAATCCCCGGGGATGAAGAAGCGGGACCGTGTTGACGAAGCTCTCAACCGCTCCGGAACTCACGTGGAATCTTTGGTTCGTTCCGGCACTGGCGATGAAAGTTTCCAGTTGAGACGGCCGGATTCCTGGCGGCAGCGGTGCTTCGGAAACACCTTCAATCGAAACATATCGTTCTTCCAGCCGAACCGCGTCCCAAACCGCCCGCCAGAAGCCGACGCCTTGTTGAAGATCGGAAAGACTCAAATGCTGAGGTCCGGCCTCGAGCAGCCGAACAACGGTTCTGATGAATTCGGCTGGCGGCACACCGAACGCTTCCGAGATCCGGGATGCCTCCGCAACAGGCAAATAACTCCGAACCTCGACGAAGTACAGCCGGCCATCACGAGTCACGAGCTCATCCGTCGGGAGGTTGTCGTAAACATTGGTGAGGTGGATGTAGAGAACCTTGTAGCGGAGAAACGAGAGCGATTTAAACGGGTCGAGCGCGTCCACCGCCAAAAAGCTGGCCAACTCGCGGTGATCTTTTACGGTTTGCTGCGCAGCATCCAACGTCGTCACGGAGTAGTCGGACAAGAGAAACCGTATACGCGGATAATACTGTGTCCCTCGCTCGCGGTCGAGATCACGAAAGCGGTTCAACCACACGGCGGCCCGCTTACCCGTTCCCACTCCGATTTCCAAAACGAAAATCTCAGCCGGAAGCTGCTTCTGATTTTCCAGGTCCTTGAGCAAAGTCCAGAAGTCGGCCACCGAATCGGCGATGGCGACAGGGTGATTCGCGTCGGATTGCCCGGTGGGAAGTGCTTTCTCGAACCCACGCCCGGATGCTTTTTCCCACAGCGGGAGGTGGTGCCAAAAAAGGTTGTTGAACGTCCAGATGATACTGCAACGCATCGGCGTGAAAGGCTCGAGGTAAACGCGCTTCCTCGAGGTCGCATCTGCGGCCGCCTCGTTCAGGGCTTGAATGAATTCTTCCTTCAGCGTGTCCTGTCGCACTTGTCGAAGGTCCACGCCCACTTCGATCCAGGGACAAAGGTCTTCCCCTTTCGTCGCTCGCCGGACGGTGACGGCTTCCCGAAAGTTCGTCTTGTACTGAACCCAATCGAGATGAACACTCAGGTTGTCCAGGATCCGGCGAGGAACTTGCCCCTCGCCGGCAACCGTCACCAGGCTCGAAACCACACTGCTCGTGAGGGCGGTTCGGTCGGGTTGAAGGTGATTGACGTGCAGGATCATCGAAATTAAAGCGAATCAGCCTTATATACGAAGCGCCAAAGTTAGGTCAACCGCATAAGCAGTGCACGCGGGCTTTAGCCCGCGTTCGGTATTGACAAGGCTTCCCGCCGGGCCGACAATACAAACGAGAATAACCGTTGCTGGCGAGACACAAAGTTGTGACTCGCCGTTCAGCATCGACGCTGCAGTTCGGACAGCGACGTCCAGGGCATGTTTAACGCGCATGTTCTGGGCGTTTTTTATTGGGCGCGTTTTTGTAAGTGTTATTGAAAGTGGCAACGAATTTGTCGCAAAGAGAACTTCAGGGAGACGGATCGGGCGCTCGAAGCCAACTGGCGATACTTATCGATGCGGGCCAGGTGCTGAGTAGCGAGCTTTCACCGAGGGTCGCTTTCGAGCAAGTCCTGGAAATCCTGCGGCAGCGTCATGGTGTGATCCGCGGCACTGTCACTTTGCTGGACGCAAAATCGTCGGAAATCCGCATCGAAGTGTCCTGCGGATTGACCGATGCCGGCCGGATCGCGCGCTACCGGCTTGGCGAAGGGATCACAGGCCGTGTCGTTGAGACCGGCCGGCCCATTGTCGTGCCGAAAGTCAGCCGTGAGCCGATGTTCTTGAATCGCGCCGGCAAGCGGGATCTGCACAAACAGGAACTCACATACATGTGTGTTCCGCTTGTCCTGAAGGGCCGGCCTGTCGGCGCGCTCGGCGTCGATCTAAGGTTCAAACCGGACAGGGACTACCCTTCCGAATTGAAGTGCCTGGGCCTTGTGGCGGCCATGATGGCGCAGTCGATCAAGGCTGAACATCTCGTCGATGAAGAAAGACGCCGGCTCATGGATGAGAATAGTCATCTGCTCGAAGAGCTCAAGGAACGTTACGACTTTTCCAACATCATCGGAACGTCCGGCCCGATGCGCCAGGTCTACGAACAAATTGCGCAAGTCGCCCACACCAACACGACCGTACTCATTCGTGGAGAATCGGGTACAGGAAAAGAATTAATTGCCCACGCTATTCACTACAATTCGCCGCGGGCGCAGAAACCATTCATCAAAGTGAATTGCGCGGCGCTGCCGGATTCGCTGATCGAGTCGGAACTATTTGGATATGAGAAAGGCGCCTTCACCGGCGCTAATTCCCTCAAGAAGGGCCGATTCGAGCTGGCCGAAGGCGGAACGCTGTTCCTGGATGAGATCGGAGACATCAATCTCGCTACGCAGATTAAACTCCTGCGAGTCCTCCAGGAGAAGGAATTCGAGCGGCTTGGCGGTACAAGTACCGTGCGGACAAATGTCCGGCTGATTACCGGGACCAACAAAGATCTCGAAAAGGCGATGACCGAGAATAAGTTTCGCGAAGACCTTTATTATCGGCTCAACGTTTTCACGATCTTTGTTCCTCCATTGCGGGACCGGAAATCGGACCTGCTCCTGCTCGCGGATCATTTCCTGCAGAAGTATGCGAGAGAGCACAAGAAGGATATTCGCAGAATCTCCACGCCTGCCATCGACATGCTCACTGCCTACCATTGGCCGGGAAATGTGCGCGAACTCGAAAATGTCGTCGAACGTGCGGTACTGGTCTGCGACTCGAACGTCGTGCACGGCCATCATCTCCCGCCTACGCTGCAGACGGCTCAAGCTTCAGGAACCATTACGACACTCTCCCTCTCCGAAGCCGTGTCCGCATACGAGAAGGATATCGTCCTCGACGCGCTGAAGACTACTCGCGGTAACCGCGCAAAAGCCGCGAGGCTACTCGGAACCACCGAACGAATCATCAATTACAAAGTGCGCAAATACGCTATCGATAGCAATCGGTTCCGGAACTAGGTAACGCGGATTACGCCCCTTGGCCCTCAACCTTGTACTGGCGCCTGGCCGGATCGGCAAACCGGGCTGCGGCTACGGAACCTTGACGGGGCAAGGAAAGTTTTTGGGGCTGATATCGATCGCTTTTTTCGCCGGCACGCTTGCAGCCGCCGTGCGCAGGTTGTGGAAGAGCGTAACGCGGGCTAAGGCTAAAGCCCGCGATACCCCCCTCCTGTTCCACTTGCCATGTGCCACATCTTTTGCTGGACGCGGGGCATTGAAAACAACTGAAGGGAAAGCCGAAGTCCCCTCCTTTGCCAAGGAGGGGACTTCGCCTTTCCCTACAGTTGTCCCAGACACCTGTGTCCAGCGGACGACTTGTGGGTAATGATCAGCTGGAACAAGAGGGGTATTTGTACGCCACTAGTTCGACGCACTCACTCCGGCGGCTTTGGCCAGCTCGGCCACGTCGCCTGTGCGATTGCCGTGCAACGGCGCAATAATCTGCACGTCGAGCTTCAGCCGCTGAATGTTGTCGTAGAGCGCCTTCGCATAGGGCACCGCCGTGCGAATCAGCGGCGTGCCTGGCTGGGGAGGCGGCGTGAAGGCATCCGGTTCCGCCAGGAGTTTCTCCTTGGGGAGATACACGACCAGCATGTCACCGGTATGCTCGTAGCCTTTCAGGAGGTACAGCTCGATCGTGCGGGTGCCATCGGTTAGCTGGCCCTTATCCCCGACGGTCTGGATCTTCACTGGCTTTTTCGACGCAGCCAATCGGTCAGGATTAATCGTGTGCGGCGTCTTCGCGACGCGCTCCAGGAACGCCTTATTCGACTGATAAGTCACGATCGTCGCGCCCTCGTCCATCGCCGAGCGAATTCCACCAAGATGGTCCCAGTGATGGTGGGAGGTCACCACGAAGCGAACCGGCTTGTTCGGAATGAGCTCTTTCGCCTTCGCCAGCACCGCAGTCGCACGCGCCTCGTTGTTCGGTACATCCAGGACGACGATGTGATCGCGCATTTCGACCGCGAGGCTGTGATGCGTGCCGCCCGTCAGATAGTAAACGCCATCGCCCATTTTCTTCGAGTCGACGCGCACCGGAGGGGGCGTGAAGGAGCGCACGTTCTCGGGAACGGTGATGTCGACCGGCGAATTGGCGGTTACCATCGAGATCGTAAGCTCAAGAGATGGATACCCATCCTGCGTCTGCACGATTCGGGACGGAAACATCACGCTGCCAAAGTTCTTGTAACCGGTGTAGGTGGTTTCGACGAGCATGTCACCAACGATCGGATGGTCGATCCAGGTCTGCACCTTCTCGACCTGGCCCTGTGCGTTGATCGTGCCGGTCATCTTGTACTTGCCGCCAACGGTGAACGACACCTCGGTGCCGCCCCGGGCGTTGCGCGTCGTCGCCTGGTTTGCCATGGCCGCCTTAACAAACCCTTGCGGTGTGGCCCACAACGCAAGCATGCGCTCGAGCTGCGCGTCCGGCGCCGGCGCTGCCTGAGGCGCGGCCCCGGCGGGGGCATTCGCCGGCGGAGCGGCGACGTTCCACGCGTAATTGCCGCTTACCACCTGATTCTGGCGCTGCTCACCGAAAAGGGGCGCGCCGCCGCCCCGCGGCATTACCGGTCCCATCTCACGCAGCAGCTCGACGCGCATGCTGCCGGTGTCGTAGTTGATCGACGCGGCGTAGTTCTTCACGTCCACCGGCGGCCAGGGCTCGTTTGGTGCGAAGTTTTGTCCGACAGAAAAATTCCTTCCAGACCCCGTGAACTGAAGCGTCTTGATGTTGGCTGCACCCAGCGCATTGGCTGCGCCTTGCACCGAATTTCGCTGCTGTGCAGCAGAGACGAACGCGAACGTCAGAAACCCGACGATCGCCAATATCGTGACTTTGCGCATAATGTACCTCCAGGGAAGAACCCTCAATAATAAATCTCGCCAGCGATTCGAGGCAACTCGGAAATGTGCCAGGTTTGCGTCGAGACGGTCCGACTTTCAGGTTCAGTTTTCTGCCAAGCTACAGAACTGTGTTGGACGCGACAAATTTGTATCTCCGTGCAAGTAACGAACTATGAGGTTATTAGGGACGATGAGAAAATTGTTGTTGACATAAAGAAAGTATAAAGATAAAACTCGTCTCGCGTACAAAGGCGTGCGCGCTGACGACGAAGTCCTCAATTCTGTGAAACGGAATTTGAGGGCTTTTTTTATTTTGCCAGACACGGCAGTCTGGGTTTCCGACATCGACGTCCCGGGTGAATTTCGCCCGTGGGCGTTTTTTTTTGGCCGAAAGCGGATGAGATGGACTCATGGACCCAAAGCCAACTCGAATTAAGGAGAATATTAATGAAAACACTAGCTGCGATTCTTCTGATGCTGTTGATCGGTTGTACTCTCGCGTTCAGCCAGCAGAGAACCAACGATCCAGGAGGCGCGACCACCGGTAACGCCACCGACGTGCCCGCAGCCACGGCCGGCCAACCCACACTGGCCGAACTGGCGGCAACTGCCGGTCACAACAGAGTGGCGATCAACATGATGTGGACGTTGCTCTGTGGATTCCTCGTCATGTTCATGCAGGCCGGTTTCGCAATGGTGGAGACCGGATTGACGCAGGCCAAAAACGCCGCTCACACGTTTGCGATGAACTTCCTCGTCTATCCCCTCGGAATGCTCGGCTTCTACGTAATCGGGTTCGGTCTCATGTTCGGAGGTGTGGGCGCGCTAGGAACCATGGGCAGCTACGGGGGGTTAAGTCACGAAGTCAGCATCAATCTTTTCGGCAAGAGCTTCGGACTCTTCGGTGCCTCAGGATTTTTCCTCACAGGATCATCGTATGATGTCGCTGTTTTTGCGCTGTTCCTCTTCCAGATGGTCTTCATGGACACCACCGCAACGATCCCGACGGGCGCGATGGCAGAGCGGTGGAAGTATTCCGCATTCGTGATCTATGGTCTGCTCGTGGGATCGGTCATCTATCCGATTTTTGGAAACTGGGTCTGGGGCGGTGGCTGGTTGTCACAGCTTGGAGCGAATTTCGGCCTGGGTCATGGACACGTGGATTTCGCAGGCTCATCGGTGGTTCACATGACCGGAGGCGTCATCGCGCTGGTCGGTGCATGGGTGATCGGGCCTCGCATCGGGAAGTACAGGAAAGACGGAACGCCCAATGCGATTCCAGCTCACAGCATCCCGATGGCGATGATCGGAACTTTCATTCTGGCTTTCGGATGGTTTGGATTTAACCCCGGCTCAACCCTGGCTGGCACGGACTTGCGGATTGCTGTGGTAGCCGTCAATACGATGCTCGCCAGTGCGACGGGGGCTTTCGCAGCGACACTATGGATGTGGTTGGCCCGCACCGGAAAGCCCGATCCCAGCATGATGTGCAACGGCATGCTCGCCGGACTGGTCGCGATCACGGCCCCATGCGCGTTCGTGACGGCGCCATCCGCCTGTCTCATAGGCCTCATCGCAGGCATCCTGGTCGTCGAAGCGGCACTCTTCATTGAGACCAGGCTCAAGATCGACGATCCCGTCGGCGCTATTGCTGTTCACGGTGTGAATGGAGCCTGGGGCGTCCTTTCCCTGGGCCTGCTCGCCGATGGAACATACGGTGACGGATTGAACGGCGTTCCGGGCACAGTGACAGGCCTGCTCTACGGAAATGCCTCTCAGTTCTTCGCGGAATGCATCGGCGTGGCAGCGAACTTCGTTATCAATGCAACGCTGGCATTCATCGTCTTCAAGTTGATCGATGTTGTGATTGGACTCCGGGTTAAGGCAGATGTTGAAGTGGAAGGACTCGATCTTCCCGAGATGGGCGTTCCTGGTTACACTGGCGTGAGCGACCACCTGGCGCCCGAGCTTGCAAAGGGGCATTCCATGGTGGGCAGGCCTGTACCCGCCGAGGGACGATAGCAACGCTTCATTGCGGCTGGATGCGGCTGATCCGTTAATGACACAATAGCCAAGTCATGAAGTTGGTCAAATGCATTATCCAGCCGCAAAAGCTCGACGAAGTCGTTCGAGCGCTCACAAACATTGTACCCGGTATGACGGTTTCAGAAGTTCGAGGACACGGCCGTCAGAAGGGACGGCCAGTAATTTATCGCGGTGCCGAATACGACGAAACGCTCTTGCCTAAACTGGTCATCGACATTGTCGCCGACGATAACAAAGTCGACGATGTCGTGGCTTTGGTCATAGAAAAGGCGCGAACTGGTCAGATCGGCGATGGAAGAATATTTA
>Ga0137380_10003238_pt1 | contig 14119 bp, 8 predicted proteins | sample SagtaG_17_FD_104809 | JGI IMG/M metagenome (GOLD analysis project Ga0137380, IMG submission 104809) | Vadose zone soil microbial communities from Sagehorn Ranch, Mendocino, California, USA - Sage2_L_100_16 metaG | ecosystem: Environmental > Terrestrial > Soil > Vadose zone | place: USA... | reverse complement strand
GTAGCCTTTCCGGATGCCGACGCATTCCCAGCCGCGGTGCACGGCCGCGAGGACGGCGCCGCGGATGACGGCGTTGAGCCCCGGCGCGTCGCCGCCGCCGGTCGAGATGGCGATCTTCACGTCAGCGCGCGGCGGATTCCTTGATCAAGCGGACCACTTCGCCCGGTGCGGCGTGTCGGCCCACGGCCTTTTTGGAGAATACGCGCTTGCCCTCCACTTCGACGTCGAAGACCCCGCCGGAGGACTCGATGAACTTGATCTCCGCGTGCGGAAAGGCGCTGCGGATCTCGGCCGCCAGACCGGTGGCCCGGGGTTCGTAGTTTCAAACGACGCAGTACTCAATGGTTACGCGCATGTCGTCAACGATAGCGGCGCTTGACACCACGCGCCACACGCCCGAGCTTGCGCCGCAACCCGATGAGCCCTCGCCTGGCTCCCTCTCCCGCCTTCCTGGTGCGCGGCGCCGTCGCCGTCGGCGCGCTCGGGGCGTTCGCGGTAGCCGTGGCGGGGTACGCCGCCGGACGTTTCCCGATCGACTCCGGCTTCGCGTGGAGCGCCGTCCTGCTCGTGCTCGCGGGCGCCGTCTCCCGTCGCTATGGCATCGCCCTCCCCGGCAACGGCTTCACCTCCTACGTCCTCGGCATCTCCGCGTACGCGATCCTCGACCGCGGGTGGCCGTTCGCCGTGCTGGTCGCGCCGCTCGCGATGGCCCTGGGCGACCGGTTCCTGCGTCACTTGCGCCTCCGCGCCGCCCTCACCAATGCCGCGCACCTGACGGCCGGCTCCGCCCTCGTGGGCTGGTTGTACGGTCGGCTCGGCGGCGTGACCGGGCTCGCGGCGCTGTCCGGCGAGAATCTCGTCCCACTCGTCGCCATGCTGGTGTTGCTGCCCGTGGTGATCAACGGCTCGTTCTATCTCGAGCTCGCCCTCGACCGCACGCTTGCGTGGGTGGACGCGCGGCTGACGGCGCGCTGGGAAGCGATCGTGTATCTCGCCTCGGCCGCGCTCGCCCTCGGGTGGTTCGGCATCGCCCACGCCCAGCTCCCCACGGGCGCGGTCGCGATGCTGGCAGTTCTGCTCGCGGGGACGTCGCTGGGCAGCATCTACGTTCTCCGCATGGGCGTGCGCGCCGACGAGCTCGACCTGGTGCAGCGACTGTCGCAGGCGCTCGCGGCGGACATCAACATCGCCCGCAGCTTCCCCCGCCTGCAGGAGCTGGCCCGCCGCCTCGTTCCGTGGGAGCAGATGGGCTTTGCGCGCTACGACCCCAAGCGCCGCGAGATGGAGCTGCTGGTGGACACGGGGGCCGACCGAGGGGGGGGGACGCTGCGCTTCGACGCCGACGCCGGGCTCACCGGTGAGGCGGTGCGGGCGCGCCGGCCCGTCGTGGCCCACGGCCTGGAGCGCGATCAGGTGGTCCTGCCCAGCGGCGAGACCCCCGGCTCGGAAGTGCTGGTGCCGCTGTATCACGCCGGGCAGCTCGTCGGGCTGTGGAGCGTCCGCCACTCGGATCCGCAGATGTATCGGGAATCGGACGGCGAGATCCTGAACCTGCTCGCTCCGCAGCTGGCGCTGATGCTCGCGCTCGAGGGCGCCGTGCAGCCGGTCGTGGGGGCGTCGGAGCAGGTCGGTCAGTACGTGCAGAGCCTGACGGCGACCTCAGAAGAGATCCACGCCTCGAGCCAGGAGGTCGCGGCCTCGGCGCAGCGGGCGAGCACCGGCGCCGCGCGCGCCGCCGACCTCGTGACGACCGTCGCGCGCGAGGCCGCCGAGTTCAAGCACGGCGCCGACCAGGCCGCCACCGTCGGGGACGAGACCCGCGCCGCCGGCGCGCAGATGGAGCAGACCGCCGACCGCGTCCGCACCGCGACCCAAGTTGCCTTCCGCCGCCTCACCGAGCTCGGCGGCACCACCGAAGAAAGCGTCGGCGAGGTGCGCCGCCTGCGCGACGTCGCCGCCCAGGTCGAAAAGTTCTCCGAGACGATCGGATTCATCGCCAACCAGACGAACCTGCTGGCCCTGAACGCCACGATCGAAGCCGCCCGGGCGGGCGTGCACGGGCGCGGCTTCGCCGTCGTCGCCGACGAGGTGCACAAACTCGCCGAGGAGAGCGGCCGCGAAGCGCGCAACGTCGGCAAATCGGTGCAGGACACGCGGCGGGCCCTGGACCGCGCCGCGCAGCTGCTCGAGCACGTGCGCACCGACCTGGTCGACATGGTGCAAACCTCGGGCACGTGGGTACAAGACCTGGACCGCATCGCCGAGGCGGCGGCGGGTACCGCCCGCGCCGGCAAGCGCGTCGCCGAGGTGGCGCGCGCCAACGCGGACCTGTCGGGCCGGATGCTGCAGACGCTCGAGCAGGCGCGCGACGCGGCGTCCACCTCGAGCCGGGAAGCCGAAGCCGTCGCGGCCGCCGCGGCCGAGCAACTCCGAGCCATTGAGGACCTCGCGCGAGGTGCCACCGAACTCTCCGGGCTGGCCGACCGGCTCTCCCAGGCCGTGCGCTTCGTGCGTGGCGAGAACGGCCGCCATTAGTGTCGCCCTCGCCGCCGCCGCGGGATGGTCCTGCGGCGGCACCGCCGAGCCCGCGCCCTCCGTCCCCCGTGTCGATTTCGTCGACGGCGCGGTCGAGCCGATCCTCCACGCCGGCCAGGCCGTCGCCATCGAAGGGTTCGGCTTCGGCGACGCGCCCGGCACCGTTTCGTTCTCCCGCGCCGGCGGCGGGCAGGTCTCCGCCGCGGTCGCCGACAGCACCTGGAGCGACCAGACCATCCGCACGACCGTCCCCGACAGCGCGGCGGGCGGCACCCTCCTCGTGATCTCGGCCCGGGGACTGCGCCTGCCGGCCGCGGTCCGGGTGCTCCCTGCCCTGTCCTTCGATCCGGCGACGCTCGTGTGGACCCAGCGATCCAATCCGTTTCCGCGCGCGCCGGTCGGCGTGGCGCTCGCCCCCGCCACCGTCCCCATATCCGGCGGTCTGAACGTCACCTTGTTCGCCGCCGGGGGCGCCGAGCCTCTTGGTGGGGACTCGGCTTTCATTCCCGACAGCGGCGTCTACGCCGCGGCCGTCCAGCCGGGAGGCGGCCCTAGCGCCTGGGTGCGCCAGATCGACTTGCCGGTCCGTCGCGCCTTCGCCGCCGCGGCGGTCGCCAACCGCTACAACTCGCGGTTCGCGGGTAGCGCGCTCTACGTGATCGGCGGGATCGGTCCCAGCGGCCGCGCGCAGTCCGGCGTGTTCGGCGCGGCGGTGGACGGCGGCGCGGTGGTCCTGCCCTTCGAGGTGCTGCAGCCCCTCCCGGCGCCGGTCGCCGGCGCCATCGCCGTCGTCCGGCGCGGGCGCATCTACGTCTTCGGGGGCGCCGACTCGCTCGGCCGGCCGCAACGCGGCGTCTACGTCGGCCGCATCGCAAGCGACGGCCAAATCGACGGCTGGTACACGGAGCCCGAGCTCGCTGCAGCGCGGGCCTACGGCGGCGGCGTGGTGCTGGACACACGGGCCATCGTCTTCGGCGGTCTGGAGGACAGCGCGCCCCCCGGCGGCGGGCTGGACTCGACGCCCGCGCGCCTCGCCAGTGCCGATACGGCCGCGGTGAGCCTCGTGTCGGGGTTCCTCACCGGCACCTGGGCGCCCGCCGCTCCCGCCCTGCCGGTCGGCCGCTCCCAGTTCGCGACGCTGGATCTGGGGGACCTTGTCCTGGTGGTCGGAGGCCGCTACGCCGGCGATACCGCCGGGACCGCCGAGACCCTGGCGGCGACGATCCGGGGGGACACGTTGGCGACCTTCGCGGCCGTGTCCGGCGTCACGGCGATCTCTGCCCAGGGCGGGGGTATCCTGGTGGGCCCTGCCGGCGCCGCCTGGCGGGACGCCGACGGGACCGCGCACGGGCTCGTCCTCGGGGGGTTCGATCTGCAGACCCGGCAGCGCAAAGCCGGGGTATGGGGTTTCTGATCCGCCCACGGTTCATTAGCGTAGGAGAACGCCGACCCGGTCGCAGGAGGTGACGTCATGCACGCGCGCGCTATCCTCGCACTCGCCACGCTCGCCGCGGCGCCGCTCGCCGCCCAACGGTCGCATGCATTCGAATTCGGAGTCTTCGGGTCCTTCACCCGGTACGACCGCGCCTTCAGTCTGGACAACCAGATCGGGGGCGGGGGCCGGCTCGGCTACTTCTTCGGCGAGCACATGGCACTGGAGATCGACGCCGGCTATCAGGCGCCGAGCGCCAAGACCGGGCCGGCATCCGCCAAGCTGAGCTTCGGCAGCGCGAGCCTGGTGCTCAACTTCGGCTCCGAGCGCAACACCTTCTATCTGCTGGGCGGGTACTCGCGGCTCGATTTCGAAGACGCCGCCCCCTACCGTTTCACCGACAACGCCGTGCACGGCGCGTTGGGCGACCGCATCTTCCTGGGGGACCGCGTCGCCATGCGTCTCGAGGTGCGCGCCATCTACGCCCCGAGCACGAAGGCCGCCTTCGGCCCCGATTGGGCCGGTCACATCGTCGGCACGCTGGGGTTGTCCGCGTTCTTCGGCGGCGCAGCGCGCGACCTCGACGGCGACGGTGTCGCCGACAACAAGGATGCGTGCCCCGGCACGCCCACGGGCGCCGTCGTGGATCCGCGCGGCTGTCCCACCGACGCCGACGGCGACGCCGTCTACAACGGGCTCGACGCCTGTCCCAACACGCCGATGGGGGCGCACGTCGATGCCCGCGGCTGTCCCACCGACGCGGACCAGGACGGCGTCTATGACGGGATCGACCAGTGTCCCGGGACGCCCACCAGCGCCAAAGTCGACGCCAAGGGCTGCCCCACCGACGCTGACAGCGACGGGGTCGCCGACGGCGTGGACCAGTGTCCCAACACCCCCGCGGGTGCCGTAGTGGACGCGACCGGCTGCCCGGTCGATTCCGACAAGGACGGCGTGCCCGACGGCCTCGACAAGTGCCCCAACACACCGGCCGGCACCGAAGTCGACACCTCCGGCTGCCAGGTCAGCAAGGACAGCGACGGCGACGGCGTCGATGACTCGAAGGACACCTGCCCCGGCACCGCCGCGGGCACGCGCGTCGACGCCAGCGGCTGCCCGATTCTGTTCACGCCCGAGCGCACGCCCGTCATCCTGCGCGGGGTGAACTTCGAGACCGGGAAGTCGGTGCTCAAGCCCGAGTCCTACACCATCTTGGACATCGTGGCGGGGTCGCTGATCGGCAACCCCGACATTCGCATCGAGATCGCGGGATACACCGACAACACCGGCACCGCCGCGGTGAACAACCGTCTGTCGCAGGCGCGGGCGGAGGCGGTCCGGGCCTACCTGGTGAGCAAGGGCGTGCACCTGGAGCGCATGATCGCCCGCGGGTACGGACCCGCGAATCCGGTGGCGACCAATACCACGGCAGCGGGACGCGCGCAGAACCGGCGCGTCGAGCTGCACCAGCTGCCTTGAGGGAGAGGAGCCAACCGATGCGGCGACTCGTCACGCTGGGGGCGGCGCTGGCGCTCTGCGCCACGCCGCTCGCCGGTCAGCGCACCCACTCGTACGAATTCAGCGCGTTCGGTGCGTGGACCAAGTACGACAAGGCGTTCAACCTGGCGAACAAGGTCGGCGGGGGTGCCCGCTTCGGATATTTCTTCGGGGAAGTCGTCGGGATCGAGGCCGACGTCGTCCTGCAGCCCGACTACGCCATCGGCGCCAGCGCCACGACCGAGCCGCTCATCGGCGCGGCGTCCGTCATCTTCAACATCCCCACCGGCGACCGCATGGCGCTGTACGTGCTCGGCGGGTATTCGCGCCTCGATTTCGGAAACACGTCGCCGTACCACTTCGTGGACGGCGGCATCCACGGGGCAGTCGGCGACCACGTGTTCCTGAGTCAGAAGCTCGCCCTACGCCTCGAGGCGCGGATGATCTACACGTCCCACACCACGGCGAGCTTCGCCTCCGGCGCCGTGACGCACGTCGTGGGCTCGGTCGGCATCTCGCTCTTCGACCACGGCGGGTGGAAACCGCCCGACAGCGACAAGGACGGCGTCGTGGACCGTCGCGACGCCTGCCCCGACACGCCGATCGGGGCCACGGTGGACCTGCGCGGCTGCCCGTCCGATGCTGATCACGACGCCGTGTTCGACGGGCTCGACAAATGCGCCGACACGCCCGCCGGCGCAACGGTCGATCCAACCGGCTGCCCGACCGACACCGACAAGGACGGCGTCTACGACGGCATCGATCAGTGCGCCGACACGCCCGCCGGCGTCACGGTGGACGCGAAGGGGTGCCCGGTCGACACCGACAAGGACGGGGTGGACGACGCCCGGGACAAGTGCCCCGACACCCCGGCAGGCGCGGTCGTGGATCCGACCGGCTGCCCCGTCGATTCGGATCACGACGGGGTCTTCGACGGTCTCGATCAGTGTCCCAATACGCCCGCGGGGGCGACGGTCAACCCCGCCGGCTGCCCCGCCGACACGGACGGCGACGGTGTTCTGGACGGCATCGACAAGTGCCCCGGCACGCCGGCCGGCACCAGGGTGGACGCGAACGGATGTCCCCCCGTGACCCAGGACTCGGATCGCGACGGCATCCCCGACGACCGTGACAAGTGCCCCGGCACGCCCGCCGGCACGGCGGTCGACCAAAACGGCTGCATGGTGCTGTTCCGGGAGGAGCGGGCGGCCCCAGCGCCAGGCGTGCCCACGCCGGGCGCTCCCGCGCCGCGCCCCACCCTGATCCTGCAAGGCGTGCACTTCCAGACCGGGCGGTCGGTGCTCACGCTGGACTCGTACGTGGTGCTCGATCAAGTCGCCGGGTCGCTCGTCGCAAATCCGGACATCCGCATCGAGATCGCGGGCTACACCGACTCCACGGGCTCGCTGGCGGTGAATACCCGGCTCTCCAACGCCCGGGCGCTCGCCGTGCAGAATTACCTCGCCCGCAAGGGCGTGCGGCCGGACCGCATGATGGCCCGGGGCTACGGTCCCGCCACCCCGGTGGCGCCGAATGTAACGGCGGCTGGCCGGGCGCTGAATCGGCGCGTGGAGCTGCACAAGCTGCCGTAGAGCTCGCGGGCGGTCGGAGGTCACTCCGGCCGCCCGTCGCGTCACTGGGCCCGGCTAGATAGTTTTCTGCCTCCCGGAACACAGTCGAGCATCATTATGAACGCCCGCTGGCTCCTGTCTTTCGTCGCGATCGGCGTGCTGACCGCCCCACAGCCTGTGACCGCCCAGTCCCCCCGTCCCCTCCAGGCGACCGACTACTACAAGATGACGTTCGTCGGCGACCCGGTGCTGTCGGCCGACGGCCGCCGCGCCGCGTTCACGGTGACGACCATCGTCGAGGAAAAGGACCGCCGGCATAGCGAGATCTGGATGGTCCCGACCGACGGCTCGAGCCGCCCCTACCGTTTCACCAGCCCGTCGTTCGAAGCTTCCGCGCCGACGTGGTCACCGGACGGGGCGCTGCTCGCCTTCACGAGCCACCGCGAGGGCGCCGAGGACGACGTCTGGTTTCTGCGCACCGGCCCGTTCGGCGGCGAAGCGTACCAGGTGACGGGCGTGCACGCAGCGCCGCGCTTTTCGCCCGACGGCCGGCAGATCCTCTACGCCTGGCGCGGGAAAGAGCCCGACAGCCTGAAACAGCAGCCGTGGCGCGAGCGCGTCTCGCCGATCGCGCTCACGCGCGGCCCCGACCCGAAGCGCTTCGACGGGCGCGTCTACACGTCGCTGCCGTTCCTCGCCGACGAGCGGGGTCTGATCCCGCCGCGCGAGACGCGGCGCCCCGCGCACCTCTATCTCGTCGCGATCGACGGCGGCACCCCGCAGCAGCTCACCGCCGGGGACCTGAGCCAGAACCAGCCGGCGTGGTCCGCGGGTGGAAAGCAAGTCGCGTTTGTGCAGGATTCGACCGAGCCTGATGAGATCCGCCGCGACGTCCGTCCCCAGATCTACATCCTCACGGTGGCCGACAAAGCGACGCGCCGGCTGGAGACGGGGTTCACCGAGAATCAGGCGCCCGACTGGTCTCCGGACGGCCGGACGCTCGCATTCGTGTGCTCGAAGGGCCGCGGCGAGGAGAACGACGTGTGCGTCATCCCGGCCGCCGGGGGGCCGGTTCGCAACCTCACGACGGCATGGGCGCTCGATCCCCAAAACCCTTCGTGGTCCGCGGACGGGAAGACGATCTACTTCTCCGCGGAGACGCGCGGCAACGTCCACCTGTTCGCGGTACCGGCCGCGGGCGGTGCCGTGCGGCAGGTGACGCAGGGGGAGCGCACCCTGCGCGGCTTCGCGCTCAGCGGGGACGGCAAGACGCTCGCCTACACCGCGAGCGACGTCACGCACCCCGCGGAGCTGTTCGTGGCTCCCGTCCCCGCCGGGCCGGAGAAGCGGCTCACCGCGTTCAACGACGCCTGGCTCGGCCAGGTCGCCGTCATCCCGGCCGACACGCTCTGGATCTCCGGCGTGGGGGGGCTCAAGATCGAATGCTGGCTGATGAAGCCGTACGGTTGGCAGGCGGGCCGCAACTACCCCCTGGTGCTGACCATCCACGGCGGGCCGCATTCGAACTACGGCAACATTTTCTTCCCCGAGTTCCAGATGCTGGCCGGACAGGGGTACTGGGTGCTGTTCACCAACCCGCGAGGCTCCTCGGGCTACGGCCACGCCTTCACGTACGCGACGCGCGGCCGCTGGGGGATGGAAGACTACCAGGACCTGATGCAGGCCGTGGACGCCGGCATCGCCCGGGGTGGCGTGGACACGACGCGGTTGGCGGTGCTGGGCGGCTCGTACGGCGGCTTCATGACCAACTGGGTGGTGGGCCACACCAGCCGCTTCGCGGTGGCCGAAACCGACCGCTCGATCTTCAACTGGTATTCGTGGTACGGCTCGTCCGACGCGCAGGGCCTCACCGACTACGAGTTCGCGGGCGAGCCGTGGGAGAGCGACTCGCTGTATCGCGCATTGTCACCCATGACGTTCACCAAGAACATCCGCACGCCGATGCTGATCGTGCACAGTGAGGATGACCGCCGCACGCCGATCACGAACGCCGAGCAGCTGTTCGTGACGCTGCGCGAGCGCGGCGTCCCGGCCGAGTTCGTGCGCTACCCGCGGTCCTTCCACGGCCTCTCGCGCACCGGGCCCCCGTGGCTGCTGGTCGATCGCCTCGAGCGCATCCGGACGTGGTTCGCCCACTGGCTGGGGACGGGCACCGAAGCGCCGCGCGCCGTCGGGGCGCCGACGCGCTGACGCCGGCCCGATGACCTTCCGCCGTCTCGCGCCGCTCCTCGTCGCGGCGCTGTGTGCCGTGCCCGCCGCGGCGCAGCGTCCCCGCCGCGCCCCGCCGACCGCTCGCCGCTCCTCCCCCGCTCCGCAGGCGGTCCGCATCCCCACACCGCGGGCTGTGCTCGGCTTCGACCCCGGCGAGGACCGCAAGCTCGCCGACTGGCCGACGCTGGTCCGCTACTACCAGGCGCTCGCGCAGGCGAGCGACCGCGTCGACTTCAAGGAGCTCGGCAAATCCACGCTGGGCGCGCCGTTCGTCGCCCTCGTGATCTCGAGCCCCGCGAACCTGCGCCGGCTCGACGCCTACCGGCGCCTCAACGCCAAGCTCGCCGACCCGCGCACCCTCGCCTCGACGCGCGAGGGCACCGAGGCGCTGCGCGACGGCAAGACCGTCGTGGTGATCACCGGCGGCATCCACTCGACCGAGGTCGGGGGCAACCTGACGCCTGCGCTGCTCGCCTACCGGCTGGCGACGGACACGAGCGCCGAGACGCGACAGATCCTCGACAACGTGATCCTGTGGCTGGTGCCGTCGCTCAACCCCGACGGCGTCACGATCGTCGCGCGCTGGTACGCCCGGACGCTGGGCACCGCGGCGGAGGGCACCGAGCCCCCCGAGCTGTATCACCACTACACCGGCCACGACGACAATCGCGACTGGTACGCGTTCACCCAGGTCGAAACACGGCTCACCGTGGATTCCCTGTACAACGTCTGGCATCCGCAGATCGTCCACGACATCCACCAGCAGGGCCAGACGGGGTCGCGGCTGTTCCTGCCGCCGTACCTCGATCCCATCGAGCCGAACGTGGATCCGCTGCTCGTGGACGGCACCAACGCCCTGGGCACGGCGATGGCGTGGGAGCTCGCCGGCCAGGGCAAGACGGGGATCGCCATCAACGCCATCTACGACGCGTGGACGCCGGCGCGCGCGTATCAGCACTACCACGGCGGCGTGCGCATCCTGTCGGAAGCGGCCAGCGCCAACCTCGCGTCGCCGGTCACGATTCCCTTCGACCAGCTGACGCCGCGCTCGCGCGGCTTCAACCCCCGCGAGCGCTCCTGGAACTTCGCCAACCCCTGGCCCGGCGGCCGCTGGACGCTGCGCGACATCGTCACCTACCAGACCGACGCGGCCTACGCGCTGCTCGGCAACGCCGCCCGCTACCGCGCCCGCTGGCTCTCCAATTTCCTCGCGGTCGGCTCGCGGGCGGTGCGGGGCTGGCGCGGCTGGCCGTACGCGTACGTCGTCCCGCGGGGGCAGGACTCCATCGCCACCGCGACGCTGCTCGGCATCCTGCAGCGCGGTCAGGTCGAGATCCGCAGCGCGGTGCAGACGTTCACCGCCGCCGGCGAGCGCGTCTCGCCAGGGAGCTTTGTGATCGTCCTGCGGCAACCATACGCGGCGTTCGCCAAGGCCCTGCTCGAGGTCCAGCATTACCCCGACCGGCGGCTCTACCCCGGCGGCCCGCCCGAGCGGCCGTATGACGTCACCGCCCACACGCTGCCCCTCTTGATGGGCCTCACCGTGTTCCCGGTCCAGGACTCGATCCGGGCCCCGCTCTCGGCGCCCGTGGCCGCGCCGCGCGCCACGCCGGGGTATCCCGGCTTCGGGCAGGGCGAAGCGCCGCGCGTGGGGCTGTACCGCTCCTACGACGCCACGATGGACGAAGGCTGGACGCGGTGGGTCTTCGACACGTGGAAGGTCCCCTACGTATCGCTCGTGGATTCGGTGATGCGCGCCGGCCGGCTCAAGCAGAAGTTCGACGTCATCGTCCTCCCCGACCAGTCGCCGCGCGGCTTGCTCGAGGGAAATGCCGCGCGGATCTATCCGGCGCCCTACGCCGGAGGCCTGGGCGACGACGGGGCGCAGGCGCTGCGGCAGTTCGTCGACGACGGCGGCACGCTCGTCGCACTGAACAACGCCAGCCGCTTCGCAATCCAGACGCTGCTCTTGCCGGTGCGCAACGTGCTCGAGGGGCTGTCCGACGACGACTTCTACGCCCCGGGATCGATCTTCCGCATCGAGCTCGACACCACGCACGCCGTCGCGAAGCGCATGCCGGCGCAGAGCATCGCGTGGTTCGAGGGCGGGCCGGCCTTCGACGTGCTGGATTCGAGTCTCGTGCACGTCATCGCCCGCTACCCGGATGACCCTGACCAGGTGCTCCTCTCCGGGTGGGTGCTCCACCCCGACCGGGTGGCCGGGCGGGCCGCGTTGCTGGAGGTCCGGCAGGGGCAGGGCCGCGCGATCCTGTTCGGCTTCCGGCCGCAGTTCCGGGGTCAGAGCCTCGAGACTTACCCCTTGTTGTTCAACAGCTTGCAGTTGCGATAGGTGACGTCCGCCCTTGCCGGGGCGGAGCCCGTTTCCTATCGTGTATGCCCCATATGCGAATGGCCTGGCGGGCAGGCGCCCTCTTGCTCTGGGCCGCGATCTCCTATCGCGGCCTTTTTGCGCAGGGCGTCGTCGAGGCCGGCTCGCCCCGGCTGGCACCCATCCCCGTCGATCAACTGCCGGCGAAAATCTCGGCCAGCGACGTTCGCTACGCGCAGCCCGAGCCGCTGTCGTACACGGCTCCGCGCAGCATCAAGGCCCTGTACGTCAACGCGTGGGCGTTCGGATCGAGTAAGCTGTGGCAGCTGGTGCGCCTCGCAGACTCCACGGAAATCAACGCCCTGGTCGTGGACGTGAAAGACGACACGGGCTGCCTGCTCTACCCCTCGCAGGTCCGCACCGCCGTGGAGATCGGCGCCAACGCGTGCGTGCGCACGAAGAATATCCGCGCGCGGCTCGACACGGTGCTCGCGCACGGGATCTATCCGATCGCCCGCATCGTCGTCGCCAAGGACCCGCTGCTGGCGGAAGGGAAGCCGGGGTGGTCGGTGCAGAGCACCAACGGCGGGCTCTGGCGCGATCGCATCGACATCGCGTGGGTGGACGCCTTCAACGATTCGGTGTGGGTCTACGCCGCCCAGCTCGCGGCGGAGGCGGTGCGCCTGGGGTTCGCCGAAGTGCAGTTCGACTACGTGCGCTTCCCCGACGAGCCGAAGGAGCATCTCGCCACGGCGATCTTCGCGGCGCGGCGACCAGGCGAGAGTCAACGCTCCTCGGTTCGCCGCCACCTCGAGCTGCTGCGCCGTCGCCTCGGGCCGACCGGCGCGCCGATCACGTTCGACATCTTCGGCCTCACCGCGTCGGCCGAGGGCGACCTCGGGATCGGGCAGGTGTGGGAGGACTTCGCCGGCGTCGGCGACGTCGTGCTCCCCATGGTGTACCCGAGCCACTACTATCCCGGCGCGTTCGGTTTCGCGCATCCCAACGCCGAGCCGTATCGCATCGTGCGCGCGGCCCTGCGGGAGGCGATCGCGCGTAACGCCGCCACCGGCGGCACGGCTCAGATCCGGCCCTACCTCCAGGCGTTCACGCTGGGCCGGCGGCGCCCGCGCTACACGCCGTTCGAGATCCGCGAGCAGATTCGCGCGGCGGAAGAGTTGGGCATCCGGTCGTGGGTGTTGTGGAATCCCCGCAGCGTCTACCCCCGTGACGCGCTGCGGCCCTACCCGATCGTGGTACGGGCGGCAGTGGCGCCTTCCGGCGGGGAGCAATAGCAGCGATACTGCGGCATCACGCGGAGCGTCCCATGAAACGTCTGACCCCGATTCTCATCGCCGCCCTCGCGGCGGCGTTCGCCTGTTCCAAGGACTCCACCGCCCCCGACCCCGACGTCATCGACGGGCCGGAGATGGCCGCCGTCCGGACCTCGCTCGACTCGGCCCTCAAGAACGACGCCAACTACCAGGTCCTGCGACAGATCGCGTTTCTGTTCTTGGATCGTGCCTCTCACGTCACCGACGCCACTGGCGAGTCGCGGATCGCAGGGATTCAGCTAGACATCGACGCGACGCATGCGGACACTCAGTACGTCGTGAAGCTCACCGGTTACCTCGCCTGGCGCGGCTACTCACCCACCACCCACACGGTGGACTCTGTGACGTTTGTTATCGGCAGCGGCCTCGTTCCCCCCATTAGCGACTCACTGCGCCGCAGTTTCTCGCCCGACACCGCCGGCCAGGGCATCGGCTTCATCATCCACGAGGGCACGGACTCGACCGTGACGGCCTGGTCCGCGCGGGTCGGCGTGCTCAACGCCACCAGCGCATCATACGGGTCCGGCCAGACGCTCCCGGGAGGTACGTTTACCGTGTATCGCGGTACGATGGTAGGGAACTACGACATCAGCCTTGCGCGAGGCGTCGCGGATACTACGAGCCTGAATTCAGCCGCCGCTTCGTTCTCGACCGGCGTGCGCGCAGTGAAGGTTCGGATTACGGGGGTGATTCCGTGAGCACCCGCCCCGGCTCCCACTCCGTGATGTAGCCGGCGATCGCCGACGCGGCGACGGTGTAGGGGTTGGCGAGGTACAGCTGGCCGGGACCCGAGCGGCCCGGGAAGTTGCGGTTGATGGCGCTGATCGTCACTTCCTCTTTAGTGCGCGACACTCCCGGCCCCGCATTGATGCACGCGCCGCACGACGGCTCGAGGAACGTCGCGCCCACACGGCTGAAGACGTCCAGGTACCCCCGCTCCGCGCAGTAGCGCTTCACGTCCTGCGAGCCGCACTGGATAAAGAACTTCACCCAGGGCGCCACGCGCTCCCCCCGCTCCACCGCTTCCTGCAACACCCGGGCATACATGTCCATGTCTTCCTTCTTGCCCGCGGTGCACGAGCCCGCATAGGCGATCCCGACCTTCACGCGATCGGCCAGCTCCCCGATGAGCAGCCCGTTGCCCGGATCGCCCGGGAGGGCGACCATCGGCTTGAGCTGTGCCGCGTCG